>Ga0222666_1000220_pt1 | contig 41061 bp, 36 predicted proteins | sample AntAcemetagen655_FD_181710 | JGI IMG/M metagenome (GOLD analysis project Ga0222666, IMG submission 181710) | Saline water microbial communities from Ace Lake, Antarctica - #655 | ecosystem: Environmental > Aquatic > Non-marine Saline and Alkaline > Saline | place: Antarctica: Ace Lake...
CGCGTCTCTTAGGCTGGTCGATCAAAAGGAGAAAAGAACGTGCTCATGAACTCCTGGAACTTGTGGGACTCCCTTCAGAGGAATTTGCCAGTCGATTTCCGGACGAACTCTCCGGAGGCCAGCAGCAAAGGGTGGGCGTGGCCCGTGCCCTTGCAGCCGACCCTGCCTATCTCCTCATGGATGAGCCGTTCGGCGCCCTCGATGCCCTGAGTCGTGAGTCGCTGCAGCAGGAGTTGCTGGCCTTAAAAAAGCGTCTCAAAAAAACCATTGTTTTTGTTACGCATGACATCTTCGAGGCGCTGCTTCTCGGCGACCGGATTTTGATCCTCCATCATGGAAACGTGGAACAGATCGGCACGAAAAAAGAGATCCTTTCCGCGCCGGCCACCCGTTTTGTCCGAGATCTTTTTGCCAAACCCGCAAGACAGTTAGCTGACTTCCAGGGGATTGTGTGATGGATACCGTGTCCCTGAACACCTTTATTTCCGATCGTCTCCCCGAACTCTGGCTTCGTACGGGTGAACATCTCATGCTGACTGGGTGTTCATCCGGAGCGGCCATGCTTATCGGGGTACCTATCGGAATGCTCGTATTGCGAAAATCCTGGTTGCGGAGCCCATGCATGGGTGCAATAGGTATCCTTCAGACCATCCCGAGTCTCGCCATGCTGGCGTTCCTGTTAGCGTTGCTGCACAGGATCGGCGCCCTGCCCGCCATCATCGCCTTAACGCTCTATGCGCTTCTTCCTATTGTCCGAAATACCCTCACCGGCCTGGAAGGCGTATCGCCCCAGGTGATGGAAGCTGCTAAAGGCATCGGCATGACAGAGGACCAGCAACTGAGAATGGTCCGGATACCCTTGGCTGCACCTGTGATCGTTGCCGGGATCCGAACCGCCGCAGTAGTGGGAGTGGGCATCGCAACCCTTTCGGCCTTTATCGGAGCCGGGGGACTCGGTCAGTTTATTAACCGCGGTCTCGCCCTCTCCAATACGCGGCTCATCCTTCTCGGCGCTGTTCCTGCAGCCCTCCTCGCCCTTGTTATAGACTTCATCATTGGGGCATTTGAGTGGGGGCTCAGGCCTGAAAGAAAGCGGGCAAAAAAGGGGTCGGTTCAGGCCATGATAAGATCTGCAGCACTTATGATGCCCATCCTGCTGATCCTAACAGGGATGTTTGCCTACTTCACAGGGCCGTATGCACAAAACCGGCTGATATCTTCGGCGCCAGGTACCGGGACGGTGATCATCGGGACAAAGAATTTTACTGAACAATTGATCTTAGGTGAGCTGATGGCCCAGATGATAGAGGCCAAGACACCGTTGAGAGTGGAACGTCGTTTCAACCTCGGGGGAACCATGATCTGTCATGGGGCCCTTGTCAATGGGGAAATCGACCTTTATGCCGAATATACCGGAACAGGGCTCACAGCGATCCTCAAAGCGCCAACTATATCCGACCCTGAGACAGCATTACATCAGGTGAAGAAAGAATACCACGAACGCTTTGGCATGCGCTGGCTTAAGCCTTTTGGCTTCAACAATACTTACGCCATTACTGTCCGTGAAAACGATGCCGTACAACAACAGTGGCACACCATTTCTGATCTTAAAGACACAGCATCTCAGCTTCGTGCCGGGTTCACTGCGGAATTCGCGGAGAGGCCGGACGGTTATCCCGGCTTGAGCAGTGTCTATGACCTCGAATTTCTGGAGGTAAAGGATCTGGATCCCGCCATAATGTATCAGGCGATTGCAAACCGGGAGGTCGATGTGATCTGCGCTTTTGCCACCGATGGCCGTATCGCCACGTACGACCTGACGCCCCTCCAAGACGACCACGGGTTTTTTCCCCCTTATCAGGCGGCCCCGGTGGTAAGGCAGCAATGTCTCACGGCCCATCCTGAAGTGGGTAATGCATTATCCCTCCTCGGGGGCATGCTCGACAATGCCACCATGCAGCGTCTCAACTTCGAGGTGGACGGAAAGAAGATGAGCCCGGCAGACGTTGCAGCGAGATTTCTAAAAGCCAAATTGAAAACAGGAGACACCCATCGTCAGCGACCTCCGGCAAAGTGAGGTATTTGAGACGGGTTCGGGCCTTGCCAGTGCACGCTGGCAAGACTCCTGATGCTACAATGCCGATATAATTCCATATCAATTGATTCGAGATGTTCGGTCGTCTATATGTCTGAAGTGCGTGGCTTAAGTGTAATTTTCAGATTTTAATCAAAAATTAGTGGAGGGATGGATTGTTTTGGGGTTCCTGCTCCGGGGAATGGGGATCAGTTGACACGATGCATTGTGGGAAACACATGAAAGCTGAAAAACCTGCGAACTGTAAACCGTTATTTCATATCTTATCCAACTGTTCCAGGTGATAGACGAGGTTTTCAAACTTCACGGACAGGTCCGCGTTTTCGACAAAGCACTTTTTTCGTGCTCGGATCTGAATGGTGGTAAAATTAAGAATTGCGCCGATGCCGCCTTCCTGGAGGAGATGGGCAGCCCGCTGCGCTTCATGGGGAGGGGTTGTAATGAGTCCGATTTCAATGCCTAACTTGCGCACCGTTTGTGAGATGCATGAAGCAGACTGAATGGTCAATCCGCAGGCGAGTTTTTTACCCACCTTTCTGGCATCAGAATCAAAGGCGGCTTTGACGATGTAGCCTCGTTTTTTGAAATTTTCACTTTGGACCAGGCTGCTTCCCAAGTGCCCTATGCCCACAAGGCACAGGGCCCATTCCCGGTCCGTTGCCAGAATACCCTTGATGGCATTGAGCAGATGCCGCACATCATATCCCACGCCTCTGATGCCGAATTCGCCAAAATACGCCAGATCTTTTCTGACCTGGGCAGGATTCACACCACAGAGCCCCGCCAGCTTTTCCGATGATATGACCGGCAGTTTGCTTTCAAGCAGAATTTCAAGTGGCCTGGAATAGACGGCCAGCCGCTTGATGGTGGGGTTGGGTATTTTAGATTCCTTTGGCATCGTGCACCCATCCTGATGCTGAAAAATGCATTGTGAAATAATGCACATGAGTGGAAAAAAAGAGAGCCCGCAAAAGCAGGCCCTCTTTTTTCTACAAGTTGTTGATCAACCACCCAGGGACTTAACGATGAGCTCGTGCATGCCTCCCAGGTCCGGAATCTTGAAAACAAGGATAAAGCAGATAACCAGAGCGTAAATACAGAGGGATTCAATCAGGGCCAGACCAATGATCATGGTGGTCATGATTTTTCCGCCCGCTTCCGGATTCCTTGCTGTTCCCTGAAGGGCGCCGTTAATGGCATTACCCATACCGATACCGGTACCCATGGCAGCCATTCCAATGCCGAGTCCACAGGCAATGGCGATTCCGAAGAATACCCAGAGACCGGCAGCCTTGACAGCCGCATCTTCCCCCGCAAACGCCATGGAAGCTGAACCGATCACCATGACTGCTGCGAAAATACCAACCAGCGTTTTCTTGTTCATAATAGTAGACCTCCTTTCCTTAGAATTTTTTTATGGCCTTCTTCCATAAACTTTAACCCCCCCCTTGAAGGGAGGTGTTTTCTTTGTTTTTCGAGCCCCCTTGAATTTAGTGGGCGTGTTCCATGGCGCCGACAAAATACATGGTGGATAAGAGCATGAACACCAGCGCCTGAATAAAGCACACCAGGATGCCCAGGAACATGATGGGCAGCGGCGCAAGGTAAAGCCCCGCCAGACTGAACAGGATGGCCAGGACCATCTCTTTACCGAAGATATTTCCAAAAAGTCGAACGCTCAGGCTCATGATGCGTGCCAGATGACCAATCAGTTCAATGGGAAGCATCAAGGGGATGAGCCACCAGACGGGGCCACAGAAATGCTTGATATACTTGATACCGTGGAATTTGATGCCGATGACATGGGTGTAAATAAAAGTACATAGTGCCAGGGCCAGCGTGGTGTTCAGGTTGGCCGTGGGAGAGAACATCCCCGGAATCAGACCGATCAGGTTGGAAACGAGAACAAAGAGGAATACGGTGGCGATAAAGGGAAAAAAGAACCTTCCCTCAGGCCCCGTGATTTCCACCATGAAGTTCTCAAGGCCGCTGATCAGCACTTCAAAGAAGTTCTGTCCCCCTTCAGGAACGATTTTAACTTTTTTGGCCATGAAAAGGGCGCTCAGAATCAGGATGAGCATGGTGAGCCACGTATAAGTCACATGGGAATAATGATGGGCGAAATGCTCAAACCCCATAGCGGACAGAATTGCGTCAATGAAAAAAATAGGATGCTCCATAGATTATACCGCCTCCTGCGAAGATGTTCTAAAAGCAGCCCGAATCCCGAAATTCAGGATACTGAGCACAACGATTGAAAGTCCGACGACCAGACCCAGAGGATTTACCCAGCCGTTGGTGATAAGGATATAAATGATCAGGCCCATAATGGCAAGCCTAAAATAGAATTTTGCAACCAGCGCCATTTTTTTGCCCCTCATCACGCCCAGATCCGAAAAAGCGCTGCGCATGGTGTGGTGTAAAAGGCTGAAATTGGCAATGATAATCAGTCCACCCAGGATCACCCCGAGGGTGAATTGAACTTCCATGAAAACACCGCTCAATGCACCCAATATAAACAGAATGACCCAGTTGAATGTCTTGATATCCTGTAGTTTTTTCCCGACCATCACATCTCTTTTGCTTTATTGTAAAGGATATAGAGATTCCTGAATGCAGCGGCAATACCGAATCCCAGGAAAATAAAAAAAAGCCACGGCTTCGTGTCGAAATATTTGTCCAGGTAGAAACCGGCTAACGCTCCCACGGCGATGGAAAAGGCCATGGACATGCCGACACTGCTGATAAAACCAAGGTCCTTAATCTGTTTTTTCAGCTCCTTATCCATGGTGTTGACGCGTCCGCCCTCTACGGGGTGCTGATTCCAAGTTACGACCCGTGGGCTTCCTATCACAAAATTTCGGGGAAAGTCAACAGAATTTTGATTCAAATGCGCCCTTCAATTGTCCACATGCCGCCAGGATATCACGGCCTTTGCTTTTGCGAATGATTGCGGTGAAGTGTTTGTCCGTCAGTATTTTCTGAAAATGAAAGATTCTGTCCATGGAAGGCGGCGCCATGGGTGATTCCGGATCCGCATTCAATGGGATCAGGTTTATTTTTGCCCTGAGTCCGGAAAGCAGCCGGCACAGGTTATGTGCATCCCGATCCCGGTCGTTGGTATCTTTTATCAGAATGTACTCGAAGGTAATCATTCGCCGGTTGGGCAGGGGGAATGACTTGCAGGCTTCAATCAATTGATCCAGGGGATATTTACGGTTGATGGGCATGAGACGACTGCGTGTTTCATCATCCGCCCCGTTGAGTGAAACCGCCAGGTTAACGGTGATGTCGCGCGCCAGTCTCTCAATTTCAGGGACCAGGCCGCAGGTGGAGAGGGTGACCTTGCGGTGGGAAAAATTCATGCCGTCCGGTTCAATAAGGTTTCGGAGCGCTTTGATCACCGCATCATAGTTGGCCAGTGGTTCTCCCATACCCATCAGTACAATGTTCTTTAAACGATCCGGATATTCCAGGGATCTTTTTGCCAGAATGACCTGTTCAATGATTTCGCCGGGGTGTAGGTTCCTGATAAATCCCTGTTTTCCGGTTGCACAAAAAGAACAACCCATGGCGCAACCGACCTGTGAGGAAATACACAGGGTTAGATGGTCCCTTTCCGGTATGAGCACGGTTTCGATGGTATGACCGTCTTGCAGCTGGTGAAGGTATTTCCGGGTGCCGTCTTCGGATTGGACTGCCTTGATCTCACGTAAGGGAGAGATATGAGCTTTCTCTTTGAGCAGGGTGCGCAGCGTCTTGGGCAGGTTATCCATTTCGTCAAAGGATTTAACGAATCGTGTCAGGACCCAGTGCCGGATCTGACGGCTCCGGTAGGCTCCCAATCCATGGTCCACGGCCCAGTCTTCCATTTCAGCCGTGCTCAATCCCTTGAGGTCGGTTCTGGTCATGGATGGGGCTACTCCGGTTTTGAGACGTCGGTTTTACAGGTTCTGAGCTGGGCCAGTCCCCACACGTAGTCGTATAGGTGAAGGCCTTTGCTGGATGCAATGATTTCACCGTCTTCAACGCCGATGGAGGATGCCATATACTCTTTTAACAGCTGGATGGCGCCCAGGTTGGCCGGCAGGCCGTTCCATAGATCCCAGGACCTGAAATAGATAATGAAATGGAGTTTCCCGTTTTTGATTCGGGTGTCGATACCCCTCAAGCAAGGCGGATCTCCCAGGTAAATTGCCTGAGGGTTTCCCACGGTCATGTAGGCCTGATTGGTTCCAAAACCATCTTCTTGATACATGCGGATGACTTCAGCGATCTGGGGCTCCAGATATTGGCCGTAGGTGTAATCCTCACCCGGTTGCTTGGCGGATGTCATGAGGTAAGGCAGATATTCTTCGATATAGCCATCGGCCACGGGGTTGGGGATACCCAGGGCAGGGGGGATTTCGGGAAGGAGCGGCCGTTGCCCGGGGTATTTGATATGGATGGTGACATAATCGAATTCGAGCCGTTTCTGGCCTTCGAAACTGCCTCGGTCAATGACGTACTCAGTACCTGTTTCCAGAAGCCGGTAGACGCACTGAAACCAGGCATCGGGAAGGTCGCGGGCTTCAATGGACTCAAGTTGCATCATCAGAAAATTCCTCAAAGGTGGAAAAAATTCTACTTTTCTAGTACATACAGAATTCTTCGAATAAACGCAACCGGGAAGAAAGAAAGCAAGAGATGAAACTCGTAAACAATTTTAGAAAAAGATGGCACAGTGAGGGCGGATATCGTCAGTTTCTGGTCATCGCCTTTCCTCTGATTCTGAGTACCGGGGCCCTTTCGGTGCAGCACTTCGTGGATCGCATGTTTCTCTCCTGGTATTCTCCCGAGGCCATTGCCGCAGCCATGCCGGCAGGGATGCTGAATTTTTGTATCATGAGCCTGTTTATCGGTACCGCGGGGTACGTGAATACTTTTGTGGCCCAGTACTTCGGGGCGGGGGAAAAAAACCGGATCGGACCGGTTGTCTGGCAGGGCCTCTATATTTCGGTTCTGGGGGGGCTTGGAATCATGCTGCTAATTCCCCTTGCGGAACCCATCTTTCGCCTTGTGGACCACGATAGGACCATCCAGCAACTGGAAGTGGAATACTTCAGTATCCTTTGTCTTGGGGCGGGCCCCATGATCGCTTCAACAGCGCTTGCCGGTTTCTTTTCGGGAAGGGGTCGAACGTGGCCGGTGATGTGGGTGAACATTCTGGCAACAGGGCTTAATCTCATACTGGATTATGTTCTGGTGTTCGGTTTGTGGGGTTTTCCGGAAATGGGGATTCGCGGCGCGGGGATCGCAACGGTTTTGGCAGGGGTGTTCTCTCTGGTGGTATACATTCCGCTGGTGTGCAGGCCTCTTTACGATGGGAAATACCATACCCTGAAAGGATGGCGGTTTGAAAAAGAGCTTTTTTTGCGCCTGCTCCGTTTTGGATTTCCTTCGGGTGTTCAATTTTTTCTGGATATGTCCGGTTTTACGGTTTTTATTCTTCTGATCGGACATTTGGGCACCGTCAGTCTGGCTGCCACCAATATTGCTTTCAATATCAGTACGCTTTCCTTTATGCCCATGATCGGTTCGAGTATCGCCATATCGGTTCTTGTGGGACAGTACCTGGGAAAAAACCAGCCGGAAATGGCAACGACCAGCGTCTATTCCGGATTTCATTTAACCTTCGGATACATGTTTGTTATTGCACTGGCCTATCTTTTTATTCCGGAACTCTTTGTGCTCCCCTTTGCGGCGGGGGCCGATCCCGCAGGTTTCGCCGAGATTTATCGTCTAACCGTGCTTCTGCTCAGGTTTGTTGCCATTTATTCAGTTTTTGACACCATGAACCTGGTTTTTGCTTCCGCTATCAAGGGCGCCGGGGACACCCGTTACGTGATGTTTGCCATCATCATCACTTCGGCGCTGGTTCTGGTGACGCCCACATACCTGGGCGTGATGGTGATGGGGTGGGGTGTGATGGTCTCCTGGATTAATGTATCCGCCTATGTGATTGTGTTGAGCATTGTGTTTCTTTTACGCTTTCTGGGGGGCAAATGGAAATCCATGCGGGTGATTGAAACCCGGGATTGCTGACTTGCGCTTGACAGCTATTACCGGATCGCTTACGTTTTTGCTGTTTTTTTCTGAAACATAAGTAAAACCCGCAAATGAGGAGGGGATAGCAAATGAGAAAAAGCGGACGGCGGGGGGAACGCTGTCTCAAGAGACGCTTGTGTCTCAAAAATTGATACGAGACGAAATGATTCAGCCGCTCAGGGCCTGAAATGACCGATTCTTTTGTCGGGCTTTTAACTTATTTCGTTTTAACCTTTTTATATTACTGTAAAAATTTAAAACATTCCGCTCCGAAGATCAAAACCTCTTAAGGCTTTCAAGCCCTTCCATCGCCATGCTGCCGAGCCGGCAACTGATACGCCATGATGATATTTTACAAATTATATCAAATCTTTATGATATTCTGTAATTTATGGTACAAGATGTCTCAAAATTCTGTGGGATCTGAGTCCTATTTATCTGATGAAGATATTAACTTTTTGATATGATGGCGCTATTTCGATTTTTTCCGTTTAGGGCCCTTTTGGCACGGATCATGAAAAGAACAAAGGAATTGTGAAAACAATTCTAGCTTTTTCATAGATACAAAGGCCTTCGGGAAGTGTTTTTGATTCAAATTAAAAGATCGAAAGGAGAAAAATATCATGAGCAAAACAGAAGACAATCTTTGGGAAGCATTTGCAGGAGAATCCCAAGCCAATCGAAAGTACCTCGCGTTTGCCAAGAAAGCGGATAATGAGGGATATCCTCAGGCCGCCAAACTTTTTCGTGCGGCGGCAGAAGCTGAGACGGTTCATGCCCACGCGCATCTGAGAACCCTTAATGGTGTGAAGACGACCGCAGAAAATCTCAAGTCCGCTATTGAAGGGGAAACCCATGAATTTAAAGAAATGTACCCGGCGATGATTGAAGAGGCGGAAAAAGAAGGCAATAAACCGGCCGTGAGATCTTTTTCATTTGCAAACGATGTGGAGAAGATACATGCGGGGCTTTACCAGAAAGCGCTGGATAGTCTGGAGAATCCCGAAGATGTGGATTGCTACTACGTTTGTTCGGTATGCGGGTTTACCTGTGAGGACGAACCGCCTGAGAAATGTCCGGTATGTGGTGCTCTTAAAAAAGCCTTCAACAAAGTTGATTAACCAAACCCGACCCCCATTTCCATGGGGGATGGGTTGTTATGAAAATTTGATATTGAAAAACCTGTTGTTTCAACAGAGGAGGGTGTTGTGGAAGAGCGTTCAGGAAAAAGTACCATGAAAGGAAACCCACTGACATTGATGGGTCCGGAACTTAAGATTGGTGACACGGCGCCGGATGTGGTGCTGGCCAATAACGATCTGGAGCCCGTGTCTTTATCTTCATATAAAGGAAAGGTTTGCATCATTTCTTCGGTGCCTTCGCTGGATACACCGGTGTGTGATATGGAAACCCGGAGGTTTAACGAAGAGGCGGGGGCACTGGGAGACGATGTGGCCATCATTACCGTGAGCATGGATCTCCCTTTTGCACAGAAAAGATGGTGTGGGGCTGCTGGGGTTGATAAGGTGATCACTCTCTCCGATTATGGCGACATGTCGTTTGGTAAAGCCTACGGTGTCCTCATCAAAGAACTGAAATTACTGGCAAGATCCGTTTTTGTTCTGGATCGCCAGGGGATCATTCAATATATTCAGTTGGTGAATGAAGTCACGGAGGAACCCGCCTACCAGGAGATCCTGGACGCGGTTGGAAAATTAACCTGAGGGGTGGTTCCGCAGGGGAAAATAAGGTGGATCAACAGCGCCCGAGTATTATGCCCCTCAAGCTTTATGGGCGGATACTCTGACATTTGCGGCGTCAAACTTCTGGGCGATCAGAAGTTCATATTCAGTTCCGAAAAACCTGCGGTTTCCCTGCAGGTACCATTTGATGCTCTCCCAGTAGCTTTTTAATTCCTGAGCATCAGGGATGCTTTGAAGGATACCCTCGATCTCTAAAAGTTTCCCCCGCTTCAATGTGTTTTTACGCATGCCATAAAGGTCATTGAGGCGATGTTCCTGCTCAGGGGAAAAACCGATGTCCCTGGATCTTTCAACCAGGTCGCTCAGAAGGTTGTATAGGTCTTCAAAGTCTTTGATCAGATCCATCTGGTGCTGGGTTCGGTCGAGAATCAAGTCGGTAATTTCCGTCATTCTTCTTTCAAAAGCCTTTTCAAGTAGAATTTCATAATCCTCAGTGAAAAAGGGGTAGTTTCTCAAAGAGCCGAGACTGTAGTGAAAATAGATTTTGAGTTGTTCCAAGTCCTCAATGGAGGACATGTGATCTATTTTCCGGGCAATGTATACACGGTTTTGGAAAATGACCGACAGAACATTGGGGTAGTGTTCCTTTTTAAGGAGAATGCCGGTTTCAGAAGCGAAAAGATGGTTCAGTTGTGAATCGTCCTCCCAGAGTTCCAAAGCGGGAATACGGTCAAGGCAATCATTGATCGCTTCGTAGCGTTGTTCAACGGTTTTGCTCATGTGCATGAAGTTAAGGGAGATGGGATCATTATCGGATCTTATTTTTCGGGTACCCGCCAGCCCCACCAGGAGCAGTTTGATCTGGTTTTTATAACTCAGGTAACCGCTGACCTTTTCATAACCGTATATGCGGACTTTGTCGCCAATCAACTCTTCAAGGATGAAATGGCGTGTGCCTTCCTGCATGGATTGAAGGGTTTTGTAAATTCGAAAAGCCTCGTAAACCTCTTTTTCAAAGGTTGCAAAACCCACGTTGTGAAACCTTCTCTTCTTGTGAATGTATTTCAGCGGCACCTTCATTATGAGCCTTGCCAGGTCTCGGAACTCGGCATATCGAATGCCGCGCAGCCTGAAGATCCTTTCCGTAGCCAGTATCATTCGCCCGGCCCGAATCTGTTCGTTTTTGTCGATGGATTTCCATTCTCTGGATGCCAGATACTCAGAAGGGGTAACACCTTCGGGCAGTCCCTTCTGCTGGTATTTCATGATGGCGTAAAAGAGTCTTCCCCGCTTCATGACGACCCGTTCCAATTGCTTCTGAAGGGTTGTTTTTCCATCAAGGACGCCATGACAAACGGTACTTGTTTTAAATATCCACAGGGCGAGGTCTTCCAGCATGAGATCTTCCCTGATAGCGCTCAACATGATAAATGTTGTGATGAGGAATGCGTCGAAGAGGTCCTTGTCCCGTCTGGAGAGAATGGATGCCATGGCGGAAAATGAGACTTCCCCTTTGAGGGTGTGGTGAAGCAAATCATGGTTTGCCACCAGGAAAATAAGATAGTCCCTGGTTTTCCGATTGAGTCCGTATCGTTTTCCGATTTTTTCCTTTTCCAGAATATATGCACCCGTAGCGGCAAGATCAGCAGGATTGATTTCCTTTTCGTACTTCGCTCTCAGTTCTGGAATTCTTCCCACATCCTGGAATATGAATGAGCAGGTCAGGGCTTTAAACAGATTTTCTTTTGTCTTGAGCCGCTCCACGATATTTTCCAGATCCTCGAGCTGTCGCCGGCTGAGCCCCATGATGCCGGTTGCCATGGGGCCGAACTCCCTGCGGGCGAGCCGATGCATGAATTTCAAATTCTGAAAATTCTGTTTGTCATGGATCACCAGCGCTTGAAATTTTTTGGTTGCAGCCAGTATATAATCCGTTACGGGAGAACTCAGATAAAGGTTCCCGGTAAGATCAAGGCTTCCAAGGACAGTGAATTCCGGGAGCAGAAAGTTCAGAAGGACAGGGGCATGGTGGTAAAGATAATAAAGATCGGTGTGAAGGTATTCGGGTTGGAACATGACCTTGATAAAATTCTGCCAAAGGTTTTTCCGCATTTTCCAGGTGCCCTCGAACCATCTCCGCTGCCTCGCAGGGATTTTCAGGTCCGTATCGGGATCTCTCACCACCCTGAGCTGACTCTGGTAAAACATTTCCAGATCCGCGAACACCATTTCCAGATTTCGAAGGTCGTCCAGCGAAATTTTGCTGATGGAACGGCCGGCAATTTTTACAGAAAGGGTTTCGGCTTCCTTGAGGCTCTTGTCAAGATTCTTGTAGGCGATTTCCAATGTTTTGTTTTGTGAGGAGGTTTTGAGCTGAAATCCCGTACCCATGATGAACGAAGAACGGTCCTGGTTCAGTTGTTCGCTGAATCGGTCCAAGAGGTCATGATCCAGTTGTTCCAGGTTGATGGCAGCGGCCTCCTCTTGAACTTTTCGGACTCGTTTATCCACGGCCTCATTTTTTACATCTGCCAGGATGGGGTTGAAATTGACCGATTCTCCTCGGGCCAGGTTCACCGTGATCCAGAGAAGCACGAAAACGTTCAGACTGCTGCCCATCCGCTCAAACAGGTGACTGGTGCCATGAAATTCCAGGTCCAGGAACTTTCGATAAAACGCCGGAAGGTAAAGGGGGTCCAGCTTGAGATACTTTTCTTCGAATTTTTCGAGTGCATTTACCAGGTGAATGACCTCTTCTATCTCGGCCAGTTTCCGGTCGTCATAATCAGCCAGGGCCTCTTTTTCCATGGAACCCTTTTTTCTTAATTCAGGCCAGTTTTCCAGAAACTCAAAATAGCCCATCATGGTCAGGATCTTTTTGACAATCCGGTTGCGTATGCCCCCTATGGTGATGGTTTTCTCATCCAGAAGCTGCTCCCAATCCAGTTCCTGGTTGACCACCACACGAACGGTGGACTCATAAAGCTCAAAGAGCTGGGTAAGCTGCTCGTTGGAAAGTTCACGGCCCCTGGCCGCGCTTGTTTCAGCCATGGTCATCAAACGGCAATAGCGGAGCATGTTAAGGGCCTGCTGCGGATCATATGTGCGGGCCATATCAGAGACGGGTTTGAGCGATCTTTCGGACATTTTTCCGGATATGATGCGGCCCAGTGTTGTATGCCCCAGGGTCATGAGAATCATCTCTTTCAGCTCATGATGGGAAAACCCGAAAGATGTAAGTGCCTCCAGGTTGGACAGCAATCGCGTGTCGGGCCCTTCAATCTTGTCCGGGTTCAAATAGCCGCCTATTTTTTCAAGCCGTTTGATGTTATTGGTGAGTTTGATACAATGGTTGAGCGCACCGAACCGTCTGTTTTTGTTTTCCAGCGGTTGCCGCAAACGATCAATGAAGACTCGCGGAAGGGAACCATACTCTCCCTTCTTGAGGGCGCGAAGGCCCTTCAGGGTTCGAACAATAAATTCCAGTGAATCTCTGTAATCCGCTACAAGCTCAAAGGCGCAGCCGGCCAGGTTCGAATCGGCCACATCCCTCTTGATGTCCGCCACAGCGGTTTCAAAGGACTTTTTCTGTCCAAGGAAGACCAACATATTGTCGGGATTATAGCCTTTACAGGAGAATCTTTTCCCCCAGTCCTTTTTGATACGATCAGGGATCAGGGGTTTAAAAAATATTTCATCAAAGAAAATGGAACAAAGCCCGGACCAGTTTTTTTGCTGGTTTGCAAGGAAAGGCGAACTGCCTAAATCGTAATGAAGATAGGGCAGTTTATTGATCTCTTCCATGGAGAGATCAGCAGGGGATTTTCCGTTAAGCAAGGTGTTGAGTGTTTCCTGATCAAAATAAAGGCCGCTCAGGTATTTTTGAAGGTCAAATATATTGACGCGAACCCTATGATCCTTGATCTTATATTTCTTTTTTGTATTAAAAACGTGGCTGAACAGTACAAATCTTTTTTCTTCCTGTTCCGTTTTGAATGTCAATTCGGCGGTCTGGTTACTTTTTGCAGGAAAATGATCAGCGATAATAAAGATTTCACCTTCGCTTTTGAGCAGGTTACAGATTTTCCAAAGCATGTAAATACTGTATTGTTCCAGTTTTTTCTTAGAAATCGTCTGTTGGCCCAAACGGCTGAATTGCTCCATGATAGCGGTTTCAAAGAGATCATGGGTCAAAATGACAATATCCAGCTCCGGATCTTCCGCCAACAGTTTTTCGAGGGAGTCGATGACATAGAGGCGGTGATCCTTAAAGAGAAAAGAGAGCTCGTGTAGGATGAGGTCATCATGGCGTGCCATGACGCCGATATTGCAGTATTCTTTCAAATACTTCTTACTGTGAAAATCAACAATTCTGCCAATTTCCTCAACTTTAGCCTGAATATGGGCCAGGGAAACGGAGATGAGATGAACCGGTATGAGATAGTAGGGGTGACCGAGACTCGAGAACCGGATCAGCAACCCCAACTTGCGGTGTATTTCGTTTAAATCTTTGTAATGGGTTCGGATGTCTTCGGGATTATCAAGCGCTATGCTGTTGAGCTTTTTGATTTCGTCAGGATTAAGCCGATCGTAATCCTCAAAAAAACCGGTCCCATAGGCATTTCCACCGAATCGGCTTCGGAGTTGTGATGGGCGTCTGAAAGAGATATAGGTTCCCAGAGGTACCGCGTCAGGGTCAATTCCCAGGGTTTCAAATTGATCCGGTTCGATGAATTGCAAAGCGTCTTTTTGCCAGAGGACGTCCTGGGGAAATTGACTGGGTGAATCCATGATGTGGGTTCTCTTTCAGTTCCGGTTAAGAAAAAGGCCACCGTTTAAAGGCCCACTTGATTTTACGGCATATGCTGATCAGGCCCGCTGGTTCAAAAACGATGAAGATTACAATGGCAAGACCCAATACAAAATCATGAAGGGGCATAATGGCCATGCTTGTACCGCTGTAGAAACTTGAATTCATGAAATATCCGCTGAAAAACGTCAGTATTTCGTTCAGGAAAACAATGATCAGAGCGCCCATGATTGAACCGGAAATACTGCCGATTCCCCCGATGATGATGACCGCCAGAAATTCTATGGACAGTGTAAGGTTGAAAAGGTTCGGTGTAACGGTCGTTGTACTGTAAGCAAAAAGAGCTCCTGCCAGCCCGGCAAAAAAAGAACTGATGGCAAAGGCAAAAAGTTTGTGCGGATAAACAGCGATTCCCATTGCCGTTGCGGCACGATTATTCTGTCGTATGGCAAGAAAGGCGCGGCCGATTTTACTCCTGATCAGGTTGTCTGAGAGCCACACAATGAGCAGCAGACAAATGGCGGTGATGGTAAAAAGGGAAAGATTTGTTCCGAGATCCAAGCCCGCAAGGGTGGGTTTCGGTACGACAAGCCCTTTTGGGCCGCCTGTCAAAGATACCCAGTTCCGCAGTATATACACTACAATAAATTGGCCGGCCAGTGTGGCCATCGGCAGGTAAATGGGCTTGAGGCGAAGGGCGGGGATCGCGAAAATTGATCCGATCATTGTTGCCAGAACTCCCGCAATGGGTATGGCAAGAAAAAATGGAAATCCCGCTTTGGCGGCGAGGAGAGCGCCTGTGTAGGCGCCAATACCAAAAAAAGCCCCGTGGCCCAATGAGAGTTGTCCCGTATACCCGGTCAAAATATTGAGGCCAACGGCGACAATGGCATAAATGCACACCAAGTTAAGGAGATGCAGGATATAATCATTTGAGACAAAGGGGATCAGGCCAAAGATACAGATGATGCCGATCACCATAAAGCGCCGACCAAATGTCGTTTGGAAACGGTTTAGTTCCTCCTGGTAGCCGGCGTTTAGCCGTGCGCATGAATGAGACGGAGGGGGGAACGGTTTTAGTATTTGAAAGTGTTTCATGTGTCGCATGCCATCATACCTTTTCGAGTTCTGCCCGCCCGAAGAATCCTGAGGGTTTGACGATAAGGATAAGGACAAGTGCAATATAGGGTATGACCTCCTGTAATGGTCGGGAAATACATCCACCCGCAAAGGTTTCGAGTAGACCGATGATCATGCCGCCCAGGATGGCCCCCCCAATGCTGTTGAGCCCACCCAGAATGATAACGGGAAAAACCATGAGGCTCGGCGCGCTGAGCGGATTCACATGGAGGCCATTGATCATGCTCAATATCATGCCGCCCAATGCGCATATAAGGGCGGCAATGCCCCAGGAGAGTGCGAAAACCCGTTTCGCGGAAACGCCCAGTGTCTGCGCGGCGAGTTGATTTTGGGCGAAGGCTCTCATGGATAGGCCCTGTGATGAAAAAGCAAAGAAAATCCAGTAAAGGATCAATAAGCTGACGCCTGTCCCAAAAGCTGAAATATGAAACGGCGTCAGCTGAAGATTGTGCCAGCCAAGGGAAAAAGCATCGTGAATGAAAAAGGGCGGATGATAGCTTTTGTCACCGAAAATAAAGGACAATAGACCCTTCAGCATCAGTGCCAGGCCCAATGTCATCAGAATGTTGTGAATCAGATTTTTTCTTGTGATAATAGGGCGTATACCGCATCTTTCAAGGATGAGGCCGAGGGTGAAGCTACTTGCCAGGGTAACGGTGAAAGAGAGGATAATGGGCCAATCTGCCCAGACGGAAAGGGCAAAGAATGCAAAGGCACCGAAAGCCATCATGCCGCCATGGGCAAAGTTCAATAGACCACCGGATCTGTAGATCAGAATAAAACCGATGGCGGATATTCCGTAGAGAAACCCCAGAGAAACGCCATCGAGCAGAAGTTGAAGAAAAAATCCCATGGTTAAAAATTGCTCTCCCGCCTGTACGGTTATGATTCTGATTCCCGACCGATTATCCCCAGGTGACCCTCTTCATCAAGGTAGCCCGCGTCTCCCGTGTGGAGCCATCCATCAACGAGAACCCGGGATGTGAGGTCGGGATCCTGGTAATAACCCATAAAATTGGATTGACTTTTGATCAGGATTTCCCGGTTCGTGTCCAATTTGATTTCAGCCCCGGGCAGTGGTCTTCCGACGGTCCCGAGTTTGACCTCTCCATCTCGATGAACATGGATCATACCACATGTCTCCGTCAAGCCGTAACATTGTTTCATGTTCAATCCAAGGTGCCTGAAAAGCTGCATAACATCCGGGTTGATGGAATGTCCTCCGGTGTAAGCGGCACGAATCCGGGTGCAGCCGATCCCATGAAGAAGGGGACGGGATACGAATCTCTTAAGCAGTTCGCTTTTCAGTTTCAGTTGAAGGGGAGCCGGTTTTTCTTCAGATTCAAGTGTGGCGATCTGTTTAACTGCATCCAATGTCATATCAAAAAGGACGCGATGCCACTTTCCGGCGCCGGCCATGGCCGTGATGATCTGTGACGCCAGACTTTCCCAGAAATCGGCGGAGCCTGTAACGAATGCCGGACCGACGTCAATGAAATCTTCCAGCAGGGTTTCGGGTTTTTCGGGGAAGTTTGTGGTCAGCCCGCCGCAAAGTGCGATACCCACCCCCCACACCTGCTCGATTATCCAGGCCATGGGGGATATGGATAGCCAATTATCCTGAATGCCCACGGGTTCTGTTGCAACCCAGCTGCAAGCGGCATTTGTGAAATTGGTGTGGCTCAGCATGACCAGTTTGGGTGCTCCTGTAATGCCCGAGGTCCTCAGCATGACAGCCATATCTTCCGGTTTGCCATCCCATAACTCTTTGATAAAAAGATCAGGTTGTTCATCGTCCAGGTCTTCCCCCAGTTCGAGAAGTTGCTTGAAAGCGATCAACTGTGGGTTATCCCCATAAAGCTTCAGACCGGTGGGATCAACGTATATGATCTGTTTTATGTGGGGGAGCTCTTGACGGTGGGCCAGAAGTCTGTCTACCTGCATCCGGTTTTGGGCGAAAACGTAGGCTGCCCGGCAAAAGTTGAGTTCGCTGACCAGTCTTTCGGCCGGGGCAGCGGTAGAGAGCGGAAGCGCTACGGCACCGGCGGTGTGTGTGCCCAGTTCCCCAAAAAGCCATTCAGGCCCGTTGTCGAGGATAAGACCGACTGTTTCCCCCCTCTCTATCCCCAAGGCCATCAACCCCAGAGCGGTGTGTTTGGTATAACGACAATATGCCTCCCAGTTTATGGGTTGCCATATGCCATAGGCTTTTTCCCGGATGGCAATCTTCCCGGACCCCAATCGTTCCGCCTGTTTATACAGGATCTGAGGAAGGGTATATTGTCCCATGGACGACAGAATTTCCGGATCGATGCGCTCTATTTTATGGTTCAAATTTATGTTTCCCCGAGATAGGCCTTGATGACCTGTGGGTGTTTTTGAATGAAGTCCGGAAAGCCTTCCGCGATTTTGATTCCGAAATCAAAAACGATTACCCGTTTTGCGATATTCATCACAACGGACATGTCGTGTTCCACCCATAGAATGGTTTGATGCCATGTTTCATTGAGTTCCAGTAGGACCCGGACCATGTCGTCTTTTTCTTCAAGTGTCATGCCCGTGAAGGGCTCATCCAAGATGAGAAGCTTCGGGTTCAGGGCAAGGGCTCGGCCCAGATCAACCCGTCTTCGCATACCCATGGGAAGGTTGGCAACAGGCTCTTTTCGAATGGCTTGCATGCCCAGAAAATCAATCAGTTCTTCAACCAATTGTCTTTGGCATGCCTCTTTTGCTTTTACGCCTTTAGAGAACAGAAATGCTTCTGCCACATTGTATTCCAAGTGAATATGACGTGCCAGCATCAGGTTGGAGAGTACCGTCATTTCCTCAAAGAGCTCAAGGGTCTGGTATGTTCTGCCAATGCCTATGGCTGCTGGCTGATGGGGCAATAGACGGGTAATTTCCTCTCCATTAAAGGTGATTTTTCCCCTCTCGGGTTTATAATGACCTGAGATACAGTTTAAAAGGCTGGTTTTACCTGCCCCGTTAGGACCGATAAGGGAAATCAGTTCCCCGCTTTGAACGGCCATGTCTATTTTGCTCAACGCCGTTATACCGCCGAATTTAAGTGTGAGATCTTTCACTTCCAGGTGGGCCTGTCGCTTTTGGGGGTCAGCGGAGGCGAAAAGGCCTGGGTTACCGCGAAAGGCTTTCATGGTATGATGGTTACCTTCTCTGTTTTTGGATTCCAGAATTTTATGAGCGGTGTGAATGTCCCATTTTCATTGACCCTTACAATCCTTGTGACAAAAGATGCACTGTGATTCGTATCCGTATAGGTAATGTCGGGAATAAGCTCTCCAAAGTCTTCCCTTTCAAAAGTTTCAAGGGCCAGGTTTACCGTCTGACCATCAATTCTACCCAGTGTTTTATGGGCTCTTTGAAGAGCCCTTGCCATAATCGCGGCAATGGAAACACCCTCCCAGTAAGCGGTATGGAATCCGGACACGGATTTGTAACGATCTATCAGAATCTTTATCAAATTAATGCCGGAAGTGCCGTCTCCCGGCAGACATCCTGGAAAAGAGATGTTTATTCGGTTCCTGATCAAACTTTTCCCCAGGTTGAAAAATTCGGTATCCATTAATGTCCAGGGGCTGAAAAAAGGAACATTGTATTGGATGCGATCCGCGGATTTAAGCGCTGTTACGGCGTCCGACGGGGCACACTGCATGAAAATATATTCTGCATCCATGTCCTTCAGTTTCAGCATTGCCGGTTTCAGGTCTTGGGTACCGGGTGTGAATTGTTCAACGGCAACGATTTCTAGGCGATGGTTTGATGCATAGGCTTCGCTTGGGCCGTGAATGGATTTCCCGCAGGCATCATTGGCGGTTAAGATACCGATTCTGGGTGTGGCAGAGCCCTCATGGGTCATTTGAATGTATTGGAGTATAGCGTAGCAGTCCAGAGCAATGCTTCCGGAGGGCAGGTAGGTGTAAGAGACGGGTGGGCGTAGCGTGGTTCGGCAGTTCGAAGCAACCATAATGGGAATTCTATGCTTCACAAAAATGGGCCGGGCCTTTTCAAAGATATCGGCATTCCAAACGGTCGCCATATGAACCTTTTCTGAAATGCAGAATTTTTCCATATCATTGAGTGCATTCGAAACCCCGGTACCGCCATCAACAACGGTCAGCTCAATTTTTCGTCCTGAAATGCCCGCTGCCGTTTCGTTAACATAGCGGAAATAATCGTCCATGCCGCAGAGGTTCAACTCTCCCTGCGTCGCATGCGGGCCGGTCAGGTCGACAATGGCCCCGATTTTAATATTACCGCCCGAGGCGTTTTCGGCATGGAGACCCCGTGGAACACCGAGGGAGCAAATTCCGAACACGGCAAAAAAAATGGATGAGAACAGTAATTGGCGCACAACCCCTCCTCCTGAATATGCAAACCATACCGCCGGATTCTATCAGGGAATCCGTGCAATATTGCACTGGTTTCATGAGAATGACGATATGTTGAAATCTAATGCAAGGGGGAAATTATTGTCAAGAATTTAAAAATACTTGACACCCACTTTGAGCGATGGTATTAATTTATGAATGAATAGTCATTCACTGATGGTGGAGATTGTGAGCAAAAGAAAAGACAACGAGAAGCACCATAGAATTATTGAGGCGGCCACGAAGGTTTTTGCAAAAAATGGCTTTTATCAGTCAAAAATTGCTCAGATCGCAAAAGAGGCCGGGGTCGCCGATGGAACGATTTACATCTATTTTGAGAATAAAGATGATATTCTGATCTCTCTTTTTGAAGAACAGATGAAGGCCGTACTGGATAATATGTCCCTTCAGATCACGAAAATCGATGATCCTGCCGAAAAACTTGAGATATTTGCATCAACCCATCTGGGACTCATTGAAAAGAACAAAGACATGGCGGAGATTATTCAGGTGGAGTTGCGACAGAGCGGCAAGTTCATGAAGGAATATAAGAATGAGAGATTTCTGGAATACCTCGATATTATAGGGGATATTATCAGCGAGGGGCAGAAAAGGGGGCTTTTCAGGAAAGATGTGATCCCCGGTGTTGCCAAAAGAGCTTTTTTTGGCGCTCTCGATGAGGTGTCCCGTTTTTGGGTATTGTCAAGTCGCAAACAATATGATATCAGAACCGTTGCTAAACAGATCAGTGGATTTTTTCTAAATGGCATAAAGGAATAATGTGTTTATTTTGGTGCGTTAACTTAAAACAGTTGTAAGGAAGGAGGACAAGGTGAATATTATAGTTTGTCTAAAACAGGTACCGGATACCGAAAGCCAGATCAAGATTGGATCGGACGGGGTGTCAATTGTGACGGATGATATCAAATGGGTGATGAATCCGTATGATGAGTATGGCGTGGAAGAGGCCTTGCGCCTGAAAGAAAAGCACGGCGGCGAGGTGACAGTGGTGGGTCTTGGGCCGAAAAGGGTAACGGAATCTATTCGTACGGCTCTGGCCATGGGCGCGGATAAGGGAATCCTTGTTAGTGACGACGCTCTGGAGGGCAGCGATGCCCTTGCAACGGCCAAGGCCATTGCCGCTGCCATCAAAGATCTTGAATCCGATATTATTTTTACAGGTCAGCGGGGTGTTGATGATGATGAGGGACTGGTTGGCGCTGCCGTAGCGGAACTTCTGGGTATTCCGCAGCTTTCCCTTATCGTGAAACTAGAAGTTTCTGAAGACGGAAAATCGGTCAAGGTGGAGCGACCCATTGAAGGCGAGGCGCTTGTCATTGAGTCTTCCCTGCCGGCGCTGATCACTGCCCAGAAAGGTTTGAATGAGCCCCGGTATGCTTCTCTTCCCGGAATTATGAAAGCCAAGAAAAAACCCCTCGAGGAAAAAAATCTTGGAGATCTGGGCCTGGATGCCGCAGAATTCGGCGCGGGCGCAAGGAAGTTGAAGATTCTGGAACTGACGCCACCTCCCGCGCGAAAGGCCGGAGTAATGGTTGGGGGGGATACCCCTCAGGAAAAGGCTGCTGAATTGGCAAAGCTGCTGCACGATGAGGCGAAGGTTTTGTAGACCCTTACCGTCTCCCGCTTTTTCAAATCGTGTTGATGTACGAATATTAATGTTAGTTATGAATGTGTAAGGAGATAAAAAATGGCACAGGGAGTTTGGACGATTGCTGAGCAGAGGGATGGAGCGATCCGTAAAATTACTTACGAAATTGTGAGTGAAGGAAGGCGTCTGGCGGATGCCCTCGGTCAGGAATTGACCGTGATACTGCTTGGTTCCAATATTAAGGACAAGGCCGCCGAGTTGGGTCAATATGGTGCGGACAGGGTACTGGTCTGTGATGATCCGAAACTGGAACCCTATACCACTGATGCTTACGTGGCGGCTATTTCAGGATTGGTTAAGGACGGTGATCCGGCCGTATTGCTTGTGGGCGCGTCCGTGGAAGGAAAGGACCTGTCTGCCAGACTGGCGGCAAGGCTTGATGTGGCAATGGCTCAGGACTGCACCGCTTTTGCCGTTGAAGATGGAAACCTCGTGGCAACCCGCCCCATCTACGCTGGAAAGGCCTATGCAAAGGTCACCTTCGAAAACAGCTTTCCACAGATGGCGGCGGCCCGACCGAAGGTCATGGAACTCAATGAACCGGATGCCTCCAGGTCTGCCGAGGTGGTGGATGCGGATTTCACTTTGAATGACGGGGATTTAAAAACCAAGGTTGTGGATGTTGTGAAGGATGAAAGCGGCAAAGTGGATCTGACGGAAGCGGACAAGATTGTTTCCGGCGGTCGCGGCATGAAAGGCCCTGAAAATTATAATATTCTTGAGGAATTTGCGGATTTAATCGGGGCCAGCGTAGGTGCCTCCCGTTCGGCTGTTGACGCGGGCTGGAGACCCCATTCGGATCAGGTGGGGCAGACCGGAAAAGTGGTTTCCCCCAATCTGTACGTGGCTTGCGGCATATCCGGTGCAATTCAGCATCTGGCCGGCATGAGTACTTCAAAGGTGATTGTTGCCATCAATAAAGATGAGGATGCCCCCATCTTCCAGAAGGCCGACTACGGTGTTGTGGGAGACCTTTTCGATGTGGTTCCGGCATTGACCGAAGAAGTTAAGCAGTACCTGTAAGAATTAATAACGCACTTAATGAGCCCCCCGGATCTTTCGACCTGGGGGGCTTTTCTTTCGTAATCGTTCGCAGGGTACAGTTGTCAGGGCGCAGGTAAATCAGCTCAGCTTCCAATTTCATCCTGTGCCCCCTGGCAACTGTTCCCTGAACCCTGTAACCGGTTATTTCTCTTTGAAAGACGTTTTTACAGTAACTCCAGAAAGTCTTCCAATTCCAGTGCTCTAAGTTCCTCCAGGGCTGTTTCTTCGCTGACGGGTTGCTTTTCCAGGTTTTCCATGGTGCCGGGCTGAAGCAGCAACTGCAACGTTTTTTCATCCGGCGCCTTAAGCCATTGTGTTACCTGTTCTACGGGCCGGCGGATTTCTTCCAGTTCTTCCCACATGTTGCCGGCGATGTCCCGTGTTTCGCCGGTAGCCAGTTGCGGGGCCACGAAAAAGCGATCGAGAATGACGGCGATGGGGACGTGCACTTCATTTTCCAGCAAATAACTCAATTTTTGCATATAAGCAGATTCATAGATATGTTCTGTAACGGGAAGCGATTCGACTTCTTGTGAAATGGCCACGCCGTATTTCAGCCGCAACCGCCGGTCCCCTTTGAGCGGTTCAGGAATCCAGTAACGCCCTTCCAGGGTTTGGGAAGGTTCTCCCCTTGTTTCACAGGTTGTGGAAACAACGCTTTCTTGTGTCGGTATTTGCGCGGGTTCCATCTCGTCCATTATGAGAACCCTGGTTCCCGTTTTGAGGGGGTGAAAAACACCATTTTCAGAAACCAGGCCGATTTCATGATGTCCGCAGGTGGGGCAGTTTCTGGCGGTGACGGTTCCGGAAATTGATATTTCTTTGCGGTTTGTCATTGTTGTCTCCTTATCATTTACAGGGTTCAGTTGTCAGGGTGCAGAAGAATGCGCTTCGATTCCTAATCAAACATTTTGCCTTGATCTAATTTTCAGATTTTCTAACCCTTTTTTTCGATTATATCATCAATGTGGTCTATATCAATTCCAATATAATTTTTTGAAATGGTTTCTCCATAATGGCATTATTTGGTTGACAAAAGGAAAAAATTACATAAATTTAGAGCCCGGATCGCTACCGGCGGTGTAGCTCAGATGGTCAGAGCATGCGGCTCATATCCGCAGAGTCACTGGTTCAAATCCAGTCACCGCCACCAGCAAAAAAAGCCAGCCAGGCATTGACATTTTCCCGTCCGATCTTAATTTTTTCGTGTTAATATGCCAATACGGACCTTTGGTGTAAGTATATGGCCTCTTTCAAGAAAAATGACCTTACGGTTGTCAGCGACGCTCTGGAAATTGCGGAAGACGCAACGGGAAATTTTTTTAAATTCTCTTTGGGGCAATGGAAAAGGCACCGTTATGATGTCAAGACCCGATCTTCCCTTAAAACGGAGGAGATGAGTTCTTCCGCACTGGCCGTTTTGTTCAAAGGCATGCGGATGGTGGATGATTTTGATTCGAGAACGAAAGACAGAGATTTCTATTTCATCTGCCTGCAGGACCATTCCATACTGGAGGTGCTTAAACGGGACCGTTATCTCACGCTTTTGCCGCTCCTTATTTATGTTTTTACCCATGAGCTGGTCCATATTGTAAGGTTTTGCAACTTTTTTCAAATGTTCGATGTGTCTGAAGAAAAACGGTTCAGAGAGGAAGAGATTGTTCACGAAACCACCTTTGAAATTTTAAAGGATTTTTCTCTGCCGGATTTAAATTATGTCCTTGATTCCTATCAGGACCATAGAATGTGCCGGATTGTTTCTTGAATGTGAAGGAGGAGGTATTTAGGAATGCCGATTTATGAATATGAATGCGATAAGTGCGGGCACCATGTGGAGGCCTTACAGAAATTCACGGATCCCCCGATTCTTGAATGCGACCATTGCCACGCCAGTATGAAAAAGCTCATCAGTCATAGCAGCTTTCATCTGAAAGGGACGGGATGGTATGTGACCGACTACGCTTCCAAGAACAGCAACAGCCAGGCGGATGTAAAAGAAAAGGAATCTTCCGGCAGCGACGCGCCGCCAAAAAAGGTCGAAGCAAAAACCGCCACGGAAAAGACGGCCAAAAAGGATGCATCAGGCCCTTCCAAGGGTAAAGATTAACTTCAATGTAAATGGTGAAGGGTTGCTATGCATACCAGGGATAGTGGCAGGGTTCACGAAAAGTTGGTCAAGCGGCTGGAACGTCAGGAAAAACAGCTTGCTTATCAGCAGGGAAGATTTTTCAAGTATAAACTGGATGAAATCCATGGAAAACTGAACCAAGCGCTGCTGCAGGAAAAAATCGTAGAAACAGACAATGTAGCGGCATTTTCAAGCGCCCTGAAAAAGGGTGTGAAAAAGGCAGCGAACAGTTCGGAATTTGATTTCACATATTTCATTTCACCGATTCGCACGTTGGTCCCCCGTCCGAATCCTTATTCTCTCTACATGACACAGTATCTTATGGAAGTGCTCATCAATGACCCGTCGATCATTGAAATCTATGGGACGGATGAGGAAGTATACCACGTGATCAACAAGGTCATCAGCCGGAGCAGTATACAGTTCGATGAGATGGAGCGTGAGATTGATGCGCAGCTGGCGCGCAACCAGAAACTGGTTCCGGGTTCCGCTGCTTACCAGGTCGCGAAGGATGAGATGTTCAGGAAAAAGGTGGGAGACCCCAAAGGTGAGACCCGCTATTGAAAGAACATCGGCAGCGGAAAAAGATTCTCCGCGTATCAATTGTTTTGACAGGATTTTTTCATGGGCCATAAGATAGCTTTTCTATTTCCAGGGCAGGGTTCACAATTTGCGGGCATGGGGCAGGAACTGGTGAAACGGTTTCCTCAGATCGAGCCTATTTTCAGTGAAATGGACCGGATTTGCGGAAAACCCATCAGTAAACTTTGCTTTGAAGGTCCTATGCCGGAATTGACCCTTACGGAGAATTGTCAACCGGCCATAACTGCCGTCAGTCTGGCGTGTCTTACCATCCTGAATGAATTAGGAGTGAAATCAAGTGTTTCCGCAGGACACAGCGTGGGAGAATGTGCTTCCATGGTTTCAGCGGGCATTGTTAGTGAAAACGATGCCCTCAAACTGGTGCACAAAAGGGGTGCGTTGATGCATCGGGAAGCCTTGGCCAACCCCGGCCACATGGCAGCGGTGATCGGTCTGGATATGGAAGCGGTCCTGGAAATTGTGGTGGAAGCAAAGAATGGTGAGATTCTCGATGTGGCCAACCACAACACGGCTCAGCAGATTGTTATCACAGGCCAAAAGGACCCTGTCGACCGGGCTGTTCAGTTGGCCAAAGAGAAAAAGGGCAAGGCTATCCCCCTGAAGGTCAGTGGTGCCTGGCATTCGGGACTCATGCAGGGTGGTGTGGATGAATTCAGGGCGTTCATGGAACATATTCCCTTTTCATCCCCTCGGTCGGATATGATTTTTAATGCCACGGCCCAATGTGAAACAGATCCCGAGCGTATCAAGGATATCATGGCCAACCAGCTGGTGAGCCCGGTGAAGTGGTATGATAGTATGCGAAAAATGCTGGACGATGGGGTTGATACCTTTGTTGAGGTGGGTCCCAAAAACGTGTTGGCCGGGTTGCTCAAAAAGATCGCTTCCCCCGATGATGCCATAAACGTGTTCACGGTCCAGGACCCCAAGGGCCTGGAAAGCTTTTTGGAACACATTTCCTGAAGCATTCTCTTTCCTAATTAAACTTATAGTTCCCTTATCCCTGGGCACTCTTTGATGGCTTGATCCCTGTGTTTCCTGAAATAGTTCCAAAAAGGGAACCGGCGGCATTGCGTCGGCCTGACCGCATAAATTGAACATCTCTTTTGTGGGCCTTCCAGAAAAACACATTCAAAATCGTGTCCGCTATACCGCTCCTTGATGGATAATCTGTTGCCCATCCGGTTGACATGTTTTTGGATGAAGTCGATGGTATTCATATTCAAGAAATTGCAGATTTGGAGAATTTCCTGGTGGTTTACCCAGACACGGCCGGATTTACCGCGGCAGCAATGGCTTGGGCAGTCTGTACACGCGCCAGGGTCGAATCCAAAATCAAACCCATCTTTTTCGATGATGTTCACGTACCTATCCCTTTGCTTCTTTTTCGTGTTCCAGTAGATACCGTTTAACGTCCAGCCCGCTGCCGAACCCGCCGAGCCCCCCGGCGGCAACAACGCGGTGTCACGGAAAGATCAGGGGCAGGGGATTTCTGCCCATGGCCTGTCCCACGGCCCGGGCCCCTTTGGGACTTCCCGCCATGGCCGCCACCTGACCGTAGGTTCTGGTTTCTCCGAAAGGGATTCTTGCGATGGCTTTCATGGCGGACCATTGAAAGGGGGTGCAGTCGATATCCAAATCCAGCTCATCTTGCGTTTCTTTATTGGAAAAGGCGGCTTCAATGGCCCGCTGAAGGGACCGGTTGGCGACATGGTTTTCCTGCAATTCCGAATCGGGAAAGTCATCTTTGAAAAAAGTCGTTGTGTCAGGTTTTGAATGCAATCCGATCCCGACGCGAAGCGCTCCCTCTTCCGTGGAAGCCATATGAACATAAAGACGGTCCAGCTTTATGCCCCAACAGTAGATTCTTTGTAAAGACGCCCCTGCCATGTTTCCCTCCTTTCCAGTGTGTCCTGAATGGTTCTCAGATTTTCCAATGCCTATTGATCATTCTTTTGATCGCAGATAGCATCGAAACGAGAATGACGCTACTTACTGTGTGTGTCAACCAAATTTTTGGCGATTTTGTCGTTTCAAAGAAGAATCGTGTGTCGGAAAACCTTCTCAAATTGATTTGTCTCGAAAGAAGCGGAACCTTAAGCATTCCGTTCCCATAATTTCACGCTTTCGTTTCAAGAACAAGCCCTTGCTGTTCCTGGTTCTATTTTAAGCCATTCATTTGCCTCAATGAAACATCGTGAGATTGAATTTTGTTTGACACACACGGCCAGATTACCTATGTTTTGGTTTCAAAAAAGATACTTCTTGCCAGCATTAGCTAATTAAAGGATGTTAGGATAATCGTCGATCTTCAGTGAGGGGCCTCTAGTCAGTTCTATTGAAACTCAACCGAACTCACTGAGAACCTTTCTGCTTTTTCGCTGATTCCGAAGAAATTAAGGAGTGAACAGCTCGGAATTAACGGATAAACGACTAGAGGTGACGGTGTAGCGCATGTCCATTTTGGGAGATGGCCTCAAATGCCAGTAAGAACTTGATTCAATAGTTGTTGTAAGAAAAGTGGCCTCAGGATTCCATTTTTCACTACAATCGAGCTGTTTAACCCCCTTAATTAACGCGAAAAACCCTGTGAGGCAACAGTATTAGAATCTTCGAAGGAGCAATATGTCAAAGATTCTGCTCGTAGATGACGAGGAACATATTCATTATCTCTATTCAGAAGAGCTGGAAGATAATGGCTATGAAGTCATCAATATGGAAAACGGTTACATGATTCTGGAAATGATCCAAGAGGAGAAGCCCGATATTGTGGTGCTGGATATCAAGATGGTTGACTACAATGGCCTGGACCTCCTCCAGGACATCCGCAACAAGTTTTACGACCTGCCGGTGATTTTGTGTTCGGCCTACGACACTTTCAAAGAAAACATGAAGTCAATTGCGGCCGATTTCTACGTGGTCAAATCGTTCGACCTGACCGAATTGAAAAACAAGATCGCCATGGCGCTTGAGGCCACTGATTGTTGGGGTAAAGGGATTGGAAACTTATCCCTAAGTGAAATTAAACAAAGACTGAAACGACTCCTGAATATGCAGAGTGATCCGACACTGGCGATAGACAGAGTACCGGGATACGCCGCATTAAAGGAAGAACTTTCAACGGCGGGCTTTTCCCAAGAAAAGTTAGATGAGATAGAAGTCGTGTTTAAGGAAATGTGCAACGACTTTAACCGAGAGAACCGCAAGATGACCGAATTTATCAGCGATTGGTTGCTCAATAATTACAAAAAGGAATCGAAAGAATTTACGGACGCTATGCGCGAGCGACCATATTGCGGAAATCTTATTTCCCTTGATCGTTCTTGGAAGCTTTACAAAATGGAAGAGGGAAAACTCCTTGAAAAAATACATTTTTTGAGCGGCCAACTGTGTGCTGCCGAAGAAGGATTTAGGCAGGGAAGGCTATCAAAGAAGATGAAAGATTTTTTAGCCGAATATGCGCAAGTAGAACATCGAACCTTGGCTGAACTCATGCGCCGCTGGCGCAAGAAGCTCAAGAAGAAGGATATCAACGGGGTCCCCATTAATGCGCTGGTTAAGGCATTTAACCCGTCGTCAACGGACTCAGCGGTGCCGGAAAAGATTCAGAATGTCATGCTGAAGGAGGCGAGACACGACCTAAAGAATGTGACTTCCAGCTTTATTCTCATGTACCGCAAGGTGCCACAGCAAGGCATTCCTGAAAACACACTGGACGCATTAAACGAGATCCGAAACAGACCGACAACTTTTTTTGACAGGTTGTCTGAAGAATCGGAAGTGGATTATAACACCAGACTGAAAAAGATGGCAGACGAACTGGATGATCTCACATCAAGATTTACTATTCATCTCAAGAAACTGTGGAAAGACGAAATTTTTGAAAAAACACTGGATGCGTTGGGTAAGATTCGGACAAGGTTGACGGCTTTGGTGGAAAGGCTACGGGAGATTTCGGTCTTTTCAGCGAAGCCGAGGAATGAGAATTTGCATCTGAATTATTTCATGGAATCCTTGTTGGAAGACCTCGGAATCCGGAAGGGTCCGGGAATCACCATTCAAATCGATCCTCAGGCAGAGGAAATCAATACGGACGCAAGGGTTCTGGGGATAGCGCTGAGGCAAGTTCTCCAGAACGCCATCGAAGCTGTTGGGTCGGATGGAAAGATCAAAATTGCCGTGAGACCCGAGGCAATGGAGAGACCGCTGCGGTTTACGATAGAAGACGATGGTCCGGGGATTCCTGAAAATTTGTTGAAGGAGGTATTTAAGCCCGGCTTCGGGTACAGAAAGATGGGTCAGGGCCACAGCGGCATGGGGCTTGCCCTTTGTAAAGAAGCCCTTAAAGAGATCGGGGGCAAAATTTTGATCCATAGTATGCTAGGAAAAGGCACGACAATCGAAATTCGGCTCTATCAGGAGTAAAGTATGCGCAAGGTTTTCCGCGTGTTGATTGTTGACGATGACAGGGAGTGGGCAGGCTTCTGTCGTGATCGATTGAGAAAACTCTCTGATGTCATAGTAGAGGTGAGTGGTTCCATTGATGAGGCTATCAGCAAAATAGAAGAATTACTCTACGATGTCGTGTATTGTGATTTCCGCATGCCTTACCAGGATAAAAAGGGCATCGTCTCTTACGAAGGCGGGAATATCATTTCCGCAAAAGCCAAGTCCTGCTTGCCTCAGGTGAAAACGGTTATGATCACTGCGTATGGGTCTGCTGACCTAGCGCGGGAATCGCTGGTTAAAAACAAATTTGATGATTATATCGAAAAGCAAGTCGACCCGGATGATGATGTAATCGCAATGAAGAGATTTTTAACGGATCTCATCGAAAACTGGGACAAGCGAGCCATTTCAGCGAATCCATTTCAGGCCCAGCGGGGGCTGGTGCCCAGATACATTGTCCCGAGATATATTCGAGGTCGGAGCGATTTTGAATCTCTTGTCGACCAGTTAGAGAGTGCGGAACGGTGGAATCAGGCACGATTTATGATATTGGGACGCGTCGGATCAGGCAAGTCCTGCCTGTTGAACCATTTTCGGAATTATGTACAGAGAAAAGGAAATCTCGCTTCCATCTACGAATTATCGCCCACACTTCTGAATGGAGACTCAGATCTAAGAGATGAGGCATCGGAGTTGCTTTCGGGCATCGTTCGAGGATTCAGAATGAAAGCGCCGGAATTCCCCAATTTTTTAAAACGCATTGAAACGCTTGGCGGGAGCGTCGAGGCCCTGGGCTTTAAGGTTGAGTTGGACTGGAAACGGAAAGACTTGCCCGTCGATACTGTCTTGCGAGATGGGTTGGAAGGGCTCTTGGCCGATCTCGAGCGAAAGACGGAGACCGTGACCATACTGCTGGACAACATGTCCGTAGACTGTGCATTGCCGCAGGCAGTGAGACGGCTCGTGCACGTCATCAGCGAACCAATCTTCACAAACCGAAGCATTGTGGTGGGGGTATCTATCTTAGAGCGAGACGCTGCGGAAGGATCGGCGACAACGCGTTTAGATCCCGAGTTGAGCCGTTTTTTCGCCGGAAAGCTTCTTCGGCTTTCGAATTTCAGAAGGGATCAGTGTCATGAACTTTGTGTGCAAACGCTGGCCGGCACGGGCGTTACGTTTGAAGGCGCCTTGATCAACCGAGCTTATGAGTTTTCGCAAGGGAATCCTTTTATTTGTCAGTTGCTCTTCAGTTATTTGTATGGGGACCAAATAGGCGAGCGCGTGGAAGAAGGTTCCTTTGAGATTGCTCTGCGAAATTGCCTCGTTGAACTCACTTCCTTTTTCCAAGACTTTTTCAGCGGACTGACCGAAGATGATCAAACGATTCTCCAGGTAATTGTAAATAACGGAGGTCGCCTGGTAATGGAAGAATTACAGAGCGCACTGCTTAAGAAAAAAGCCGGTGATTTGGTCCTCAGGGTTCCCGAGCTTTGCGCCAGCATGATCAATCGCAAAATCCTACGAGATTTGGGCGGCAATACTTTCAGCATATCATTTTCCTGAAAGATCCATCTTAGCGCTTAAAGGGCTATCCAGTCTTTAAGGGAATTATAAGTCGCCTTATTATTTCCCTCAGGTTTACCCGAGGTCCTCAGCCTGTTCCGTTTCTTTCCCGACAAAGGTCTCTTTATTCTCTATATCCCGGGACATTCTTTGATGGTTTGATCCTTGTTGGAAACCATATGTACATCAAGGCGATCAAATTTTATTTTTCAGCAGTAGATTTTTCATAGAGACGTCCCTGCCATGTCTGCCTCCTTTCCAGTGTGTCTTGAATGGTTCTAAGGTTTTCCATTTTTTGAAGAGCCCAGCCCGGTGCTACAAGGGCGGATTTTCCGGGATCACCGGTAAGACGTTGAATCACCATTTCAGGGGGCAGTAGTTCCAGAAAGTCCGCTACCAGGTTCGCATATTCTTCTTTTTTCAGGCAGCGGAACGTCCCTTTTTCGTAAAGTCGAGCCAGCGGTGTTCCGCGAATCACGTAAAGGAGATGGATCTTAACCCCGTAAACGGGCAGGTCAGCAAGAAACCGGGCTGTTTCCAGCATCATCCGGCGATCTTCACCGGGAAGCCCCAGAATCACATGGGCGCAGATGTTCAGGCCGAAATCATGGGTCATGCGAACCGCCTTTTCAAAACATTCAACGGAGTGACCCCGGTTGGTGGTGTGAAGGGTTTTATCGTGGGCCGACTGAAGACCGTATTCCATCCAGACCAGGTAATTTTTCCGGTAGAAACGGATCATTTCAAGGATTTCTTCATTGACGCAGTCAGGCCGGGTACCCACCGAAAGACCGACCATATCCGGATGCCTTAACGCTTCATCGTAGAGCCCTTTCAGATGGGTAACAGACCCGTAGGTGTTGGTGAAGGATTGAAAATAGGCGATGAATTTGTGGGCCTTGTAGCGTTTTCGGATGAATTCTTTGGCTCTTGCGATTTGCCGGGATATGGGTTCCCGATCCTTTGAAAAAGCCCCCGTGCCCGACCCCTGAGCATCGCAGAAAATGCACCCGCCCCTGGAAACGGTTCCGTCACGATTGGGGCATCCGAGTCCGGCATCCAGTGAGATGCGTTGCACCCTTTCGCCGAACTGTTCTCTGAGGTAGGTGTTAAAATCTCGGTATCTTTTCAAGAGGATTCCGATCCATGGATTGACTTGAAATGGCTCTGGCCATAATATGGGAAGAATATGGGTTTGAGCAAGTGCTTTTCTAAGGCGAGCTACGCCCGCAACCCAAAATGTGAAAAGCACAGGCTTATCACCGCTTTTCGATGGTACTGATTCTTTTTGGGTATGCTGAAAAAATCAAAACATTACCGAGGCGTGAGATACGGGATGAATATGTCAGGTTTCCTCAATTTCCAAACTTGATATTACAGGTTTTTTGACCTGCCGATATGTTGGTTTTCTGTCAAGCTATGTCAGATTTTTATTCCCCCTACTTTTGATGGATAACCATGACATATCTCAGTTTCTGATCCCCCCTCCAAATGATGATATCACAGGTTATAAGTATTGGTTCTTTCCAGCCCCTGATGTGATTTTAGCATTACCAAATGAAAACCAAAGAAGAGACAAAAGTCAAAAAGAGAGCGCCTTTTCACAGACGCCAGTCAGGTTAGGACTACCAGATGTACCCTTCTACATTCCTGGGGAGGGTCTAAATGCTATAGTTATATAGGTATCCCGGAATCTGGAATTAATAGTCAACGAACGGTGCAACCACAAGATGTGGTAGTTGTCACATTCTGATTTTGAGAACTCAGAGTACTATATTTTTTCTGAATATCCCGTCCGTTTCTCATTTGAAACCGAGCCTGAGATACGTAGAAGATATCACAACTCTCTGAACGTCTTCCAAAATGATGATATCACACATTTCCCCCGTTTGGAATAGCAGTTATTGCACCATCAATATGAAGACGGTCGACCTAATATGTTGCCGTCTGAGCAGTGTCGATTTGTTTGGTTTTCGAGGTTTCCCCCGTTTTCACAGGGATCGTAAATGGCGATGATTCGGAGGTATGCCTTTCAGCGTTCAAACGGAAGAATAGAATCATCCTTCACTTTCCGGGACTGGAAAAATGTGTGCTGAAAAGTTGTCTTTGGCTGGTCCAGGTTCCAGGCCCAAGGGAATAATGGTAGGCATTCTTGCATCAGGCTTTTAGGGATATTGGACTAATTCTATAGGTTATTTTTGTTCTAATACCTCTCCAAGTTTCTCCGACAATGTCGCAAGCGAAAACGGTTTTTGGATAAAATCCTGAGCACCACTGTCCAAGATCTTCTGGGCAGGGCCTTCAATGGAGAATCCGCTGCAAACAATCACTTTAAGATTCGGGCGGGCCTCCATGATAAGAGGATACACCTTTCCACCTTCCATATCAGGCAATTTTATATCCAGCAGAGCAAGATCGATATCTCCATCAAAGGTTTCGGTTATGTGGATGGCGTCCTTCCCGGTCTTGGCTACCAAAACCCGGTAACCTGACATATCTAACATCTCTCGGATAATTTCAATGACCAAATCTTCATCTTCAATCAACAGTATTGTTCCGCTTCTTTTAACTACTTCAATTTCGGCATTCTTTGCTTTTTCCACCTCTATCTCAATGGCAGGCAGATATATTCGGACAGTAGTTCCCTTTCCCAATTCAGAATCCACAAAGATCCATCCATCATGATTCTTGACAATTCCATACACAGCTGCCATTCCCATCCCGCGGCCCTGAAACTTGGTGGTGAAAAAGGGTTCAAATATCCTGTTTCTTGTTTCCTCATCCATACCCGTACCGTCATCCTCGATAGTGAGACAAACATAGGGAGCAGGATTAAGACCGGGATGCTGTTTTGTGAAATCTTCGTCAAGGTCTTTGTTCCCTGCAGTTATTTTTATCAGGCCCTCATCTTCTATAGCCTCATTTGCATTGGCCAATATGGCAGACAGAACAATCTGCATTTGAGTATAGTCGGCATTAATATGCGAAATATCTTTTGGGGAAACCGTCTCCACCCTGATTTTAGGGTTGAGGTTATGCTGTAAAAGCGTCAGTGTTTTTATCACAAAATGATCCAATCTCAGATATTTTGGTTGATATTTCCCTCCTTTTGCATAAGCTAACAATTGATCGGTCAAACTGGACATCCGGTGAACAGAACTCCTCATTGTTTCAAAATATTTGATTCCCTTCACATCTTCGGGCATATGAATTCCAAGGAGTTCAATGCTCCCCACAATCCCCATGAGAGCATTATTGAATTCATGGGCAACACCACCGGCCAATGTGGCAATGGCCTCCATCTTTTGAGCCTCTTGGAGTTGGGCTTCGAGCTTTATTTTTTTATCTTCACTCCGCTTCCTTTCGGAAATATCCCGTATGGAACCAATAAGCTTGATAGGTTTGCCCTGTTCATCTTTCTCCAGCAAAGTTGTAATCGAACAGAAATGTTTTGAACCATCTTTATCAGACAGAAGGATTTCAAAATCATTGACTTTTCCTCTGTCTAAAATCAGCTTTAACAATCCATCCCTCTTTTTCGTATCGGTGTAAATATCATACAACGACATCCCAATTAACTCCTTCCTCTTGTATTGAGATCTGTTCTCGATTGAAGGACTGATTTCCAAAATAATGCCATCAAGGCTTGATTCGACATAAACATCCTGTATGTTTTCAAATATTCTCTGGTATTTTTCCTTACTCTTCTGCAGTTCATCTACTGCCCGGGATAACTCTTTGGTTCGGTCATCAATTACCCTCTCCAGGTTTGAATGTATTTCAAGGTAGCGGGCTGTCGCAGTTTCGTTCTCTTCTCCCGTAACCCAAAGATCATTCGTCAGGTGTTTTACCTTTGTCTCAAGATGAAGGATACTACGCTCTAGTTTCGCCTCATAATCAGATTTCGCCATAATTAGAGTAACCCCTGTTCTTCCATCTTGAAAAGTTCATTTTCCACATCTTCTACTATTAGATCAAGTGCATAAGACGTTAGGTTTAACCTTTTTAAGCACCTTCTGAAGAGCTCTTTATCTTGGATAGGTGCGTCACTGTATCCAAGGCCTTTCTGTTGGCAGACAAAATCGGCAACATACAATGTTGAACCGGCTCTTACAAACTCTTGGGCAATATTATCAGGATTATGGTGACACCCTATGACCTCAACCAGCTCTTGTGGAAGATTCCAATCTTTCGCTATCGCCTTCCCGACCTCGGCATGATCAAAACCAAGCACCTTTTTCTCCGCTTTTGTATGATTTTCTTTTTCGGTCTTTGTGTTGCTTAGAATGAGTCCGAACTCGTCTTCATGAAACTGGTCAATTACTATAATCCCTATGTCATGCAACAAACCTGCGACATATATGTTTTCCCCATTTTCCCTAAACTCTCTTCTGTAAATCATTTTTCCCAACAGGGAAACGGCAATAGAATGCTTCCATAAAAACGGTTTTGAGTACCCTTTAATAGTGCTATCACCATCGAAAACCTCACAAACCTTTTGCCTTAATGCCAACTTTTTGAGTGTGTCATATCCTACCCAGATCATGGCCTGCTGTATTTCATTAATCTTAGTTTGAGGAGAATAGTAGGCAGAGTTTGCTAACTTGAGTAGTTTACCTGTCAGCGGAGGGTCAATTTGAATTATCTCCATCAAATCTTTTGCACTTGATTCGGGGTCATTAATGATTCTAATGACACCCGATACAACATTCCGAATCGAGCAGATCTCGGATTTATTGACTATTTCCACAATCTTCTTGAGTTTCGTAGATTTTTCTTCTTCCTGATTCATTTCAGCTCTCCGCAAGATCTAAACATTTTGATCTCACAAATTCCGACATCACTGTTTTTGCAATTCTTCCTTAACGCCAAGGCCTATTTTTTCGAGTAAGAATGGTTTTTTTATATACGCTCCCGCACCCAGTCTCTGAACCTCTTTGACTCCTTCTGTTTCAGAAAAACCGCTGGCAATTATCGCCTTCTGCCCAAGATGCATTTCAAGGATCTTTTTGTAAGTGTCAAGGCCATTCATGCCCGGGTCCATAATCATATGGGAGACGGCCTCGCCTTTCCTGTTGAATATCCAGTTTCCGTAATGCCGCATTTACGGATATTGAACACAAATGCCCAAGTAATGATGTGACGTTCCACAGAGCAAGCCCTATGGCTTGCGTTTGGTTTCCTTTTCCTACCTTCCCCTCATCCCTTACAGGCATGCCACAGTATCGGCAAACTCCGGATTCTCCGTGAGCCTTTTGGCAAATTTCAGGTATTTTTCCACCACCGCCCTAATCCCAAGCTGCAAAGCATATGCCCTAACGGGTTTCTCCAGTAAGTGGTTAATTCCTGAAGCCACGCATGTATTTACAACATCATCGCTTGCATATCCAGAGATCATGATCGCATCTTCATGAGCAGAGGGGAAGGCTTCTTCGATGGCATCAAGAAAATAGAACCCGGTTCTTGCGCCAAGAAACACGTCTATTACAAAAACCGCAATCCCGATATCGCGATTCAGGCAGTACGACACTGCTTCATCCACATCGGTAAAACTAAGCACCTCCCCCCAGGCATAAAATTTCGTAATGATATCTCCCAGAGTTTGGGACACACTCGGATCATCATCCACAATAATAACATCCAAACCATCCCCCATCTTTTTCGTAGCCTCCTAATCATCTCTGATGTTTCGATTAAAATGCCGCATTATCCGTCTCTCAGGTATCACTCCGTCATCTGACGACAATCCACCAATCCTGGGACAGTCGCTGTCATCGACCCCCTTGTTAACATGAATTAGGGATCTAATACATTTTCCAGTCTTTTGAAATATTTAAATGGGGCCACAGAAGTTTTCGTGCATCATCTTTCACCCCAACGATACCTGAAATCGTGCTAAGCTGCCAGATCAATCCTTCACCTTTTGCATGAAATATCAGTTGCATATGACACTGTTAAGGAAAATTACAAACACCAATTTGATGTCAGGTTTTTGAACAAACAATCCTTTCGATGTCCATTTATGAAATGTTCGGCAATTAATCAATTCGCTCAAAACCTGAAACGTATGCTGGAAAGGATAGCCTCGTTTTTGTTAATAGATGGAAAACAGGAGTTCATTCCAACTCATAACCTGTCCAAGAGAAGTTGAGTGTCAGACTGATCCCATGGAGTCCTGACCAAAAGGGCGGCGGATTAGGATCGTGCCATTTACCCTCTTCATACTCTTCAAAAATACTTGCCACCGTATTGTCTCCCAGGTGAAAGGTCCCAGTTGCCTCTAGTAGGATTTTGTTATTATCCTGGTCCAAAATCTGTATGTTGCGTATTTGGATGTCATCATAGGCGTCATCCGACCCCGACTTGAGTGCGGTGATTGTGATGGAATTGTCCCCAACCTTCAGTAACCCGCACCATAGAAACAATACGACCCGTGAAAAATACCCCGCAGCACTGCCAGTCCTTTCAATTGATTGTTTAGATTTTCCGTTGATTTCCGCCGAAGGACTTCCTCCATCGGCACCCGCAACTTCCAGGGTCACTTTTAGGGGTTTCTCTGCGACAAAAGGATCGCACTCCCCAGGGTCCACACTGCCGTTCTTGTTGAAGTCCTCTTCGCCGTCTTCATAAGGATCATTGTCGTAATTGGGTTTGTTCCAGATTTTCCATCCGTTAAGCGGGCGCCTTAGCTCGGTCCCTTTACCCCAGGCCCAGGCATAGACCTCGATATAGTCGGACAGGCCATCTTCATCCGAATCTTCCTTGGTTGGGTCTGTCCCATAAATGTTCGTTTCTTCAAAATCCTTTAGCGGGTCAGGATCGCTGTTATTTTCCGGGTTTTCTTCTTTGATCCCCTGGCTGTTCGCAGGGATGATCCACATTTGATCGATTTGGGTCTCAATGTTCTTGACCCGTTCCTGCTCTCGGGTATAAGGCTGAAGGACGTGGATACGGTCTTCAGATGGGTCTTCATAATCCTCATAGCCGTCAATCACTACCACATGGCCGTTGTTTTGCCCCGGTTCTTTTTGGATGGCCGCAATAATCGGGCAGCCTTGGTTGATATATTTCACGACATTGTCGAAAGAGTAAATAATAAGGGGACATACCGGCTCGCCCACCAGGGCGTACTTCAGGGCATCCCGCACATTAAAGCCGCTGAATCCACGGGCGTGACCCTGCTGACCTGCCGGGTCAAGGGCTGAGGCAAACATCTGGTAGGAAATTCGGTCCTGTGAAAGTTCACCATTGAATTTTTTGTTCACCATTGCGACACAGGCTCGGCCACAGTAGTGCTTACAGTGGGGGCATTGGCTTTTCTTTTCGAATGCATGAGACTCATTCCACGCGTGGTGTTTTTCATTGGTCTCAGGGCATTCTGGGCAGAGCCAGGACGTGTCCTTTCGTTGGAGCATCGGCTCAATGTTTAGATCCTTTTCCTGGATCAATTTGCTCCGGGTCTGGGGTTGGACGGTAAACGTATGGGCCGCAGACCAGGGACTTTCTTCCAGATTCTTGGTCCGGCTCCGTAACCGCCAATGGTAAGTCCCATCGGGGAGGGTTATGGTCGCGTGATATGGCGTACCATCGGTTACGGCCGAGATATCCGGTGAACTAAAGTCAGCAATATCATCCACTTCCAGGCGGAAATCCTGGGTGTTGATGTACCAATCCTTCCACGCAAAGCTGATCTTGGCATCTGCCAGATTGCTCCCCTCAAAAGGGACCAATGGAACCGGCATCGGTATCGGGTTTTTTGCCCCCTGGGAAATCTGCTCCGATGAAAAGATCACCCAGCAGGTGGGGGTCGATTTTCCGTATTCATCAGGGTGGATCCCTATCGATTCACCTTCATAGACCGGACCATCACCACCATAGCTCTCCACATTGTTGACATAGTGGCCGGAATGTCCGTAATCCCCCCAGGACACAAAATCGATAGAAGTACCGCTCGAAGAATAAATCGTGCAGCTGTCCGATAAATCATCAAACACGTTACCAGAAAGTATATCAGCGTGCAGGATCAAGCAGTTATCCTCGACATCTGAATTAGTTAGCGAAGCTGTTTGCTCGTCAAACAGGATAAGTGCATATCCGCCGGGAGGTACGGTAGGGGTATCCCGGGGAACACGATAAGCATCGCCTTTAGCGTTGCGGATTTCCATTTGGCTTATATTCGCATTTTCATCGGAAGATGTGTTATATAGTTCCACCCATTCAGGTCCATCAGATGGAATGAACATCACCTCAGTGATTTTGATAGCTTGAGCGTTACCTGTTATGTCTGCATCATCGGTAACTCCATCCCCATCGCCGCAGCCGAAAATCATTCCCCCCATAACTATCGAAACTGCCGAAAACAGCCGAAGCAGAAAAACGAGAAATCCCTTATCTACTTTCATGATCCTTCTCCATAGTACTTAAAAAGCCTTTTCGATTGGTTGCACCAACATATTGCAGTTTTGCCTTTGAAGATAAAATCCACTGTCAAGATGGCTTTCGATTCGCAAATATTGCTCTTCTTGAAAAATAGAGTTTCTTTATTGGGCTAAATAACAAACAAAAAAGCCATTAATACGACTTTTACGATGTCACAGTCGGTAGCCCGGCTATCTTTCGGAATAGGAATATCTAAATAGGCTCAACGGGAAATATCAAGACCCGTGGCTTTCCGTCCTCATCTCACGATGGATTTGGCTTTATACAGAAGAAAATTTGAGCTCCCAACAGGCAGTAATCGCCTATTAGGAGCCTTGTATACAGAGTTTAGCAGTCATTTTCATAAGTGAACCTTCTGGATAGAGGTTGGATGATTGGTAGGAATATCTAAAACTAACGGAACGACAAAAAACGTCTTACGTCAAGAATAATTGGTTTCCAAGAATCCTTTTACCGTGAACAATACGTGTATGATACTTCCGTAGCATAGTGGTCAGAATTTCGCAAGTCTGCCAGATCTATTCTTCACATTTTTCTGGGACTATCTTGACAAAAACAAAGAATATCAGGGGGTCAAAAACCGTGTGATATATTCATTCCGGGGGAATTTTGTAGCCTTGGGAAAAGTGCCGAATTTCACGGCTCTGTGAAGCTTTAATATTTCCTGAAAACACAAAAAATCAGGATCATCGAAAAATGGTAATAAGCCTTACGTCAGTCAAACGGGCGTAGCGGCTTTGAAGCCATCCTAGGAATTTCTTCGACCACAATATATGGGGGTCAGTCAATTTGCCACCTTTCCGCTTCCAGAAAAGGAGTACGTGCATTAAATTAGCATCGCAAACGCTTAGAAAATAGTCAACAATTGATTTTGTAGCCATCTGTTTGTTGATCCTTTGAAATTCCATGAGCGTATAGGCACTATTGCATGAGCCAGATTTGT
>Ga0222666_1000230_pt1 | contig 39871 bp, 21 predicted proteins | sample AntAcemetagen655_FD_181710 | JGI IMG/M metagenome (GOLD analysis project Ga0222666, IMG submission 181710) | Saline water microbial communities from Ace Lake, Antarctica - #655 | ecosystem: Environmental > Aquatic > Non-marine Saline and Alkaline > Saline | place: Antarctica: Ace Lake...
TACTATCATTTAAAAAAAATATAACCTCAACAACACTTGTATTTGAAATAAACACTTTTTGTAACTCCCACGTACTGCCTTCATCTTCTGTATGCAAAATATTCCCTTCACTATATTGTCCAAGTGTAGCCCACCCATTATTTTCATCCACAAAAAACAAACGAATAACATCATGTGTGGCAAGGGTTTGTATATGTGCCCAGTTATCGCCACCATCAACTGTTTTATGTATTATGCCGTTTGGAGCAGCAATAAAACCTGTATCATGGTTCACAAAGACAATGTCGGTACCCCAATGATCTTCCGGCCACCAGCTAGGATCCAAATACCAATTTTGGCCTCCATCGGTTGTATAAAAATATGGGCTTGCACCTCCTATGGTAGCACCACCTATTGCCCAACCATAATTTTCATCAATAAAATGAATACGGTCTAAGTGGGTGAAGCTTTGATTGTCTAATTGCACTACCCACTGTGCCTGTATATAGGTGGTTATGAGCAGTAAGGAAATTAGGAGGGATACCACTACCTTCCATTTACGTTGCCGCTTAGGCGGACAAAATGGCATCTTCCGCATTAAATGGAAAGAAAAGTTTGAATTATTTTTCATGATCTGTTGGCTTTAATAATTGTGAACCTAAAATTAACAATTATTATCATAACATAATAATTCTTTGTTTATGAATAATAGAATTGGGATTAATTTTAACCAATATGTAATTCCCCGGTTTAAGATTATACAGATTAGGGTAGTTATCATGATTTGGTAAATTGAATATTTACATCTTCATTTTATTATTAATCAGATAATTACTAAAATGTAATACGCTTTTATTGAATAATTTTCAATATTTTATTAACATTTGTCATTAATAATACCCAGCCGGGGATATATATCCGGTTAGGGATGCAAAGTACACCAAAGCAGAAGCTAGCGTCCCTGAAGATTTATGTTCAGAAATTGGAAATTAGGCTATTAAAATATGTTCTTCCAAATTTCGTCCCGATAGCTATCGGGATCAAGTTTCAAATTTCATATATATAAGTAATGATAAATAAATCTAAAACCAAAAACCGTTAACCGAGCGAAGCGAGCTCATGAACACCTATAAGAATAAATAATTTGTGAATAATCCTTGTTCTGAGATCAAAACATATGCTTATAAGAAGTGCCTAAAGTTGATTGAAAGAGTTATTGAATTCGTCATCAAAGCGTTTCACCAGGCTATCGCATCCGTGATTGAACAATTTATGCGTCTTGCATTCGTTGGTTGGCCTAAAAGTAAATTTATCAGTCCTTTGCAATGGCAGAAGTGATATTGCTTCCATCATCACATCTTTTACTGAATCATTAGAATTTTTCTGACCAAACAAAGCCAGGATATCCAATAATTGTTGAATAGAAGATTTTTCCGGCTTTGATTCAAATTGCTTTTCAAACTCTTGTATTATTTTTTGAGTATTTGTAAAACTGCCACCAATTTCTATTGGCAAAGAAGCAGGTAAAACAAGGTCTGCAAACTTTGTTGTTTCAGTAAGAAAATAATCCTGAACAACTACAAAATCCACCACCGACAACCATCCGGCTACTTTCACTTTATTAATAGCACATCCAAGAGGGTCTTCACCTAAAATAAAAATATTTTTCAGGTCACCATTTTCAAGAAAACCATACAAATTTGCATTTATTTTCGTTGGAAGATCCTTAACATTCCACTTTTCTCTTACTCTCTTAATATAGCTATCATTATTAATCAACTGTGAACCAACTCCCAGGCAAGGACAAACTCCCATATCAAAAATCCCTTGCGAATTATTCTTTTCCTTCAAGGCAATTATTCCACTTGATGATTTCCCAAGCTTCCCTGTAATAAGGGAGAGGTTTATTATTTCGGAACAACCATCAGTACATACTTGCTTTTCTGAGTAAATAATAACAGCATTTTGTTCCTCATTATATGTTTTGGCAAACTCAATAATCTGATCAAGATATTCCACTCCGGATTCTTTAACAAGGTCCATGAAATCCTCATTTAACAATTCCTCCTTGTAAATTTCATATCCATTGCAGTTATCATCCAGGAATAGTTGGTTTTCAAAATGGTTGGACACAAGATAAAAGTTAACAGCACGCATAAAATGATAGTAACTTTTTATTTTCCAGTGACTATCTACTTTGTGTATCATTGAACTATCTTCGTTGACAGTAATAAATTCTAAGGGGATATTATTTGCAATTTTTGCATCATTTACCATATATCCAACCACTGCATTATCTTCATTAATTTCAGATCCGAAAAAATAAATTTTCGAAGCACCGCCGAGTTGGTCAAAAGGAACATTAGATTGAGAATCATTGATAAATCCTTTTCCCCGGTTCAGGTAATGAAAGCTGGTAACATTATTTGTTTTAGCCGCAGATCTTGCAAGTTTTTGTGTAAGGAACAATTCTTCATTTGTTAATCTTGCACCGCCAAAAAAGGCATTCTCATCTGCCTTTACACTATTTATTTTATTATGAATGATTTCATATGCTTTTTCAAAGCTGATCTCCTCATATCTCCCATTAACTTTCAATAATGGCATTGTAATCCGGTATTTATCATTCAGGTATTTGTATCCAAATTTTCCGTACTTACAAATGTTCCCATCAGTATTTATTTTACCATTAACACCCGTAACATTCATTACGAAGCCATTCTTATGGTTCAAGCTTATCTCACAGCCAACTGAACAATAATTACATATGGTTTTTACAGCATCAAGTTTAACAGGGCCGGGTTTAAACACAAAATTTTCTGTAATTGCGCCTGTAGGGCAAGTCGATATGCATAATCCGCATGACTCGCATCTTGTATCCTGCAATGCATTACCTATAGAAGGAGCGATGTAAGTATCAAAACCTCTGTTAACAAGTCCCAGGGCATTTGCACCTACTACTTCGCTACATATTCTAATACACCGTGAACAAAGAATACACTTATTGTTATCAATTTCAATATATGGATGTCTGAAATCAACCACATATTCTTTAAACTCACCTTTAACAAGTTTCTGATCAGCCTCATATTCGGTTGAATATTTCTTAAGATCGCAGGTAAAATACTCTGTACACCCGCATTCAAGGCAGCGTTGTGCTTCATGCTTTGCTACTTCCTCGTCAGCATAACCCAATTCAACTTCGTCAAAATTCATTCGCTTATCAGGGTCAATAGTAGGCATTTCTTCACGAAGCTGTTTATCATAATGACCTTTGTAATAATCCTGTATCTGAGGAGTAAAATTATCTTTTTTACTAAGAAACTCCTTGTGTTCCGGTTCTACAGGCATTCCCATAATATATTGATGGCAACTTCCAGCTGCAATTTTAGCTTGTCCAATTGCTTCAATAAGGGTTGCGGGTCCGGTAACACCATCGCCTGCAGCAAAAATTGAATTAATTCCGGTTTGCAGAGTTTTCGGATCAGCATCAATATCCCCCCATCTGTTTGCTTTCAGCTCTCCATTTTTAGAAACATTGTTTACCTCATCCATGAAATTGATAACAGTCTTTTGTCCTATTGCAGCAAGAATATAATTAATCTCCAGGTCAAACTCAGATCCTTCGATCGGCATAGGTCTTCTTCTGCCTGTCAAATCAGGTTCACCCAATTTCATCTTAAGGCAGGTAATTGATTTAACTTTACCGTCTTTATCCTTATTTACTTTGGATGGGTTTGTCAGCAACAGATATTGAATACCTTCTAATTTCGACTCATGGATTTCTATTGGGTTTGCAGGCATTTCTTTCTCAGTTCTACGATACACCACAAAAACCTCTTTCGCACCGCAGCGCATGGCAGTCCGGCAACAATCCATAGCAGTATTACCACCACCGATAACAGCAACTTTTTTTCCGGAAAAGTCAAATCTTTCCCCACTAAGTTCCATCTCTTTCAGGAAATCAATGCCTGAGAAAACATTTTCAGCATCTTCACCTTCGATTCCGGCGAGTGTTCCCTTTTGAGAGCCAATTGTCAGGATAATAGAATCATATTCCTTATTCAGCTCTTTATAATTGATATTATCACCAAGTTTCGAGTTATAAAAAATGTTCACACCCATTTCTGTGATATTATCCACTTCTTTTTGCAAGATGTCATTAGGCAAGCGGTATTCAGGAATACCATAGCGGAGCCATCCGCCTGCATGTGGGGCAGCTTCAAAAATATCAACCTGATGTCCGTTTTTTTGTAAAAAGAATGCTGCTGATAATCCTCCCGGGCCTGCACCAATTACAGCCACTTTTTTCCCGGTAGAAGTTTCAATTTCCGGTTTCCATTTATTTTCTGATTCAAGATCAAAATCTGAAACAAATCTTTTTAAATAATCAATTCCAACCGGTGCTCCTTCATCTAAAAGGTTTCTACGGCAAGCTACTTCACATGGCCTGACACACACCCTGCCACATATAGCAGGCAGAGGGTTTGTTTCTTTTATCAAAGCAACAGCTTCATGGTACATTCCCTTTTCGATATATGATATGTAACCCTGAACATCAACACCTGCGGGGCAGGTAATTTTGCAAGGTGCGGCACAGTCGGCGTAGTGATTACTAAGAAGTAGATCTAAGGCTGTCTTTCTTGCATAGCTTATCCTGTCGTTATGAGTATTTATTTTCATACCGTCAGCAATTTTCGTAGAGCAAGATGGCTGAAGGCCTCTATAACCGTCAATCTCAACAACACACAAATAACATGATGAATAAGGCTCCAGCCTTGGATCATGGCATAATGTGGGTATCTCGATCCCCTTTCGTTTCGCCAGGCTCAGTATGGTTTCGCCTCCTCTGCCTTTTACTTTTTTACCGTTTAAAACTATATTTTGATCTTCCTTCATATCTTATCTTATTATTCTTTGAATTAGGGTCACAACTTATTATAATAGTTTAATTGCATCAAAGTTGCACTTTGTAAAGCAAACACCACAATGTATACATTCTTCCTCGCGAATAAAATGGATTTGTTTTTTCTCTCCATCAATAGCATCCACCGGACAATTTATTTTACACGCCATACATCCTGTACATTTCTCTGCATCTACTTCATATGTTATGCATTTTTTACAAACTTTCGCCGGACATTTTTTATCATTGATATGAGCTTCATATTCTTCTCTGAAATATTTTATTGTTGTAAGAACAGGATTTGGTGCTGTTTGTCCAAGGCCACATAATGAATTATCTTTAATCTGGTAGGATAATCTTTCCAGCTCTTCGATATCTCCGGCTTCTCCTTCACCTTCAGTAATTCGTGTAAGTATTTCCAGCATACGTTTAGTACCTATCCGGCAAAAAGTACATTTACCACATGATTCTTTTTGAGTAAAGTCAAGGAAGAATTTTGCAACATCGACCATACAGGTTGTCTCGTCCATTACAACCATACCACCTGATCCCATGATCGCTCCAGTAGCATTAACAGAATCATAATCAACAATAGTATCGGATAAACTTGCAGGAATACATCCACCTGAAGGTCCTCCTAATTGTACAGCCTTAAATTTTTTGTCGTTTTTTATTCCACCACCCAGTTTAAATATGATATCATGAATAGTGATACCCATTGGGACTTCAACCAGACCTGATCTTTTTATTTTTCCTGCCAGGGCAAAGACCTTGGTGCCTTTACTTTTTTCAGTTCCATATTTCGCATATGCTTCAGCACCGTTTTGTACTATCCATGGAATATTGGCAAAAGTCTCAACATTATTAATATTTGTTGGTTTTTCCCATAATCCGGAAAGTGCAGGAAATGGTGGTCTTTTCCTGGGCATACCCCTTTCGCCCTCAATCGAAGCTATCAATGCAGTTTCCTCACCACACACAAATGCTCCAGCACCTTCTTTAATATATATATCAAGATCAAAGCCATTAATACCAAGAATATTTTTCCCAAGATAGCCCTTTGCTCTGGCCTGTTCCAAAGCAATATTCAGACGTTTAATAGCAAGAGGATATTCAGCACGGCAATATATTACTCCACCGCTGGCTTCAATTGCATAGGCTCCGATTATCATCCCTTCAATTACTGCATGAGGATCTCCCTCCAGTACTGAACGATCCATAAAAGCTCCGGGGTCACCTTCATCAGCATTACAAATAATGTATTTCTCTTCAGATTTATTATTATTTGCAAATTTCCATTTTAAGCCTGTCGGGAATCCACCACCACCACGACCTCTCAAACCGGAATCTAACACCGTTTGAATAATATCAAGACGGGAAATATTTAGTCCGGCAATTCTCTTCAAAGCCCTGTATCCGTCACGTGCTTCATATTCATTAATATTTTCAGGATCTATAAAACCACAGTTTCTTAAAGTTATCTTTACCTGATTCTCAACAAAATCATTATCACTAGCTTCAAACAACTTAGTAGATACAACATAATCCTTAACAGGTGATTTTTCGGATATGTGGGATTGAATTATTTCAACAGCTTTCTCTTCATCTATATTGCCATAAAGGTAGGAGCCCTTTTCATCGATGATCTCAACTAATGGTTCATTGTAACACATACCTATACAGCTGGTCTTTTTAAGCTTGAAATCATAGTCACCAGCTTTCCTGAGTTCTTTTATCTTATCATAGGTTTTATTAGCTCCGGCAGCAATTCCACAACTTCCTAAACCAACTATAACTTTTGTTTTTTCCATATCACTAATCTGTTATATATTTTGATAAACAGGAATTACTTGCTTTCCATTTTCTTGATACCCCTAATGATTTTAATGGTTTCCTTACGACTAAGATTTCCGTATGTGTTATCACCTATCATCATGACCGGTGCAAGTGAACAACAGCCAAGACAGGCAACTGACTCCAGGGTGAACATCCCATCTTCAGTTGTTTCGCCATCATTTATTTTAAGAAGATCTTTTAATGCATCCGTTAATTCATTAGCATTTTGCACGTGACATGCCGTTCCATGGCAGATTTTTACAATATGTTTTCCTGCCGGGATTAGCCTGAACTGAGCATAAAATGTAACCACACCATACATATCACTTATTTCAAGTCCTGTTTCACTTGAAATTTTCCCGAAAACTTCAGATGGGATATATCCGTAGATATCCTGTGTACCCTGAAGAATAGGTATCATGCTACCTTTTTTATCTTTATATTTATCGATCAGTGGATCCAACAAATTCAAATCAACAGCTTTCCCTCCGGGAACATCTTTTCTACTTGTATGTCTTGAAATTCGCATCTTAAAAAGTATTAGAATTTAGGCGACCAAAATTATAAAATGTTTACAATAAATGTACTATAATAGCAATTTAGAACACGTCTAAATAATAAATAAGAACTTAGGGGGATTTACAGTTCCGCAGCTAATCTTTGGCCTGGAAACTCAGGAATTACAGCTATTTTGCTATTTTCTTCTTTTTTTGGGGTTTTGCTGATAATTTGGCATGCATAGCTCTGGCAGCAATTCTGCCAGCTCCCATAGCTTCAATAACTGTAGATGATCCAGTAACAATATCTCCACCAGCATAAACATTTTCTTTACTGGTTTCATTCGTTTTCGGATTTACTTCTACATATCCTCGTTTATTCAATTTAATATCAGTGGCTGACTGAAAAATAATGGGGTTAGGTCCATTTCCAATTGCCACCACAACCAAGTCACAATCCATAATAAAATTTGAGTCATCAACCGGAACTGGTCTTCGTCTGCCTGAAGCATCAGCTTCTCCTAATTCCATGCTGATACACTCCATCCCTTTTACCATGTTACTATCAGTACCAAGATATTTAACAGGGCCTGTAAGTAGGCGAAAATTAATTCCCTCTTCTTCAGCATGATGAACTTCTTCTTGTCGGGCAGGTAATTCAGTCCGTGAGCGACGATAAACAATAGTAACATGATCTGATCCTGTCCTGATAGCAGTTCTTGCACAGTCCATAGCAACATTACCTCCACCAATAACGATAACCTTATGTCCTCTGGGCATAGGTGTGTCGTATTCCGGAAATTTATATGCCTTCATAAGGTTCATCCTGGTAAGGTACTCATTGGCTGAAAATATATTTCCAAAACTTTCTCCTTCCAAACCCATGAACCAGGGCAATCCCGCTCCGACTCCAATATATGCAGAATCAAAATGCTCAAGAAGCTCATCAACAGTAAGGATATTGCCAATTACATGGTTTAATTCAATATGGCATCCAAGTTTTTTCAGGTATTCTATTTCAAATTTAACAATAGCCTTTGGTAATCTGAATTCAGGTATACCATATGTCAATACACCTCCGGTTTCGTGTAAGGCTTCGAAAATTGTTACGCCATATCCTAATTGTCTCATATCAGCAGCCACAGTTAAACCGCCGGGTCCAGAGCCTATTACTGCAATCTTCTTTCCTGTATCAACGGTTATATCAGGAACTGTTACAAGATCTCTTTTTCTTTCAAAATCGGCAACAAAACGTTCAAGTCTTCCAATGGCAACCGGTTCACCTTTGTTCCCGACAATACATAATGCCTCACACTGACTTTCCTGAGGGCATACACGACCACAAATTGCAGGGAGAATGTTTGTTTCCTTAATCTTTTTGGCTGCAACATCAAACTTTTCTTCTGTTATCAACTTAATAAATGCAGGGATATTAATATTCACCGGGCAACCTTCAATACATTTAGCATTCTTACACTGCAGGCATCTTCCGGCTTCCAGAACAGCCAGTTCAGTTGTAAAGCCAAAAGGGACTTCCTGAAAGTTCTCTACTCTCAATCGTTGATCTTGTTCGGGCATAGCCTGGCGAGGGATCTTTATCTTTATTGATTTTGCATCCTCCTTAGAAATTCCATGCCACTCACAACCAATCTTTAAGCAAAAATAAAATGGGATCAACTTTGCATATGCAGATACTATTACTTCCCCAACCGGGTTTCCGCATTCCTCACAATACTTATCCTTCTTTACTAAACTTTCTTTACATTTAGGGCAAATAAGATCATCCAATACTTCTTCAGGACCAATGGGAATTGATGTCTTTATATCAAAAACATCGAGATAAGGGCTGAGTTTTAACAAGACATCCTGCTTCTTATAGAAGCCATTGAAGATCAATGACTTTTCATGCTGCTTCTCCTCATTAAACGTTTTTTTACAAATGGGGCAATAACAGCTTAAATGAGTTTTATATTTTAAATACCTAATATCCTGTTCAAACATTTTTATAAATTTTATTTAATCGAGTAAAGTAATGACTCTTTTTCATCCTTAATATAAATTGAATTTCTTTTTTCAAGCTCATCAAAATCGACCACATGTCCATCAAAATCAGGACCGTCCACACAGCAAAATTTAATTTCATTATTTACTTTAACACGGCATCCACCACACATGCCGGTACCATCAATCATTATCGGGTTTAAGCTCACCATTGTTGGCATATTAAACTTTTTGGTTAATTTGCAAATATTCTTCATCATAATGATCGGCCCAATTGCATAAACCAATCTTATATCAGATCTTTCTGTAAGATATTTCTCCAGAGGCGTAGTAACAAAGCCCCTTTCACCATAACTACCATCATCAGTTGTAATAACCAGTTCATCAGATATTGTTCTCATCTCATTTTCCAGGATAAGCATATCCTTTTCCTGAGCACCAATAATATTGATAACAAAATTTCCTGCCTCTTTAAAAGCCTTAGCAACATGATATAATATGGCTACACCGGTTCCTCCTCCAACCATTAACACTGTGCCCATCTTTTCCACTTCGGCAGCTTTACCTAATGGCCCGACAACATCCAAAAAGAAGTCACCTTCATTAAAAGTCCTCATAAGTGCAGTAGTTTTTCCAACTACCTGAAAAATTATTGTTATAATACCTGCAAATTCATCTTTATCAGCAACAGTAAGAGGTATTCTCTCACCTGTTTCGTTTACCCTGATAATCACAAATTGCCCGGCCTTGATCTTTTTTGCTATTTTAGGAGCACTAATATCAAATCGTATTATTGTACCCTTAGCCATCTCCATTTTTTTTACTATCTGAAACATATATCCTTATTATATTTAACTGTATTGAAATTTTAAAATTATTCGCGGATTAATTATACTTATTCTCATTTTACAAAGAGTATCAAGATAATGAGTATCAGGTGTCAAGACTTTTAGACATCTTACTTCTATCTTCTATCTTCTGTCTCACATCTCATATCTAATGTCTTTCTTAACATGCTACCACTCCAAACTATCTTCAAGGTCGATATCATGCAAGTCTTTTTCGTCCAGGCCATGCCATCTACACCCTTTCTTCGAACATAGGAAAAAATCTATATGCTTTGACCTTGCACTTACAGAGATCTTCACAGTGGGAGAACCACATTCACCACAAATTACTACTTTTTCAATAAGACTTGTATCACATTTAAAGCATTTCACGTCCTTCACAACTTTATCTTCAGGTATTACCATATTCGATTTTGAAGTAAATACATTAAGATAAGGACTAAGATAGATAAAGCCATCTTCGTCATCTTTATTAATTATCTTGAATTTAACAAGCCCGTTTTCAACTATTGTTTTATTACAATGCGGACAATAGGAATGAAGGTATGTACCAGTTTCTATAAGTTCTTTAGACTCAGCTCCAAGTTCAAATCCTTCAGGTAATTGGTCAAGAAGATCCCCAATCTGGTATAATCTTTTTAAGGAAGTTGCAACATCTTCGAACTCAAGAAAATGATTTTTACATCCAACCCGCGAACAGATGCTAACCTTACCGCCAATATCCAACAATAGAGATATCATTTTCGCGTCACAATCTTCACACTCAGCTGCACTTGTAATATTCTCTTTACAATGAGGGCAGGATAAGTTTACAATTTCATTTCGTGGTAAATCCACATCACACCTAAAGTTGTAACTTTCATAGATTGAGCTCAGCCTTATTATCCCTTTCGACCCGGCAACTTCAATATTAAGCTTAATACTAGGTTTTCCATCAACCAATTCCTCCTTATCCATAAGTAATGTTTTACAGAGAGGGCATTTAATGCTCAATGAGATAAAATCATATAATATGTCTTCCATAGCTATAAAGTATTAGTTTAGAAAAATCAGTATACAATGTTGTTAAAAAATAAGTTCATTATAAATATTTTTCAAATATTATAAAAAACTTTTTGAAAACACAAAATTTTTTTCTATTATTGCACTAAAGGATTTGTTTTATACTAAAAAACATCTTTTAGAATTCTCTGATTTCCCTCACTCTGCCCTTGATTAGATAAGTAAGCGTTCACCAAACACTGAAAATTCAAATTAGAAATTAGAAAAAACAACAATTCACTAATAATAGAGAATCAATGGAAAGCTCCGTTAGCAGTATCGTTAAGAAGTTTGACCTTAGTGATAAAGGTAACTTAATCCCACTACTTCAGGAATTTCAAAAGAAAGAGGGATATATTTCACATACAACTGTGAGTAAGATCTCGCATCATCTAGGAGTTTCAAAAAGCCATGTTTATGGTGTGGCAACATTTTACTCACAATTTAAATTCACTCCTCCGGGGCGAAATTCAATCAGGATTTGCCTTGGAACAGCTTGTCATGTTCAGGGAGGTGATTTTTTATTAAACACACTCCAAATAGAATTAGGTATTGAGCCGGGGGAGACCACCGAAGATAAAAGATTTGACCTGGAAAGAGTTGCATGCCTTGGTTGCTGTGCATTAGCCCCGGTAATAAAGGTAAACAACGACATCCATAGCAGGGTATCAGTTATAAAAATTAAGGAGATATTAGGTAAATATGAATAATTTTAGTGATATTCAAAAAAAAGCAGCCAATGAATGGCAATTGCTGCAGCAAAACCCCGATCCTATAATATCTCTGGGAATGGGTAGCTGTGGTTTAGCTTCAGGAGCAAATGAAACATGGAATACAGTTAAACAATTAATTGTCGAAAAAAACCTGAAAATTCAACTCTCCAAAGTGGGTTGTATCGGCCCTTGTTACTTAGAGCCACTCCTCGACTTAAAACTACCCGGACAGCCACGAATGATCTTTAATAATGTGGATAGCCAAAAAGCCGAAAGGATTATTTCTGAGTATATAATAAATAATGAAGGTAAGCTAAAACCACTCGGGCATCTGGACAAGAACAAAAAACCATCATCCGGTATAAAATCTTTTTGGGAACTCCCAATGTTAAAAGATCAGGAACGCATAGTATTGAGGAATTGTGGTTTAATTGATCCGGAAAATATCAGTCAATACATTGCGAATGGAGGGTTTAATGGGTTACAAAATGCTTTTAATAAAGGTGCTGAAGGAGTTATCAAAGAAGTTGAAATATCAGGTTTGAGAGGAAGAGGAGGAGCAGGTTTTTCTACATCAAAAAAATGGCAGTTTTGCAGAAATGCAAAAGGAAGTTCAAAATATCTGATATGTAATGCAGATGAGGGAGATCCCGGTGCTTTTATGAACAGATCCCTTATTGAAGGTGATCCTTTCGCATTACTGGAAGGTATGCTGATTGCTGCTTTTGCTATAGGAGCAAATCAGGGGTACATTTACATCAGAGCAGAATATCCTTTAGCGATTGAGCGCCTTGAGATCGCAATTAGACAGATGCTGGATCATGAATTACTTGGAAAGAATATTCTTAACAGCGGATTTGATTTTGAAATAAAACTTAAAGAAGGTGCCGGAGCATTTGTATGTGGAGAAGAAACAGCCCTGATCGCTTCAATTGAAGGCAAAAGGGGAATGCCACGTAGCCGCCCACCTTTCCCTGTTACATCAGGTCTTAATGGAAAACCTACAACTATTAACAACGTTGAAACACTTGCAACAGTTCCCAATATACTACGTGAAGGAGGAAAATGGTTCTCAGGTTTTGGCACTGAAAAAAGTAAAGGGACAAAAACCTTTGCCCTGGTTGGGAAAGTTCGTAGAACAGGGCTCATCGAAGTCCCTTTGGGGATAAGTCTTAGAAAAATAATTTTCGATATCGGAGGTGGAACATATAAACCGTTCAAAGCAGTTCAGACAGGGGGACCTTCAGGAGGTTGCCTTTCCAAAGAGCACTTAGATCTCCCTGTTGATTATGAATCACTTACTAAGGCCGGTACTATTATGGGCTCGGGAGGTTTGATAGTAATGGATGATAATGCATGCATGGTGGATGTAGCGAGATATTTTTTAAAGTTTACAAGCAAGGAGAGTTGCGGGAAATGTACACCATGTCGTATTGGTACTGCCAGAATGACTGAGATCCTTAACAAAATTGTCAAAGGTGATGGTGAGTTGAATGATCTTGATGTATTACAACGACTTGCTAAAACTATTAAAAATGGCTCTCTATGCGGCTTAGGACAAACTGCACCAAATCCCGTAATAACAACACTGAAATACTTTCCTGAAGAGTATATAGCTCATATTGAAGATCAACGCTGCCCTGCAGCTGTTTGCCGTGATCTGGTTGTATACAGTGTAATAAAGGATAAATGTACAGGTTGTCAACGTTGTGTTGATGTATGCCCTACAGGAGCAATAACAGGCCCACGCAGCGAACCACATAACTTAGACCTTGAACTGTGTATTAAATGCCGCGCATGTTATGAAATATGCAGATTCGATGCTATTGCCGGAGATGCTATTGTTATTGAGTGAAGATTAAGAAGTTTGGAGTGACTAGAGTTTTAAAGATGTAAAGATACAAAGATACAAAGATACAAAGATACAAAGATACAAAGATACAAAGATACAAAGATACAAAGATACAAAGATACAAAGATACAAAGATACAAAGATGTAAAGATACAAAGATACAAAGATGTAAAGATACAAAGATACAAAGATGTAAAGATTCAAAGATGTAAAGGTTCAAATATATTAACGCTGTAAAAAGCAGATCTTGATTATGAAAATTACAAAGACCCCAAAGCTGAATGTCAAAATTGACGGCAAAAAGATTGCAATCCCTGAGGGTTATACTGTATTACAGGCTGCCAGAGATGCCGGAATATATATTCCAACTCTTTGTCATCTGGAAAATGCAACACAATATGGTGGATGTCGTCTTTGTATTGTTGAAATAAAAAACCTTCGCGGATACCCAACGGCTTGTACTACTCCGGTTACTGAAAACATGGAGATATCTACAAAATCTCCTGAATTGCAAGATCTGAGAAAGAGCATTTTAGAACTGCTTCTTTCAGAACATCCCTATACGTGCCTTGTTTGCAAAGATAAAGATGATTGTAAAGAATATATGCACACTACCAGAAAAGTTAGTGTTGCTACAGGTTGTAATTTTTGCCCTTCAAATGGCTCATGTGAATTACAGGATTTGGTTGATTATCTTGAACTAAAAGAAATCAACTTCCCAATTACATATAGAAATATTCCTGCAGATAATGATAACCCATTCTACAGACTTGATTATAGTCTTTGTGTTTTATGTGGGCGCTGTGTCAGGGCATGCAATGAAGTCAGGAATAGTGGTGTTCTTTCTTTTGTTCAAAGAGGAAATACTGCCATAGTTGGTACTGCATTTGGGGAGTCACAACTGGAAGCAGCTTGCGAATATTGCGGTGCATGTGTAGATGTTTGCCCAACAGGCTCAATTGCAGAAAAAATGGGATCATGGGTTGGCATACCGGATAAGTCAGTTAAAACAAGCTGTGTTTTTTGCTCTATAGCCTGCACCATGAATATCAACAGTAAGAATAATCGAATAATAAACGTTGGGCCGGAGCCCGGTAAAAAATCCGATCCTCTTCAATTGTGCGTACGAGGAAAATTTATCCCGGGAGACCTTGCCCATCACCCCGAAAGAATCACAAAACCATTAATAAAAAAAGAAAATAAGTGGATTGAAGTTAGCTGGGATGAAGCAATAACATATACAGCAAATAATCTGGAACGATACCGGGGTAACCAATTTGGAATTATTGGGTCAGCACAAGGTACTATCGAGGATAATTATGTTCTGCAAAAATTCTCCAGAAAAGTTATGAGGTCAAATAATGTCGACCTCTCAGCTTCATATCAAAATAAAGAATTATTAAAAAAAATTCATGATCACTATCTAAGTTATTCCTCGCCGGATATAAATGCCATTATCGATGCTGACACCACTCTTATCCTGGGTGCCAATACTTCTAAATCGCATCCTATAATTGAGAAAAATATCAGAACTGCGTACATAAACAAGCAAAATGTAATAACTGCTAATACAAACATTAACAGGACATTTGATTTTTCAAATCAAAAAATTATTTTCAAAACTGGTGAAGAACATAATTTCCTCCTACTAATAATCTCAGAGTTAATAAAAACAAGCAAAAGTAAATTTGGAAAAGAACTGGGTGTACAATTAAAGGAATTTGATCAAAAGGCTGCACTAAAACGAAGTGGCCTGACAAAAAAAGAAATTGAGTTACTCGCAAAATCACTCACGAAGTCAAAACAATTAAATATCGTTGCCGGAGAGGGTTTATTCAGGAATTCTGATGGTATCCTGAATTTTAGCTTGCTTTTTAATATTAAACAACTCCTGAAAAATCCGGATAATTGCCAGATAATGTTTTTGCTTGATGAAGGTAATCGTATGGGAGCTACTCTTGTCGGTATGCATCCTGATTATCTCGGAGGTTTTGGACAAATTAAGGATAAAAAAAATATTAAAAAATGGTCGGATATTTGGAATGTAAGTCTCAGCGAAATTTCAGGAATATCGGAAAATGAGATGATTGAAAATATAGCCGAAGATAAAATAACAGCATTGTATATAGTTGGTAATATTCTACCCCATCCAAAACTCTCTGAACTCAAATTTTTTATTCAACAAAATATGTTCCTTACTGAAACATCAGAATATGCTAATGTAGTTTTCCCTATGCCATTTTTTGCAGAAGTTGATGGACACATTCTAAATTTAGAAGGAAAACTAAAGGAAGTAGTTTCAACAATCAATCCACCGGAAGATGTAATTGCGCCATGGGAGGTAATTTCTAAGATTTCAAAAATCATTTCCGAAAAAGGTTTTAATTACAAAAAAACTTCTGCTATTTTTTCTGAGATCAAACAAAATATTGAATTATCATTTTCCATCAAAGAAAAGCAATCCGGTAAGCAAAATAGTCAGGATAAACTAAAATTAAACGACATTAAAGCTAAATCAGAAAAACATATTAGCATTAAAACAGATACTTATCATTATCATGGAAATCCTCTGAGTTCCCTGATTCCCGACATGAAAAGAATCATGGAAGAAGGTGTTTTATTTACTTCAAAAGAATAAAATGGCAAAAATCATAAATAAAAAACAGATAGCACCTAACATTCATCAATGTGAGGTTGAAGCTCCATTAATTGCGTCGAAAGCTCTTCCCGGGCAATTTTTAATTGCTATCCCCAATGAGTTTAGCGAAAGGACTCCAATGACAATTTCAGACTGGGATACCAAAAAGGGGACAGTTACTTTTATTTTTCTTGAAATTGGTGCTTCTACAGAAGTTATGTCAAAGTTAAAAAAAGGAGATGAGTTTTATTCCTTTACCGGACCTCTTGGCAAAGCTTATGATGTAGACAGATATGGAACTGTTGGATTAATTGCAGGATGTTATGGCATTGGAGCAATATATCCTGCGGCAAAAGCTTTTAAGGCAAAAGGAAACAAAGTAATAAGTTATTCAGAAGCAAGAAGCAATTTTTTACTTTACTGGAATGATAAACTAGAAGAAGTTTCTTCAGAGGTAAGATATGCCACAGTTGATGGATCTCTAGGGAAAAAGGGGCACGCCTACGACTTACTTGAAGATGATTTAAAGGCGGGAATGAAGTTTGACAGGATCATAGCAGTTGGTTGTTCTTATTTGATGTATAGAGTTTCTCAACTAACCCGCCCATATAATATTAAAACTATTGTGAGCATGAATACTGTTATGATTGATGGTACAGGGATGTGTGGTGCATGTCGTTTGGTTGTTGGAAACAAAACAAAGTTTGCATGTGTTGACGGCCCACATTTCGACGGGCATCAGGTTGATTGGGATATTGTTCTGTCAAGACGAAAAGCATATCTGGAAGAAGAAATTATTTCAAAAGAAAGGTGGTAATTATGGCAAAAGTTAGTCCTAAAAAAACTCCTATGCAGGAGCAACCGCCAAAAGAGCGAATTAAAAATTACGATGAAGTACCATTTGGTTATACGAATGAAGAAGCTGTATTGGAAGCTCTAAGATGTTTACAATGTAAAAATCCTGTATGCATAGAAGGCTGTCCGGTTGAAATTGACATCAAGGGTTTTATTGATTTCATTGCAAAAAAGAAATTCCAGGATGGGGTTATCCTTCTGAAGGAAAAAAACATTCTTCCTGCCATTTGCGGAAGAGTTTGCCCCCAGGAAGAACAATGTGAACAGAAATGTATTATGGGCAAAAAAAATGAGCCTGTAGCTATCGGAAGGCTTGAGCGATTTTTAGCAGATTGGGAAAGGAATCATGGAGTGATTGAAATTCCTGAGATCCCAAAACCAACAGGGAAGAAAGTTGCTATAGTCGGAGCAGGACCTGCCGGAATAACAGTAGCTGCCGACCTTGCCCGCTGGGGTCATAAAGTTGATATGTTTGAAGCACTTCACCAACCAGGAGGTGTTTTGGTTTATGGAATACCGGAGTTCAGGTTACCAAAAGAAATTGTTTTTAAGGAGATAGATTTTCTTATAAAGCTAGGTGTAAATATATATACTGATAGAGTTATTGGAATGATACAAAGCATAGATGAGCTCTTATCTGAATATGATGCGGTTTTCCTGGGAACCGGTGCCGGTTTGCCATGGTTTTTGGAGGTCCCCGGAGAAAACCTGAATGGAGTGTATTCAGCTAATGAATATCTCACCCGTGCAAACCTCATGAAAGCATACCTCTTCCCGAAATATAAAACTCCTATAGTGAGAGGAAAACGCGTTGCCACTGTTGGAGGCGGAAATGTTGCAATGGATTGTGCCAGGACTGCTCTACGGCTTGGTGCAGAAAAATCCATACTTATTTACAGAAGAGCAAAGGAACAAATGCCTGCCAGAGATGAAGAGATACATCATGCCGAAGAGGAAGGTGTTATTTTTCAGCTTTTATCTAATCCGGCAGCATTTCATGGTGATAAAAATAACTGGGTTAAAGAAGTTGAATGTGTGCGTATGAAGCTTGGAGAGCCTGATGACTCAGGTAGAAGAAGGCCTGTTCCTATAGATGGGGCTAACTTCAGGATGCCAATTGACCTGGCTGTTATTGCTATTGGGAATAGTCCAAACCCTCTCGTCCCTTCAGTGACTCCAGGTTTAAAAGTTGAGAAATGGGGGAATATTAAAACTGACCTTGAAACAGGTAAAACTTCAATAAAAGGTGTATTCGCAGGTGGAGATGTAGCAACAGGGGCTGCAACAGTTATACTTGCAATGGGAGCAGGAAGAATAGCCGCAAGAGGAATTCAGGAATATCTGGAAACAGGAAAATGGTAGTCTTTCATTGTGATCTATTACCACTCCAGACCTTGCTGAGCGGAGTCTCCTGACTCCACTCCAGGAATAACTGACTAAATACAAATAAATGATCTACCGTATCACTAAAACCTTCCCCTTTCCTAACACATTCCCTTTGCTTCTCACCCTATAAAAATACATCCCATCATTAATTCCTGCTAAAGAAATAGTCTGAAATGGCTTACTTATTTTTTGTTCTTTTACACGCCTCCCAAAGCAATCAAACAAATCAAAGAATACAGACTTGTAATTACTTTGTTTAATATCGATAATAATATATTGAGAAGCAGGGTTAGGATAAACAATTACATCAGCAACATTCAAAACAGGATATTTATGAATCCCAATAGTATTACACCCGGGAGTATCACATCCCAGACTGTCAGTTTTAACTAACCAGGTGGCCTGGCTAATTCCAGCAAAGTGGTCTCTGTAATATCCACATGCAATAAATCCACCATCAGAAGTGGGCTTAATATCAACCAAATAATTTAAAATATCATTAGATTTATATTTAAAATTTTATATCGTGTTGCTATTCCTGTACCAATAGAATAAATAATTTTGATTTTACCTCCTTTCCGTTTAAAGTTATTTCAATTGATACGTTAATACATAAAAGCACTCTGAATAATATCACTCTTTGACTATGATAAATTTGCCAATTGAACTTATCCTTTCTTTGGCATTAATCAGTTTGTAATAGTATGAATATCATTAATATAATCAAACTCAACATACAAAGATCTAAAGAATTTGGAATATTGAATTTAGTATATGATATTAATCATATATTTCAGTAAAAGGTAATATGTTTATTTTGAATTGTTTTCAATAATTCATTAACATTTACCATTAATAAAACCCAACTTGGGATTTAAACCCGGCAAGGGATGCAAAGATAAGTTTGAATAACAAAATGAATATTTTGCTGTTTCAGTATATGACACATTAATTGCCAGGATAAGAAACTATATTAAGAACCAGGAAGAACATCACAAAGCAAGGTCATTTCAGGAGGAATATGATGAGTTAATGAGAATATATGGATTTGGTTAAAACCATGTTTTTTGATGCTTTCTATTATCCTCCAGATAAATCTGGAGGCAATTCAAATCTGGAGGTAATTTAAAATCTGGAAGCAATTTAAAATAATCTTTAGCCTCCAGCCCCTCGTACATCGGCGATTTATGATTTCCAATGTTAAGTAAAGATAGATAAATCTGAAATCAAAAACCGTTAATCCTTGTTCTGAGATCAAAACATGTAAGGGATGCAAAGCCAAACGAAGGAGAAGTTGGCATTCCTGTTAACTTAAAATATCAACAATCGCTAATCATTGAGTAGCTGCGTGTTGCGTTGCAAAAAAGAAAAAAGGTGTATTCGCAGGTGGAGATGTAGCAACAGGGGCTGCAACAGTTATACTTGCAATGGGAGCAGGAAGAATAGCTGCAAGAGGAATTCAGGAATATCTGGAAACAGGAAAATGGTAGTCTTCCTGAAACCTGAAACCAATTTCATTACCACTCAAGACTGTCATCCATCTTTATATCATAAAGATCTTCGTCGCTTAAACCATGCCATCTACAGCCTTTTTTAGTACAAAGATAAAAATCCAGTAACCTCGTCCTGGCACTTACTTTTATCTTTACAACATCTGAATCGCACTTTCCACATTTTTTGTCATGGACTTTTAAACTTTTATTACAATGAGGACACATGGCATCTTTTACAACCTTATCCTCAGAAAGAAAGATAGTTGATTTGGAAGTAAAAACATTCATATAAGGGCTTAACATAATATAACCAGTCTCGTCCTTGTCGTTAATTATTATCAATTTAATCTGATCATCTGTTTCCAGGCTCTTTTCACAGTAAGGGCAGTAAGTTTGTATATGTGTGCCACTACCAATAATTTCTTTGGATTCATCTACTTTTGGAATTTCAGGATCCTTAAGAATATCAGGCCTTGGCATCGCTTTGCCGCTATACCCATATTCCTGGTATAACTTTTTTAGTGCAACACTAAGGTCATCAAATTCCACAAAATGATTTTTGCAACCAATACGGGAGCATACACTTACTTTTCCACCAATATCCAGATTAAACTCTATCATTTCTGAACCGCAAACCAGGCAATCTGAATCAGAAGTAATATTTTCATTGCAATGCGGGCAAAATAACTTCACATTTTCACCAGCCGGTAAATCAATCTCAGAAGTATAATTATAGCTTCCATATATTGAACTCAGCCATATCTGGTTTTTTTTTCCTTTAACTTCAAAGTCTAACTTAATACTTTGTTCATTATCAACTAAATGCTCAGCATCCATTAATGATTTTCCACAAACGGGGCAATTTAATTTCAATGACAGAAATTCATACATCACTTTTCTCCTTTATTATTAGAAATCTTAAAATAATTTTCAATTACAATATTAGAATATTTAAATTTATTATTCACGCTGCAATATCCAAAAAAACTTTATGAATTACAAGCCCGTATCTTAACATCATGACATTCAGGAATAAATCAAACAGAGGACAAAATAAATAAATCGTAATTTAGAGTCATTACAAATAACAATCTTATTTCCAACTAATCAAAGAAACTCGTTTTTTCCCATCCATTTTGATTGTTAAAGGCTCCTGAAATCTGACATGTTTAAAATATTTGCCAGCATGGATTAACTTCTGGCTATTTAAAATATCCCAAGCAACAAAACTGCTATCTCCTGTTGTATGGTGTACAGAAAAATATCCAACATTCATAGCGGTAACATTATGAAAAAAATGTGATCCCCATGAAGCATCGAGGGGATAATCTGCAAGGCTTGTTTCAACAATAACTTTAGCATTTGAGATTTGCGTCCACTTTACTGGGATACCAATCCATCTGTCGCGTGTTCCCCATCTTCCCGGCCCGATCAATACATATTCCCTACCCTGTGCTTGCATTTTTTTATTTAACTTTTCAATTTCACAGGTCATCTCATGTGTGTGTGCTTTATCGAAAAGCTCCTTATCAATATAAATTACATCAATAATATTATTGATCACGCCATTACCCATACATTTTTCAGAATAAAGAAGCATGTTCTCCCTGTTAAGATTATCTGTATCAATCTCATAATCATGTATACTTCCTATCAAAGGTTTTATCTGCAACAAATAAAAAGAAGCATTTCCTGATTTATCTTTTTCAAGCTCAACGGCGAACTCTATTTCAACTGGGGATCCAAAAGCTTCTTTCACAACATCAAGGACAGTTTCAATAGCTTCAGCAAGTGGTATATATTTATATTTCAGAATATTTGCAAAATTTACTATTCTTGGTCCGGCCATTGTAAGCCCTGGAATAATTCTATCATCTTCAATATCATAAACAGAGGCAAGATGTTTTAAATTTCCATGTTTTTCAGCATGTTCAATATCCAGGCGTACTAGAGCTGCCGTTTCACCCTCTAATAAATTAGCATCCATTTTATTAAGGTCGATGGCAAAAAATTCGAGTTGTGAATTCTTATATTGAGTTTTTGGAGAATTGATATCAAGCCCTGTGTATTTCGGTGAGAACCTATATGCTTTTTCACCTTCAACAACATATCTCCCAAGGCCTAAAGCAGCTACGGCAAAGCCTTCTTCCGGCTTCATATGAGCATATGAATAATAGTTATATGATAGCGCAACACCACTGATATGCGGATAAAATACATTATCATACTTGTTACCAACAACTTCCTGTATAACTATAGCCATCTGCTCCTCTTCAATCTTCAGATTGATAGCTTCAATATAGTCGCGAGCTGTATTTGAATATACTGAAGCAAAAACAAGTTTTATTGCATCCATTAGCTGTTGAAGCCGTACTTTGGAATCAGGATGATTATTTGGTAAGAGATAAGTTTCAAATACTCCTGAAAAAGGCTGTGAGATCGAATCTTCAAACATTCCGGAAGATCGAATTGCAAGAGGATTACTAATTAAACTAACTATTACTTCAAGTTTTTCTATCAATAAGTCACTTAAACTACCATTAAGAAATATTTCCTTAAGTTTCTCGTGATCATGTGACTTACTAATCTCATTCCGTAATTTATTTGTTTCCAGAAATTTCTCAAATTCACTTGTTCCTATTATCGAAGTTTTAGGTGTTCGTATATTAATCCCTTCAAGATATTGAGAGAAATCAAAATTATTTATCAAGGCATTTAAAAATGCAAGTCCTCTTCCCTTGCCTCCATACGATCCTTCAGCCAGGCTAACAATATTATTTTCATCAAGAATTGCTTTTTCTTCAAATGGAATTACTTTTCCAGTGTTTTGCTCGTCCCTGAATTTCCTGATAATATCAATCAGGTATTCCCTCAAAACCTCCGGGCTTGAGAAATCGGTGACTTTGGCTGGATTTAATATTTTTGCTGCCTGAATCTCTCCGCGGGCCATCATCCATAATGAAAACTGATCTTTTTTTGCATGGTATATTAACGATTCATCAGGTATTGTATGCAGTAGACTTTCAAACTCCTTCAAAGATGTAGCAACCGCAATCTGTTGTCCATTTTTATCCCTGTATATAAAATCGCCAAAACCCAGAAATTGGGAAATAAAATTCTTAAAATCCTGAATTACTGTATCAGAATTCTTATTAATAAAAACAGAATTCAAACTGCCTGCTATTTTTGAAATCCCTGCATCTGACGATTGCAGAATGGTTGGCAACTTTCCGCATTTTTTCCGTGCATATTTTAAAAGGTTTATTCCTGCATTCTCATCCATTTTTTCATTATGATCAAACTCAACATCAGATATCAGGCACAACAAATAATCTTTGTATTTTTTAATAATATTTGTTGCCTCTTCATAAGTGGATGCATGCAGTATTTTTGGCCGGGCTCTCATTCTCAAAACCTTATATAATTCGTCAGTACTTACATCATCAATGATACGCTGAGTTTGTCCCATCACAATCTTATATAGTACAGGAAGAAAGAGAGAGTAATCCTGGGGTGAATCTTCGACAAATAATATCACTCTTATCATACCAATTTTCGTATCATTGGCGACATTTATTTTATCTTCCAGTAATTTTATCATTGTGAAAAAGATCTTTGAATCCCCTTTCCAAACAAAAACCTTGTCGACATCTTTAAACTCTTTTTTATTCCCCCTGAAATATCCAATATCTTTATTGTTATTCATTAACATAAATACAGGGATATCCAGATAGTCATTTTTTATAGCCCGGCATAGCTTTATATGTGATTTCTTCTCCACTCCCATCATTATGATAATAAAATCAAAATGTTTGGAGCTCAATTGATCAAATGTCTCTTCTATAGTAGTAACACCGGTAATACGTGGTGAATATGTAAGATTCATCTGATGATATTCACCAAGCACATATTCAGAAAACCTGCCTTCTTTTTCAATATTGTAAGCATCATACAAACTTGACACAAGCAATATCTCCTTAACTTTGTAAGGCATTAAGTCATGATAAATATCTCGGCTGTAATTACTCTTATTAAGGAACTTTTGCAAAAGTTGTTTACTGTGTCCGGGTATATCACTCATCATATTGGGTTTTCCAATCATTTTTCATTAATTTCTTTACAAACTTAACTTAAAATTAAGGATAATTCGTGTTTTTTTCACCAGACAAGGCTTGTTTTGGTATAAAATCATTATCAAAAAAGTTGGCTTATAATTAAAATTAAAATAACTATCTTCGCAACACAAAATATTTCTATTATGGCACGTAATAAAAATTAATTTGTCACGTTCGGGTAATTGCAAAAAAAATTAGATAAATAACATAAAAAATCATAAAATATTCGGGTTTAACATTATCATCTTAAACTCTGTCATAGAAGATATTAAATACATAGATTTAACTAACAGTTGTTTTAAGAAAAATTTTTAATAATCATAATTATATTGTTTATTAATATAGATTTATTTTTATAATATTGAACTGTTTTTCCTATCAATCAATTTATTAATAAAAAACATAAGAAACTATGAGTAACTACGATCAAAAAGTTGAAGATTTTATGGCAAACATTATTGCCAAAAATCGTGCTGAAGATGAATTTCATCAAGCAGTAAGGGAAGTTGCGGAATCCATTATTCCTTACCTGGAAGAAAATCCCAAGTACGCTAAAGCAAAAATACTGGAAAGAATTGCTGAACCTGAGAGAGTAATTTTATTTAGAGTTCCCTGGTTAGATGATAATGGTGATGTTCAGATAAACAAAGGATTCAGAATTGAAATGAACAGTGCTATCGGTCCTTATAAAGGAGGTTTGCGTTTTCACCCAACTGTAAATCTGGGTGTTTTGAAATTTCTCGCATTCGAACAGGTATTAAAAAACAGTTTGACTACTTTGCCAATGGGTGGAGGAAAAGGTGGATCTGATTTCGACCCAAAAGGTAAATCTGATAATGAAGTAATGCGTTTCTGTCAGAGCTTTATGACGGAATTATTCCGTCATATTGGACCAAACACAGATATTCCTGCCGGAGATATTGGTGTTGGAGGAAGAGAAATCGGTTTCCTCTTCGGTCAGTACAAAAGATTGGCAAATGAGTTTACAGGTGTATTAACCGGAAAAGGAAGAGAATGGGGTGGCAGTTTGATCAGACCGGAAGCCACAGGTTATGGTGCTACTTATTTTGCAGAAGAAATGTTAAAAACCAGAGGCGATTCAATCAAGGGAAAAGTAGTTACTATTTCAGGCTCAGGAAATGTTGCTCAGTATGCGACTGAAAAAGTTACTGAATTAGGCGGTAAAGTAGTGACACTTTCTGATTCCGGTGGATATATCTATGATCCGGATGGAATAGATAAAGAAAAACTGGAATTTGTGATGAACCTTAAAAACGTTAAACGTGGAAGGATATCAGAATATGCAGATAAATATGGATGTACATATGTTGCTGGCAAACGCCCATGGGAAGTGAAATGTGATATTGCTATGCCAAATGCAACCCAAAACGAAATTAATGTTGAAGATGCAAAAATGTTGGTAGATAATGGCTGTTTCTGTGTATCTGAAGGAGCAAATATGCCTTCTACACCTGATGCTATCGAAGTTTATATGAAAGCGAAAATCCTTTACGGACTTGGCAAAGCTGCTAATGCCGGTGGTGTTGCTGTTTCAGGCCTTGAAATGTCACAGAATTCACTCAGACTTTCATGGACACGTGAAGAGGTTGATGCAAAACTACAACAGATCATGAAAGACATTCATGAAACTTGTGTGAAATTCGGTAAACAAGCTGATGGTTTTATCGACTATCCTAAAGGTGCAAATATTGGTGGCTTCGTTAAAGTTGCTGATGCTATGCTCGCTCAGGGAGTTGTTTAAAAACTGGATAAACCAAAAAATAAAAAGGCTTTGACATTTGTCAAGGCCTTTTTTTTGCTTTTACTCAAACCTATTTACTCATTAAGTTACCCTGATTACTAAGTTTTTAGATGTAATTACTAATTCATGCTTCGTAATACCTCATTCAGGGTTTATATTTGTTTTTGTCACATACTATGACTACTTGAAAGTTTAACAATGAACAAGGATTATTCACTTATTATTAATTTTAAATGGAGTTCATGAGTTCGCTTCGCTCAGTTAACGATTTATTATTTAGAAAGGAAAGTGAAAATGGACAAAAGTGATTTGGAAGAGCGGTTAATAAATTTTGCTGTTGCTATAATTGAACTGACAAACGAAATGCCTAATACCAAAATAGGGAATCATTTATCAGGTCAGGTAGGGAGATCTGGTACTTCTGCAGCATTAAATTATGGTGAAGCACAGAGTGGTGAGTCAAGAAAAGACTTTATTCATAAAATTAAAGTTGTACTGAAAGAATTAAGAGAGACATCTGTATGTTTGAAGATAATTCATTGAATAAAGTTAAATAAATCAGCAGACAAAATGCAAACAGCTCTTAAAGAAAACAATGAATTAATATCCATATTTGTAAAAAGCGTTGAGACTGCTCAAAAAAACATCAAACTTCTAAACAGTAAATAAATCCTAAATCAAAATTCGTTGATCCTTGTTCTGAGATCAAAAAATATCATAAGTAAGGCTTTGATAAAGATCAAGGCCTTTTTTTTGCTTTTACTCAAACCTATTTACTCATTAAGTTACCCTGATTACTAAGTTTTTAGACGTAATTACTAATTCATGCTTCGTAATACCTCATTCAGGGTTTATATTTGTTTTTGTCACATACTATGACTACTTGAAAGTTTAACAATGAACAAGGATTATTCACTTATTATTAATTTTAAATGGAGTTCATGAGTTCGCTTCGCTCAGTTAACGATTTATTATTTAGAAAGGAAAGTGAAAATGGACAAAAGTGATTTGGAAGAGCGGTTAATAAATTTTGCTGTTGCTATAATTGAACTGACAAACGAAATGCCTAATACCAAAATAGGGAATCATTTATCAGGTCAGGTAGGGAGATCTGGTACTTCTGCAGCATTAAATTATGGTGAAGCACAGAGTGGTGAGTCAAGAAAAGACTTTATTCATAAAATTAAAGTTGTACTGAAAGAATTAAGAGAGACATCTGTATGTTTGAAGATAATTCATTGAATAAAGTTAAATAAATCAGCAGACAAAATGCAAACAGCTCTTAAAGAAAACAATGAATTAATATCCATATTTGTAAAAAGCGTTGAGACTGCTCAAAAAAACATCAAACTTCTAAACAGTAAATAAATCCTAAATCAAAATTCGTTGATCCTTGTTCTGAGATCAAAAAATATCATAAGTAAGGCTTTGATAAAGATCAAGGCCTTTTTTGTGTTATAAACAAATAAGAATTAAAAAATCCATAGAAAATAACTCCCGCTTGTGTCTCCAGCATAGATTCAACAAGGAAGTTAAAACTTACGATAACAATAAATAAAAAGTACAAAATATTATTGCTCCTTATGGCAAGAATTGCCGGCAGGATAAAAATCAATATCAGAACTAAAAACCCAATCACACCCAATGAAATAAAGATTTGCAAATACTGATTATGAGCATTCAATTTCAAATCATGAGCTGTAGAAATATCCTTACTACTATACATCTCCAATAAAGCATCTTTTACATCTCCGGTACCAGTACCAAAAAGAAAATTATTCTTTATAATCTCGATTGAAGACTTCCATATTAATATTCGCTCCCCTGTTCCTTCGCGGGTATCATTTTTTATGGTTTCACTATTAGCCATAACATCTGTAGCCTGCTTAAGACGTCCCAGAGATTGAGGAAAGATGTTAAAGGATATCCAAAATGCAAATGTTATTCCAAGTAACATAATCAAAGCCTGAAAAATCTTTCTCCTTTGAAGAATGAAATATACAATATAAACTGCAAAAATTATTGCAAGGCATAAAATTCCGGCTTTTGAACTTAATAAAATAACAAAGAGAAAAAACCAGGCAATCAGAAAAATAAATATGGACTTATAAGTTGATGCTAGTTTCTCCCACCTCTCAAATAAAATACAGAATAATATTGCAATAGCAAAATTCAAATACATTGAAAAATATCCAGGATGCAGAAAAACAGAAAGATGTGAATAATAAAATTCCTGAGCAAGATGAGAAGACTGAAACCTAAGGATTGATAGAACAATGCAAATTAAGGTGGCTATAAATGCACCGCTCAGAAATGACAAAAAAGTCCTGAAAACAAATTTACTGCCGAAAACTTCCGGAGCTATGGTTGATAATAAGATTGGAAAAATAAGCAGAGAAAATTTCACTTCCAGGTCAAATAACCCATATTCAAAATTATCTGTATGGAATAATCCGATTACATAAATTATATATAATATGATAAAAAGCAGGTTATCCTTACGAATACGGTCAGACATCATTCTGGATATCTTTTCTTTGAAATTCCATTCCAATATCCAGTTAAGAAGAATCACAGCAATAATCCAGGGGATGAAACGCTGGTATAATGGAATAAAAAAAACAAGCGCCAAAAATAATATATTGTATATTTTCCGGTGAATTTCTTGCTTAAATACAGACATTTAATCTAGTTGTTTACAAAAAGTCTTCTCTTGAAATACAAAAAATAAATATAAATAAAAAATAAATGCGCATTACAAACATATTTAAATTAACAAAGAAAATGCTGCAATATGCTGAAAACTTGTAAACAATACAGTTTATTCGTATATTTGCTGACTGTAAATAACTTAGTAAAAACACCATACTCAGCTGAATTAACTGATTAATTTCTTCCGTATTCAAGCTAAAAACAATAGTCTTACACATTTTTTAAAGCAGATCAAATTATGAGTAAAGAAATTGATATAATATCCTTTATTGGCTTTCTGACGAAAAAATATTTCAAACAGTTTATTATAGTATGTATCTCAGCTTTTATACTTGGAGGATTAAACTTCTATTTGACTAAAAATGATTATCGTCTACAACTTATTTACTCCTCTGAAAATGTAGATAAAGAAGTGCTCAACTTTCATTTCGAACAGTTAAATTTACAGCTGGCACAAAATGATCAATCCGGGCTCCCGGCAATTTTCAATGAAATCTCAAAAATTGAGATAGATACAAACAGCAACTTATTACATATTGACTTACTCCTCAGAAAAAAACACATAAATGATTCGTTGACATCTAAATTTTCTGATTATATCAATAATCTCAAATTTATTGTGAGAACTCATAAAAGCCTAATGACAGAATACAGGCAAACACTGAAGTTTATCAATGAGCAAATCAAAACACAAAACTACAACAACGCTGAAGAGGAGGCGTCTACAAAAAGTTCAGTAATCTTATTTTCAAATAATGACAACCCTTATCTTGATCTCTTTGAGAAGAAGATTAAAATTGAACAATTCATGTCCAATGACTGCCTCATTAAAAATTATAATGAGAATTATTATATAGTAAAAGAAAAATCAATAATCATATTCTGGTTACTTCCAGCTTTCATAATTATATTGATCTATATGAGTATTATTTTTATTGTAGGAGTAAGAATAATTGACAAATAGTTCCCGGTCTTATTATATATTACGAAGGTTACACAGATGATTGGCTTTTTAATTTTCATAACTACAATAGCTTTAATACCACACTACTTCTTGTTTGTTCCATTCCTTTATCTATTGCTTAAGAATTATAAGAAGATATTTCTTTCACCTGTAGATCTCAAAAAACTTGACATTAACATCATCATCCTCTTTTCAATTGGCATATTAAGTTTTATAAACTTAGTTATTCATATTGGTCAGCTTGATTCAAGTGATAGTGTTTTTCCCTATACTTTTTTAATGTTTATTTCATATTTTCTGGCTAAATATATAAGTAAAGCAGATCTCAAAATACTAATAATATTTCTCTCCCTCGAAGCCTTCCTTGGAATAGTTGAATTTGCCTTAAACATCAATACTATTTTCTTGTGGGAAAGCTACTTCACAAAATATAATCCAACAGATCTGTTATATTTTAGAAAAGTTTTTGGATTAAGCGATAACTCCAGCTTCTTTGCTGAAAAAATTTTTATCGCAATTCTCTTAATCGATTTTTATAAATTCTTTTCAAAGAAGACCCGGGCAATTATGCTGCTATTGTTCTTTATCGCTACTGTTATTTCTTTCCAGCGAACAACAGTGTTATTAATAGTATTATTTTATCTCATTAAATTATCACTGTATACAATTCATCAATTAAGACAAATAAAGCTAAGTATCTCGTTAAAAAAAATAGCATCCAACTTTATACTTTCAGTTTTCGTTATTGCATTAATCATACTATTACTGAGTAAATCGTCAACAATATTTACTCAGTTAAGCAAAGGCATGGATAGAATTGAGTTATCCGGGCGTGAGAAAATATGGAACCATTATCTATCATTTATTAAAGAGAATTTAATTTTCGGTAATTTCTCCCAGAAGTATTATATTGATGATCGTGACAAAAGAGAATTGGTCCACGCACATAATTCATTTTTACAAGTATTAGCTTCACATGGGATTATAATATTTATGCTTTTTATATCTTTGATATTTATAAATATTAATTCGAAAAATTTTATTTATGTCTCTATAATATTAATATTATCTTTATTTCAATATGCTGTTTTCTGGGGAGTCTCTTTCATCGACATCGCATTATTTATTTTCTTTGTAAAGATACCCGGAAAAGAAGATTAGATCACTGCTTATGAATATCTTGCTTATAAATCATTATGCCGGTTCTGATATATTAGGAATGGAATACCGTCCATATTATTTATCCCGTGAATGGGTAAAGATGGGTCATAATGTCACAATTCTTGCAGCTTCCTTTGCACATATCCGTTCCATTCAAATTGATGTAAAAAGGGATTTTCAGGAAGACATTCATGAAGGCATCAGGTATGTATGGATTAAAGCACCTCAATACAAAGGTAATGGTTTTGGACGAACTCGAAATATGTTTACTTTTATTGCTAAGCTTTGGGTCAATGCAAAAAAGATATCAACGACTTATAAGCCGGACCTTGTTATAGCCTCATCAACTTATCCTTCCGACAATTATCCTGCACACAGGATTGCAAAGATATCTTCTGCAAAATATATTTATGAAGTCCATGATCTATGGCCTTTATCACCAATGGAGTTAGGTGGTATGTCAAAAAATCATCCTTTTATCCGCATGATGCAGCATGGCGAAAACTATGCATATCGCCATGCTGATAAAGTTATCTCAATTTTACCAAAGACTAAGGAATATATGCAATCTCATGGTCTTGATCCGGAAAATTGGCATTATATTCCCAATGGTATTTGTGGTGAGGAATGGGAAAATACCGCAAATATTGAGGAGAAAACTGAAATGCTAATTAATAAAATAAGGTCGGAAGGGAATAAGTTAATTGCCTATACCGGCAGTATTGGCATTGCCAACGCACTTGACAATTTCATACTGGCTGCAGAACAGCTATCAAATAAAAAAATAGCATTTTTTATCGTAGGACACGGACCTGAAAAGGACAGACTAATAAAATTATGCAATAAGAAAAAGCTTACTAATGTATATTTTCTTAATGCTGTGCCAAAAAGAAGTATCCCGAAGCTCCTGGATATGTTCGACATTTTATACATAGGATTACAACGCCAGCCATTATTTCGCTTTGGGATCAGTCCAAATAAATTAATTGATTATATGATGTCAGGTAAAGCGGTGATACAGGCAATTGACGCAGGGAATGATATTGTAGGGGAAGCCGGTTGCGGTATAAGTATTGAAGCTGAAAATCCTGAAAAGCTTATAGAGTCAATACTTGAGCTCGTCAGTAAAAGTAATGAGGAATTATTACAAATAGGCACTAATGGAAAAGCATATGCGCTCCAAAATCATTTGTACAGCAAATTAGCAAAGGATTTTATTGATGTGATTTAGGTTAATAACGGATTATCAATTACGAATTACGGATTATTAATTGTTGGTTTTCCCGTTAGAGTTCTGAAAATAAGACAGAGGACGCAAGATCTTATCAAATACAAAAAACTGGATTAAGACAAAATCTTTATCATTGTTAACCAATGCAAAAAGCCTGTCTCTGTCATATAAAACCGGATTACCTTCCAAATCAACTTCAACTTCAGAGGAGTATTTGTGAAATGTTTTCACGGTAATTTCTTCACCTGACGTATTGGTAAGAGTTAAAATATGAAATGGCTGGGAATTAATTATTGAATCCTTAGCTGCAATGTTTATATTATTGAGTAATGCTTCAAACTTAATATTATCAAAAGAAGTAAAATAATCCAACACTTTTAAAGTATCAAAATTTTCAATGTGTTTATTATTGATCATGGAGCTTAATGAAAAAGTTTTGTTATCGTTGTTTATAACAACATAAGATTGCCTGGGATTTTCAGGAAATTCAAGTTTAACAGATCTTATTTCCGAAAATCTTTGGTTGAATATTGTGTGGTCTCTCCAGTCCGCTTCCAGAGCTGAGTATCTTATTGAGATAAATCCTCTAAAACCCGGTATATAAGTAATGAATGGAACACTTGAGTGCTCCATAAGCATATATGTGCCTATGTTATTCTGTGTAGCTCCGCCAATGTAATAGGTCTTAGTTAATTTTTCGTGTGGAAATAACTTTATCCAATTAAAAATATTGATTCGGTATACATGTTTATAAATCTCAATTTTTACAGAATTTGCAGCTAAACGTTTTATTACACTATTATGTGAAGCTTTTGATACAGGCTCCAGAACTGAAACTTGCAAGAGTGTTTTAAGCAAAATATTTACTGCATCCTTTCTGGCCGAAAATTTATCATTTAGTTTCCAGTTAGCTGATTGTTCCCTACTGAGAGTAACTTGATTATTTGCTTTATCAGTCATAAAGATCTTGCTAATGCTAGATGTATCCTGAACTGCAAAATTTCGTATTTCTCCTTTAAATGTATTTCTAGAATTTGTCAATATAAAAAGTAATGCAATAATAGCCAGTACAATTGTAATAATAATTATCAGCCTGTTTTTCTTCATTTGCGAAATATTGATTTATCAAGTTAATTATGACTTTCAGGAATTATTAATCCAAAACCCATAAAAACAAAAGTTCAAAATTAACGATTTTTTTGACTTTTCCACTTTTTGACTTCTCGAACTTTTCGACTTCTCATAAACAAACAAAGGAGGCTGATACAGCCTCCTTTGTCAAAAAATTGTTCCCTTAATGATTATTTATTTACAACCATCATTCGGGTCTGTACGAAGTTACGGCTCTTACCTTCAACCTCTATTTTATACATATATACTCCGGAAGCTAAGGCTGATCCATCAAAGTCTAGCTTATAACTACCCTCACTTTGCTCTTCATTTACCAGTACTGATATTTGTTCTCCCACAAGGTTGAACACACTCAGTACAACTTTTCCTGCCTCAGGTAGCCTGTACTCAATAGTGGTAATATTGTTGAACGGATTAGGATAGTTATTGCTCAGTGCATAATCGTTAGATGAAGCAACCAATCGAGGCATTGTCAGTTTAACATTATCAACCATCACAGCATTCCTGTCAGCAATTTCACTCCTTGCATTAAGATCAAAGTTAATGTCAGCTGCATTGGCAAAGTTTGTCAATCTCAGTTTTATTATGAACAATGATTCATTTGCATCTAGTGATATTGGTTCAAGGTTATACCATGATATCCTCAACTGACTATCCTTAGCTGAATACATTAGTTTATTCGCATAGTCTTTAGTCATGCTTATACCAATAATTTCTACGCCTACATGGTAATTCATGATGAGGGAGATAGCACCTGCTTCAAGAGTAGTTACTGTTGAAACCGGAACTTCTACTTCTTCATATGAATTTAATTCTAAGATACCCTGAGTGCTCAAACTAATTGATGGAGTGATCTTAACTGTTGATGGCACATAGCTTGCATTAACATCACCGAAGCATAATGCTGCTACATCATATCCAAGAATAGATCCATTTCCTGAGTTAAGTAGTATAAGGCCATCATCATCAAAGATCCAGTCTCCGGCAGGGAACTGATCTATTACATTGATGAAACGCTGCTGTACATACAGGGCATCCAGTGTATTAACATAGCCGGTAGCATCAACATCAGCTGCATCAAGGTTGAGACCTGAAATTTGATTCATGTTCACAAAGTGATGCATAATTGCAAGGGCGTCTGTTGAGTTAGCTCCACCCCATGGTCTATTTGTGGTTGCCAGCATATGATACTGATCACCCGGTATATTGTTGAAAATATAATTACCACTTGAGTTAGCCTGCGCTGTAACGACTGTTGTATTATTCATATTTGTCAGATTCAGCACAGTATTAGCTATAGGTGTGGCAGCCGGGCTGTTATAAACAACCTGACCTCCCAGATTAAATGAATTTACAACGATTACATTTATATCATCTGAGCCGGTACATCCATTGAAATCAGTTAAAGTTACCGCATAGTTAGCTGTTCCAGTCACTAAAAATGTCTGGTTTGTTGAGCCGTCATTCCATATGTAATCAGAGGCAGGGCCTGCATCAAGGATTAATGTTGAACCTATACTAATTGTAGTATCATTACCAAGGTTTACCTGTGGAGAAGGTATTACTGCTAACCATACCGTATTACTGACAGTCGTTCCACAAGCATTTTTTATATGAACCTCGTAGAATCCTGCATCAGCAGATGTAACTGGATTAATGGTCAAAGTCTCCATAATTCCTCCAGGTACTTCCACTCCATTCTTGTACCATCTGTAACAATGTGGACCTGTAACATCTGCTATAACAGTAAAGCTTGCACTTGAGTTCTCACATGTAGTCTGACTTACAGGTTGGCTAATAATTATTGGTGGGAGCATCACAACCAGTTGTGCATTGTGAGTAGTACGCGTACCACAAACATTAGTTGCAACACACGTATAGTTGCCATTGTCTGTAAATGTGATCGGGTCAATAATTAAAACTGTATCTGTTTCACCCGGTAACATGATTCCATCCTTATACCACTGGAAGGTCATTGGGGTAGTTCCCTGTGTGGTTACACTAAACACAACTTGTTCTCCTTCACACAGCTCTGTATGCAGAGGTGGTTCATCAACAAATATTGGTTTGAAGGTAACTACTATTTCAATGGAATCCGATGTAATTGTACCGCAATAATGATCAATCTCACAGTAATAATATCCCGCATCAAAATGTCGTAAGGAATCAATTACAATCTTATTATTGGTTTCTCCCTGTAATGCCAGGCCGTCATGATACCATTGCAAACTTGGGGCTGGATATGCACTAACATTTAGCTCCAATTCAAGGTATGTACTCTCACATTGAGTGATATTAGTTGTTTGTGATAATATTACAGGTGGAACAAAAGTAGTAATTGTAACTTCATCACTATCTGAACAACCATTAGCATCTACTACTGTTACAGTATATATTGTTATAACTGTTGGACATACAATTATTGATGCATTTGTATCTCCGCTACTCCATGTATAGTCAACTCCGCCTGTTGCAGTGAGTGTTGAACAAACACCAGGGCCTACACAAATGGTCTGTTCAGATCCGGCATCGGCCGTTGGCAGAGTATATACGCTAACAGAGACATCATCAACATCTGTACAACCATACATATTTGTTACAATTACAGTATATGTAGTATTTATTGTTGGGCATACATTAATTGTAGAATCAGTATCTCCTGTATTCCATGCATAAGTGCCACCTGATCCTGCACCTGTAGCACTAAGATCAGTACAAGATCCAATACACAAATCAATATCTGATCCTGCATCAGCTACCGGGCGAGGATTAACCGTGACACTTGCATCATCACTACCTGTACAGCCATTGAGATCCGTTACTGTTACTGTGTAGGTTTCGCTTGTTGTCGGGCAAACTAAAATTGAGCTTGTGGTAGCACCATTGCTCCAAATATAGGTGCTTCCGGAAGGTGATAACATAGTTGATATTGTTACACATTCTCCTTCACAAAGGCTTGTATCTGGTCCTGCTAACACTACTACTGTCGGATATACCATGATAAATACCGTGTCGTTTGTACACTCAGGTGGCAATGGAATACCATTATCACATACAGAAACTACAACCATATCCGGACCAACATAAGCTGGATTTGGTGTATATAAAAAGTCTCCGTTTCCGAGTATACTAAATGATCCGTTTAATGGGGATACTACAGGGGTAGTGCTGACATTTAACATTGTTCCATCAGGGTCATAATCACCATTGACTAATACATTGCCTGTTATGTTTCCATCGTTGCACACTTGTATTATTTCATTAAATGTTACAGGTGGATCATTAACAGGGAATATAGTGATATAGGCTGTGGCTGTATCACAAGCTACTGGTATTCCATCATCGCATACAACATATATAAACTGATCAGGTCCATTATATCCCGGATCTGGTGTGTAATTAAAGCTTCCATCTGGATTTAATGTCAGAGTTCCGTTTGATGTTCCTGATAACAGGCTTACACTCTGAGTATCTCCTTCAGGATCATAATCATTATCCAATACATTACCTCCAACAGGGGTATCCTCACTGGTACCATAACCATCATCTACGGCTACCGTTGTATTATCTCCTACATCCGGTAGAATAGTGATAGTTACCGGTACATTTACACACTCTTGTGGTACGCCGTCATCACATAACTCATATACAAATGTGTCTGTGCCTGTGAAGCCTGGATCTGGTATATATGTAAACGTACCATCTGGATTGATCGTAAGCGTTCCATTTGTTGGTGGTGTAACTGGTGTAGTGTTGATTGTTAAATTATCTCCATCAGGATCATAGTCATTTGGTATAACATTACCTGTAACCGGTGTATTCTCTGTACCCTTATAATTATCAGGATTGCCTACTGGTGGTCGGTTTGCTATTGGTGCATCATCGATCACTGTGATATCTACTGTGGCCTGGGTACATAAGACAGGTGTTCCATCATCACATACCTCATATACAAAACTATCTGTTCCCATAAATCCAGGGTCAGGTGTATAGGTATAAGTGCCATCACTATTTAGTACAACAGTTCCGTTAGATGGACCTGATACTGGTGTTGTTGTAACTATCAGATTATCTCCATCAGGATCACTGTCATTAGTCAAGACACTACCTGATACTGGGACATCCTTCAAAGTATTATTGATATCATTGATAGCTAATGGCGGATCATTAACTGGTAAAACCGTGATATATGCTGTCGCTGTATCACAAGCTACTGGTATTCCATCATCGCATACAACATATATAAACTGATCAGGTCCATTATATCCCGGATCTGGTGTGTAATTAAAGCTTCCATCTGGATTTAATGTCAGAGTTCCGTTTGATGTTCCTGATAACAGGCTTACACTCTGAGTATCTCCTTCAGGATCATAATCATTATCCAATACATTACCTCCAACAGGGGTATCCTCACTGGTACCATAACCATCATCTACGGCTACCGTTGTATTATCTCCTACATCCGGTAGAATAGTGATAGTTACCGGTACATTTACACACTCTTGTGGTACGCCGTCATCACATAACTCATATACAAATGTGTCTGTGCCTGTGAAGCCTGGATCTGGTATATATGTAAACGTACCATCCAGATTGATTGTCAGAGTTCCATTAGATGGACCCGAGACGGGTGTAGTGTTAATTGTCAGATTATCACCATCCGGATCAAAGTCATTTGCTATCAAACTGCCTGTTACTGGTGTATTTGGTAAACCCTGGTAGTTGTCAGGATTACCTACCGGTGGACGATTTGCTAGTGGGGAATCATCTATCACTGTAATATCTACAGTAGCCTGGCTGCATTGTGGTGGTACATCATCATCACATACCTCATATACAAAGCTATCTACTCCTACAAAACCTGGATTTGGTGTGTAGGTATAGGTGCCATCAGTATTTAATACCACTGAACCGTTTGCAGGTGGTGTTATTGGAATTGGTGTTACTGTCAATACACCACCTTCAGAATCATAATCATTTGTTAGTACTTGGCCATCTACCGGTACATCCTTCAGAGTATTATTGATGTCGTTGATAGCTAATGGTTTTGGATGTGTGGCTTCACTGTCAGTGTTGTTTGATGGTATATTATCAATCTCATTACCACTAACAGTAGCTGTATTCATATAATTGCCAGCAGCATTAACTATTACCGTTATTTCTAAGATTGCTGTCATTCCATTGCCAAGGTTACCAATAATCCATTCACCGGTACCTGGTACATAAGCGCCTCCTCCATTATCAGATACATATGTATAACCTGAAGGAAGTTGATCTGTTACTTTTACTCCTGTTGCATCTGATGGACCATTATTAGTTACTACTAAAGTAAACACTACATTACTGCCCACATCTGGGATGCTATTGCTAACAGCCTTATTTATATAAAGATCTGCTACTGGATTTGGTGTTGTGATTTCACTATCTGTATTGTTTCCTGGAGTATTGTCATCTTCATTTCCTGTGACAATTGCAATATTTGTGTAATTACCTACTGCATCTACTGTTACAGTTATATCAAGGCTTACAGTTACTCCATTAGCCAGGTTACCGATAGTCCATTCACCTGTACCTGGTACATAGGCTCCACTGCCATTATCCGACACATAGGTATAACCACTTGGTAATAAATCTGAAACAGATACACCTGTAGCATCGGATGGACCATTATTAGTTACTACTAATGTAAACACTACATTACTGCCCACATCTGGGGTGGTGTTACTTACACTCTTATCAATTGATAGATCTGATAAAGGATTTGGTGTTGTGCTTTCACTATCTGTATTGTTTCCTGGAGTATTGTCATCTTCATTTCCTGTGACAATTGCAATATTTGTGTAATTGCCTGTTGCATTTACTGTTACTGTAACATCAAGGCTTACTGTTGCTCCATTAGCCAGGTTACCGATAGTCCATTCGCCTGTACCTGGTAAATAAGCGCCTCCTCCATTATCAGATACATAGGTATAACCTGAAGGAAGTTGATCTGTTACTTTTACTCCTGTAGCATCAGATGGGCCATAATTAGTTACTACTAATGTAAACACTACATCACTGCCCACATCTGGGATGGTGTTATTTACACTCTTAGCAATTGATAGATCTGATACCGGATTTGGTATTGTGCTTTCACTATCTGTATTGTTTCCTGGTGTATTGTCATCTTCATTTCCTGTGACTGTGGATGTATTTGTGTAATTGCCTGTTGCATTTACTGTTACTGTAACATCAAGGCTTACTGTTGCTCCATTAGCCAGGTTACCGATAGTCCATTGACCCGTACCTGGTACATAGGCTCCACTGCCATTATCTGATACATAAGTATAACCAGTTGGTAAGACATCCGTCACTAATACACCTGTTGCATCTGATGGACCATTATTAGTTACTACTAAAGTAAACACTACATTACTGCTCACATCTGGGGTAGGATTGTTTACTGCCTTATTTATATAAAGATCTGATACTGGATTTGGTGTTGTGATTTCACTATCTGTGTTGTTTCCTGGTGTATTGTCATCTTCATTTCCAGTGACTGTGGATGTATTTGTGTAATTGCCTGTTGCATCTATTGTTACTGTAATATCAAGGCTTACTGTTGCTCCATTAGCCATGTTACCGATAGTCCATTCGCCCGTACCTGGTACATAGGCTCCACTGCCATTATCCGACACATAGGTATAACCAGTTGGTAAGACATCCGTCACTAATACACCTGTGGCATCGGATGGACCATTATTAGTTACT
>Ga0222666_1000233_pt1 | contig 39617 bp, 29 predicted proteins | sample AntAcemetagen655_FD_181710 | JGI IMG/M metagenome (GOLD analysis project Ga0222666, IMG submission 181710) | Saline water microbial communities from Ace Lake, Antarctica - #655 | ecosystem: Environmental > Aquatic > Non-marine Saline and Alkaline > Saline | place: Antarctica: Ace Lake...
TGAAATTTTATTTGTAATTTTACTCATGAGAAAGTTTGTTTTTGTTGTGGTTAACAGGCTGTAAGATAATAAATTATTACTTGCAACCAACAAACTTTCTCATTTTTTTATGAATAATTCAGGCTAACAAGCTGGCCAGTGGCATTATTGTATTTAGCAACAACCTGCCAGCTATAGTCGCTATAATTGTAATCTATTCCCCAGAAATCGTAGGTTGCAAAGGCTCTGTCGCCGGCAGCATTGAGAGCAGTTCTTCCTGTTACACCGAAATAGTTGTTAGCTTCATAAACAAAAGCTGTAATGAGATCATCAGTGCTTACTTTTAGTCCGGTGGTAAGGTAAGTCAGTGTAGCCAGCCATAAAGCATCGTAGCTTACCAAAGCATAGATCTCGGGTTTTCGCCCAATTTGCACTTCAATTTTGTCAATAAGAGGTTGCCATTTGTCCTTGGCATCTTCATCATATCCGAATACTGGACATAAGAGGCTTTGTGTGTTAGCAAATCCCGCTGCTTCAAGGTCAAGTGGTAATGAACTGAATCCTGCATATCCTGAGCTACCATACCATTTTACCTTGTAAAGAGTTGCTTCGTTGGTGGCTTCCTCAAGTATATCTGTTCCTTCGCCAAATGAGGCCATGTACACCCCAATTTTATTAGCAGGATATTGGCTAAGAGCATCATTAAGATTAAGTTTCAATTGATATATATATGATATAAAAGCAATTGTGGAGGGAATGTATTTAATCGGAGTAATAACAGAGTTTTTGGAGTTTGTGAACTGCTGACTTAGAGTTGCCAACAACTCATTACCCCAAAGATCATCCCTTATAATGGGGAGTAGCACTTCTATACTGTCATCATTTAATAAGGCAGTCATTGCTTCTCCCTGACTGATATCGGATGGTACAAGCCTGAATATATTATCATCAGGAATTGCCAGTGATGTTGCAACACTTGCCGGACTAATGATCAATATATCATTTAGATCTGCATAATCCTTTATTGTTTTTACTGCTGCACTAGTAAATGGGCCAATTACCAGTTGCACTCCTTTTTCTTTAAAAGATATCAGTTTTTGTAAAGCAACTATGGTGTCGGTCTGAGTATCTTCGATAATTAATTTAATAGTTTTGTCTGAGTCAATATCAGATAAATATTGCTTAATATCTTTAAGTGCAATATTGATTGCGGTATTTGTACTTTCACCGGTTGAAACAGCCCCTCCAGTTTCAGGGATCAGTAGGCCTATTATTATCTCAGTTTTTTTGCTTTCTTTTAACTCTTCTTCTTTTTTGCAGGAGAAAATGATTAAGATCCCTAAAAGAAGGATCATGGCTTTTATGAATTGGGTTTTCATTTTTGAATGTTGATTAATTTTTTTACCACAAAGGACACGCAAAGGATAACACAAAGTTACTCAAAGGTAGTGAAAATTGTTAAATTGTTAAAAGGTTCGCACATTCGGGTTAAATATTAATTTGATGTGTTGGGGGTATTATTAAATGTCTAATAAAAAAAACAAATGCTTTTGAAAACTTAAATTGTTACTGGATTTATCTGAATTGCTACTGGATTTATCCAGTAGACTATAGATCAAAACAACAAAAATGGCTTTAGCCAAAATCTTTTCTTTTTCCAATACTTTAAGGTTACCAATCACATGAAATATTTACGAATCAAAGTAAAAAATAATTTATAATAATCTTAATCTTTAATTACATGCCATTCATAAAAATATATGTGCATTTTGTTTGGAGTACAAAAAATCATAAACCCTTGCTTAATTCATATAATTTGAGAAATCAGGTTTGGGCTCACATTCGGGAAAACGCCAGGAACAAAGGTATATTTGTTGATTTCATTAATGGATATCACAATCACTGTCATTGCCTGGTTTCTTTGGGAGCTGAACAGACAATCAGCAATGTGATGAAACAACTAAAGGGAGAGTCTTCTTTCTGGGATTTGGTTAAAACCATGTATTTTGATGCTTTCTATTAACCTACAGATAAATCTGTAGGCAATTCAAAATCTCATCAAACTCCTTACTCCCTGTTCTAATTAACCATTTTCCTATCTTTTGAAAGATAAGAGTAAACCGCCGGAACAATATATAAGGAGAAGAAAGTTGCAAAGATCATCCCTCCAACAACTACAATCCCCATAGAACTTCTGCTTTCTGATGATGAGCCCATTGCAAGCGCTATTGGTAATATTCCGAGTACAGTTGCAGATGCAGTCATTAAAATTGGACGTAACCTGGCAGTAGCCGCCTTCTTAACTGCCTCCATTTTATTTAGTCCTTTTTGCTTGCGCTGATTAGCAAACTCAACTATTAAAATTCCGTTTTTGGTTACTAATCCTATCAGCATGATTATACCTATCTGACTAAAAATATTCATTGTCTGGTCAAATAACCAAAGAGAAAATAATGCACCAAACAGGGCAAGAGGGACAGTGATAAGTATTACAACAGGATCAATCCAGCTATTGAACTGTGCAGAGAGAACGAGATAAATAAGGATAAATGCCAGTATAAATACATATAGCAGGCTGGAAGAACTTTCTACATAATCCCTGGATTGTCCGGCAAGGGATGTTTTAAATGCAGGTGTCAGAATTTTTTCTGCTATCCTGTTCATTTCATTTATACCATCACCAAGTGTTACACCGGGAAGAAGACCTCCTGAAATAGTGGCTGCAATTAGCCTGTCGTATGAATATATTGTTGCAGGATTAATGTTTTCCTTACAAGAGATTAGATTATCAAGAGCTATAAGTTTTCCTTTATTATTTTTTACAAAAATTGATTTCAGATCTTCAGGGGAATCTCTGTGCCTGCGTTTCAATTGTCCGATTATCTCATATTGTTTTCCATTCATATAAAAATAGTCAAACCTTTGTCCACTTAATGCTAGCTGCAGGGTTGTTGCAATATCTTCAACAGAAACATCAAGCTGTGCTGCTTTTTCACGGTCGATTATTATTTGAATCTCAGGCTTATTGATTTTCAGATCAGCATCGACAAAGCGGAGCAAAGGGCTTTTTCTTGCTTCATTCAGGAAAATTGGAAGTATATGTTTTAGTGAGTCAAAACTTGAGGATTGTATCACAAACTGAAGAGCCTGCCCACCAAAGCGGTCTCCTATTGTTGGTGGCTCAAAAGGAAATACCCTGATACCTGTTATAGATTGCAGATCAGCTGACACCTGCTGAAAGATCTTATTCTGACTTCTTTCTCTTTTTGCAGGTTCACTTAAGTAAATTAGTGCTAAACCCTTGTTTGCAGCTCCAATTACTGTAAATGACGGTGCAATCAGACTAAAATTTCTTATAGCTTCCGGAATTGAATCTGCTACATACTGACTCAGCTCGTCCATATATTTTTCTGTAAATTCAAAGGAGGAGCCTTCGGGTGCAAGGACAGGTATTCTTATATTGGACCGGTCTTCATAAGGAGCCAATTCCGAATGCAAAGATTTGCCCAGAAGTATTATCAATGCGATAACAATTACGAAAACAGGAATTACCATCCAGCGTCTCTTCATGAAAGCATCTAAAGAATAGCGGTAGCGACGGTTCAATTCCAGAAAAAATGGTTCTGTGAGCCTGAAAAACCAATTTAAGTTCATATGTCTTTGTCTTGTCAGAAAACGAGAACCCATCATGGGTGAAAGAGTAAGAGCCACAAAACCCGATATCAGTACTGAACCTCCTACCACAATTGCAAATTCCCTGAACAACCGGCCGGTTAAACCCTGAATAAAAAAAATGGGCAGAAATACCATTGCCAAAGTAATAGTGGTGGAAATAACAGCAAAAAATATCTCCTGAACCCCCTGCTGCGCAGCTTGAAATGGTGGTATTCCAATATCTACTTTTGAATAAATTATCTCCAGTACTATGATAGCATCATCACATACAAGGCCAATGGCAAGTATCATTCCCATTAAGGTAAGAACATTGATGGAGATCCCTGTGATGTACATAATAAAAAATGTAGAAATGATGGAGATAGGAATAGCCACAACCGGAATTAATGTTGACCGCCAGTCGCGTAGGAAAAAATAAATTATCAGTACAACAAGTAAAAAGGCCAATAAAATTGTTTCTTTCACCTCTCTGACTGAGTTTCGTTCAAAAGTGGTAAAATCAAAACCAATTTCTATATTGTAATCTGAAGGTATTTCCTTTTTTATTTCTTCTGTTCTTTTATAAAACTCATCAGCAATATCAATTGCATTAGCCCCAGGTTGAGGAATAACACCTATGGCAATACCCGGGTAAAGATTATTTTTAAAGATTGTGCGCTCATTTTCAGCGCCAAGGTCAGCATAGCCAATGTCACTGAATCGGATAATGTTCCCATCCTTATGCCTGATGATAAGATTATTAAATTCTTCAGCAGTAGTGAGTAAACCTATTGTTCGAATGCTAAGTTCAGTATTATCACCTTCAATCCTCCCTGATGGCAGTTCAATATTTTGTTTTATTACGGCATTACGGATATCAATAGTAGTGAGGCCATGTGAAGTTAATAAATCCGGATCCATCCATAGTCGCATTGCATATTTTTTCTCGCCAAATATTTTCACTCCTGCTATCTCAGGTATCGTTTGTAGGCGATCTTTAATGAGCCTGTCAACTAAGTCGTTTACTTCTAAAATACTTCTGGTCTTGCTCTCGACGGTCATAAAAATAATAGGATTGGCATTTGCATCCAATTTCTCAATAATGGGCGGGTCAATATCTTTTGGCAAGAACCTTATTGCTTTAGATACCTTATCACGCACATCGTTGGTTGCCCTTTCGAGATTCTCTCCAAGATTAAACTCAACTTTTATCTGACTACTTTGTTCGCTTGATTTTGAAGAAATAACACGAACTCCTTCAATGCCTGAGATAGATTCTTCAAGAACTTCTGTAATTTGTGTCTGGATGATTTCAGCGTTTGCACCTTTGTATGTTGTAGTAACATTTACAATTGGAGGGTCAACATTCGGATACTCTCTGTCGCCGAGTGATAAAAAGCCTACAATACCAAAGATTATCAGGATTATAGAAAAAACCATAGCAAGAATAGGCCGTTTTATACAGACAGATGATAAGTTCATATTAGTTAAATTTATTAATCTGTACAACAGAACCTGGCCTTATCCTCAGAAGGTTTGTCATCACCAGGGTGTCGCCACTTTTAACCCCATCAAGGAGCTGGACATATTCTTTTGCTCTTATCCCTGTTGTAATTTCTCGCAGATCAGCTTTTCCGAGATTCAAGATATAAACCCTGTATCCCAGTGGTGAGGGGACAAGACATTGAGTAGGGACATAAATACTTTTTTCCCTTTCCTGGAACTTCAATGAAATTTTTGCTGTTGAACCTGCAAATAGCAATCCATCCTGATTATCGACAACAGCCATGATCTCAAGGTTACGTGTGCTGAGGTCGATATTTGGCTCAATTGCTTTTATGTTAGCTTTAAAGACACGTGGAATAGCCGGAACAGTGAATGTTATTTCCATTCCATTAAAAATGTTGTTGGCATAGCGTTCAGGTACTGAAAGATCGATCCTTAATCTGCTTACATCAAGAAGATTTGTCAGGATTTTATTTGGCATAACAAAAGCACCATCACTAATATATCTTAAGCCAATCTTTCCTGAAAAAGGTGCTCGTATTTCTGTTTTATCGAGTTCAACTTCTAATAATTGGATCTCAGCCTGTATAACTTTCAATGTATTCTCTGCTTCATCATAAGCCTGCTTACTGATACCTCCTTTTTCCAGAAGTGCTCTGTGGCGCTCTTCATTGTGTTGAGCAAGTTCTTCCTGTAATCTGAGTTTAACTAGTTTAGCAATTAAGTCATCATCGTCCAGTTTAAATAGAACTTTGCCTTTTTGAACAAAAGTTCCTTCAGTAAAGTTAATGGAAACAAGTCTCTTACTTATTTCACTAACTATTTTTGTGGATTCATACGCCCTGATAGTACCAACAGTGTTCAATTCAAAACTCACTATAGTGTCTCGGGCAATATACCCTTCAGCAGGAAATATTTGTATTGTTGCCGCCTGCTTTTTTGACTCGTTTTTATGCCTGGTACTGATAATTTTAATAATGGATGCAGTAATTAAAACTACTGCCAGTATATATAGAATGATTGATTTTTTCATACAAGCAGTATTTAGATCAACTTTTTTGATTCCATGACACATATCACCGATTTTATTATCTGTGCCTCCGTCATGGTTTCCCGGTTGTAGATGATGTCAAATATTGTTTCATCAGTTGTTTTTCCTAAGAAAGTTTCGACCAGTGCCTTTCTTTCTTTATCCACCTTCTTGATGATTTTTTTCGCTTCCTCATGGCTCAGATTATAATTTTTACTTATTCTGTTTATCCTCCATTCAAGAGGTGCTTTTAATTTAATGTGTAATGATCTAGGGATATGCTGTGTAAAGGCAACACCACCTCTGCCAACTATTACAATGTTACCGTCTGAAAGGAGGGATTTTATAACTTCTGTTATTGTTTTTCTTATTTTTCGGTCGCTTTGATAGTATTTGCTGGATAAGGCCGATACAATTTCATCAATAGTGCTTTTTTGCTGTGAACGAAAAACATAGGTTATTTCGGAGGTTTTAAGACCAAGTTCTTTTGCTGAGGCTTCCAGTATCTCTTTATTGATCCAATTCCATTCCTTTTTTATTCCGCGCTGCATATTGATCTTTGTGAGCTCAGCAGATAATTTTTTGGCAAGTGGGTTTGCTGTACACCCAAAATCCCTTGCTATTGACACGTAGGGCCCGGGATCTTTTCGGAGAAATGGTTTCTCAGATAAGATCTCAGTAAAGTATTTATGAAAAGTTCTTTGCCAGGGATGTTCAGATTTATATTTTGCCATTTCGAAATGTTTTTTCTTTCCCAAATTTATGAAAAATCTTGTAGAGATCAAATTTTTTTATATTTTCGTGTAATTATTTTGGATATCTTTATTCATCATAATCAACAAAATTTCTTATTAACGATTTAAAACTGATGCTATTCGGTTGATTTTTATTAAACATAAAACCATTATTATGAAACGATCATTATTATTTTTCACTCTTATTATCTTAGCGATATCTTTACACTCTCAGAATAATTATACCTTGAAGATGCATTCATTTTCTATAGATGTTAATGGAAAATCTATAGGTTTTGATAAGGAGATCACAGTACAGCTTGTTCATGATGTTGAGAAACAAATTGAAATTTATAATTCAGATGGGATCCGCTTTGTTGCTGTTTTTAAGTTTACTAGAAGTAATAACCGCTTGAAGCTTATCAGATGGGTTTATGGTCAAAAATTTCCGGAAAAGATCATAAAAAGTAAAAAAAAGAAAGATGTACAATTTATAAAGGTATCTGCTCCCGGAAGCTGGACAGGAATGGTGAGTGAAAACATACTTCTGGATAAGAAAAAACTCGAATCAATTTATGTGACTTTTAAATATGAGTTTATCTATAGATAGTATTGAGTATTTAGTACCAGGTATCAAGAACAATTAAAAGAATGAGCATAGCATTTTAAACAATTTAAAAACAAAACCTTATGAAAAAAATCAATTATCTTATTATTATTGCATTAGTCGTATCTGTAGTGGCTTTGTTGCTAAGTTTTACAAATCCTGCTGAAAGTTCAGAGGGGGGAATTAAATGGTTACAGGTTACTTCAGTCGAATCTGTTGTTCCTGGCGGTCTTGGGAGATCCAGAATGATAACTATTGACGATAAAGGTAAAATGGAAGAGATTAAAATGAAGAATTTCTTCAGCATGGCTGGAATTAATTTTTCCAATATCAGGGAGAACGACGGAATGATCACTGAAAAGATCAAGGAATTGACTAATGACGGTTGGGAACTTCATAATATCACATCAGGTGTTTATGCTGGTAATGATAATAACAGCACCGGAATTTTTATTACAAGGTATTTGTTAAAGAAGTAAGTATTATTTTGTTTTGTTGTAGATACGTAGCATGCTACGTATCTACAACAAAATATAACCAAACAAAATAAAATTAATCCTTGTTATTTGACAAGAACTGTCTGACGTACTCCAGAATTTTCTTAGTAGCCCCTTTATTCTGATTCACATATGACTTACAGATTGAGCCTGCTGTGGTGAGTTTGATCTTATCATCCAACAAAACCCGGATGTGACTGATCAGATCTTCGCTGTTATTGATAGTAAAAGCACCTCCTTTGTCAATAAGATCACGGGCTTCCTGAAATTTTTGATAATTGGGGCCAAAAAACACCGGTTTGCCAAAGGTTGCAGCTTCAAGAATATTATGTATGCCTGCTCCGAAGCCTCCGCCAATATATGCTATATCAGCATACTTGTACATATGCGATAGTATCCCTATACTGTCGATTATCAGGATCTTTGCATTTCTAATACTAATGTCATTTGCTTTTGAAAAAAGTAAAGCATCATTACCGGATCTTTTTAATAATTTTTGAATTCTTATATCATGGACTTCATGAGGAGCAATGATCAGTTTAAATTTTGGGAAGTTTTTATGAAATTCAAGTAAAATTTCTTCATCTTCATTCCATGTACTTCCTGACAGTAATAAATGATTATCGTGCTTAAAGACCTGTATCAAAGGAAACTCCTTGCTTTCTACGGCAATCTTGAATACCCTGTCAAATCGGGTGTCTCCTGTTAATTCAGCACGATCAATGTTAATAGATTTCAGTAGATTGAGAGAAGCCTCGTTTTGTACAAAAAAATATGTTATATGCTTTAGTTGTTCCCTGAACCATCCACCATAAAACCTAAAAAAATGTTGGTTGTTTCTGAATATGGCCGACACTAAAAATGTTGGAATATTTTTCTTTTTTAATTCTGCCAGAAAGTTATACCAATATTCATATTTAATAAAGAAAACAAGGCTCGGATTAACTAAATGTGTAAATTTTCTGGCATTGGATTTTGTATCCATAGGTAGATAGAAAACGTAATCCGCTTTATCATAATCTTTTCTGCTTTGATATCCTGAAGGAGAGAAAAAGGTGAGTAAAATTTTATATTCAGGAAAATGATCTTTAAATGATTCGATAAGCTGACGGGCTTGCTCAAACTCTCCAAGGGAAGCACAATGAAACCAGGCTATTTGTTCATTAATACCTATAGCTGCTTTAAGTCTTGAAAAAATATTCTTTCTCCCTTGTATCCACAAGTCGGCTTTCTTGTTGAAAGGACTTGCCAGCTTAATAGAAAGCAGGTAAAAATTAATTACCAGATTGTATAATAGATTCATTTTTTAAAATGTCAAAACGCGAACGCCCTACGAGGGTTATTAACCCTCGCAGGGTGTGCTTTAATAGTAATAATATTTATCCGGCTTACGCTTATATAATGGGATTATCCAGCCAATTTTTATCCCTGTCAAAGTATCGAAATACCTTGAGTTATTTTTACTTCTTTTATCAAAATCATAAACCCTCATTGATTGTGTCCATGCCTGTGTGAATTCTATTCCTGCAAAAAAGCTTACAATTTTGTTATTGCCAATATGCATATATCCAATAAATTGATTTATTGTCAATCCTGCAGTAAGTCTGTCATAACCCTTCTTATAATCCCCGTTTACCTGTGGAGCTGTTTTGTCACGGTTTTCTATTCTGATCTGATGTTGTAGATATCCCATACCTACCATGACAGCCAGGCCGGAATTTGGATTTGGCCCAAACAATGGAAATATTTTGCCAACTTTAAACGAGCTGTTAAAACCTCTTTCCCACATATGTATTTCAGCATAAAGACCATCCTGTCCAATTAAATATCCTTCTGAAGTTGTGATATCTTTTAATAGTGAATCTTCTTCTTTAACATTATCACTGAAAAGAAAATTAAAGTCGATTCCAAACAAGAGATTTTCCTTTGTCTTGATCAAACACCCACCCCCAATACTGGAATTATTCCCAAACCGTTTTGCAATGTCATTGCCGGGTACCTGGTATGCATAAGAGCCGAATAATAAAGTTGTAAATATTGTAGAGTCTTTAACGCTTGTCTGAGCATTTCCGGACTTTGTAAAGGCTAAGCTTAGTATGAAGCATAATATTAATAGACGTAATAATACTAAATTTTGAATAATAACCCGGTTTATTGAATTTGAAAAATGCATATTATTGCAATTAATGTATGTAACAGGAGACAAAAATAATAAAATGTAATTAATCAGCAGTAAACCACTAAAGGCAATTTAATTGATAACACTCAGAAAGCCTGTTTTTTTACATAATTACAGAAATTAACTTTTTTGTTAAGCAGTTTATTATCTATATCTTTGTAGGCTATTTTTATAAGATAATAAATATTATCTTCATTAATGCGTTCATCATTTATTACATTAAACTAAGCAATTTAAATGAAAAAGATCTCAATGGTTGACCTGGGTGGTCAGTATCTAAAAATCAAAAATGAAGTAAACCAGGCTATTCAGGATGTGATTGATTCCACTGCTTTTATCAATGGTCCGGCAGTTAAGGAATTTCAGGATGATATGCAAAATTATTTAAATGTTAAACATGTTATTCCTTGTGCAAACGGAACTGACGCTTTGCAGGTTTCCATGATGGCTCTTGGCCTGAAACCCGGAGATGAAGTTATTACAACTACTTTTACTTTCATTGCTACTGCTGAAGTAATAGCCTTATTAGGCTTAACACCTGTACTTGTGGATGTAGACCCACGTACTTTTAATATTGATCCTGAATCGATTAAAAAAGCAATGACATCAAAAACGAAAGCAATAGTTCCTGTACATCTTTTTGGACAGTGTGCAGATATGGATGAAATAATGAAAATTTCTAGTCAGCATGGCCTGTATGTTATTGAAGACACATGTCAGGCAATAGGTGCAGAGTATATATTCAAGGATGGAAGCAGAAAAAAGGCAGGAACCATTGGAGATGTCGGATGTGTTTCGTTTTTTCCGTCAAAAAACCTTGGAGCCTATGGTGATGGAGGAGCTATTTTTACAAATAATGATAAACTTGCTGAACAGATGAGAGTGGTTGTTAACCACGGTATGACAGTGCGTTATTATCATGATTATATCGGTGTAAATTCACGCCTGGATAGCATGCAGGCAGCAATATTGAAAATTAAATTAAAGCACCTTGATGAATATGCAGATGCAAGGAAAAAGGCTGCCGATTATTATGATAAGGCATTTGATGGTATTGACGGCATACATATTCCTTATAGAGATAAAAAATCAACTCATGTTTTCCATCAATATACTCTTGTAATAAAAGGCAAAGATAGAAATGGCTTACAAAAATACCTTATGGCTAAGAATATTCCTGCAATGATATATTATCCTGTTCCATTGCATATGCAAAAAGCATATATCGACCCAAGATATAATGAAGGTGATTTCCCTGTTACAGAAGCTTTGATTGATTCAGTTATTTCGCTTCCTATGCATACAGAGCTGGATAATGAACAACTTGAATATATTACTTCTTCGGTTCTTGAGTTTGTTGATAAGAATTAATATTATACTCAGCACTCAATACTAAAAAAATGGGAAAAGAATTTTTCGCACACGAAACAGCAGTAGTTGATGAAGGATGCAAGATAGGGAAAGGAACAAAGATCTGGCATTTCTCACATATTATGTCGAATTGTGAGATTGGTGAAAATTGTAATATAGGTCAGAATGTGGTGGTTTCACCTGATGTAATTTTGGGCAAAAATGTCAAGATACAAAATAATGTATCTATTTATACTGGGGTGATCTGTGAAGATGATGTCTTTCTGGGACCTTCAATGGTGTTTACCAATATTACCAATCCACGTAGCAAGGTTGTGAGAAAAGGTATGTATGAAAAGACACTTGTGAAAAAGGGTGCATCCATTGGTGCAAATGCAACCATTGTATGTGGGAATGACATTGGGGAGTTTGCATTTATTGGAGCCGGGGCGGTTGTTGTTAAAGCGGTTGTTGCCTATTCCTTAGTTGTCGGTAATCCTGCAAGGCAACTTGGCTGGATGAGTGAATACGGACACCGCTTGGATTTTGATAAAAATGGCATAGCTTTTTGCCCGGAAAGTAATGAGAAATATCTCCTGGAGAATAATATAGTCAGGAAAGTTAATAAGTAAAAAACTGCCCTCTATGAAGGTGGCTTTGAATTGCACGCATTGGGACACTTGGTAAAAGGTATAAAGATATAAAGATGTAAAGATATAAAGATATAAAGATGTAAAGAGATTGAGAGACGAAGATATTATGAGACATAAGATAATGTGATAATGGAAAAATAGAATACTTGTGTAATATTATAAAAAATGGAAGTCATGAGTTAGTAGCTATACTTCGGGCTTCGGACTTCAGGCCACGTATTATTATATAATTGAATCTTTGCATAATTGTATATCTGTATATCTGTATATCTGTATATTGTATAGTGGATTTATAATTTACATTAAAAGCCTGTATTTTCACAGAAGAACAAAAATATTAAGATGAAAGAGAGATGTAATTTTGCTATTATCGGTGCTGCAGGATATATTGCTCCAAGGCATATGAAGGCAATTAAAGAAGCAAATTGTAATCTTGTTGCTGTCCTGGATAAATTTGATTGCCTTGGGGTTATAGATAGTTATTTTCCCAATGCCGACTTTTTCCTAGAGCCGGAGAGATTCGATCGTTATTTATACAAACGTAAAAGCAGTGAGGACAGGAAAATTGATTTTGTAAGCATTTGCTCGCCAAACTATCTTCATGACTCACACATCCGACTTGCATTAAGAAATGAAGCAAATGCTATTTGTGAAAAACCTATTGTTCTCAACCCCTGGAATATTGATGCACTGAAACAAATTGAAATCGAGACAGGGAAAAAGACATATAACATTTTGCAGCTAAGATATCATCCTGCTATTATTAACCTCAGAGAACAAATTTCCAATGGACCCAAAGACAAGATTTATGATATTGATCTTACATATATCACAAGCAGAGGAAAATGGTATTTTTGGTCATGGAAAGGAGATGAAGCGAAGTCAGGTGGCGTTGCAACGAATATTGGCATACATTTTTTTGATATGTTAACATGGATATTTGGAGAAGTGAAGGAGAATATTGTGCATAAATCCAATATTAAAGAAGCTGCAGGATTTCTTCAATTTGAAAAAGCAAGGGTGAGATGGTTTTTAAGTGTTGATTATGAATCACTACCTGAAAAAATTAAAAATGAAGGCCAACGTACATACAGATCCCTGACAATTGAGGGAGAAGAGTTTGAATTTAGTGGAGGGTTTACTGATCTCCATAACCTTAGTTATCAGAATATTTTAAATGGGCAGGGATGGGGAATCGATGATGCAAAACCCTCTGTTGAAATAGCATATAATATCAGAAATGCTGAAGTTGTTGGCTTAAAAGGAGACTATCATCCTTTATTAAAAGGATAATGATTAACATTAAACAAAATAATGAATATATATCAGAAACTACTTAATAAGGAAGCAAAACTATCATTGATAGGATTAGGTTATGTTGGATTACCAATTGCACTTGAATTCGCAAAACATATTTCTGTCATTGGTTTTGATATTAGTGAGGAACGGATCAAAATGATGAAAAGCGGGTACGATCCCAGTAATGAACTGCCATCCTCCTCTTTTGATAATTGTGATATCCATTTTACATCCAGGCCTGATGATCTGGAAGATGCTGACTTTCACATAATTGCTGTTCCGACCCCCATTGATGATAACCATATGCCTGATTTAAGAATTCTTCTGAGTGCAACAAAAACAGTTGGTAAGGTTCTTAAGAAAGGTGATTATGTTGTTTATGAATCAACTGTTTATCCCGGCGCAACCGAAGAAGATTGTATCCCAATTCTTGAAGAAATGTCAGGCTTGAAATGCAATGATGATTTTAAGATTGGATTTTCGCCGGAAAGGATTAATCCCGGAGATAAGGTGCACACTATTTCTACAATTAAAAAAATAGTTTCTGCATGCGATGAAGTTTCACTTGAGAATATTGCAAAAGTTTATGAAATAGTTGTAAAAGCTGGCGTTTATAAAGCATCATCCATAAAAGTAGCTGAAGCGGCAAAAATTATTGAAAACACTCAGAGAGATGTGAATATCGGATTGATGAATGAGTTGTCAATGATTTTCGACCGTATGGGTATTAATACATATGAAGTTCTTGAAGCCGCCGGTACAAAATGGAATTTTCTTAAATTTTATCCCGGATTGGTTGGAGGCCACTGTATAGGAGTTGATCCTTATTACCTGACCTATAAAGCTAAAAAATTCAGATATGACCCGCAGATAATTAATTCCGGACGCTTTGTGAATGATTCCATGGGATTTTATGTTGCAAGGCAGCTTGTAAAAAAGATCATTACTGCTGGAAAAAGTGTTTCTCATTCAAAAGTTCTGATTATGGGAGCAACATTTAAAGAAGATGTTAGTGATATCAGAAATTCTAAAGTCGTGGATATAATATCAGAGTTAAAATCCTATGGCGTTTATGTGGAAATTACAGACCCGTTTGCCTCAAAGGAGGAATTTTTTGATGAATATGATGTTAAACTTATTGATGATATTTCTGATGATTATGATGCTGTGATCGTTGCTGTTAATCATAAACCTTATCTTGAACTTGATGAAGACTATTATATGTCAATCACCACTCCTGATGCAATATTGGTGGATGTGAAAGGTATTTACAATAAGAAGATAATGAAAATGGTTTATTGGAGTTTGTAGCTTCAAGGTATGATAGAATTTTAATTATTGAAACATGAAAATTCTTGTTACAGGAGGAACTGGTTATATTGGCTCACATACTGTTGTTGAACTTCAGCAAAAAGGGTATGAGGTAATAATTGTTGATAATTTTTCTAATTCCGAAAAGAGTGTCTTGTCATCCATTGAGAAGATTACAGGTATTTCACAACAATTTGAGGAATTTGACCTTGTTGATGAAACTCACACATCTGATTTTTTTAAAAGGCATAATGATATTAGCGGTGTAATTCATTTTGCTGCCTATAAGGCTGTTGGTGAATCAGTGGAAAAACCACTGATGTATTACAGGAACAATATAAATTCTCTCCTAAACATACTTGAGGGTATGAAAGCTAACAATATCAGAAACCTGGTTTTTTCTTCTTCATGTACTGTTTACGGGCAACCTGACAAACTACCTGTTGCCGAAGATTCTCCAATTAAACCGGCCTTGTCACCATATGGAAACACAAAACAGATAGCTGAGGAAATAATTTCAGACACTTTGAAAACTTCTGATATCAGAGCTATTATGCTGAGATATTTTAATCCGATAGGTGCACATGAAACAGCTCATATTGGAGAGCTGCCAATAGGTGTTCCTAACAATCTAATACCATTTATTACTCAAACAGCTATTGGAAAAAGAGAAGTTTTAAGTGTTTTTGGAGATGATTACAATACTCCGGATGGCACTGCAATCCGGGATTATATACATATTGTTGATTTGGCAAAAGCACATGTAGTAGCTTTAGATCGTATGATTGAGAATAAGAGCCTTAGTGATGGAGAAATATTTAATCTTGGAACAGGTAATGGATATTCTGTGTTGGAAGTTATTAAATCATTTGAGAAAGTATCGGGCGAAAAACTAAATTACCATATCGTTAAGAGAAGACCCGGAGATATCGAAAAAGTTTGGGCAGACACAAAGTTTGCAAACAAAGAACTAGGTTGGAAAGCGAAGAAATCCCTTGATGAGATGACCCTTTCGGCATGGAAGTGGGAAAAAGAGTTGTCAGGACATAATTCTAATAAATAGTCGAAAAATATTTAATTTCAAATTTATATATTATGGAGAAATTCGTAAAAACTATTCTGATTACAGGCGGTGCAGGCTTTATTGGTTCTCATGTGGTCAGGCTTTTTATTAAAAAATATCCAAACTACAAAATTGTCAATCTTGACAAATTAACTTATGCCGGCAATCTCAACAATCTAAAAGATATTGAGAATGAAAAGAACTACGAATTTGTCAAAGGAGATATCGTTGATGAATCCTTCATTCAAAATCTGTTTAAAATATATCAGTTCGATGGGGTTATTCACCTGGCTGCAGAGTCGCATGTTGACAGATCAATAACAAATCCAACAGAGTTTATTTATACAAATATTGTTGGTACAGTGAATTTATTAAATGCTGCAAGAGGCTTATGGGATGAAGATGTGATAAACAAACGTTTTTATCATATATCAACCGATGAAGTTTATGGTTCACTTGGGGATGAAGGGATGTTTGTTGAAACTACTCCCTATGATCCTCGCAGCCCTTACTCAGCTTCTAAAGCAAGCTCTGACCATATTGTAAGGGCATACTTTCATACTTTTAAGCTTCCTGTTGTTATTTCGAATTGCTCTAATAATTATGGCTCTTATCAGTTCCCTGAAAAATTACTACCGCTTTTTATTCATAATATAAAAAATAATAAAGCACTCCCGGTATATGGTAAAGGAGAGAATGTGAGGGACTGGTTATATGTTGAAGATCATGCCAATGCAATCGATTTGATCTTTCATAAAGGAGAGGAGGGTGAAACATACAATATTGGAGGTAATAATGAATGGCAAAATATAAAACTGATCAAAAAGCTATGTGAAATCATGGATGATAAACTTGGTCGTGAACCCGGAACCTCTGAAAACCTGATAACCTACGTTAAAGATAGGGCAGGACATGATATGAGATATGCAATTGATTCATCAAAAATTCAACAAGAGCTTGGATGGGAGCCATCTCTTGAGTTCGAAGAAGGTCTTGAGAAAACTGTAGCATGGTATCTTGAAAATGAAGATTGGCTTAATAATGTGACATCAGGAGAATACCAGAAGTATTATGAACAACAATATGTTAAGCGGTAATTAATTATGGATTACAAATTACAAATTACGAATTACTGATAACTGATAATTGATTCATGGGCCTGTTTGAAGAACTATTTTCCAGTCAAAAATTATCAACACCATTGGATTTTAAGTCGCTGAAGGTTGATATGCATTCGCATTTGATACCTGCTATTGATGATGGAGTAAATTCATTTGAAGAAGCCCTCCAAATAATCAGACATTTATATGAGCTGGGATTTGAGAAGATTATTACTACTCCTCATATCATGCATGATTATTATAAGAATACAAGGGAAATTATTGTCCGTGGTTGCGACAGTCTGAGGTATATTGTTGAACAGGCCAAAATTCCTGTTGAGATTGAAGTTGCTGCAGAATATTTAATTGATGATGGATTTGAGGAGAAACTTAAAGCCGGTGACCTGCTTACAATTGGTGATAAATTTCTTCTTGTCGAGTTGTCTTATTTCCAGCCTCATCCAAACCTGAGTTCTATAATATTTAATTTACAGATAGAAGGATACAAGGTCATACTTGCTCATCCCGAAAGATACTCCTACTGGCATAATAATTTTAGAAAGTATGAGGAATTAAAAGACAGAGGTGTATTTTTTCAGCTAAATACACTCTCTTTAGCTAATATTTATCCTACTGATGTTCAAAAAACGGCAGAAAAACTTATAGCAGGAAAAATGATTGACTTTCTGGGTACAGATATGCATAATATGCTTTCAATAGAAAAACTTGAAATAAGCCTCTATTCAAGAACCCTTGACAAATTAATATCCTCAGGGAAATTATTGAATCAAAGTTTGTTATAGAAGATAAATTTTTAATTTTTTGAAGTAAATTTGTTAAATTACTACCTACTGCCTACTGCTACTGCCGCTGCCTACTTTTCATTAACTTCAGGCACTTCTAGTCTCCAGAGTCCTGTCTATTTTTTTTACCAGTCCTTGCAGTACAGTGCCCGGGCCTACTTCAATAAATGTAATGGCTCCATCAGCAATTTGATTTTGCATGATCTGAGCCCATCTCACTGGCGAAGTAAGCTGAGAGATAAGGTTTTGTTTTATCTTTTCCGGATCTGTAACAGCTGCTGCATCAACATTCTGATATATAGGACAAATACCATTTTTGAATGAAGTTGAATTAATAGCATCAGCGAGTTCTATTCTAGCAGATTCCATGAGTGGGGAATGAAAAGCTCCACCAACCTTAAGTGGTAAAGCTCTCTTAGCTCCTGCTTCTTTTAATTGCTCACATGCGATCTCAATCCCTTTAACTGATCCTGATATAACCAATTGTCCGGGACTGTTGTAATTTGCAGGTACCACGATTTCATTTATCCCTTCGCAAACTTTTTCCACGCTTTCATCATCTAATCCAATGATTGCTGCCATGGTTGATACTTCTTTTTCACAAGCTTTTTGCATAGCTAAAGCTCTTTTTGAAACAAGCACCAGGCCATCTTCAAATGACAAGGTTTTGTTTGCCACAAGGGCAGAAAACTCCCCCAGTGAATGGCCTGCTACCATATCAGGTTTAAAGTTATCGCCAAGTGAATTGGCAAGTATTACTGAATGTAAAAATATAGCAGGTTGGGTTACTTTTGTTTGCCTGAGGTCCTCTTCTGTTCCTGAGAACATCAAATCAGTGATCCTGAATCCGAGTATCTCATTTGCTTTCTCAAATAGATTTTTCGATTCTTCGGAATTGTCATATAGATCCTTGCCCATACCTACAAATTGTGCTCCCTGTCCGGGAAAAACGTATGATTTCATAATATTTTTGTTTGATTAAAATTCGATTATTAAATAAAAACTGTTATGGGTTGCGAGTTCCGGGTTACGCGTTTGGGTATCAATCCATAAACCTTACACCTTTTACTAATGAAGTTTCGATCCAATCAGATGAATAAACTCTGCTCTTGTTGTTTCACGCTTAAAGGCACCGGTAAAGTCAGAAGTAGTAGTTATAGAATGCTGCTTCTGAACACCACGCATCTGCATACATAAATGCTGGGCTTCTATTACAACAGCAACACCTAATGGGTTCAGGGTATTCTGTATACAATCCTTAATTTGTGTTGTGAGTCGTTCCTGTACCTGAAGTCGTCTGGAATAAGCTTCCACCACCCTTGCAATTTTGCTAAGTCCAGTAATATAATCTCTTGGTATGTACCCTACATGAGCCTTACCGATAAAGGGGACCATATGATGTTCACACATCGAAAATATCTCAATATCCTTCACAATGACCATCTCTTTGTAATCCTCTTTAAACATTGCTGACTTAAGCAATTCTTCAGGATTCATTTGATAACCCTGTGTAAAAAACAACAATGCTTTTGCAACCCTTAGTGGTGTATCTGCCAACCCCTCCCTCTCAGGATCTTCCACAATAGTTTTAAGAATATTTTGATATGAAGGAATTAATTTTTCAAGCTGATCAGGATCAAAACTATCTATTCTTTGATAGCCCTTGCATTTTGGATTTCCATTCATGATTTTCGTTATTAGTTATATGTTATTAGTTATACGTTGTAAGTTCTGATTCGATGTTTTCTAATAACTTATAACGTATAGCTATAACAATTTTATTCAACAAATGCTTTTGCTTTCTCAAGTGCCTTCTCAATTCCAGCTGGATAACTTCCTCCGGCAGTTGCAAAATGAGCTTGTCCACCGCCACCTCCTTTTATTTCCGGAGCAAGCTCCTTTATGATAGCCCCGGCATTCAATTTTTTTTCTTTAATAACATCTTCGGATATCATTATCGTCAGAGTTGCTTTACCATTATCCTCGTTTGCCAATACTAAAAAGAGATTTTTTATAGAATTCTTCAGGGAAAACGCTAAGTCTTTTGTGCCTGCATTATCAAGATCAACCTTTTTTGCAAGAAAATTAATATTATCGATTTCGGCGCATTCAGAGATTAGATTTTTCTTAATGTCAGCAATTTTTTCTTTCGTTAGCTCTGTGATCTTTCTTTTAAAATTATCATTTTCATCTAAAAGAGACTTCACTCCTTTAATGATATCAACCTGGTTTTTTAATAATGTTCTGAGCTGTTTAATTGTTTCACTTTGCCTGATATTGTATTCTTCGGCTTTTTTAGCTGTAATGCCTTCAATTCTTCTGATACCTGCAGCGATAGCTCCTTCTGAAATTATTTTGAACAAGCCAATCTGACCTGTGGCCTGAACATGTGTGCCTCCACAGAGCTCAAATGAATCCCCGAATTTTATCAGCCTGACATTATCTTCATATTTTTCACCAAAAAAAGCTAATGCGCCTTTATCCATTGCTTCTTTTATTGGGATAGAGCGGCTCTCTTCCAGTGGGTAATTATTCCTGATATTTTGATTTACCTTGGATTCAATGAGTGCGACCTCTTCGTCATTAAGTTTCTGATAATGTGAAAAATCAAAACGAAGGTGATCATCATCAACAAGAGAGCCCTTCTGTTCAACATGATCTCCTAAAACCTCTCTAAGAGCTTCGTGAAGCAAATGAGTAGCAGTATGATTATTTTCAGTGGAAATCCTTTTATCCTTATTAACAATTGCCTTTAGCTTAGCTTTTGGGTCAGAAGGTAGTTTGTTGACAATATGTATAGTAAGATCATTTTCTTTTATAGTATTAATAACGCTGATCTTCTCATCCTTAAGCTGAAGATAACCTTTATCTCCTACCTGACCGCCACTTTCTGCATAAAAGGGAGTAATATTGAATACAAGATGATACTGTTCTTTTCCCTTGGATTTAACTTTCCTGTATTGAGTTATATAAAATCCTGTTTCCAGCATATCATAACCAATGAAGTCCTCACCCTCATTCTTTTTTAGTATTACCCAGTCAGTGGTGTCAGTACTTGCAGCATCCCGCGACCTGTTCTTCTGGGAATCCATTCCTTTTTTGAAGCCTTCCATGTCTATATCCCATCCTTTTTCTTTTCCCATAAGTTGTGTGAGGTCGATAGGAAAGCCAAAGGTATCAAAGAGTTCAAAAGCAAAATTGCCATCAATGATTGTATCACCTTTATGAGATGAAATGTACTGGTCGAATTTTTTAATACCTTGTGATAATGTTCTTAAAAATGATATTTCTTCTTCTGTAATAACCTTTTTAATAAGATCTTGTTGGTTGGAAAGCTCTGGGAAGAATGCTCCTAATTGATTTACAATAACATGTACAAGCTCTTGTAAAAAAGGCTCTTTCAATCCAAGGTATGTATAGGCATATCTCACAGCTCTTCGTAGAATTCTTCTGATAACATAACCGGCACCTGTATTTGATGGTAATTGTCCGTCAGCAATAGAGAAGGCAACAGCCCGAAAATGATCTGCAACAACACGTATTGCAATATCAATTTTTGAATCTTTACCATATGCTTTCCCGGAAATATTTGATATTTCCCTGATGATTGCCTGGAATACATCTGTGTCGTAATTTGATTTTACCCCTTGCAATACCATACACAGTCGTTCAAAACCCATTCCTGTGTCGATATGTTTTGCCGGCAGTGGATTTAATTTCCCTCCTGAAGACCTGTTAAATTCAATAAATACAAGATTCCAGATTTCAATGACTAAAGGATGGTCTTTATTAACAAGCTCTCTTCCATTAACATGCTTTTTTTCTTCCTCAGTCCGGAGGTCGATATGAATTTCAGAGCAAGGTCCACATGGACCGGTTTCACCCATTTCCCAAAAATTATCCTTCTTTGAACCGGATAATATTCTATCTTCCGGTAGGAGATTTTTCCAGTGATCGTATGCTTCTTGATCTTGCGAAAGCTGGTCATTTTTATCTCCACCAAAAACAGTAACATAAAAATTGTCTTTATCAATCTTATAAATCTCTGTTAATAATTCCCATGCCCATTCAATCGCTTCTTTCTTAAAATAATCACCAAACGACCAGTTGCCAAGCATTTCAAACATCGTATGATGGTAAGTGTCGTGACCAACTTCATCGAGGTCATTATGTTTGCCTGAAACACGCAGGCATTTTTGACTGTTAGCAATCCGGGAGTATTTTACAGGAGAATTTCCTAAGAAAATATCTTTGAATTGGTTCATTCCTGCATTGGTGAACATCAGACTTGGGTCATTCTTATTTACCATCAATGCAGACGGAACAATTTTATGTTGCTTGGATTTAAAAAAATCGAAAAATGTTGTGCGGACTATGTCGGACCTCATAGATGATAATTATTCTGTTGATTTTAGTGCTATTATAAAACGTACTGTAATATAAATTAACAAGTGCCTAGAGCTTGGAGTGCCTAAAGTTATTTAATATCAAGTACTTATTAACAGTTATTGCCGGTTATTAACAATCATCAGTTGATTTAAATTAAAAACAGAGATTGCAAATTTAGTTTAATTAATTAATTTTGCACAAACCTAAGATTATTTTGTTATTAAAATAAGAATATATTAAGAACAAAATTATGAAAATTTATGGCTAAGGTTAAATATCAGTTTAATACCAAGTCACTTACAATTGAGAAGATACGCTTAAGCATTAAGGATCGTTTATTTAAGGTTCTTTCTGTGGTAACTGCCGGTTTGGTATTTTCTGCAGTTGTGATTTTTGTTGCATACAATTTTTTTAATTCACCAAAAGAAAAAATGCAGCAAAGGGAGATTGAACAGTATAAGTTGCAGTATGAGATCTTAAGCGATCGCCTTGATCATATTTCCCGTGTATTGAACGATCTTGAAGATCGTGATGATAATATTTACAGGGTGATCTTTGAAGCTGAGCCAATTCCAAGTTCTGTCAGACAAGCCGGTTATGGAGGTGTTGACCGTTATGCCAGGCTTGAAGGATTTAAGAACTCCGATATTATTACTGAAACAGCTAAAAAGCTTGATAATATTGCTACCCGTATATATGTACAGTCTAAATCATTCGATGAAGTATTTGAACTGGCAAAAAATAAGGAAGCGATGCTGGCCTGTATTCCGGCCATCCAACCTGTAAATAATAAGGACCTCAAAAGAATTGCATCCGGTTTTGGCTGGAGATCACATCCTATCCTTAAAAGAAGAATCTTTCATTATGGTATTGATTTTACTGCTCCCCGGGGCACAAATATCTATGCTACCGGAGATGGTAAAGTGAAAGAAGCGAAAAGAGCCAGGGGTGGTTATGGAAATCAAATTGTTATTGATCATGGTTATGGATATACAACCTTATATGCCCATTTGCAAAAAATTAAAGTCAGAAGAGGCCAGAAAGTTAAACGTGGCCAAATAATCGGGACAGTTGGTAATACAGGTTTATCTATGGGATCTCACCTCCATTATGAAGTTCATAAAAATGGAAAGAAAGTTAATCCTGTATACTATTTCTACAACGACCTGACTCCTGAAGAATATGATAAGGTAATTGAATTAGCTTCTCGTGATAATCAGGTCTTATCATAATACTTTAACCGTAAATACAAAGGTAAGAAGTATCGGTTTTCATTCTAACCTTAAATTTAATCTCTTTATCGAGGAAGAATGTTTCGTTTGTTTTGAACATAATATTGTTTTTTGAGTTAAACTTTCAATGTTCAAAGATATTAAGTGTCATTGAAAAAACTAGGACTAAGTGAAAAAAAAGAAAAGCAGAGTCATGAAATGACTTTTCCATGAATTATCTTTTTAATCTCTAATATTTCATTAGAAATGATTAATTTTGACTTATTCATTAATTTGAGATAGTGCAATTGAGTCAATTAGAAATTTTAAATCTATGCCCGACAAAATCGACAAAATATACTACTCCATTGGCGAAGTTGCCAGAATGTTCAATGTTAACACTTCACTGATCCGCTTCTGGGAAAAGGAATTCGATATTATCAAACCTCAAAAAAATAAAAAAGGAAATCGACTGTTTACAAAAACTGATGTCGATAATTTTCATGTCATCTATCACCTTGTTAAAGAGAGAGGCTTTACACTGCAGGGAGCTAAAAATAAACTTAAAGATAATAAAGAAGAGGTTGTTAATTCGGTTGAAATTGTTAAGTCCCTTACCAGGATTAAGGAGTTTTTGTTGGATATTAAGCAAGATTTATAAGATATTCAGATATTCAGATATTCAGATATACAATTGTAGAATACTGTTTCTGCATATCTGTATAACTATATATCTGTATAATTAAAAGTGTTTTTCGCTAACAAGGTATTCACCAACGTATTCCCTAATACCATCCTCCAAAATAGCAAAAGGCTTACTGTAGCCAATACTTTTTAGCTTATCCATATTAGCTTCAGTGAAGTACTGATACTTATCCCTTATATCAACGGGAGTGTCAATAAACTCAATTTCCGGATCTTTATTCATTGCAGCAAATGTGCTGTTGACGAGGTCAAGGAAGGTTCGGGCTTTGCCACTTCCAAGATTATAAATTCCAGAGTGTTTTTGATGCTGTACCATAAAATAAACAACATCAACCACATCTTTAACATAAATAAAATCACGTAATTGTTTTCCATCTTCATATTCAGCTTTATGCGATCTGAAGAGTTTGACAAATCCGTTATCAATTATTTGTTTATATGAATGAAAAACTACTGAAGCCATCCTTGCTTTGTGATATTCGTTAGGTCCGTATACATTGAAAAACTTCAGCCCTGCCCAAAAGTCCGGTTGTTTCTCTTGCCCGATCACCCATTTATCAAAATCATTTTTAGATTCTCCATATGGATTCAGGGGTTTTAACTTTTCAATTATTTCATGGCTGTCATCATATCCTTGTTCTCCCATTCCATATGTAGCAGCAGAAGAAGCATAAATTAGCGGTATACTGTGCTCAACACAGGCATTCCACATTGCTTTGCTGTAGTTAAGGTTTAATTTATTAAAAACCTCTACGTCAAATTCTGTTGTGTCAGTACGGGCTCCAAGGTGTATAATAAATTCAACATCTTTATGATATTTTTCCAGCCAGGCAAAAAATACTTCCCTGTCAACTTTTTCAAGGTATGACTTGTTTTCCAGATTGAGGTTTTTATCCGGGCTACTGAAATCATCAACCACCACAATGTCCTTAATACCTTCCTGGTTTAGTTTGCTTAGCATGCAGCTACCTATAAATCCTGCTGCGCCTGTGAGTATGTACATTCTATAAAGTTTTTATTTGTATTCAATAGCACACAGATGACACGGATGTTACTGATCAACACAGATTTATCAGTGTAAATTCGTTTTATCTGTGTTATCCGAGTTCTATTCTTTTGCTAAAGTTATAAGCTTTTCAACCGCCTTGTGCCCTTCTTCTCCCAACTCTACCGTAAAATCATTCACATAAAGCCCTATATGCTGTTTTATTACCTCTGCCTGCATCTCATTTGAATTCTTCTTAATAAATTCCATGCATGATTCAGAATTATTCATAGCAAACAATATACTCTTCTTTAAAACCCTGTTTAGCTTTTTTATTGTATCCGGAGATAGATCTTTACTTGCAATAATTCCACCCAAAGGTATAGGAACGCCGGTTTTTTCCATCCATAATTCTCCCAGATCAACTATCTTATGCAGTCCCCTGGCTTTATATGTAAAGCGGTTCTCATGAATTATTAGCCCGGCATCAACTTTTTCGCTCAACACTGCATCTTCAATATCAGAAAAGAGCATGGAGGTTTTATTTTGTAAAGGGGGAAATAAGATCTTTAATAAAAGATTTGCTGTTGTATATTCTCCCGGGATAGCTATTTTTAGATCTTGCAAAGCTTTCGGAGAGTAATTTTTTTTGGCAATAAGAACAGGGCCTACATTATTTCCCAGCGCACTTCCGGATTCCAGTAAAATATAATCCTTTGTCAGGTAAACAAAGGCATGAAAACTTATTTTTGTGACGTCGATGGATTTTGCAAAAGCCATTTTGTTCAACTCTTCCACATCTGTCATGGAATAATCGAATTCAAGACCTTCCGTATCAATTTTATGATGCACCATGGCATCAAAGATAAAGGTGTCGTTGGGGCAGGGAGAGAAGGCGAGAGTGAGTTTATTCATTTAGCAGATTAATTAAGAATTCATTAACATTTTGAATTGCCAGAGGGATGTTCCAGTTTTTTTTGTTGCGTTCTTCAACATAGTTTGAAATGCTCCTGAGTTGAAGGCATTTAACTTTTTCAGTCAGACAGGCATACAGGAAGGCAGCACCTTCCATGCTTTCAGTTACAGGATTGAATAGCTTACTGATCTTTTTTATACTTTCAGTAGTACCATGTATGGTATTTACAGTAATTCCCTTAAATTTTGGAATGGAATTTAATAGTTCGCTGTTGATATCAGTATCGTTAATAAGCTCACAATTTACAAAAGGGAAAACACTTTTCTCAATTAGTTTTATGTCGATCAGCGAGAGTAAATATTCTCCTGACTCTGTTCCCAATTCAGAGAATCTGTCGTTAACTATATTAACAACAGTTCCTAAAGTTAATGTTTTGTCAAAACTGCCGGCAATGCCAACATTTATTGCAATTTCGTAATTGTGAAAACTTAAAGTTTTACCCAGCCAGTAAGCTGTCGACACCATCCCAACACCCGTTATCAGGATATCAATTTCTATGTTATGGTAAAAGTACGAACTCATTGCAGAGTTTATACTTTTCTCAAACTTCAATTGTTTTACTAGTGGCTCTACTTCTATTGATGTGGCAGAAACGATCAGGATCTTCATGCTTTAGTATATTTCGAATTAAGATAAAACATCTAAACTTTTCCAAGTAATACAAAATTACAACTATTCTTCCTTAGCTTGCCCTTTAAAACCTTTTTTATTTGATGGTAATTCAAGCCCGTAACCTTCTTTTTTATCAACTCTCTTTAACATGTAGGCGAAAAATAACCCAAGTAATCCCAGGGAAGCAAACATAAGCATTGTATAAGTGTAGTCAAGTGTTTCTGTTCCGGCAGGATTTGTTGTATCCAGGACATAACCTGCCAGTATAGGGAAACCCCATAATCCAAGATTCTGAATAGAGTACATCAGACCATATGCTGTCCCTATCCTGCTCTCTTTAACAAGTTTCACAACTGTTGGCCACATTGCTGCGGGAACCAATGAGAATGCCATCCCTAAAAAGATCATTGGTATGTAAGGCGAAACATCCGTAAGTGCAAATGTAAGATGTACTACAACCAGTATTAGTGACCCGGCAAACATCAGGGAAGCACTTTTACCTCTTTTATCAACGAACAAGCCAAAGAGTGGTGTAAAGATCAGGGTGCCTATGGCAAGCATGGATGCAATCCTGCCACTCTCTTCCATGGAAACGCCGAATTTATTTAGGAAGAAATCAGGCGCAAATGACTGGAAAGGAAATACTGCTGAATAGAATGTAACGCAAAGCAAGGCAACAAATATGAAGCTCTTGTTTTTTAATAAAGTTATTATATCCTTGATTCGAAATTCCTCATCCTTTTTCTGTGCTCTGTCTTGTTTTAGTTGTTTATTTAGTTTTATATCGAACATGATATAAACTATAAAAGCCATCAGGCCAATTAAAACAAGAATAGCTGCAAGCCACACTGCAACACTGATGTCATTACCATTTGCCAGGGCAGGGGAGAGGTTAAGGGCTAAAGCAGTTCCGAGCCTCCCGAATCCTATCTTAACTCCAAAAGCAAGGGCCAGATCCTTACCTTTAAACCACTTGACAATTATTTTACTTATTACCACAATGCTTGTTTCAGCACCAAGCCCGAAAAAAAACCTCCCCAAAAGCATCATTTTTAGCTCAGGCGAATAGGAAGGGAGGAAGGAACTGAAAAGATCATATCCAAAACCGCCGTTTCTGTAATAGTCACATGTGCCATAAGCCGTTAAAAATGCTCCTATGGCCATAACACCTACAAATAAGAACCCCGTCCTTCTTATACCAATTTTGTCGAGGATAATACCTCCAAAAACTGCCATAAGAAAGAAAGTGTTGGGGATGGAGTAGAAGGCAACAAATAAACCAAAGTTTGTTGAAGAGAAACCGAACTCATCTTCAAGGATGACCTTTAAAGGAGATAAAGCATCATAGAAATAATAATTAACAGATAAAACAAAGCCAACCAGGAAAAGTATGCCCCATCTTACGGCAGCATAATCATTAAGTGCTTTTTTTATAGCATTCATCTATTCTTTTTCTTGTGCTTATTGCTTGTTCGGTAACTCAAGTCCGTATCCGGAAGTCTTGTCTGTCCTTCTCAATAAAAATGCAAACAAGAGGCCGAGTACTCCAAGGAATGCCAACATTATCATCGCATTGGTGTAATTCAAGGGAGTTTTAACTTCTAAATAGAATTTGCCATCTGCCCAGCTAAAGAATTTACCATCAGCGAATGATATTTTTCCTTCAGAAATATCCATTGAGTATTTACCCTCTGTGTCGGTTTTTGTTTTTATAATCTCTCTTAATACCGGATTTTTATCATGTTCGTTATCAAATAAAGTCAGTTCCAGTTTAATCTCTTTATCTGAAACAAGATCCCCGAATGAGCTTTTATAAACACTTTCGATAATGTAATTATCACTATCTAACACATATCTGTCCTTTAAAATAATCTCAGAATCTTTCTTAATATCTTTCACCTCAACATAAAAAGTATCCTGTGTGAAATTTAGTGTAGTAAAATCAACATAGAATGCTTTGTCGCCCTTAGTGATATTTAAATTGTAAACACCTTTATTATTTGTTTTTACATTATGGGACTCATTCCAGACAACTTTGCCCTCCAGGCTATCTGCAATAATGGTTACTGCAATTCTCATTTCCTGATCAGGGATATACGTCCCTTCTCTATCAGTATAATTTGCCTGATAGTGATAATCATTATTAATAATTGATGTAAATTCTTTTGGTTTAAGGTCAGTAATAGTATTTGGATTATAGTAATCTAAAACCATCCCGATTAACATAGGGAATGCCCACAAGCCGATATTTTGAATAGAGAACATCAATCCATATGCTGTCCCGATCTTTGGTACATCAACGATTTTGGCAACAGAAGGCCACATTGCTGCAGGTACCAGGGAGAAACCAATTCCCAGGATGAACATAGGTATGTATGGAGTTATCGTTGTAAAGGCAAACATAAGGTGTACCATTATCAATAATAATGAACCATATATCATTAATGAAGCACTCTTACCTCTTTTGTCGCAGAACCACCCGAAAAGTGGGGTAAAAATCATTGTCGCGAATGGGAGCAATGAAGTAATGAATCCACTGGTTTCCCTGGATACACCGAACTTATTAACCATCATATCAGGAGCATACTTCACAAAAGGAAATACTGCTGAATAAAAGGTTACACATAATAACGTAATATAAATGAATGATGGATTTGTAAGGAGTTTCCTGATATCAGAAAATTTGAATGCCTCTTCTTCCTCTTCCTCAACAGTTTTAATTTTTTTCAGCTGACGGTCGATTTTTATATCAAAGATCATATAAACTAAAAATGCCAGAAGCCCGATTGTTAGTAAAATTGTACCCAACCAGATAGGCCATGTCAGTCCTTCAAGCAGAGGTGATACTATTAAAGCTGCTGCCATTCCCAGCCTTGCAATAGCAAGATTTAATCCCAGTGCCAGGGCAAGTTCTTTGCCTTTGAACCACTTTACAATAATTTTAGAAATAACAACAATACTTGTTTCTGCGCCCAGTCCGAATAAGAAAAATCCTAAAGTCATTACCTTTAATGCAGGAGAATAACTCAATGCAAATGAATTCATAAAATGATATCCAATGCCACCTGCATTAAAGTAATCCGAAGAACCATAAGCAGTAACACAGCCTCCTATAACCATGAATACAATAAACACGAATCCTGTTATCCTTATACCTATCTTATCAAGGATTATACCTCCGATTACCGCCATAGCCAGAAAAACGTTTGGAACAGAATAGGCAGCAACAAAGAATCCGTAATCTGAGGAAGAGAATCCCAGTAGTTCTGTCATCAGCTCTTTTAGAGGTGATAAGGCATCATAGAAATAATAGTTTGCAGCCATTGTAAAACTAACAAGGAGCATAATTCCCCACCTTGCAGCTGCTGATTCGTTTAGTGCTTTTTTTATTTGGTTCATGGATTATTGGTGTTTGTTATTGATTATACAAATAAAAGAATTAATTGTGAGAACATCTGCATATTATACAAATTGTTTTTCCTTTGCTGAGCGTAGATTGTATCTGCGCTCTAAATAAATGTTAATCTCCTGATTGACATAAATCCTAATCTTGCAAATATGAATTACGCAATTACAAATTATTTAAGGGTGGAGATACAATCTCCCCCCCCAGCAATCCCAAATTTAAGAATATTAGACAATCTCATAAAACTTATCAACAACAGTATTACCTTTTTCAAAAAACCCGATTAATTTATTTAAGCATTAAGTAAAATAACCCAATCCATATTCTGCAATAGTTACTAATCCTAAACACAAAAAAATCATAAAAACAATTACAAAAAGCCTCATTTACAAAAAGAGACAAACTAAGATTTTATCTCTTTTGTTTACAATCTTTTTACTTACTTATTCGCTTAGCTACTCTCAATTAATCATCACCCCCGGTTCAGGAAATACGACATTATGCAAAGGTGATAATGATACCTATACAATTGTCAATTGTACAACCGGCGTATTTTATACCTGGACAATTGATCCTCCTAATGTTGGTTCAATAAGTCCTGTTTCTAATTGTGAGGTTTCAGTTCAATGGCTTGAAGGGAATAATCCTAATTCATATACTTTAACAGTATCAGGAGGAGGCAGTACAGGTTCAATCAACATTACTGTTATTGATATTCCCGAACCATATATTACTTCTAATAAACTGGTTGCATGCATGGCCACAGTTTTGCGGGACGATGGACAAGGAAACCAGATAATTGATGATGAAGAAGGATACGTTAATGTTTGTGAGAATTCTGAGGTAATCTACACTGTTCATAGTCAGGATGTAAGTGGTCTGTCCAGGCAGTTTGACTGGGAAGTTTTCGGAGGTTTTATTATTGCAGTTGACAATACGCTATTAAATATTCCAACTACAACTGTTACCGGAACATCAATTTGGGTAACCGATCAATCAATTACTGTTCAATGGGGAATAACAGGAAATGGATTGTTAAAAGTAACAGAAACAACATTTTATAATAACCCGCCACAGTGCCCTCCCAAGTCAAAAATCGTAAATCTAAATATTATTGAAAGTCCGGTTGCATTTTTTTCAATGGATCAAATGCTTATCGGGCCTGATGTATGTTATAATATTTGTAAAAACCACACAGTAAGTTTTAAAGATTTATCAATAGATAGTTATAACTCTCCAATAAAATCCTGGAGTTGGGACTTTGGTGATGGTTCACCAGTTAATGTACGTGAGGATCCATCACATAAATATATTACACCGGGCATATTTGAAGTAACCCTTACTGTTACAAATAAATGTAATTGTAAAAGTAGAATAAAGAAGGAAATTTGTGTCAGTGATCTGGAAGCACCAAATATCTTTTGTCCGGGTGTAACTTGTGAAGGCCATAGTGAAATATACCATACTGGTGCTAATTGTAATCCATATATATGGGATGTTGCCGGTGGTACATTTAGTGTATTGACCAATCCTGCTTATATTGAAGTAACATGGGATAATGTTAGTGCTGACGGTTTTGGTTATATATCATTAGACGGATCATATTGCGTGGAAGTATGTGATGTTATAAGCCCTGTTAAAGTACCGGTTGTTCTTTCAAACGGGACAATTGAAGGGCCAACAGACATTTGTGTTGATGAATATTATACATACAAGCTCCCTGCATGGCCTGCCACAAATTTTGAGTGGGAATTATTTAATAATACGAACGGAGCTACTTTTTACTCATATCTTCCTGATGATGAAAACAGCTACCTTACTGAAATAATTACAGGCCCCAACCAGGGTACATTTACACTTAGATGTAGATATTATAATACTATATCACAACCATCATGCGTGGGTATTGCAGAAATTACTGTTGATGTTAAACTGAAACCTGAAATTACCGGACCCGGAGAAATTTGTATCAATACTCCTTGCACCTGCTCGGTTTCCAATCCACCACCCACCGGTGGTACTACCAATTGGAAAGCAAAACATCACAACTGTATAACAGTTGCCATGTATTACTCAAGCACAAGTTCAATTGTCTTTCCTGCAAATGTTTTTATAGTGCCGGGGACTTATTCAATAGAAGCGAGTAACCCCGCAAACTTCTGCGACCCTGAACCATATTTGCTTGAAGTTATTGATTATCCACCTATACCAACAACCATTTACGGCCAGGATAATGTTTGTACAACCTACCCTTATTCATATTCAACAGATGTGATTAAAAATTCCATAACCCACTGGTCGGTTACAGGAGGCATTATCCAGGGTAGTTCTATAGGTAATTCGGTAACAGTGATATGGAACCCTAACTCCACCAAAACCATCAAAGCCTGGCGCGAGTGGGAACATATAGCTGGGTGTGAATCTGATGTTTTCCAAAAAAACATAAACCACATAGTTGTGAGTGGAACAATCACAGGTGATGCCACGGTATGCCAGGATCAAACAAAAAATTACAGTCTTGATTTAGGAGGAGTAACAGGAGAGACCTACAACTGGAAATTGTATGTGTCATCCGGTGCAATTGTTGGAAGCATAAGCTCAGGGCAGGGCACAAAACAATGTGGTGTTACTTTTCTTCATCTCGGCAATACAACCAATGTACCATGTACCTTGTATTGTGAAGTTACCAAATGCGGGATAGTAGAAATAATATCTTTACCAATAACCATATCTCCTTACACTACTATTACCTCGCTTGATATTGATCCTCAAACCACTACAATTTGTAGTGGTGATGCTCTTACATTTACAGCAAATCCGATTGGAGCTCCGGCAAATTCCTATATCTGGGATTTTGATGATGGAATTCCGAATACATGTACGACAAATGTTTGTACATATCAATTCAACAATACTACAGGTAGTGTAAAAATATTTACCGTAAGTGTTCAGGTTGTTAGCGATTGTAATAATGCTGTTTCATCAGCAGTAACAGTTGATATCACTGTTAATCCCGAACCTGATGCTTTTATCTGGCCTGCCGGTGATATTTTGTTTTGTCCGCCAATGGGTACTTACCTCTTATCTGTTATACATCCACCTGGGGCGAATTATACTTATCAATGGTGGTATAATGCCGGAAATCCGAATGATCCGGATTTGATAATTAGCGGAGCTACACTTGATGCATATACTGTCACCTCTACTCTTCCTAACACGAATCCTCCTCCTCCTACGAGCCAGGGCGAATATTGGTGCGTGGTTACAGATTTAAATACCGGATGCTCAAAAAGAACAAACGCTACCTCAATATTTGAAGATCCTAATTGTCCACCGCTGATATGCATACCGGAAGACCCTGCGGGGATAGATAATTTTACTGTAACCCTGACCGGCTGTGGTCAGGTACAGGCTACCTGTACAACACTGGGGACAATAGGTGTAAATATTATTGATTATGAGTGGATAGTACATAAAGGGGCAGCTTCCTATACCTCCACAGGCACAGCAACCCAAAACCAATCACAATATTATACATTTAACAAAGCAGGAATCTACACCATAGAGCTTGAGGTTATTTATGAGAACTCAGTTCTAAATGGTCCACCATGCATAGTAACAAAATCTGAATCTTTCATCGTACCGCTGGTAGCATATATGCAATGGGATCTTGCATGTAATGGCAGTAATACGGGTTACATACTGTCACTTGAAGATAACTCCTCAGTCTTTCCCACCATGCCTATAACACAATACCAGTGGAGGAAAGATGGTAATACCATTGGAGGTAATTCTCCTACACATACAGAGAATGTAATTGCCGGTTCAACTTATACAATTGAGCTGATAGTAAGTAATGGCATCTCCTACCCCTGCACAACCTCGGTCCAGGTAGATGTACCCAATTTACCTGTAGCAGACTTTTCTACTGCAACAACCTATGGTGTCCCATACGACCCATATAAAAGCTGCGAAGGCAGGGAGATAGAGTTTACTAACAATAGTACACCTATGAGCAATATTATCTTTCATGAGTGGGATTTTGACGATAATACATATAGCCACATGGTTAGCCCTATAAAAACCTTTGATATTAATAGTTCTAATATAGATTTTGATGTAGAACTCAAGGTCACCGACAAGCAGGGATGCCAAAACACCACAACTCAAACGATTACAGTGTATAATAATGAGATGACTTTTTCTTTATCTCCTTATTCACCAGATATACAGGATGTATGTCATGGTTCTTTAATACAGGATATCGACTATATTTTAACAATTCCGGGAACCCCACCCTATACTTGGCAATGGTATATGGGTACAGACCCGCTAATACCTGCATATACAAACCAAACTCTTTCGGGAATACAACCACCGGAGTCATCTACCTACTGGGTAAAGATCACCGATGCGAATTACTGCTATAAGAATATCAACCCTGCACCGGCAAAGGTTAGTGTTAAATATGCACCAACTGCCATAATCGACGGCAAGCAGGATTTTTGTTTTGGTGAGGAGATAAAATTAAGGGCAGTAACCGGCTATCCTGCAACACCAAATAATTTAACATATCAATGGACATGTTCAGGAACTGGAATAGGGCCTTTTAATACAAAAGAAGTTATATTTCCTCCCCTTACTGCCGGTGTTTATACAATTACTCTTGTGGTTAATGATCCTTCTATCCCATGCTCTTCTGCATCAGCACCATTTACTTTAACAGTTCATGACCTTCCTGCTAAACCCACAATAGCTTTGAGTGTTATTGAGTGTTATAATTATGAGCTGGAGCTTGCGGGCTCTTCTACTGTTACCCCACTGCCTGAGTTTAACTGGAGCAATGGCGACTGCGGACAGACAACCACAATATATCATGGAGGTGCTTACCGACTGTGGATCACCGATGAGCATGGCTGCCGCAACTATGAAGATGTAGATGTGCCACTTGCACCGAACTACTATTTCTGGCGATTTCCTTTGGGGTGTTATTATTATTGTCCTAAAGATTTGCCCAAAAAGATCGACGGCCCGGCAAATATAATTTTTGAAAAGTGGAAGTGGAAAATAAACGGGCAGGTAGTAACTAATAATACCTTTATTAATGATGTCAATGCCGGCCAGGGAACAAACTTAGTTTGTGATCCCCTTGCCATTGACCTGCCACACAATGGCGAAGGACCGGGTGAATACACCTGGAAACTTAACAATAGTTTATGTATTCAGGAATCGGATATCATGGTATGGGATACCGTTGATTGTTGTGAAGTTGAATTACAGCTTAATGATTTTATTTGTTTTGCTGACAACTTATATAAATTTTCTATATATGCCACCCAGAATAATTGTGCTACTCCCACGTTTAACCTTGCTGTTGTAGATGGTAATGGTATATCACTCACATCTGTAACGATAATCCAACCTGTTCCAAACATATTGCCTCAAGGTATATTAACAACAATTGAAGGTGAATTTCTATTGGATTCACCTCTGCCGGCAAAGGTAACCTTTGTAATAAAGGTAAATTGTTATCCCTATCCCTGCACCGGAAAGCTAACAGAGGATTTACCATTGTGTGATACTAAATCATGTCCTTGCCTAAATATGTTGACCGAAATTAAGAAAAAAAACAACTAAAAAGGAGGTCAGCATGGCAACAGTAGAAAATTACCAAAGATTAAGTGTACGAGAACGACAAAATCGTTATTTTAGTGATGATTTTAAAAGAAAAAAGGTCAGTGAAATAGATCGAAATATTTCAACCATAGCCGAGATAAGCAGAGAATATAGTGTAAGTAAAACAGCAATACATAAATGGCTTTATAGATATTCAAATATGCGAAAAAAAGGCATTAAACAAGTTGTCGAAGCAAAGAGTGATACACGTAAGATCCATCAGATGAAGCAACAGATCAAAGATCTGGAGCAAGTGATTGGTCAAAAACAATTGCTAATAGATTTTCAGCAAAAGGCAATAGAATTAGCTGAAGAAGAATACCAAGTAGATATTAAAAAAAAATTTGGTATAAAGCCACCTTCTGGTTCTGGTATAATAGGCAAAAACATAATTACAGAATGAATGCAATTTACCGAACAGTAGGAATAAGCAAACAATCGTTTCATCAATGGTCAGATCGTATGTTAACCAGGTATGAAGAACAAGAGCAGTTATTGCCCATTATCAGGCAAATACGTGAAGATCATCCTCGCTTAAGTTGCCGTAAAATTTATTTAAAGCTTAAACCCAATTATATGGGTAGAGATCGCTTTGAGCATTTTTGTCATAATAATGGATTTAAGTTAGATGTAAAGAAAAGACGATATAGGACTACTGATAGTAGAGGTGTTATATATTTCCCTAACCTGCTTTTAAACTTGGATGAGTTGACTGGGATAAACCAGTTGTGGGTTAGTGATATCACCTATTTTGATATAGGTAAGCAGGTATATTATCTAACATTCATAACTGATATTTATAACAGAGAGATAGTAGGCTATTGCGCATCAAAAACACTACGAACAGAAGAAACAACAATGATAGCTTTAAAAATGGCTATTAAGCATAGAAATATACAAAAGGAATCAGATTTAATTATACATTCTGATGGTGGAGGCCAGTATTACTGTAAGGACTTTGTAAGATTAACAAAAACTTATGGAATGAATAACAGCATGGGAAAGACAGCTTTTGAGAACCCTCATGCTGAACGATTAAACGGAACAATAAAGAACGACTATTTAATTTATTATCAACCTAAAGATTTTATTGAGTTAAAGAAGATGTTAATAAAGGCAGTTAATATGTATAATCAATACCGCCCACATCAATCTTTGAGTGAACATAGTCCCTGTGAGTTTAATGATCTTATAAATGATGGATTATTAACAAAAACCTGGATTGTCAATAAAAAGAAAATAGAAAGTAAAAAAGAAAAAGTTAATATATTTATAACCTGAAAAAACGGTCAACGTTATTCAGGCATGGTCAATAACTCAACACTCAACACTCAACACTCAACACTCAACACTCAACAATCAATTGTCAATAATCAATAATCAATAATCAATAATCAATAATCAATAATCAATAATCAATAATCAATAATCAATAATCAATAATCAATAATCAATAATCAATAATCAATAATCAATAATCAATAATGGTTATGTTCTAAAGTAAGTATGATTCATTTCAATATTATTAAAAATTTCCCAAGCTTGTTTTGAAATTAGTGCTGCTACCGCAAAGCTTTTTAACTGATTTGATTTATCTTTGATCTGTTCCAATAGCATAAACCAATTAAGATAATTTTGCAAGTATTTAGTTGACACCCCATTAAAACCTCTGATCCAAGTCCTTAACCTTGCCGTTGTGCTATTTACAGTTTGAACATGATAAATTTTATCTTTAACATATTGTCCTTTTCCTGCTTTAATCTTTTGGTGTTTTAATTGCTGGTTCTTTGTAAAAGCTGTGTAACTTCGATGACTATCAGTACATAAAACTGTTGTTTTCGATAATTTATCTCCAATGGCTTTTTCAATATCATTTTTGCTTATTCTTCCCATTGTTGCCAATTTAAATTCTTTATTTCCATTGCGATCTGAGGTTACAATTACAGCAACTTTTCCTGAGTGAATTCCAGTTTTGCCTTTTATAGTGCCCCGTTTACGAGCAGGTCTATTTAAATCCTTTTTCCCTTTCTCTGAAAAATCGAAGAAGATATCATCGCTTTCAGTAATCCCATTAAATTCTTGAGGAATGGATGTTTGCAAAGAACTCAATATCTTATGTCGCCAATTAAATGAAGTTTGCAAACTAATATCAGTCTCTTCGGCACATTTTCGTAAACTATAACCTTTCAACATGCTTTCTATATATGAAGACCACAGATCTCGCTTTTTCAGAAAGGCCACTGAACTACCGGTGTATTCACTAAAGTTTTTATTGCAAATTCGACATAAATAGCGCTGTACTCCTTTCTGCTTTCCATTGGACACAAGCCTCTCAGCCCCACAGTGAGGACAATTTAATTGTTGGATTTGCTTGTTTTCCTGGCTTAACTCATCTATTGTGAATTGACGTGTTTTAGCTTCTAACAACATTCGGAACTCACTTTGCTCGGTGTCATTCAATTCGTTATATCCTGTTATCAGTTCTTTTAAATCCATATTATATAATTTTCAACAAAGATACATCAAATCATACTTATATTAAAACATAGCCTCAATAATCAATAATCAATAATCAATAATCAATAATCAATAATCAATAACTAATGTTTCGCAGTAACGTAAATTACAGGAAACCAACAAAATAATGTTAATAAAAAAGCAGCATGTTTTGTGGTTAAGATACTAATATTTAGTAATTTAACCATGCATTCCAAAACATTTAAAACATGCTGCAAAACAAAGGTATAAATAAAATTTCAGAATTAAAAAACGGTTTTACCCCCAGGTGGCTTGAACCGGATTTTATATTAAGTTCTTTGAAATGTTTTTCATTTTCGTCTTTGTGTAAATGTCTGAATCCACTAAAGCAAAGAGGATATAGTTTTGAGATGATTTTCTCAAGCCTGATATGCCTGCCATTTCTAAGATTAAAGACAATACATTCATTCACTGAAAGTATGCTGTCCAATCATATTGAGGCTCGTAAAGATACCTTTTACAGGTTGAAAAACAACCCGGGAACTTGTTGGAGAAATATCCTGTGGTTATTTTCAATAAAGTTCATAAAACTGGCAAATGAGAATGGGACAAGAGATAGTAATGCAGTAAGGTGTCTTATATTTGATGATAGCACCCTACCCAAGAGTGGCAGGTATCTTGAAAAAGTATCGAGGGTATGGGATCACGTATTGAACCGTTGTATTCTTGGTTATAAACTATTGGCAATGGGATACTGGGATGGGACTTCATTTATCCCACTGGATTTTTCTTTACATCGTGAAAGAGGAAAGAATGCAAACAAGCCTTATGGTTTAAAAAAGAAGGAGTACAGAAAACAATATCGGAAAAAACGACAAAAGGGGATTCCTGCTTGGGACAGGGCAAAAGAAGCAGACACTACTAAAATTGAGAGTGCCTTAAAGATGTTTTGGCAAGCCATATCGCAGGGTGTTAAGGTTGATTATGTTTTGATGGACAGTTGGTTTACATGTGATGCGTTTATTGGTGCGGTTAGGAAAGTAAAAAATCAAACTGTACATTTGATAGGTATGTACAAAATACCCAGGACCAGGTTTGAATATTTAGGCAGCCAGCTCACCTATAGTCAAATCCGAAATATACTTGGTAAGGCAAAAAGGTGCAGAAAGCTGAGGCTGTATTACAAAGAAGTAAATGTAGATTATAATGGCCAGCCATTGAAAATGTTTTTCAGCCGGCAAGGAAAAAATGGCAAATGGAGGGTGTTTGTAACAACTGACATAGAGTTGTCATTTATCAGGATGATTGAAATTTACCAGGTTCGCTGGTCCATAGAAGTCTTTTTCAAAGAAGCCAAGCAGTTGCTGGGTTTGGGCAAATGTCAGTCAAACGATTTTGATGCACAAATTGCAGA
>Ga0222666_1000236_pt1 | contig 39188 bp, 27 predicted proteins | sample AntAcemetagen655_FD_181710 | JGI IMG/M metagenome (GOLD analysis project Ga0222666, IMG submission 181710) | Saline water microbial communities from Ace Lake, Antarctica - #655 | ecosystem: Environmental > Aquatic > Non-marine Saline and Alkaline > Saline | place: Antarctica: Ace Lake...
TCTCGATTACCAACCCGACCGACGATGACGCCTATGTCGAAATTACCGCCGTGGATGAACTGGGGCCAATCGTGAGGCAGAATGATATAATCTCTCCCGAGTCGCGCTACACCCTCTCTCTTGACGATATGGTCGCGGGGACCAGGGGGGAGAACAATGACTCGGTCTCGCTTCTAATCTACGACCTGACCGACCGAATCATCATGGTTGACCGATCAATGTACTGGAACGCCAATGGGATTAAATGGGGAGGTGGTCACAATAGTGTGGCCAATAATACCATAGCCAATACATGGTATTTACCGGAAGGGGCTACCCATGTTTTTGATGAATACATTCATGTGGTTAATCCGGCCTCAGCCTACAACGCCAAAGTGGAAGTCACATTTATGAACGGATTCAGCGAAACCTGGACAATCCAGACCACCATTATTCCGGAGAGCAACTGGACGATTTATGTCAACGATGTGGTGGGTTGGCAAAACTCAGGTATATCGACTAAAGTCCAATCCCTGCCCACCGATGACCCGGAGGCAATAATAAATTATCCTCCGGATGGGCGGATCCCGGTTGCGGCAGACAGAACCATGTACTGGGATTCCTGGTGGGATGAATGGGTGGATATTAAGTGGATTGGCGGCCACTGCTCACGGGGAACCACAGAAAAATCAACCAAATGGTATATCGCGGAAGGGGCTTCTCATGTATTCGATGCCTTTATCCTGATATTTAATCCTTCCATGGATGAGGAAGCAGAGATTAAGGTTACTTTCCTGGATTCTGACGGTAGAATAATTGAGCACTATCACACCATCCCTCCTCACACCCGCTACACAATTTGGACGAACAAATTATTCGGAAGCGTAATGGGATTTTCGGCGGCCATCGAATCCCTCAATAATACGTTTGTGATATGTGAGCGTGCCATGTACTGGAACGCGGGAGGAATTACATGGGCGGGGGGTCATGACACTATCGCCGCGATAAATATGGCCCCAGTCTGGTACCTGCCGGAAGGAGCAACCGACTTCTTTGATGAATATATTCTTATAGGCAACCCCAACCCTCTCCGGACAGCACAGATAAGAATCACCTTCTATTTTGAGTCAGGCGCTCCTTATGAAATGAGTGTGACGGTACCCCCACATAAACGGGAAACGATATATGTCAATGATTATCTTGCTAATAGCGCTATCTCAACCCGTCTGGAAGAAATTACCGAACCTTTCGCTCAAAAAGTTCCGTTCGTAGCCGAGAGAGCCATGTACTGGAATGTGCCGCCAACCTCTACGGGTATTCACTGGGGTGCTGGTCACGCCACAATCGGTATCGGCGTTCGGACTGAGAATAAATAGCCCCCGTTATTCTTCCACGAGTAAATTCAGTATATTGGACTCAAATGAGAAAGCTTATCTATTATTCCGGGAAGAAGAATTAGATGTGCATAAAGCTTATTCGCTATAAATTTATTGCCTTTTACCGAATAGTGGCCGGCCGCATACCGGTAACTATAATCCCCTTCCGGTAGAAATATTTTGGCCACTTCATCAGGTGGCAATTGTTTGAACTCCTCTACCAGATCTATCAATAAAAAACCCTGTTTTTTCGCTTCCCTCCGGACGAATTTTATAAAAGGTTCCGAAGTCTTGACATTATAGGATTCTCTCCATGGTAAAAAGACAAGTATTAAAATACTATTTTGAGTCAGATTAAGTTCCCGGAGGCTTTCAAATATTTTTGATGTGATATCGCAAACCCGTTTGGCACTTAACACTTCCTTGGGTCCGCGGTTCGGGGCTATCCCTTCACGGATTTGCCCCACTAACTCCACTGATTTTAGCTTTTTAATCATCGGCCCGTTTCTCACCAACCATGGGAGGTAATACACCCTTTTAGGCACCGGAATATTTTCCACGACAAGATGATCGTCCCGCAAGTTGAGCCTCGGTTTTCCGTAGCCCAGAAACTCATCCTTTTTCATGCGATCAAACATGGGGGGAAACAATCCTACTATATGGATATCATACTCCAGTTTAGTCCCCTCGCGTTTATACCAGAGATAGGCCTGGCCGAAACCGTACCCCCCCTGCCCCATATTAACAGTCTGAAGGCGCTTATCCAGAGAAGAAAGAAGGGATGGCCAGGTATGATCATTATCCACTCCCACACCGAAAGTAAATGAATCTCCCGAACAAATCACCCGCAACTTATCGAGCGGGGGAGAATGAGCAAAATCCTGATTGTTTCGAAATCCTTGCGAATTAATCTTGAGATCTATTCCCGAACCGTACATATCTTCTACATAAACGCCGGGAGTATTTATCCAGCCCAACTCCCGGTCATATTCCGTGTGCTTTCTCTCCGCTATTGGAAGTTGAGGATTATTTGCCACTTCTTGCAGGAATAGTATGATGCTGCAGATTCCCTCCACTGAAGCCACGGTGATAACCACAATAAACAACATCAGCAAAAAGCTGGTTATGATTCTTGATATCCCGATGGGCAACTTTAACCTCCTATATATATAATGCTAAAATCACAGACAAAGAGAAGTCCAATGAGAAGATAGAATATACTAATGATTACTGCTGTAGAGTGCGACTTTATGATTAATAATAAAATCTGAGAAGCAAAAAGAGATATTAACACATACCCTCCAAACGATTACAATTTTATTTATACTCTTCCACCGGTTGAACTCTATCCGGGCGAATAAATACTGAATAGTGGGCCGTATCATAAATTCTGGAAAATAGTTTTGAGAGACGCTCGCGGGCTGCCTCTGACCACACCACAGCGAAAATAATTTTCCTTTTTTCCAACGTTGTTTTTTGTTTCTCCAGGGAGTCCGAGTCGAAAAATAGTGGGGGCATCGATACAGCGAAGCGGGGGGCAAAGAGGGAGAGCTTTTGAGTATCCCATATTCCCCAGGGTTGTCTGTTCGTCACTTCTACGAAAATATGGTCCCCCTTTCCAATCGTTCCATTTGCAACAGATTTCCTCATTAGATACCCTATCTGAGAAACTTCAGAAGAGATGCTGTTATGTAAATTTTGAGGAATATTTATAAATTGAAATATGGATATTAGAATGAATACTAACACGGTCAATCCCAGGGCCATTCGTTCGCGCAAAATGACGGATAAAAAATAATATAGTCCCGCGATGGTTATTGGTAACAATAATAATAAATTAGTAACAATGATCCTTGTAGTACCGTGAGGAGCGCCGACATAAAGCAAAGAAGAGATTAAAATCGCGAATTCGATAAGGATAAAGTAGAAGTATCCCCGGGATATTCGGTTATATTTTTTTATACAACAGAGTGATAACATTATAATACTTACGAGTATTGGGGATGATTTAAAGAGTAATACAGGGTAATATAGAAGCTTGAAGATAAAACTTTTATCCCAATAGAGTTTATCGCCGCCGGCAATTGCTTCACTGTGGTGATAATTGAGGAAAAAGAACTCTCCATATGCTAACTGCTGATGGATCAGCCATAAGATGATAAAAAGCAGTGGTATTAACATTACCGATAATAAGTAATATTTTGCCGGGCAACGGACGGAAGGTTGGAAGGACCGGTGTTGGTCCGCCATGTCAGGGTTTTCATGGGAATTAATGGTTATCTCCCTGAATCTCATCCGGAGAGACGATAAGAACTCACCCAGGATAAACACTTCAAAGATACCAACGCAAAACCAACCTTCAAAACGAACCGAACTGGCAATCAGGAAGAAAATCGCGGATAGATATATAAACACCCTTTTCCCCCGGGAAGAGCGATATTTTAACCAGAGATAGAGACCTCCGATCAGGAAAAAATTGAGCATGGTCTGGTCAAGGCCGGAAAGATCAATCATCTTAAAACCAGCAAAAGTAATGTAGATCAACACCCCGGTTAAGGCGAGTATCGATCTATCCGGGATCATGACTCTTATCAGCAGATATAGAATTACTATAATTCCGATAGAGAAGATACAGTTAGAGATAACGGGCGAAAGCAATAGATTGCCGCTGATTTTATAAACAACAGCATTAAAGTAGAATTGAAATGGAGGCCATACTTTATGGGGAAAGATGCCCTCTATCTTCCAATATTTAAAGATACTGGCTGAAGGAAAATCCCATCCGGTAGCAATACCATATGATATTATAGCCCTGGGAACACTATCTCCATGCGGAGCAAAAAATCCATCTGATTTTGCTTCATACAATTGGACTGACAAGAATAGATTGGCTCCAATTAAAAAGATAAGTACTATTAATTCCCAGTTTTTTTTCATTAGCAATAAAATTAGCGGCTTCGCCGCAACTTTTATTTTATGAATACATCCAGTCAATCCACACTCAATACCCGTCTTTTATATATATTGATAGTGGTCTTATTGATCGGAGCGTTCTGCCTTAGAATTCCCTTGATCAAGGATCGGTACTTCGATCCGGATGAACTGGAGCATATTCAAGTCGCATCCTTAATATCACACGGATGGGTCCCTCATAAAGACTTTTTTGAGCATCATAACCATCTCTTCCATCTCTTCCTCCTTCCCCTCTTCCTTTTGAACGATCAGGTAGAGTTACTATTTACCGCCCGGATAATTATGCAGGCGCTGGTGGTAATAGTAATCGGCCTTATCTATCTGCTGGGGAAGAAACTCTATTCTCCCCTGGTCGGAGGCGTCGCCGCGCTCTGGCCGGCATTTAATTATACATTCCTTGTCAAGACCATCGAGATACGGCCTGACACCCCCGCCATGATCTTCTTCCTCCTGGCAGTCCTTATTTTACTTTCCGCGATCCGGAGAGGGCGCATCGGACTCTGGCTCCTGGCCGGATTCTCTTTCGCTCTCGCTTTATTATGTACCCAGAAGATAATATTCCCCATTTTGGGGGTAACCGTTTACCTGGCCGGATTCTGGATTCAACAAGCTTGGATTAACCAGAGAGATGATCGCAGGCAAATTCTTCTTCAGGTTGCTTCCATAGGCGGGGGCTTCCTGCTGCCGATCGGACTCTTTCTGCTTTATTTCCTCCGGGAAGACGCTCTCTCCAGTCTCATCCGGGAGAACATACTCATTAATCTTAACTGGCAACACCGCTTCTCCCCCCTCCTCTTTCTGAGGATGATCGCCTTCTTTAACCCCTATTTCATATTCTGGAGCGGGATCGGAGCAGTCTGCGCGCCACTGATCAACCATCGCTGGAGAATCCGGACTAAGGGGATTTCTCTGCCTTATCTCGCTCTCCTGGGAGGGATCTTAGGTGCTATTATCAGCCCCGTCGCATATTCTCAATACTATGTTCTCATCATGCCCGTATCTGCCATCTATGCTTCTGTAGCTATTATCTGGTTTATCTCCCGGCTCTGGAGGTCTGATTTCCGGAGAAGACTCTTGGTCGGGATTTTATTGGTCCTTCCGATAATACTACCGATATACATCAAATACTACTGCAACTATAAGTATGACCTGCCTCTGGAGGATATTAACTTCTGGCTCATCTTTTCCGGCGGTGCAATAACGGCCGCGTATCTACTCTCACTATTTTCCCCGCGCCGAATCGGAAAATATTTGACCATAATATTCCTTCTGGCCGCGAGCCTGATCCGCCCGATCAATCTATTTGTTCACTGTTACCCATACACAAATCACGTTTTTCTAAAGTATCTGAAGGTCATTAGAGAGGCAACCGGTTCAGATGACCGTGTAATGGACGGATGGACCGGCCTGGGGACCTTTAGATTTCCGGCATACTATTATATCTTTCTCCACTACGGAGTTATCTGCAATCTAACCCCGGAAGAAAAAGGGGAGAAACTGGTGAAAGCACTTGAGGATAATCAACCCGCGATAATTGTTAAAGATGATTCTTTTTATCATCTACCACCGGAGATTTCTGCCTATATTGAACGTCATTATTACATTATTGAGGAAGGGACGCTAAGGGGAATTCCAATACGCATTTATAAGCGGAAGGATTTTGGGGAATAGAGAATAGAGAATAGGGAATGGAAATACTGAACGTCGAACTTCGAACCAGCCTTCGCTAAAGCTACGGCGGGCACAGCTTCCAACGTCAAACTTCGAACGAAAAACAAAGACTGAACTTCCAACATTCAACCAGCCTTCGCCAAGGCTATGGCGGGCAAGACGCTCAACGTTCAAAGACTCAATTATTTGACTTGACCGGGTGCCGGGAAGGTGCTAATTTCAATTATTAATTTACTACAAGCACTGGGGGATCTCATATGTTCCAGAATAGAAAAAACTTACTTCTGATTACTTTGATCGGATATCTTTGCCTTTTTATGGCAATACTCCCCTCTCCCGGCAATGCCGCACTCCTGCAATCGAAAGACACCGCCACTGTCTCGGTTGAAGACGGAATAACCAGACGATTTATTGAACTGGGGATGAGTCGCGAAGAGGCGGAGCAGAAAACCGCCTTACTGAGGGAAGCCGGAATTACCTTCGAAAAGGATTTTATCTTCGCCGGAGGGGAACCGCCACAGGATTATGACCCTCCGATGAATACTATCGGGTATATCGTTTTTATCTTCATAGGGATAGGTGTCGGGGCTGGAATACTTGCCCTCATGAGATCCAATAGTAAAAGCAATGATTAAGATTTCTACCTTAGGTTATAGAAATTTTATCTGATTCTTCCATTTCTCTTCCGACATCCCCGGTAAGATGCTGGAGAAAATTCAGTCCTTTTTTCAGTTCTTCCGCGGTGGCGATCGGGTGGACTTCCATTACCTTCAGGACATCCTCTCTCATATACTCCACAAGCCAGCTAAAATCAAGCTCACCCTGGAGAGGGGCCTTATGGTCCCGGGTGAGGATAACATCGTGAATATGCATCCCGATGAGTTTATCTCCGTATTTCTCCAGATATTTCTTGTGGATCTCCCAGCCAATATTTTCTTTTACCGCGGCATGACCGATATCATGCCAGTAGCCAATCGCCGGGGAGTCCGTCCACTCGATAAGACTTCCGATTTCATCAAGATCCGGGATCTCTTCCGGATAATAACGGTTCTCAATCCCTAATTTTATACCCATCTCCTCGGCATAGGGAGCCAGATCCCGGAGACTCTTCGCGGCCTGTTCCAGGTACTTGCCTTTCTTGGACTCCCTTCTATCTCTCAGCTTTGATCTTAATCTATCGGATCTACCGGATTGAGCCTCCCCATTCTCCGCCAGTAGCATCAGTTTGGGACTGATAGGACGCATAATCACCTTCCCCATATGAAGAACAACCGCCGAGGCGCCGAGGGAATGAGCGGTCTCGATTGTCCGCATGGTCTGCCTCACCGCCCATTTTCTATCTTCTTCGTCAGTATTTGATAGCGGTAAAATACTATGAGAGAGAGATTCTCCATCCCGAAGAATCGGCGCGGGACAATAATTATGAAGGCTCCCCACCGCTATCACGCCCTCCTCCACCATTCGGCGAATGTCAGAAACCATCCTAGAGGGGAGACCGAAACTCAGCTCCAGGCGGTCAAAGCCGAGTTCCTTCAACTCCTCGACCATAGCCCGGGCGGTTTTATGGCGCCAGGCATTCCAGACTGTTGAAATGGAGAACATACTTCTTTTCCCTCGGTAGGATAACTTTGCTGTCCACTAATTTACACTAATTTGACTAATTGTTTCGCCTTGGCTTGGCGGCCTTTTAACAGACGAATTGGATGTGATTGAATGTGAGTTCCCCCTACCTCGGCCCATTTTTTGTCCACTAATTTCACTAATTTTCACTAATTGTTTCGCTTCGCCTCTTTTTAAATGAACTACGAATTTTGCCCCCGATTACAACTTCGGGGCGGAGAAATTACACGAATTTAATACTGTAAAAACTATTACCTTAGCCGGGTTCCTTCACTGTCAACTGACAACCGTCAACTGTCAACTTTCCTTCCCCCTACCTCGGCCTCTTTTTTGTCCACTAATTTCACTAATTTTCACTAATTGTTTCGCTTCGCCTCTTTTTAAATGAACTACGAATTTTGCCCCCGATTACAACTTCGGGGCGGAGAAATTACACGAATTTAATACTGTAAAAACTATTACCTTAGCCGGGTTTCTTCACTGTCAACTGACAACCGTCAACTGTCAACTGTCAACTTTCCTTCCCCCTACCTCGGCCCCTTTTTTGTCCACTAATTTTCACTAATTGTTTCGCTTCGCCTCTTTTTAAATGAATTACGAATTTCGCCCCCGATTACAACTTCGGGGCGGAGAAATTACACGAATTATTGGAGCATATTTCGGACCATTTTTAACTCACTATTCTCACCATCCGATAATCGCAGGATGGAAATATTATAGAAAAAAACCCGCGCTATCCGTGGGAAATACTTATTTCTACGGATAACGCGGGTCATTTGGGGTTTTCCAGATTGGATTATAGGTTCTGAGGTCGGGACCTCTTCCTTATTCTCCGTTTCCGGTCGCTTGGTTTTTCGTAGTGGCGATGCTTCTTCAACTGTTTGATAATCCCTTCCTTATCCATCTTTTTCTTCAGTCTTCGTAAAGCACGATCCACAGATTCGTTTGCTTTCAACACAACTTTAGGCACTTAAATTCACCCCCTTTTATTATTTCCAAAAATATATTTCTATATTCAGGGAATAGCTTGTATCTAAAAACCCCGGGTCTGTCAATCGGTTAATTTGCCGATTAAAAAAAAACATAGCGCCTTCGGCGCTAACGTTAAAAAATAAGGACGTTGAAAAATAAAAACGTTGAAGGGAAAAGACGTTAAAAGCAAGCCATAGCCTGCGGCTTCGTAAGCTTTCAGTGAACCCCGTTGTCTTATGCTTCATCCAGATTTTCCGTGGTGGCCTCGGACACTGTAGCCGCGGTCGTTGACCGCGGCCCCTGTCATCCGCGGTCACCGACCGCGGCTACAACAACCCAGATACGATCACGGGGCAACGGGGTTCACTGAAAGCTTACGGGGCTACCATTTTATTCGCAATTATTGTCCCGGTAATATCAATTAAACAAACCGGGATCCCGAAGTATTTCGGTCCCGATAATATCAATTAAACAAACCGGGATCCCGAGGGATTTCGGGAGGAAATTCCAAAGCAGGAACTTAAAAGTTGGGGCAAAGTCGCTACTTTTATTTTAAAGTGAATGTAATCGGGAGACGGAAGGTTATGGTTTCTTCGGTGAGAACTTCCGGAAAGGCATCGAAATAGCGCGCGGCCTCTTTAACCGCATTGAGGGCGGCCCGGTTAAATGGATGGAAGGCTGCCTTTCCTTCCGGGGGGATAGAGAGAGCCAAGAGCTGACCGGTATTATTAAGAGTAAATAGAACCGTCACTTCTCCTTTCCTCCCCTCACGGGAAGCACGTTCGGGGTATTCCAGTTTAAGGTCGATGATATCCTGAAGATAGGATATATATTTCCCTAACGCCCGGGCGGGGGTTACCTCAGCATCAATAGCAACAGAAGGCCCCGCGGATAGTATTACTTCTCCTCTCTCCGGTTCAATATGAGATGATTCAGTGGATGGAGGCGGTATCTCTTCTTCCAGATATTCCGGTTCAGGCAATTCCTCCTTAACCTCGGGAGGAGCAGGTTCGGGCAGTTTAATCTCTTCTTTAACTACCTCATCATGAATCTCACAATAATCAAACTCGATCCTATCCGTACCATCAATTACAGATGATTTATTCCATTGCCGGGAGATACCAATGAAGATCAAGTGGATGAGAACGGAGAGGAGAACAAATGTGGGGAAGGGATTGGCCTTGAGCCAGCCTCGAACACTTTTTAAACAGACGATTGAATGTGATTGGATGGGAGTTCCCCCTACCTCAGTCCCTTTTTTATCCACGGATTTCACGGATTTACACTGATTATTGCCTTCTATCTCAACCCCTTCTAAACCGCTAATCTAGTGATTCTTCTCGGATATCATTAGAAAAAAGACAGTTTCATATCTATAGACAGAGCTTACTCGAAAATGTATTTTCAACTTTTTGTGCTCAAAAAACTAAATATTCACCACGAAGTTCACGAAGAACACGAAGAGAAACAGAGAAAACTATAGAATTTTTCCTGGTTTTTTCAAATTTCTTCGTGAACTTCGTGTTCTTCGTGGTTTAAAAAAGCTTTTCGAGTAGGGTCTATCTAGTAAACCTCAAACTTTAAGCACAACAGAGGCACTCAAAACCTGAAAGCTTCAAATGCCAGGTGAAAGCAAATAACTTTAGGCACTTTCAACTTTATATAAACCCTGCCTCTTCCAGAAATGATCTATCTATTGAACTGGTTGGTCCGTCGCGTTTCTCCAGATAATTGACCACATATTTACCGAGAAGATCGGCCTCTATATTTAATTGATCCCCTTCCTGCTTATCTTTCAAATTAGTGTAAGTAAATGTGTGCGGGATGATGTGGACCGATACGATCTTCTCGGCTACCTTCGCGACCGTCAGGCTTATCCCTTCTATTGTGATGGAACCTTTCTCCACCATATACTTCTCCAGGCCTTCTGGAAGCTCGATCCGGAAGATCCAATCCCTCTCACTCCTGCGGCGGGAGATCAGCTTTCCCTCTCCGTCAACATGACCGGTGACAAAATGACCCCCCAGTTCCCCGCCTACTTTCAGGGCCGGTTCCAGATTGACCATATCCCCCGATTTTAATAACCCCAGATTGGTTCGCGCGATGGTCTCTTCCAGCACATCCATGGTCACCCGGGGAGGAGAGATATCAACCACGGTCAAACAGACACCGCTCACAGCCACGCTCTCCCCGAGTCGGGAGAATGACGCGATATCTCCAACGTCAACCGTAATCCGGCCTCCCCCCTGCGATACTACCGTACCTATCTTATTTATTATTCCGGTGAACATTATTATTTTCCCTCCGGAAAAATAATACTGGGCAAGCATTGACAAATGTCCACGGATTTATTCAACGTAGATTTATTCTTCAAAATCCAAAATCTCCTCGTTCCCACGCTCTAAATAAAAACATAATGGTGAGCGTTATCTTTCTGTAGCCGTTGGACTTTCTCACCTGCCGGATGAATGCTTGCATCCCGATGCATATCGGGGCCGGCAGGGGCCGTTCCGACCTTCAAAGATCTTTAACGTCCTTTCTTTTCAACGTCTTTTCTCTTCAACGTTCCTTTAATATGAATATCATCACCCAGTCGTCCTACAATCATATCGCGTAAATTATAAGCTTCTTTGATACTCTTCACTCCCTCTCCCCCCACCGCGGGAACGGCATCACGCCCACCGATGATGATCGGGGCGATAAAAAGATGGAGTTCATCTACCAGTCCTTCCTCCAGTAGAGAAGCGGCGGTCTCTCCTCCGCCTTCCGCCAGCAATCTCATTATCCCCTCTCCGGCCAGCTTCCGAAAGAGTAATTTTAAACTCACTCTTCCTTTCCGGGAGGGAACTTTTAGAACAGTTGCTCCGGTTCCGATTACCTTTTTCAGCTTTTCCGGAGGCGCGGCTTTCGTTGTAGCCAGGATAGTATTTTTCGCGTTCCGTCCGCGGATCAGCCGGGAAGTGACTGGAATACCGCACCCGCTGTCCAGGACCACTCTCTTCAGTCCGGTATGGCTGTACCCCATCCTGACGGTCAGGAGCGGGTCATCGGCGATAACGGTCTTCACTCCGACCAGTATCGCGTCGGAGCGACTCCTTAAAAAATGGACATATCTCCGGCTGATCTTTGAGCTGATCCACTTAGACCTTCCCCGGGAATCCGCGATCTTGCCATCTAAGGAAATTGCCAGCTTCAGAGTGGTATAGGGGCGGCTCTCTTCCGCCCAGACGAAGAAATCATGATTTAACGCGAAAGCTTCTTCCTTTAGAATACCCGTGGTTACCGCGATCCCGGCCCGGGAGAGGATTTTCTCCGCCCTGTTCCGGTTGAGAGGGTGGCGGTCTCCGCACCCGATGACAACTCTCCCGACTCCGGAGTGGATGATAGCGTCCGTACAGGGAGGTGTTTTCCCGTAACTGGAACAGGGTTCCAGATTGACATAGAGGGTAGAACCACGAGCCGCCGCGCCGGCTTTCTTCAGAACTTTCGCCTCAGCGTGAGCGGCGCCATAGCGGGAATGGTAGGCGGAAGCGATAATTTTACCGTCTTTGACCAGAACCGCACCCACCCGCGGATTTGGACGAACCGCGAGACCGCCTCTCGCGGCCAGAGAAAGAGCTTTTTGCATATAATAGCTGTCTGTCCGCAAAATAATGATATCCGGTTCTTGGCTTTAACAGAACTATTACCTCTGCCTCGGCCTCTTTTTGACAAGACGATTCAGCCCCTACCTCCCCCCCTTTTTCATGGCAGGACCATTACAGACAGGACTATTATCCCCCTACCTCGGACCCTTTTAAACTACTACTTCCACGAATTTGAACACTAAATAAAACGATCCTAATTAAGAGGGATTTTTCCACCGTCAACTGACAACCGTAAACCGTCAACTATCTTTCCCCTACCTCGGCCTCTTTTGGTCAAAGAAAGTATACCAGGGCTAACGCCCCGGCCTATGTGTCTGCTACCCCTTTGGGGCTTTTTGATCGACGTTCGAAGTTGAGTGTTCGACGTTCGATGTTCAAGAAATATACCAGGGCTAACGCCCCGGCCTATTGCCTGCCGCCTCTTTGGAGCTTTTTGTTCGACGTTCGAAGTTGAGCGCTGTGCCCGCCGTAGCTTTAGCGAAGGCTGGTTCGACGTTCCCCCGAAATAATCGGGATGCAAGCAGATGTTCAAGTTTTTTCTCCGTCAACCAACCTCCGCCAAGGCTTCGGCGGGCATGGCCGTCAACTATCTTCTCCCAGGAGTCCTCCCACAAAGGCGGCCGGATCGAACTCTATCAGGTCGGAGGCATCTTCTCCGACTCCCAGGGCGACAACCGGGATCCCCAGGTCTTTCTGGATAGAGACAACAATTCCACCCCGGGCGGTGCCGTCGAGCTTGGTCAGCAATACCCCGGTCAGAGGAAGCACCTCCGCGAATTTTGCGGCCTGGACCACCCCATTCCGGCCGAAGGTCGCGTCCAGGCAGAGATATACCTCATCAGGCGCGCCGGGATCTATCTTCCGGAGTACTCTGACAATCTTACCCAATTCATCCATCAATGTGGTCCTAGTGTGGAGGCGGCCGGCAGTATCTATAATTAGATAGTCGCATTGCCGGGCGGTTGCCGCCTTTAACGCGTCAAAGGCAACCGCGGCGGGATCGCCTCCATATTGCTGACTGATAACTTCAGCGCCAAGCCTCTCCCCCCAGATCTCTAACTGCTCAATGGCCGCGGCCCGAAAAGTATCGCAAGCCGCCAGCATAACCCGGCTGCCATCCGCCGATAACTTTTTAGCCAGTTTGGCTATAGTAGTGGTCTTGCCGGTTCCATTCACTCCCACCACCATAATAACAATGGGCTTATCTCTACCTTTTAATTTTTTGGGTAACGATCCGGTATTACTTCCCAGGATAGAGACCAACTCTTTCCCCAGCCTTTCTTTAACGATCGCCGGTGTCGCTTCTTTCTTGCTCCCGATCCCCTCCCGAACAGTATCTAGCAGCTCAATGGTCGTCTCCATACCGAGATCTACTTCAATCAGGGCCTCTTCCCAATCATCCCAGAAATCATCGTCCAGCTTACCGGACCATCCCAGCCAGCGGGAGAGCCGATTTTTCAAAGAGCTGCGAGTTTTGCCTAAACCGGATTTGATTGTTTTAGACATGGTCGTTTTAGCTGTCCACGGATACAATTATTGCTGCCCCCTACCTCCGCCCCTTTTTTTGTCCACGGATTTTTAACCCGCGATGACCCCTGCCGTTGGCGGGGTGAACTCCGGTCATTTTGCGGGGCTCGCGAATCTACACGAATGGGCTTCAACGGTCTTTAACCTTTCAACGATCTTTAACGTCCCTTCTTTTCAACGTCTTTTTTCTTCAACGTCTTTTCTTTCCTGTTTTTCCTTCAGATCCAGTACCACCTGGTAAGGAACCCGGACTTCTCCCATTATCACGTTTTCTTTATTGGCGCCGTGGCAATCAGATCCGCCGGTAGCCAGGATATTATAATGACGGGCAAGTTCAACATAATGATTGGTTTTAAATCTGGAATGGCTCGGATAGAATGCTTCCAGACCGGCCAGACCAAGCTCTATCAACTCTGGAATCATATAATCCCGATCCAGTTGTCCCGGATGGGCTAATACCGGGACTCCGCCTGCTCGGAGGATCATCTCCATGGCTTCCTCTTTATCCAGTTTTAGCTTTGGGACATAAGCAGGGCCATCGTTGCCGATATATTTACTAAAAGCTTCGTGGATACTGCTGATATATCCAGCCCGGAGCAGGCCGTGAGCAATATGAAGACGTCCTATTGATCCCGTCATCTGCCCGGGAAGTAAAGTCTCCATATCAAGTGGGAAACCCATCTCCTCAAGCCTCAGCAGCATCTCCTCCGCCCGCTTGGTACGGATCTTCCTCAACTCGGAGAGACGATCCAGAAGAGCACTATCCCGATAATCAATAAAATATCCCAGCAGATGCATCTCAGTCTTATCAAGTTCAACCGAAATCTCAATCCCGGGAATAACTTCCACTCCATACTCCGGAGCCAGCGAAATAACCGAAGGTAACGATTCAACCGAATCATGGTCGGTAATCGAAATTGCCGTAAGTTCAACTCTCCGGGCCTCTTCCAGTGCCTGGCGCGGAGTAAAAGTCCCATCTGAGGCTATGGTATGAATGTGAAGATCGGCTGTTCGGTGTATGTTCATCAGCTTGTTTGTTTGGCAAACTTGTAGTTCACTAATTATATTATTTTTTGCCTCGGCTTGGCAAAAGATAGTAAGCGGTAAACGATGAACAGTAAGCGGTAACAGCAACTCCAGATTGCCAGGACAACTGCTTGCCGATTACTGTTTGCTTGCGCAATTACTCTCCCAGTACTTCCCTGCCGGGTCAGGCGATAACTTCCAACTTTAGGCACTTAAGCGCACTTTAGGCACTTTCTTTTACTTTATCTAGGATGCCGTTTACAAATTTTCCTGACCGGGGGGTGCTGAATTTTTTTGCTATCTCAACCGCTTCATTAATCGTTACGGCGAAGGGGATATCATCCCGATAATTAAGCTCATAAATTGCCAACCGCAATATATTCTTATCTACCAGGGCGATTCGATCCAATTTCCAATTCGTAGCATGCTCTCTAATAATATTGTCTATACGATCAAGATTATCAAGCGTACCCGTTACCAGATCAGTGGCAAATTGCCTGACTCCTTCGGAAGCACGATTGATGTTCCAGAAATCAGTCATTGCCTCTTCTAGCGGTGTACCGCTCCGGTCCATACCGCGGCCATAGAGAAACTGGAGCGCTAATTCCCTTGATTGTCTTCTGTGACCCATTTTAAAAAAGTGCCTAAAGTTTGAAGTGCCTAAAGTTATTCGCCTTCGACTGGCTTTCCGGTCTTCGGTGAAGTCCGCTCAGGCCAGTTCCTTAAACAAATTTGCCATCTCGATCGCGGCCATCGCGGCGTCGAAACCCTTGTTCCCGGCTTTGGTTCCCGCTCTCTCAATTGCCTGCTCCAGGGTATCGGGAGTTATTACTCCATAGACAACCGGGATCTTACTATCCTCTCCAACCGCGGCAATCCCCCTGGTAACCTGGGTGCTGATATACTGCCAGTGCGCGGTATCTCCCTTTATAACCGCCCCCAGACAGATAATAGCATCATATTTACTATTCCGGGCCAGACGGGCGGCCACCGCCGGAATCTCCCATGAACCGGGCACCCAGGCTGCTTCTATATCTTCTTCCGCCGCGCCATTTCTCTTTAACGCGTCCAGCGCTCCTTCCAGAAGCTTTTTAGTGATGAAGTTGTTGAACCGGCTGATTACAATACCAAACTTTAAACCTTCCGCTGACAGATTTCCCTCATATATTTTCATTATAGAAACCTCCTATGATTGATTTCACTTAAATCTCATGGTTCCCCTGGATGTAATACTGGAGTATTGGAGTACTGGAATGATGGAGTGATGGATAGGCTTGTCTCGCTCTCCATCACTCCATCATTCCATTACTCCAACACTCCATCACTCCATTACTCCGGTATTTATATTTATAGGTTATGTCCCATTTTTTCTTTCTTTGTCTGAAGATAGCGGTAGTTATGCTTATTGGGGGGGATCTTTATCGGGACTATCTCGGTGAGACTCAGTCCGTACCCGCTCAATCCGATTATCTTACGGGGGTTGTTGGTCATGAGACGGATACTGCTCAAACCAAGCTCTCGTAGGATCTGAGCTCCAATACCATAATCCCTGAGATCGGCGGCAAAGCCTAACTGCTCATTAGCTTCAACCGTGTCCAATCCTTGATCTTGGAGGGCATAAGCCATTAGCTTACTCTCCAAACCAATTCCCCTTCCTTCCTGATCCATATAGAGAATAACACCCCTACCCTCTTCCGCGATCTTCTTCTGTGCGAACTCAAGTTGTTCTCCACAATCACAGCGGGAGGAGTGAAAAGTATCTCCGGTTAAGCACTTTGAATGAACCCGGACCAGGACATCCTTCTTCCCCTCCACCTCTCCCATTATCAGCGCCAGGTGGGGGCGCCCACCATCCACCTCCGAGGCAAAGAGCTTGAGCTGGAAATCACCATAAGCGGTAGGAAGTGACGTGGTCACTGTCTGCCGGACCAGATTCTCCCGGGAACGGCGGAAACTTATGAGATCAGCGATCGTCCCCATCTTCAACCCGTGCTCTTCCTTAAACTTTTCCAACTGGGGGAGACGGGCCATGGTACCATCATCGTTTATAATCTCACATATTACTCCAGCAGGGGTAAGTCCTGCCTGCCGCATCAGATCCACGGTGGCCTCAGTATGACCGGCCCGGACCAATACTCCCCCGGACCTGGCTTCCAGGGGAAAGATATGCCCCGGGCTGACAATAACATCCGGGACGGAATCCGGATCAACCAGAGCCTGGATCGTCCGGGCCCGGTCACCAGGAGATATACCGGTGGTAATTCCATCAGCGGCATCCACCGAAACCGTAAAAGCAGTCCCATAGGCATCCTGGTTGCTCTTCACCATCGGTTCCAGGCCAAGCGCCGTTAATCGTTCCGCGGTCATCGGCACGCAGACTAGACCCCTCCCCCGTGAGATCATAAAGTTGATCGCTTCCGGAGTAACCTTCTCCGCCGCCATGATCAGATCACCTTCATTCTCCCTTCCTTCATCGTCGGTGAGAATAATAATCTTGCCTGCTTTCAGATCATCTATCAAGCTTTCGATTGTGTCAAATTGGGGAGTGGGGAGTGGGGAGTGGGGAATGGTTCGCTTATCCTTATTATAATGTTCTTTATTCATTAATCCTTCTTGCTTTTTAGGTTAAATAAAAAAACCCCGGAGATCCATATCTCCGGGGCAGACAACCATACATTACTTTCATCATCTTCTACCATCCGGACTGTACCGTCGGTACCGGAATTTCACCGGTTCGTTTCCCCCCACCACTTTCAATTAGAAACAATTGCTATTTAACAAATGACTAAAAAATATTTTAACTTTGGTTTATAATAAGCGTTACTGATCGAAAGTGTTGGGGGGGGGTCGCGGACTTACTGATTCTTCAATCAGATCACCGCCGGTCGGGAATTTCACCCTGCCCCGAAGATTTGAGGATAATATATTGAGTTCTTTCCCAAAATACAAGGATTATTTTATTGCACTAACGAAATATGTCTCTATGATAGATATTTTTTAATAGTCGAAATATTTAATCAATAATTTTTGCGGAGAAATAAATTATGCTTAAAGGAATGCGCAAAAGCGCCAAACAGATACTCTGGCCGCTCATTATCGCCCTGGTCATCACCATGGGAGGTTATGGGGTATGGTACCTGATCCAGCCCGAGGTGGCTGGAGCCAAAGTTGGAGTCATCTGGGGAGAAGAAATAACCATGGAGGATTTCTCCCAGACTTACCGGGCGGCTTACGCCTTTTCCACCTGGGGAGGAAGGAAACTATCCCAGGAACAACTCTTCAAGATCACCTGGCAGCGCCTTATCCTTCGGATAGAAGCGAGAAAGACCGGTATTACAACTACCCGCCCTGAGTTGGCCCGGGCCCTGGCGGTATTCCCGATCTTTCAGATCGATGGCAAATTTAATCCCGACCGTTACAGCCGGATTATCAACCAGTTTCAAATGGAGGCGGCTACTTTTGAGAAGCAAGTAGAGTACCTCCTGTCGATCGAAAAATTACAGGCGACCATTCATAGCCAGGCACTTGTCTCTCAGGCGGAGATTGATGAAACCTACCTGAGGATGAATGAGGAGATAAAGGTCGAGTATATCCAGGTACTGAAAGACCTGTCAGATGATCCGATTGAGATTCCCGAGGTCGAGTTGAATGAATATTACGAACAGAATCTATCCCAATTCCAGATCCAGACCCAGGTGGATATTCAATATATAGTTATCTCCCGGGAGCAATTTAAAGATACTGTTGTTATAGAACCGGAAGAGGTTGAAACTAAATATAAGGAAGAGATCACATCGTTCGCCGAGGAGACTGATGATCCACCATCAATGGAGGATTTGAAAGATGAGATCCGGGCTGCTCTGGTTGACCGGAAATGCAATGAGGAAGCAACCGCTCTGGCCGAGGAAATTAACCAGGCCTTGGCCGATGACACGCTTAAACTGGTAGCGGAAAAGTTTTCGCTACCGATTATCAGCAGCGGATACTTCTCCCTGGAAGAGGCGCTCCCTGATCTGGGAGAAGTCCCGGAAGTAAATCGTCTTGCCTTCGCCATGAAAATTGATGAAATTGTCAGCTATCCCATCCCGGTGGAGGAAGGTTTCATCTTCTTTGTCGTAACCGGAAAGAAGGATGCTGCTGCGCTCCCATTTGAAGATGCCAGAGATAAAATCATGACCATCCTCAATGAAGAGTTAACCAATCAGGAGACTCTTAAGGTCGCCCGGGATGAACTGACCGAATTACGGAAGTTAATGGCTGATGAAGAATTTGACTTTGAATCGGCGGCGGAAGAGTTAGAAATAAAATCGGAGACCACTCCTTTCTTTACCAGGGAAGGCGATGATGCCCTCCCGGAATCTCCTTCCTTCATCCAGGCCGCTTTCCTCACTCCCCCCGGACAGGTCAGCAGCCTTATCCCCACCGAGAATGGATATGCCTTTCTGACAGTCCTGGAAAGAAAACCGACCGGGCCGATGCCGGATGATGAGAAAGAGAAATGGGAAGAGATGACCCGGAGAGGAAAAGCAATGCTCGTCTATGATACCTGGTTCAACAACCTGGTCAAGGAGTCAAAGTTCTCGATTACCAATAAAGAATTAGCCCCCTAAGAACTTGCCCTCACTTCGTTCGGGCAGCGTTCTTAAAGTGCCTTAAGTGCCTAAAGTGCGCTAAAGTGCCTAAAGTTATTCGCTTTCACCCGGATTTACAGGTGCTCCTCATTCCCATGCTCCGCGTGGGAATGCACCTGATTTACGTTACGACGCAGAGCTTCGTAACAAGAGTTGAAAGGTTCCATCCGGTTTCGGTTTATACTAATTTTTAAGGTGCGAATATACCGGGAAGTCCTTGGTCAACTCCGCTGTCTCCATTTTTATCCGGGCGATAGCTTTTTCGTCGTCGATATTCTCTACCACTTCTCCGATCCAGGACCCTATCAGCTTCATCTCTTCTGCCTTCATACCCCGGGTGGTTACCGCGGGAGTGCCCAACCGGATTCCGCTGGTCTTTGACGCCGGACTGGGATCGAAGGGGATCAGGTTTCGGTTGCAGCAGATCCCAGCCCGTTCCAGGGCAAGGGCCACGGCTTTTCCGCTGATCCCCTTATTCCTGAGATCAACCAGAAGCAGATGGTTATCGGAACCTCCTGATACCAGACGGAAACCCTTGCTCTTCAATGTCTCACTCAGAGCAGCGGCATTGAGAATGATCTGACGCTGATACTCTTTAAACTCCGGCTGCTGCGCTTCCTTCAGCGCCACCGCTTTGGCGGCTATCACATGCATCAAGGGACCACCCTGAATTCCGGGAAAGACATTCCGGTCAATCGCCTTTCCAAACTCTTCCCGGCAGAGTACCATTCCGCCCCGGGGGCCCCGGAGGGTCTTGTGGTTGGTCATGGTCACAAACTCGCAGCAGGGGATCGGATCCGGATGATACCCGGCCGCGACCAGGCCGGCGATATGAGCGATATCCGCCATCAGGTAGGCACCTACGTCGTCGGCAATCTCCCGAAAACGATCGAAGTTGATAATCCGGGGATAAGCGCTCGCTCCGGCTACGATCATCCGGGGTTTATATTCCCGGGCCAGGCGGGCAGCCTGATCGTAATCAATCATCTCGGTATCGGGATCCACCCCGTAGGAGACCACGTTATAGAGCTTGCCGGAGAAGTTAATCTTGTGGCCGTGGGTAAGGTGCCCCCCGTGGTCAAGATTCATGGTCAGAATGGTATCACCGGGGGCGAGCATCGCGAAATAGACCGCCATGTTGGCCTGGCTCCCGGAATGAGGCTGGACATTGGCGTGTTCGGCGCCGAAGAGATCGCGGGACCGTTCCCGGGCCAGACTCTCCGCCCGATCCATCCACTGACAACCCCGGTAAAACCGCTTGCCCGGATAACCCTCGGCGTACTTGTTGGTAAACACACTGCCCATGGCCTCCAGGACCGCCGGGCTAACATAGTTCTCAGAAGCGATAAGAATTATCTCCTCTTCCTGCCGTCTGAGTTCTCCCTGGATAGCCTCCGCTATTTCCGGATCTGTTTCCCATAGATTCATACAATTTTTACTCCATAATAAATTAGCACTTCGCGCTAATTTAGTTTTGAACAATCATCATTAACGTCTTTTTTTTTGGCTCTCAGTCATATTGTGTGGGTTATCCGGGCTAATTTAAACCACGAAGGACACGAAGATCACGAAGGAGATGCGAATAGAAAAAATCCTTACCTATCCTGTATGCGTAGAAAGATCAACTACCCATTTAATGTAGTGGCTTGTAAGGTAACCATTTGTATTAACTTATCTCTCAAAAACAATCAAACCGTGGTTGATTTGCCGAATCGGTTTTAATCTATGTCAATATTTTCCTTCGTGATCTTCGTGTCCTTCGTGGTAAATAATATATGTTGCTACCCACACAATATGACTGAGAACCTTTTTTTTAACGTCTTTTTCCTTCAACGTCCTTTTTCTTCAACGTTCAACCCTATATCCCAGGCAGGCTTCGATCTCCGCCCTGGTGACGGGTCCTTCTCTCAGAATCCGCGGAGGGGAGACCGCGAGATCGAGCACGGTGGAAGATCTCCCCATGACCTTTCCCCCATCAATGATCAGATCAACCCGACCACCGAATTCACTTCGGGCGGTAACCCCATCCGTTATAGCCGGTTCTCCACTCCGGTTGGCGCTGGTGGCCACCATCTCAACCCCGCTCATCTCGATCATCCGGCGGATAAAATCATAACCCAGAATCCGATAGCCGCGGGTCTTTCCTCCCTCCGTCCGGAGGATCACCGTCAACGGACCGGGCCAGTATCTATCCAGCAACCTTACCTGACCATTCCCGGAGAGCAAGGACCGGACCTCTCCCTGATCGGCAATCAGGCGAACCAGGGGCTTATCACCACTTCTCTTCTTAATCCGGTAGATCCTCTCTACCACCGCCGGATCTACTCCATCCCCTCCCAAGCCATAGACGGTCTCCGTAGGAAAGAGAACCACCCCTCCTCCCTTTAATACTCCTGCGGCATTATCCAATATCTCCTGACTCTGACCGGAGACGGTAAGATCAACATACTCTGTCATCAGAAAAACATTTTAGTGGTCCTGGAGTAGATCTTGACCGGGCCGGTCATCTCTTCCCATTTGAAGGTATAAAACGCGTGCGGACTGTTGTAATCAAGGACCCGAAGGTCATCTTCCTCTTCCATAGCTTGCGACACGGCAAGAAAACGGGTGCCGTAACGCTCCCGGCAAAGATCGACCGGAACCTCAAATGCAGCGTATTTATCGATTCCCTTCACCTTTAACTTCTCCACCAGTCCTGGATCGACCAGTGAAGGATAACTGACCAGGATCAGGATCGGCCCTGATCCGGTAAAAAATAGCCCTGCTTTCATAATTTACCTCCTTTTAATTTTTTTCGAAGAAAAAAATTAGAACCAGTCAAAAAAGAAACGCTCAAAATGCTCCTGGCTATCCGGAGCCAGATGATTCTTAAACTCTTCCTCCGTAAAAATATACCTATAAGAATCAATATAGGCCAACAGAATATCCTTCGCCCGGGTAATCTCCCGAAACTTCTCCGCGCAGAACTCTTTCTTCTTCTCAGAGCATCGATCCGGATGATAACGGCGGCTGAGATCACGATAGACCCCCTTGATCTCTTCTTTGGTAGCCATCGAGGAAAGCCCCAGAATCTCACAAGCCTTCTCAATAATCTCAAAACCGGTCATCTTATTTCGTTCAATGTTCATCTTTTATTCTCCCCCCACCTCGGCCCCACATCGAATTACCAATGGTCAACTCCCAACTGCCAAATTTCAAGTGACGTACGCCAAAGCCAAAGTCACTTGAAATTTGGCAGTTGGGAATTGGTTATTGGACATTCAGCTTTTTAGTTTTTCCTCCATCAACAGTCAACTGTCAACTGTCAACTCTCTCCCCCCGTCAACGGTCAACTGTCCACTTTCCTCTCCCATCTCCCCCGTTCCTGATAGGTCTCAATAAAACGTTCGATCGATCGATCCCAGGTCTTCTCTACATCATCCGGGAAAAAACAGGCCGGGAACTCTCCCATCCTCCAGTGATATTGAATGCAGTCGCAGCAGATACCCTTCCGGCTGCACGGTTCATAGGTGCAGTTGCAGCGCGACTTGTTTTCTTCAACCTTACATTCCATTCTTTCTCTTCCTGCTTCGGATCCTCAATAAATCTGCCACAAAGGCACAAAGACACTAAGAAAACAGACAATTTTGTTATGCTCCCTTAAAGTTTTTTCTTTGTGCCTTAGTGTCTTGGTGGCAAAAAAGATACGAAGCTAAGTAATACTGCAAGCCCGGGATCCAAAGATCATAGTCCCGATCCGGACCATATTGGAACCTTCTTCAATCGCCACCCGATAAGAATTGGTCATCCCCATGGAGAGTGTTCTCATCTCTATCCCGGAGATATCAGCCTCTTTCAGCTTATCAAATAGTTTCCTGGTCTCCACGAAGTAAGGGCGGGCATCCTCCGGATCTCCCGCCAGGGGGCCCATGGTCATCAAGCCCTGAATTGACAGATTAGGGAATATGACTATCTTCCTGATTAAATCAAACGCGTCCGCCGGCATAACTCCGGCTTTCTGCGGTTCCCGCCCGCTATTGATCTCGATCAGGATCGGCATAACCTTCCCGATAGCTTCGCATCGCTTATCTATCTCCCGAGCCAACCGGAGAGAGTCAACGGTCTGGATCAGATCACAGCCCCCCACTATCTTCCTTACTTTGTTGGTCTGAAGATGACCGATAAAATGCCATTTAACCTCTCCCACCACCTGATCCTGTACCCTTAACATCTCCTGAACATAATTTTCCCCAAGAATCCCGATCCCCGCTGATATCGCTTCCGAAACCTCTGCCGGATCCCTGGTCTTAGCCGCGGCCACCACCGTTACCTCATCCGGGATCTCCTCTAACAATTTTCTGACATTATCCGTAATCATAAATTCTTCTCCATATATTTTAGCCGCAAAAATGCACAAAAAGCGCAAAAGCACCTCGGCAGTGGGCACCTCCGCAGAATCGATCTCATGGCTTGGTCTGATGCCGCTGGCCGCCAATGTGACGTTCGAAGTTCGGCGTTGAATGTTCAACGTTCATCTTTTAGTTATCTTCCCTACCTCGGCCCCTCTACTAAACTACGAATTTCACTAATTACGCGAATTTGAAAACTTAAAAAACTATCCAAACTTAGCGAGGGTTTTTAACCGTCAACTGTCTTCCCCCCCCCTACCTCAGCCTCATTTGAACTGCCAATAACCAACTTCCAACTGCAAATTTTCAAGTGATCTGTCCAGGCAGCCAGGAAAAAGCAAAACTTGGTTATTGGAAATTTTGTTTCACTGCACATTCCCCAATCACGCCTTCCCCGCCGAAACCACCACAAACCCTCCCTCTCCATATCCCCCTCTTGAAGTCTGGACAATGGTTTTCTCGTCGGTCGACTCAAAGAGCGTCTGTCGAATTTCTATCTCTCTCCAACTGGCGGATGGAAGCAACTTCATAACATCCGGAACTGAATAGAACTCCGCGTCCCGGTAGAAACGGCTCTTTGATTTCTTGGCCTGATAGATCTTGCCCAGATAACTCTCTCTATCCACGAAGCCTACGATCAATCTCCCCCCCTCCTTCAAAACCCGATGGGCGTCTTTGATAACCATCTCCGGAGAGGGTAAGAAACAGAGAACCGTCACCATGACCACATAGTCAAAGCTACGGGAATCAAACGGCAGCACCTCGCCCTGCCCCTGGATTACCCTCAGACCACGCTCCCGGGCCCGGATAAGCATCTCCCGGGCCGGATCAACCCCCCACTCTATCCCCAGCGGCACGGCAAAGCGCCCGGTCCCCACACCGATCTCCAGGCCAACTCCGACTGTGGGGAGAGATTCTTCCACACACGCCAGTTCCGAGAGATACTCCGGGCGGTTCTGATCATACCAATGATCATATTCCCCCGGGTATGATTGGTAAGAATTATTGCTCATTTATCAGGGATGCACGCGCGGAACCACGAAATGCCCGGCAGCGTTGACGCGCATCTACCGCAGCTTCATAATCAGCGATTTCACCAAGATACAGACCGCATCATAATTGGGATTTTTTTCTTACTCTTGATTCCCTCATCTTCCATTGGAGATCCACCGGCATCTGATCCGAACAAAATTATTTGCTCCGGCTTGTAGTCATGAACCAGTGGCTGTATCACAGACTGAATATTTTTTATGGAGATCATTTATTCCAAACCCTGATTTATCTGAATTTCTTCTGGATCTTTATAACACACATCTCTTCCTGCTCAAAACTAATTGTATTATAAGCATTCTTCAAAACCAGCCCGACCTTACTCGCAAAGCCTTTTTAACCACGAAGAACACGAAATTCACGAAGGAATTTGAAAAAAACAGGAATAATTACATAGTTTTCTTTGTTTTTCTTCGTGTTCTTCGTGACCTTCGTGGTGAATATTTAGTTTTTTGAGCACAAAAAGTTGAAAATACCTTTTCGAGTAAGCTCTATCCCGGGTACTCCCCGAAGAGTCTCCCCCAGGGCGACTCTTCGAGCCACCTATCCACCACCTTCTTTCCCTTCATCGGATACCAGAGATGATCGTGATAATATTCGCTGGCAAAGATGAAGAGGTTGACCAGCGGGGTGCGAAATAATAGTTTCTGGAATATCTTCAGGGGGCTCCGCCAGAGGAGCATCCCGGTGCCGGTCCCCAGGTTGACCCCGACCTTGAAACCCCAGCTCTCTTCCGCTATTTCGCTCATCCCCACGATCTCTATCTCCCGGGGATCGCCCTGCCCCAGGCCTCGTTCAGTCGCGTGATTGATATATCGGATCGACATTGGATCGAACCCCATGAGCTTTGCCGAGACCGCGTCGATCGCTACCTGATCGGATGAGGCCAGGATCACATCTTTCTGATACGGAATCAGCGTCCGCGGCCCCGGACCGGAACCGGCGGTGGTCCCGTCCATGGTACAGAAGATACCGGGGTGAATCTCCTGCTGGATCGCCAGGAGATCAACAATCGTGTCATGGATCCAGGTATGGGTATAGTGACGATTGATGTTCAGCAAACCTCCAAAAGCATTCTTGAGCGCCCCGGTGGTGACCGTGTAGGAGTGGGTCTTGACGGTGGGAAGGTGGACGATATTTTTTCCGAAGAAATAATCCGGCAGATATATCCCATCCGGAAAGATCTCATCCAGGACGACCATCTTCGCTTTCGGCCGATACTGGATCCACTTCATATCTCCGGCTTTAAAGTTATACAATTTGGGGATCCCGTACTTCTCCAGAACCGGACTGAATTTATTATACTTGTCCCCGAGGTCGGCAATCGTCACCACGGTTTTATTATGAACATCGACCAGGTCATTAAACCCCGACTTCTTCAGCGCCATAATCGTCCCCTCCAGCTGCCAGGGGGTGGTGTTGGCGCCCGGATAGAGGAGGTGCCAGCTGATATTGTCTTTTAAAATGGTGGTAGCCGCCGGATCCATGCTCTCCCGCATCCCGGCCAGTTCGCAGAGACGCTGATAATCTTCCAGAACCGTCTCCGGGTTTGTCCTGAGAATCGCAACTTTTGATTTTTTCATCTAATCTTTCCTTCAGCAACACACTTACTGTACTGTTAAAATATATCTACTTTAAACCACGAAGGACACGAAGATCACGAAGTCTTTACAATATGATCAAAACTTAGTTTTCTATTCAACTATTCTTCGTGTCGTGGTGAATCACTTCGTTGATTCAGGGCGATCTCTTAAATCACTTTTCTGTCTTGTTTTAGCCACCTTCTCCCCGTCGATCAGCAGCTCGTGCCGGTTGAGAGCCAATGATCGTCGAGTCAGGATCGCCGAATAGCCGGCGATCTCGAATGGCTCGGGGAGACCACTCCAGATGGATCCCGCCCACTCCTTGATAACCTCGCCGTTCAGCTTGATCGTACCGGCATTAGTAAGATAATCGGTTAAGACTTCAACGGTTAAGTTCTTCTCATCCAACTTCAATAGCCATCGTTCTTTAATCATTGCTGAAATCTCTCCTTATTAAATGCTTTCAGATATGCTTCTTTCCCGTCTATCAAACCCGATTCCTGGAGACGGGCAATCGAGTCATCCATCAACTGCATACCGAGATCGGCGCCGGTCTGAATGATATTATTGATCTTGGAGGTCTTCCCTTCCCGGATAATGTTTGAGAGAGCCGGGGTACTCACCAGCAGCTCCACCGCGGCACTCCGTCCCCGGCCATCGGCATTCTTGCAGAGAGTCTGTGTACATACCCCCTTTAAAGACTGAGCCAGCATCGCCCTGATCGCGTCCCGTTGTTCAGTAGGGAAGACATCGATGATCCGATCGATGGTCTTTGCCGCCGAATTGGTGTGGAGAGTCCCGAAGACCAGCAACCCCCGTTCGGCCGCGCTGACCGCCAGGCTGATCGTCTCCAGATCCCGCATCTCACCCACCAGTATTACATCAATATCCTGCCGGGGGGCGATTCGAAGGCCATCGGCAAAGGATTTGACATCAATCCCGACTTCCCTCTGCACTATGACCGATTTTTTTACCGGGTGAACAAACTCGATTGGCTCCTCGATCGTCAGAATATGCTTGCACTGCTGAGAGTTGATCATATCGATTATCGCAGCCAGGGTGGTGGATTTCCCGGATCCGGTCGGGCCGGTCATCAGAATCAGCCCGTTCCGCAGTTCGACAAATCTTTCCACCGCGGGCGGCATACCGAGGTCAGCCAGGGGAATTATTTCGGTGGGGATGACTCTGAATACCGCCCCCAATCCATGGATGTGCTGGAAGTAGTTGGCCCGGAAACGAGCCCGGTCGGCCAAGGAATAGGCAAAGTCCAGATCTCCCGAATCAAGAAATTTTCTCCACCGGACCGGTTCACAGACCTCCATCATATACTCCATCATATCGACTATAGTAAGCGGCGGCAGATCAAGCGCTTCAATCCGACCGTGGAGACGGACTTTCGGCGGTTGTCCGGCAGTCAGGTGAAGATCAGAGCCATTCCGGTCGATCAGAATATTGAATAGTTCATCTATCTTCGCCATTATCCAAACCTCTCCCGGTCTAATGCCCATTTATGGGCTTCCGCCCGACTGACCTTTCCCTCGCGGACCAGTTCATCAAGAGAATCGTCCATCAGGCGCATACCCTGTTTCTTTCCGGTCTGGATCTCAGAGGTCAGCATATGGGTCCGATTCTCCCGGATGATGCTTGCTATCCCCGGGTTTGAGAACAGTATCTCCATGGCCGGATAACAGGCCATACCGTCAATCGAAGGGACCAGATACTGGCAGATAATACCCCGGAGCGACTCGGCGACCATCATCCGGATCTGGTCCTGCCGGCCGGGGGGGAAGGCATCGATCAGGGCGCCGATCGTACGGGTGGCGGAGGTAGTATGGATGCTGCTCAGGACCAGATGACCGGTCTCAGCGGCCGTAATCGCCATCGACATCGTCTCCAGATCCCGCATCTCCCCCACCATTATAACATCCGGATCCTCCCGCAGAGCAGCCCGGAGGGCATAACTGAACGACCGGGTATGACTTCCGACCTCGCGCTGGGTAACCTGGCATTTTTTGGGATGGATAATATACTCTATCGGGTCTTCCACCGTAATAATATGATCCTGCCGGGTCTGATTGATCCGGTCCAGCAGAGCCGCCAGAGTAGAGGTCTTTCCGGCGCCGGACGGACCGCCTACCAGAACCAGACCCTGCTGATACTCGGTCAAACGGGCAATATCCTCCGGAAGACCAAGTTCACCAAAGTCCATAACTTCGTTATTGATCACCCGGAATACACCGTCCCAGCCCAGGCGATGATGGATTATAATGCCCCGGTAACGGGAACCGGTTTCATCTACCAGGGAGAACTCGAGATTAAGTTCTTTCCTCAGTTGATTCTTCTGCTCTTCATCCAGAACTTCAAATAGAAGGGATTCAGTCTCAGCGGCGGAGAGCGCGGCATCGGCAAACCGCAATCCGCCATTCAACCGGAGAAAGATTGGTCTGCCCACGGATATGTGGAGATCGGAAGCTTTTATCTCCCGGGCCTTGGAGAGAATATCCATCAACTTACCGCGATGCACGGGGGCGCCGCCTGCGGATTCCATATTTCCTTCGGGATTTATTGTTTTATTACTATTCATAACCACCTGGGTTTTAATCTTGAACAATATAACAACAAAGATAGCACCACTCCCGATAACTGTCAAATCACCAACGGCAGGATTTTCGTACAATTTCCCGGCGCCGGGAATCGGCCGGATTAAAATAAGGCCGGGACTTGCACGCGGTAGATTATTAGCGTATATAATAGGGTAACATTTAACATATTTTGCTACGGAATTTTTTCTCTCTCTCCCGAAATACTTCGGGATCTCGGTTTGTTGAATTGATATTATCGGGACCGAAATACTTCGGGATCCTGATTTGTTCAATATAAATATCAGGACAATAACGCTCGTAGCGGCAACGTTCAGAGGCTACCCGATAAACCCGATTTTGGTAGCCGCAGACTTTAGTCTGCGCAGGCAGTGAATATAATGCCTTAAACACGAAGCGATTGCGCACCTTAAAAGGTGCGGCTACCAAAACAAACCCACAAAATCGGGTTTATCGGACAGCCTCTTCAGGTCGCCAATAATGGCCCCGCCGTGGAGGAGCCGCTACTAATTTACGCCGGAGGCGCTAATTTATGAAAATAGTATCTTTTTTAATGATCCTGCTTATCCTGCCCGCCGGTTTTGCCGGCGGCCAGGATATCCTCCCTTTTGAACCAAGCGATACGCTGGAAGAGATCCGCTATAAAATCGACCACAACGACTATTCTTTCGAAGTCTCCGATAACTGGGTCTTTAGTATGTCCTCCGAAGAGAAATCCCGCTTCTTCAGCCGCCGAGCACCGGCATTTCCCCGGACGCTAGCCGATGAAGCCGGCGGCGGACCCCTGGAAAGACAACTGGGGACGATAGATATTCCGGTAGCGTTCGACTGGCGCAACTACGACGGTCACACCTATATCGGACCTGTCCGCGACCAGGGGGGTTGCGGTTCCTGTTACGCCTTCGGGGCCACTGCCGCCGCTGAAGGAACCTATAACTGGGCCACCGGGAAATATGGAGAAAACCGCGCTGAGTTCTCCGAGGCCTTTATCGCCTTCTGCCTCTCCGACCATTACAGCTCCCATTTCAGCGGTTGCGATGGAGCAGATTATGACTACTATGAACTGCAAGCATTGGTGGATTATGGGATCTGCACCGAGACTCAGTATCCATATACTGATAACGAACAGGCGTGCCCCTTATCACCCTATCCTCCCTTGACAGGATTTCAATCATGGCACCGGGTGCCATGCGAAAACATCGAAGCCATCAAGATCAAAGCCATCAAGACCGCTATTATTACCTATGGCGTCGTTGACGCGGCGGTTTATGCAGGGAGTGCTTTCTCGGCCTATAGCAGCGGTATATATGAAGATACGAATACAGCCTGTAATGCTTCTCCCTGCTATAATACCACCACCAACCACGCCATCGCGCTGGTCGGCTGGGACGACAATCCCCCGGAAGGCGGAGGCGGCGTCTGGATTCTCCGCAACTCCTGGGGAACAAGCTGGGGCGAGTCCGGGTACATGCGAATCCGTTATACCTCCGCCGCAGTATCCTGCGCGGTCTGCTACCTGGTCTACGAGCCACCGACCTCACCAACCCCCACACCGATAGGGTATCGTACGCCGACACCCACTCCCTCGATCACGCCGACACCGGAGGGGTTCCATACCCCGCCGCCATCGCCTACTCCATCCACCACCCCCTCCCCCGCTCCTTACTCCATCCCGTTTTCGGAAAATTTTGAAGGAGTCTGGGCCGGCGGCGCGCCGGAGGGGTGGATGAAGGAATACATAATGGGAACCAATGACTGGACGCAGGCAGCCGGAGGATACAATGGCCATCCGGCTTCGGCTCACGGCGGTTCCTACAACACCTGCTTCTTTTATGATGGCTGGTCTGATATAGTCACCCGCCTGATCTCACCCCGGCTTGAGTTCGGACCCAACATCTTCAATACCCGACTGACCTTCTGGCTGGCCATGGAGGAATGGTGCTATGAGGGGAATTGCGATCAGGATGAACTCTCCGTCTACTACCGGACATCCGGCAGCGGTTCATGGAACCTGCTGACCCACTACGACACCTCACTCCCATCCTGGACCGAACGGACCGTCGATCTGCCGAACCCGAGCAATGATTATTATATCTGTTTTCAGGGTACCGCCAACTACGGCTACGGGATCTGCGTTGATGATCTGCTGGTTACCGGGGAAGCCGGTGCTCCAGCTACCCCCACCCCAACCGCATCGGAACCGACACCATCACCCACCCCATCAACCTCTTGTGACTACCAGGTCTCGGGGGGTGTATACGACCGAGATACCGCAGACCCGATTCCTAATGCCGAAGTCTGGCTCGAATTCTCAGACCATGAAATTTATGGAACCTTCACAAGTTCATCCGATGGATACTACTCCATATGGACGTGCATACCGCGTGCCCCCGGAGAGGTGCTGGTCTGGGCCAGCCATCCGGACTACATAACCGGAAGTGGATCCACAACCTGGGGTTGCTATGCCTACCGGGGGGTTGACATTGAACTCGATCGGATCTTTCCTCCCTCTCCAACCCCGACCTGCGGACCCCCCATCTCTCAACCAGGCTTTCTACTCACCGGGGGAGACTATGATGGAGACGGCAGTTCCGATCCGGCTGTCTTCCGGGGTAGCACCGGTCTCTGGGCGATCCGGGGTGTAACCCGGGCCTACTTCGGAGCCATTGACGACTCCCCCGCCTCCGGAGATTACAACGGTGATGGGACCACCGATATCGCCCTCTTCCGCCCCTCCGCCGGGCTCTGGACGATCCGGGGGATCAGCCGGGTATATTACGGCTCTGCCATTGAATTCCCCTGCCCCTCTGACTATAACGGCGATGGCTGCGCTGATATCGCGATCTTCCAGCCTGAAAACGGGCGCTGGGCAATCCGGTCCATCAGCCGGATATATTTCGGGGGAAGTAACGACCGGCCCATCCCTGCTGATTATACCGGCGACGGAACCGCAAATATCGGGATATTCCGTCCCGCCACCGGTCTCTGGGCTTTTAGAGGTATCTCACGAATTTATTTTGGGAATACCGATGATTGGTCTATCCCGGCCGATTATGATGGAGATGCGACTTCCGATATCGGCATATTCCGCCCCCGGTCCGGGGGCCTCTGGGCAATTCGGGGGATAACCCGACTTTACTTCGGCAGCTACCTAGACTGGCCGGTCCCGGCTGATTACCGGGGCCAAGGTGTCGACGACATCACCATCTTCCGGCAGAGTTCCGGCCTCTGGGCAATCGAAGGTATCACCCGTGCATATTTCGGGGCCGGAGACGATATTCCGGTGACACGATAATGACGTTGAAGAATAAGGACGTTGAAGAGAAAGAATGTTGAAGAGAAAGAACGTTAAAGATCGTTAAAGGCCGGATAATGGGGAGTGGGGAATGGATGCGGGATGCGGGATATCAAGATACAGGTTACAGGATACAGGAAGCGGGATCCACGCCCCGATTTATCGGGGCTTCGATGGGCAGTAGTTGTGGGAGAGGTTTTTAACCTCGATCCAGGCCAGGCCTGGTAATCGGGATTAAAAAGCCCTCCCACAAGGGTATAAGAGGGGGAGAGGCAGAGGGCAATAGTTTTGTCCCTAAATTATCTTGTCATAAAAGGGTCGAGTTAGAGGAAAAAGAAGGGACTTGGAACGGTAAAAAGCTGAACGTTCAACACTCAACGCTCAACTTCCAACGTTCAAAGACAATTCGCGTAGATTCGCGCGATTAGCGGTTCCAAAAAGGGCCGAGGCAGAGGGAGCTTTTATGAATTTTGCACATCTTTGCGGTTAATAGATAGTCCGAGGCAGAGGAGAATTACCGATCATTATAAGAAGATTCCCGGACCACATAAAATCACCCCACAATGTATAGAGTTCTCGTATAACCATAGGAGGGACTATGAAGATCATCTTATCAACCATGGTATTGATCGGGTTTATACTTATTCCTGCCCCCCCCACGAAAGCCGCCAGCCGCTGGGTCCAATCAACTTCGATCAGCGGAGCAAATATTATGGGGATTGCCTCTTACGAACTTGACCAGGGTTGGGCGGTTTCCGGCAACCTCTCCGGCAGGATCTAAGCTTTTGATGGTTCCAACTGGACCCTCCAGACCAAGACCGGGACCCCACTCCAGGGGATCGATTCCTATCAGGACGATCAGATCTACGCGGTTGGTTCTTCATCCGGTAATGGTAGAATTTTCTATAATGAAGGAAGCGGCTGGAATCTCCAGACCGAAATCATCGGCAGCGGTACGCTTTACGATATATTTGACGGATCAAGCTCCAGAATCTACGCGGTCGGGGATAACGGAATCATCTGGCGCAATTACGGATTCGGCAGTTGGAGTATCTTCACCTCCACCGGCGATAATTCCTGGAATGCCGTTGATGGAATTGATCAGGATAATTTTTGGGTAGCCGGATACAGTGGCGCCGGAATCAACAAGATCATGAACTGGCACGTCACGCCGTACGCCTGGACCGTTATGACTGAAGTCAACCTGGGGGGAAACAACCAGTTGCGTGATCTGGCGGTGGTCAGTCCCCCCAATCTCTGGGCCTGCGGAGATGACGGCATCATCATGCACTACGACGGGACAGCTTGGTCGATCTTTACCGACCTGGGATCCGCCAATATCTACGCAATCACAGCCTACCCCCAGGAAGCAGAAAGCGTCCGAGCGGCGTCCTCCGACGGGAAGATCTACGGATTCAACGGATCTAAGTGGGTGCTCCAGACCGACCTCGGTCCGACTCCAATCCGATCTCTTGACACCTCCACCAAGGCCGGGGGATGGGCCGGCGCGGGGGAGAGTATCCTTAAATCCATCCCGGTCCGCCGGATCTTCGACTATAGCGGTGACGGCTTTTCGGATATCGCTGTCTTCAGGGCATCATCCGGACTCTGGGCCGTCAGGAATGTTACCAGAGTTTACTTCGGAGCCGATGGTGACACCCCGGTTCCGGGAGATTATGACGGAGACGGAATAACCGATATCGGGATATTCCGACCTTCCAACGGTCTCTGGGCGGTACGGGATCTTACCCGAGCTTACTTCGGCGGCTTATCCGATCAGCCCATCGCCCGGGATTACAATGGAGATTTTTGCGCCGATATAGGGATCTTCCGCCAGTCCAGCGGCCTCTGGGCCCTGCGGGGGATAACCCGGTTTTATTTCGGCGCTTCCGGAGACACACCGGTCCCGGAAGATTACAACACTGATTCCGAGGGAGATGGGGCGGCCGATATAATTCTCTTCCGGGATAGCACCGGACTATGGGCCTGGAGAGGAGTGAGCCGGGTCTATTTTGGGAGAACAGGTGACGTTCCAGCCTGCGGATACTATCAAGACCCCTACGGATGCTCAGTGGCTATCTTCCGCCCATCCACCGGACTCTGGGCCATCTATGGAAATACCAGATACTATTACGGGAACAGCTCGGATACGCCGGTCCCGGCCAATTATGAAAGAGAAGATTATCGCGATACCATCGGCATCTTCCGTCCCTCCTCCGGTCTCTGGTCCTGGCCAGATGAAGGAGGACGGGTATATTTCGGCGGTTCCGGAGATTTGCCGTTGACGAGATGAGACAGTTGACGGTTGTCGGTTGTTAGTTGACGGGGGAAAAACTCCGCTAAGTAAGGATCATTTTTCCCCAGTCTTTAAATTCGCGCAAATTCGTGATATTTGCGGTATATAAAAGGGGGCGTGGTTGGGGGTGAAGAACCAGTAGTGTCTATCAGAAAAAGTGACAATTTTAAATCAGGACTGGACAGAATGGGGAATGGACACTCCTCCCTCCTTCTCCCTGCTTTCCCCTGTTCAATTCTGCAACACTGTTGCAATCTGCAACACATTGAATCTATTATCCACCGTTGCCCCCCTACCGGATAAAACCGGTTTGCGCGCGCAATATCTTGCAATAACAGTAGTTATATAATTGCCCTACTTTTATTTGGAATGGACCCCCGATTGGCATGATATTTGCTTGTTATCCTTATGGGATGACTATGTTTTAGTCCGAAATTTAACATTAAAGTTCAACAGTATATCAATATAATATTGAAAAATTACGGTTAACTATATCTAAACACTTTATCAAAATTTGAATCACCACCTTATAAGGAGAACACAATGAAGAAGCTAATCTTACACATCACTACTATCGCACTGTTCTTTACTTCCCTGATAAGCGCTGACGCCGCCGACTGGGCGGTCTCCACCAATCTTGGAGTTGGTAATGGCGTTGAGGTCACCGGAATAACCACCACGGATGAAAATAATGTCTGGGCGGTGGTTAATTATGATCTCGGAGAACCGGCGGGAAGTGGTGAGATCTTTCACTATAACGGGACCAACTGGTCTCTTCAAACTTCTACTTATTCAGTTCAGACCGGTGAACACCGGGGGGCTTACGCTTATGATTCCTCCCACGTCTGGGTGGTGGGAGAGAGTATCAATCCCTATCAAGGCAGGATTTATTATTACAATGGAACCACCTGGACGCTCCAGACTGACATGACTAGCAATTCGTCCTTTCTTTACGGTGTCTACGCGGCCAGCGCCAGCAATGTCTGGGTCGCCGGTAATTCGGGCCGCATCCATCGGAGTACAGACGGAGGTAGTACCTGGACTGTCTCCACCGATACCGGTAGTGAAATCTGGCAGGGTATCCACGGACTTGATAACAGTAACATATGGGCGGTCGGAGACACCAACCCAGCCCGAATATTATTCTGGAACGGAAGCAACTGGTCTGTGCAGACGGAAGTCACCATGGGATACACAAGCGCTTATCTCCGGGGTATATCGGCTTATGCTTCGGACGATGTCTGGGCGGCGGGCGACACGGGAATGATTCTCCATTATGACGGTGGATCGTGGTCCGTATCCACCGATGTGACTGCCTTGAATCTCTTCAACTACGCGCCGATCTCGGCGATGGATGGGGATAACGTCTGGGGGGCGCCTCGAAATACTCCAGGAGGAATGTTTTTCTACAACGGCTCGGACTGGACACTGGATACCTCCTTCAGCGCATTATACGATCCGGTATCCCTCGACGCTTCCGTCTCCCTCAACGTCTGGACAGGAACGGAGAGATCCCGGATATATCATCTCGTGATACCATCCCCCAGCCCTACTCCAACCATTGCTCCCAGCCCGACACCGAACTACGTCACCCAGGACTGGACCCTCTCCACTGACATTGATGGGGAATGGCTCTATTCGGTAGCGGCAGGTGATCAGAATAATGTCTGGCTCCCTTCCGGTGAAAACGAGCTGCCGAACGGCGGAAATATCTTCCACTACGACGGCACTTCCTGGTCGGCCCAGACTACCGCCTTCGCCGTCCAGACTGGCACCTTCCGGGGCTGCGATGCCTACGACTCCACCAATATCTGGGCGGTGGGAAATTCCATACAGTCTACCCGCGGAAGAATCTATTATAACGGCGGAGGTGACTGGCAGCTCCAGACCCATCTTGCCACGGGCTCAACTTATCTATATGACGCCTATGGAGCCAGCTCGACTCACGCCTGGGCAACCGGGAACGCGGGTAACATCTACCGCACCACCGACGGGGGGACCAACTGGTCAATCCATAGTAAGATAGGTTCGTCGATCTGGCTTGGTGTTCACGGAATCGACGCGACTAATGTCTGGGCAGTGGGCGGCCATGACCCTTCCCACATAGTTTACTACAACGGGTCCGACTGGACCATTCAGACCGAAATCAATCTTGGTTCAGGGAAATACTTACGCGGTGTCTCCGCCGTCACCCAGACCGATGTCTGGGCGGTAGGAGACACGGGCGTGATCCTCCATTACGATGATTCCGGCGACTGGACCATCGTGGAAGACGTCGGTAACACCATCAATTACGCGGGAATCTCCGCCCAGGATGCCGATAATATCTGGGCCAGCTTTTACGGGACCGATGGCGGGCTCTACTACTACAACGGCTCAAACTGGGCGGTGGTTCTGGGGGCGAGCCTATCCAGAGCCTATGATGTCGACGCCTCCGTCCCTTACGAGGTCTGGGCCACCGGCGACACGGGGGAGGTCTGGCATCTTCAGATCCCCACACCGACGCCGTCAACCACACCAACAGCAATCCCGACTGCGTCACAGACCCCGAGCGTTACTCCCACCGCCTATGTGCCCACACCAAGCACAACACCGAGCGCGATCACCACACCAACCCCTACCGCCGCGCCTTCGCCGTCGGTAACACCCACACCGGAGGGATATGTATGTGAAGTCGCGCTCGACTATTCGACCTATCTGGGGGGAGGTGGATCGGACTACGCCTACGCTATCGCCGTGGATACGGATGGGAGTGCCTACATTACCGGAAAGACCACATCGGATGACTTCCCCACCGCCGGTTCACCGCCGTTCCAGGACAGCTTCATAAGCAGCACCAACGATGTTTTTGTCACCAAGTTCTCAACCTCCGGTACTACCCTGGTCTTCTCCACCTACCTGGGCGGCAGCGGGAACGACATCGCCCACGGAATTGATGTGGATGATACCGAATATGTCTATGTGGTCGGGGAGACCGACTCCGTCGACTTCCCCACGGAGAATCCTTATCAGGCGGCCTTCAGCGGGGGGGTGGACAGCGACGCCTTTATTACCGTATTTTATTCGGATGGGGACACCTTATGCTTCTCGACCTACTTCGGTGGTAATAATGAAGATATCGGCAATGGAATTTCCCACGATTCAAATTATGACGTCTATGTCGTAGGAGAGACCAGTTCCACCGATTTTCCGACGGAGAATCCCTACCAGTCGAGTCACGGAGGCTTCATTGATGATGTCTTCATGGCCAAACTGGACTGTGATGGCTCGGATCTCTTATACTCAACCTATCTCGGCGGGTCTGGCAATGAATGGGGACAGGCCATTGATGTTGACGCGACCAACAGCGCATATCTTACCGGGCGCACCTACTCCGACAACTTTCCCACACTGAACGCTTACCAGACCAGCCGGGAAAACGGCATGGATATATTCGTAACAAAGTTCGTCACTTCCGGCACCACCCTCTCCTACTCCAGTTACATCGGAGGAGCCGGCTCCGATTATGGAATCTCCATAGCGGTCGATACCGCCAACTCCGCTTATGTTGGAGGCTACACTGCGTCTACCGACATACCCACCGAAAATGCCTACCAGCCTGATTACGGAGGGGGAAATCTGGACTGCTATCTGGCCAAGTTTTCCGGTACCGGATCGTCGCTGAATTACGCTACTTACCTGGGAGGGGACGCGGATGATCAGGAAGGTTATGTCGCCGTGGACTCCGCCAATAACGCTTACCTTGCCGGCTATACAAATTCGAGCGACTTCCCCCTTGAGAATTCATATCAGACCAGTGTTGAAGGGGGGTCTGACACCTTCGCGACCAGGTTCAACTCTTCCGGCACCGCTCTATTCTATTCTACCGTCCTCGGAGGAAGCGGTGCGGATTGGGGTTACGGCATCGCGGTCGACACCGACGGGAACGCATATCTCACCGGCGGGACTGCCTCCAGTGATTTCCCGGTCGTGAACGCTTACCAGAGTTCTGCGAATATCGGTTTTGATGCTTTTGCCTCTAAACTGAGCTTCTCCTGCTACCAGACCTCACCGACACCAATGCCGACTACAACTCCGACACCGCCCCCGACACCTTCGGTTACACCGACCGCAACCGCGACACCTACATCAACACCAGTTCCGCCGACACCAATTCCGCCAACACCAGTTCCGCCAACACCAGTTCCGCCGACACCGATTCCGCCGACACCAACACCGGAAGGGATTACCCCTATAGCAACCCCGACACCTCTCACCACCCGGACCCCCTCCCCAACCCCAACCTGTGGGCCGACTGTCCGCCCACCCCACTTTATCGTGGATTCGGGAGACTATAACGGGGACGGGACCTCTGATATCGCCATCTTCCGGAGTTCCTCCGGACTCTGGGCCGTCCGTGGCATAACCCGGGTTTACTTCGGCCGCGGTTTCGATCAACCCGCCTCCGGCGACTATGACGGCGACGGCGGCGCCGATATCGCCATCTTCCGTCAAAACCTCGGACTCTGGGCCATCCGCGGCGTTTCCCGGATTTACTACGGAACCGCAGGAGAC
>Ga0222666_1000256_pt1 | contig 36546 bp, 30 predicted proteins | sample AntAcemetagen655_FD_181710 | JGI IMG/M metagenome (GOLD analysis project Ga0222666, IMG submission 181710) | Saline water microbial communities from Ace Lake, Antarctica - #655 | ecosystem: Environmental > Aquatic > Non-marine Saline and Alkaline > Saline | place: Antarctica: Ace Lake...
CGTGCCTGTTGACTTCTTTCCATTGCCGAAAGCCTCTTGCATCTTGAGTATCCGAGAGAAACACCAGGATCCGGTTTAGAAGGGACCATCTTGATGATGGGATGTTGGCAGCTGGAAACACGCTGTATGATATTGTTTTTGGAAGGTTGCCGGACTCGAAGCAGTTAAGGATTTTTTTTAGTGTATTTTTGATTGTTTTTGTCAATTTGTGTACCTCCGGGTGATTTCCCTGATAATCATGGAAATCCCCGGAAGCTTGTGCGGGGTGTCTGGGTCAGCTATGAAGAAAAAAATAGGGAGACTGGTTGCGGTGTGGAGGGAATGCGAATTAAATCAAGCGGAGAGAGAGGCCTTCTTACGCCTATTCCCGCTATTTTGAATTTGTTTGAGGTTTCTTGAGGCAATGAGTTCTATCATTTTGTCGATTTTTATTTCCGGTTTTTCCGCTTCTTTTTCCTGGTATTGAGTTTCTCTCTCAGCACAGCGGAGCATTTGAAGGTGATGACCCGCCGCTTGTCCAGCATGAGGTCATTTCCGGTATGAGGGTTCCTCCCTTTTCTCTCTTTCTTTTCTTTGACACAGAATTTTCCGAAACCGCTGATCAGGATGTCTTCGCCAGATGAGAGGGTTTGTTTCATGATTTCTAAGAGAGATTGAAATGTCTGGGCAGCCTCAGATTTCATGAGGTCCGTGTTCTTGTAAAGGCTGTCGATTATGTGGTCTTTGGTGAGGGTCATAACCGGTGTCTCCTTTAAAAAAAATCTGTTGATTTTGAAACGGTTTTTCAATCTGTATAACAGTGAAATTATTTCGTATTTACACATTTGTCAAGAATTTATGAGAGTTACGGAATCATATGTGTAGGAGTTCTGTTCATTAAGCTCTCAAAATTTCTAAAAAAAGTTATCAGGTTTTGACCGTATCTGTCAAACGCTTATGCTAAAGTAGAGGTCCTACTGGATGGAGCCTAAACTGTATAGTGTGGAAATGCTCTTATTGGGTATTATCTGGAACTTCTGTCTAACAGATGCTTGACCGGGCAGGTTTCCGGCAGTAACCTGTCTCCTACAAGGCAAATTTGGACTAAGATTATTATAAAGACAACCAATAAGAAACGGTGCATCCTGGAACTAGCCGGCAAGACCATGACATTCCTGATGATGACGGAAAAGCAAAGGGACAAAAAGTTTCTCAAAACAGATCCTTCGTCCAGAGATTTGAGGAGGTTCAATGCCAAAGGATAGGTTTCCTGTGACACCGGCTGTTCGTGTGCTGAAAAAGAACAGGGTTCATTTTTCCTTGCATTCCTACAAGTATGAAGAGAAAGGCGGGACAAAATTAGCTGCTGATGAACTGAATGTTGATGAGCATCAGGTTATAAAGACCTTAGTCATGGAAAATGAGAGACGTGAGCCTGTGGTGGTGCTTATGCACGGCGATAAGCAGGTTTCCACAAAAGCACTTGCCAGAGCCCTAAAGGTCAAGACCATCAGGCCATGCGAACCGGAAGTAGCTCATAGACATACTGGTTATTTTGTTGGTGGCATTTCACCTTTGGGGCCAAGAAAACAATTGAAAATGTATTATGAAACATCCATCGTGGACATCCCATACATCTATATTAATGCGGGGAGAAAAGGTTTGCTTGCACGGGTATCTCCGGAAGAGCTGGTCAAAACGATTGAGGCCATACCCGTAAACGTAGCCATATGACAAAATCTCTTTTGTGGGCTTGGGTAACAAGAAGGAGAAAAGATGAGGGTTCCCTGGATTTCTAAAGAAAGAATTGCTCTGAAGGCCACGGACCTGATCAAGAATTTTCAAGCGTTGGCTGGATACAGGGTCAAACCCCCTATCCCGGTTGAAGATATCATAGAACGGGCTTTGGGTTTGAGGCTTCTCTATGAGGATCTTGAAAAGGTGTTTGGGTCCAATGATGTGCTCGGAGCGACGTATGTCGAATCAGGGGTTATCTGTATCAACGAGAGACTTTTTGAGCATAGCTCTGAGGGGAGGCTGGTTTTTACGTGCGCTCACGAGGTTGGTCACTGGGTCCTGCACCGCCGGTATGTGGATATGGAGGAAACGAATAACTCGAAAGGTGAGGCCATTGTGTGCAAACCCAAAGACGCGAAAGAACCAATTGAATGGCAGGCCGACTACTTTGCGGCTTGTTTGCTCATGCCTGAAAAAGAGATTCGAGAGGCGTTTGACAAAGTGTGCAGTTCGGAACCAATTATCATAAAAAATACAGTGAGCAGGGTCAATATGGGTGCTCGATTCGATGAGCCGTTTGTTGAGCAGTGGCCTTTCATCTCTGCCGCCATGTGTGAGGCAGGTGGGTTCTCTAATGTCTCCAAGCAGGCCATGATCATTCGGTTGCAGGATCTTGGATTGATGATCAACAAGACATCCACAAAAATGGACTGGGCGGCGCTGTGCGCAAATGTGTAGCGGAGGATATCCGTCAAATAGCTTGACAGGGCTGTGCTGGTCGTATATTTGGTGGATCTAAATATGGTACTGGAAGCCCGCGGCGTTAGCGGCTCAGAGTAAACGTGTCCACTGGGCTAAATCTCAAACAAAAAAAGGGGGAGGTAATTATGGCTGCCAAAAAAAAAGTTGCGACTAAGAAAACAACTAAGAAAGCACCGGCAAAAAAAGCTGTTCCGGCGCGGAAAATAACTGCGGTAAAAAAACCTATGACCAAATCCGCGATGATTGAGGAAATAGCCCAGAATACAGAGCTGAACAAGAAGCAGGTTTCTTCTGTATTAGATGAACTAGCCATCCTGATTGAGCGTCACATCAAGAAACGCGCTCCTGGTCAATTCACGCTGCCTGGACTTATGAAGATTGAGGTGAAAAAGAAGCCTGCTACCAAAAAGCGAGAAGGTAGAAACCCACGGACAGGGGAAAAAATGATTATCAAGGCCAAGCCTGCCCACAAAGTTGTCAGGATAAAGCCTTTGAAAAGGGTGAAGGATATGATTGGGTGACGGAGAGATGACGCCCTTTTTTTTGATTGAGCGGGGCTATCTCAATGGTAGAGCACTGGGCTTCCAGTTCAGGTGTTGGGGTTCGATTCCACCGGCTCCGCTCCATTTAACTGAATCCTGATGGGAAGTTTCAGTACTAAAAACTACTATGGCATAAAGTGAGGCAAATTTTCAATTTCCTCTAAGCACTCCTCTAACGACAAATCGAACCCAATCTCGAACCATTGCCCGGTGTGTCTCATATATGCCAGGTTGAATCTGTCTCGATCCACATATTCTAAGCGGGCAAAGTTGCTGTTAAAGGATGGTGCCATCGCATTTGGAGATGGACAATTGTATTTTGAGCAGAAATAGAAATATCCCCGATACCATTTGCTGAATATGTCAACGAGGTAGTTGAAATCATTGTCTTCTGGAGGAGGCTGGAGATATTTTGGCTTGAGCACTTGGTTGATCAGCGCATTTGCCTTTACCTTTATCTCGCTCTTGATCGAATCAGGGATTTTGGGAACGGATCTTTTTCTTTTAGGTGCCCATGCATACTTTGCTATTGTGACCTCCACATCCCGGATTCTGTGTTACAGGATTCCCTCCTCAATACACGCCTTCTAACACGCGAACAGTGTGCTTTACCGAGTTGATTGCAGTTTAGGTTTCGCCTCGTGCCAGCCTATCAGGGATGGCGAGGTGGCCTTATGTTCCCGATACCTTTCTTTGGCGCGGTCTATGTTTGTGGTGGCATAACAGTAAATACACCCAAAAAGACATGAATCGTACATCCCAATGTCTCTGCTCGCTACGCAACCACAGGCGCCGCGCTGGGATGGATCTTTCTTGTGTGTAACATCAAAACCGAAGACTTTTTTGATATATTCATCATCGATGCATTTTCCGGGCTGGATTCCGTAAGGCTCCAAATCCAGCTCCTCTGCACAGCTAAAGATTTCCATACCATTTTTTTTAGCGACCCCTGACATGCTTTTCATGAGGTGTTTAAGTGCTTCAGCATCACAATCGATTGTTTCAACCCCCTCGCTTGCCAGCGTGCGAAGTCGTTTAGTTGCTTTTCGGTAAATGTCAACGACGCTGATAATTGAGCGCGTTGTATATCCTTTTAGTTCCTCAGCAATATGCTGGTATGTTTTTTGATGGAATTCTTGACTGGTTATTGTGCTAATCACGATTGGATCATAACGCCAAATCATTCTTTCTTTGCCAATTTGATCAGATACTTTACGAAATGTGGCCAAAGAAGTTTTTAAAGAAGGCGCTTTAGGGTCTATCTGTTGCGGGTTGTTCATGAGGGTATACAGGAAGTAGTATTTGTAGCCTCTGCGGTCAAGTTCAGCCAGATGGGGCAATAGGGGCCGCGCATGACGGGTCCAGAATACGATTACGTCAACGTTCTCGGGTTTAAGCGAAATGTATGATACCTGTTTCTTGTTAAAAGGGTTGGGGACAGCGCAGTATCCGGCCCGAATGCGATTCATAAACCATTCTGAATAAAAGGCGGGAATGTCTGTTCTCCGGCTGGCACTAATAATCATTTTAGTCCTCAAAGTCTAATGATGGTGGGGCTATTTGTTTTTTTATCGACAACGTCCCGGTAGTCCGTTCCGTTGTCGTAGGGTTCTCAAAGCCTTCCCGGGACGCGTTAGGTATAATAAGGATGGCTCTTAATCAATCTTTGTTTGTTGAAACCTGGGAACTGCGTCAATATCCATAATACAACCCCTAATCTTGAGTCAAACAGAAAATGGAGTGCCGTAAACCCTAAACATTGGGATATGAAATCAGGACCAAGGCAGAAGCGATGGCTAACTAATATGAAAAGTGGGTTGTAGCTGGGCCCAGTGTATCCTTCACAACGTGTTTGACACAACAAAAGTCGGTTTGGTTCATGCAGTCTCCCCTACGTCAAGCATTACCAAAGACAAGCTGGTTGGAACCGTCAAAGGCCTTTTGGAAGCAATTTTTGGGCTGGATTTGCTGATGCAACTAAGGAAAACCGAGATCGAGACGCTGGCGGCCCGTATCCGTGGTAGGGTTGAACGGGCCGGAAAATGGATTGTGAATATTAGCTGATTGAGCAGCTTGGGTTGAGAGATACTATAGATACCTCAGCGTTTCCAAGACCTGACAGTTTGTCAAGATAACACAACTGGTTGAAATTATGAGATATCATCTGGATGTCCCCAGTTCGAATGCACGGTCTTATCACCAATATCCATAAATTTTTTCGTCAGGCACTTCCTCGGTATACGAACCGAAGCACTCCGGGCATCTGTCGTAAATCTCTCCCCTGAACGTGTGCCCACAGGAGAGGCATTTCATTCTTTTCTTGTTGCTCCCGCTGATCTTATCCTGAGCATCGTCGCTCAGAAAAAAGTATGCGCTGACTGGATTGGCAATGTCCGTCGGGTCGAGCCGTTCTTGATCACCTTCTTCCTGCATAAGACTGTCGCGGTGTGGGTCGCGGGCCATATCGTCATATCATTGTCTTATTCGTCGTCCCAGTTTATACAACCCTATCTCAAAAAAAAATAGTCATAAGTGACAGCAAACAGGTGCTCTCTCAATCCCTTGTGTGCATAAATTCAGCGCCCCACCCCTTAGTAACTTACTTTTCTACCAGCGTCCCGCCTCCCATGCAATGAATAACATTCAGGGCATCCTTATCTCCAAAACCCCATCTGACGGCCTCTTCACTTGAATCTACGTAAAGCGTGCAGTCCACAGCAGAGAATTCAGATAACTTTTTGAGCAGAGCCACCTCTTCGCAAGAATATCCTGGTTTGGCAATGATTACGCGCTTTCTGGCTTCTCCGATGAAATCCAACAGCGAGGAACGGGTCACTTTGACAAATTGAAATTTGGATTCGATCGAATTCATGATCACCCCTTCGGATCTCTTCTATCACTCTGCCTTTACAGACTCAGGCACTTCAAAACCAGCAGCCTTTAATAAGTCTCCGAGTTGGGAATTGATTTTTGGAATATTTTTGGCGCTTTTACTTTCTTTTTTGGTGGCATTCTGATGTGAAAACAGACTGGTCAGAAGTGACCCCAACCGTCGGGCGTCGCCCTGGTTCCTGTGAAGTAACTCACTTAACCTAGAAAATACCGGTCTGCCTGTGATTCCCTTTTCTCCCCTCAACAGGTTATCAGCGGATTGTAAAGTCAAGATAGCATTTTCGATTTGATCGGAGCGATTTTGGGCAGAAAGCATCCGTTTATAGTGTTTTTTTCATGGCATTGGAAAACTTTCGTTCGGCGTGTTTTTCGTGCTTTATTTTATCGTGAGAGTATGTCTTGATGAACCTGTCAACAGGAACCATTTCAAAAAGACAGTCAATGAATTCCTTTAAATTGATGGCGTGGGCGCCGAAGACCATTTCATCACCTTCCATAGGGTAGTGCTTGTAAGCGCGGCCGTCAAAAGCAGAAACTGACCCGCAGATGGCAGCGATAAGCCTTTTTCTTAGATTAAAAAGGGTTTTTTCGCCAAAGTTTGGTTCCGATTGAGCGCTGTTTAAAAAGCCCTGAATGATCTGCCTGCATGCGAGAAGCGCTTCGCCCACTTTGAAGGTGTTTGCTCCGAACTTTAGTATGGGTTTGTTTTCCGGCCCTTGGAGGTTTTTGGCATCTCCGGGGGAACGAACAGGCCCAGACGGATGGGTGATCCACCATGCGGATTTTTCAATGAAATGAATTGCTATCGCTTTTGAGACCTCCCCATTTTTAGCTATTTTATCAAGCCTTTTTAAAAGGTTTCCAATTTCCATCTTGTACCTCTCATTACATCGGCGGTCATAGGGCCTCGCGTCCCAGGGTTTCTTGGACAATGGCTTTTCGATCTGTTTGGCATTAATTGCAATTTCCATCTTACTGCTGCTGGGCTAAATGGTTGGGCTTAATCCCACCATTTTAACATCTATCAAGGATTCCGATCATGTTCCGTGTATTGGGACATCCACGGCCACACCTGATTCTCCTTAATGTCGATGCCCACAAACCGCTTTTCCAGTTTCAAGACGCCCTTTTCGCTTTTTTTTGCCGCCTTTCGAATATTTCCCAGGTTGGAATAGTAATGTTCTTTCCGTCGGATTTTGGCATTCTCACCCTCCACCATTCCCGGCCCCCAAAGCCAAAAACGGCGATCTGCACAGTGCAGGAACAGACGGAAAGCCGCCCAGGCTTTCAGATCCTCTCCATGTAAGAGGAAAACTCGGAACCAATGCTTTGCCCATTGGTTCCGATGGTGGACGCGTTCTGCAATTTCAGCACGACTACGTATCCAGGATGCACGTTGCTTAGCTATCCTTTTCCTTAATTCGATACCTTCAATCTCAGCGTCCATGAAACCTAGCAAGGTCAAACCACGAGCCTCATTGAATGGTTGTTTCGATGCCAACCATTCCTCTACAACCTGGTGCAAGCCCTCCTGCCTGCTGTGAAATTGAGCAAGAAAGGCCATTTCGAAAAGACACTTGTCTGTGTTGCAGTTAGCGAGCAATCGTCGGCGCAGTTGAATCACGGGTTCCGAATTTTCTGCCGAAAACAGGCTGAACAATAGTGAATCAATTTGGGTAATACTGTCGGTAACACGGAATGCGTTACTGACACGCAAACGCCTGAACAGCTGCACTCCAATCTCTGGTTCACTGTCGAGCAAGACCGCACATAGCGCCTCGTAGAAACCTCGACAGCTTGCCAACAGTGCATCAGCGCCAGGCATATCATCGATTATCGCGTTTGCCCAGCTATGGGCGTAGCCAGGACAAGCGATAACGACATCCACAAGAGCCGAGGGTTCAAACACACGCAAAAACCAGGGATTTCCGGCGCGGCGTTCGGCTTCGACAATATGTTGCAAGTTTTGATTGGCTTCATTCAGTTTGCGTAATCGCCCGTCAGAATCAAAGGCTTGTCGGAGAGTATCGGCGTTTATCTCTCCAACCCTCCCACCCCAAATCGAATCCCAGGATACAAAGTTCACACTGCTCTCATCCTGATCACTGATCTTCCAAGAGCCTATGTCCCTGCTCTGTTCAATATTATGCGATGTTATTGTCGTGCGATGAGCCTCTGAGTGCCTTTCGAGCGGGCGTCTCGCGATTCCAGACCATATCTTGTTCATTAGCTGTGCGTAGGCAAGCACTTCTTCTTGCTGCTTGCCCCGGTGCTGAATTGCATATCCGAGTAAGGAAGGGCACACATGCTCAACCAAATCAGTGAATGCCATCTCGATAGCCTGTCTGCACAGCAGCACGCTACCCCAATGGCGCTCAAAATCTCCACCAGCACGGTCCGCTCGCCATCCTTCGTCCGTCAGAAATCGATGAATTTCACGATCTTCCGTTTTTGCAAAGATCTGTAAACATAATCCACGAGTAACCGTGTCGCCTTCTCGATAAAACCTCACTAATGTCTTCTTTAATGCTTCATCTAAGCTCGATAATGAATAAGCCAATTGCCACAAAAGGTTGTGTGAATATTTGTGATCTCTATTCACGAGGTCCTCTAAACGCCTTGTCACCGCGGGCAAATCGGAATACTTCAACTTTCCAATTCTCGGAGGATATTCGGTAAAATGCCCGTTATGGCCGCCACGCTGTTGAATCAGATCGAGTTGTTCATCGAGAGATTTTTCCGACAATACGCAAGGGAACAAAAGGTTCTCCGCGTCCTTGTCCTCTTCTGAATTGGATTCCAGAGTCGCTCGCCAAACCTGCTCTATCGCCTGTCTCTCTTCGTCTCTCATGATTAAAAGATGCTCGTAAATCCCCCAAGTCAGCAAATATCTGGGTTGGCCAGTTCGCTCCATTAACTTGCCGCAAAGTATGCGCCAAATTTCCGCCAAACGTTCGGCACAGCATGCACATAGGGCGGGCTCTATTTCTTCCAGCACCGAGTCCTCGGCAGTTCTACCCCGCCCACTCCACACACTGTTAAGATCTATTCCCTTTCCAGCATTATCCAACACCTGCGGAAGCTGCTCAGGGATCTCAAGATGGGGATCGAGAATGACTTCCCTAAGCTGTGTCGCTATTCGAGTTGGATGCAATCTCGTCTCTTCCACACAACGCTTGTAAGTTTGGTGATCCCAAAGAAAGAAACCCTCACAAGGATTCTCCTCATAAAACTTGCGCATGGGATTCTTATACCTATGCTCTGGCGGAATTTTATCCCTTAGCTCCAATGCATCCGCCGTGTGAAGCCCGTTCAAGAGCCACCAAGCGGCCCTTTGAGCGGTCGGTGTTTCCTGTGACATTAGGTTCCCGGCGGTCCTCACCAATGGTTCTTCAATGTTATCCGGTGCAGTCCTTAGGACCCAGTTAAAGGCTGATTCGTGCCAAGGGTGTCCCATTACTGCCCCGGCCACTGCATATGTGGCCATTGCTGGGATATGCGGTGCACGTTCTTGATGAGAAATCACCGCTAAAGCAACGGCTGCCAGTCGCTGCCAACCTTCATCCCGCGTGAGGCAAAGCCGGTATCCAAATAAATCAAGGGGACCAGATTCGTTGTCGGATCCAAGAGCTTTCTGCAAAGCCTGGCGACCGTTTTTTCGTTCTTCTTCGTTCTGAGCGTGTCTTCCGTGATGTCCATCAGGATGTACAAAACCCATCCATCGCTCGAAGCCTTGAATAAGTGTGGCCTGCACCTTCCGTTTTCTTCCAAACCGCAGAAATCCTTCCATGAATGCATCCTGTGCCTCACGGTTCTCGCCCTTGACACTCCAAAGATGTTCCGCCATCCGTAAGTACACTTCAGGTCGCAGGGGCAAATACGCAGGTACCCTACGCCAGTCATCGGGAGCAATATTGCGACCACGGATCCACGCCCGAAAGAGCGCCAGCCGTCCGGTCTCCGGGTAATCATCGAGGTATAACGCATGCAAAAGTGCCATACCGCAAATCGATACCTTGAGATCCATTTCTGCTTGTGGCTCCAAACGAGATGCAATTAACTCATCTACTGAAGCTTCGGAGGCTTGTGCCTCCTGTCTTACTTCATCGGCCAATAAAAGCCCAAGCCCCAGTATAAGGTAGCGCTGATCAATCACCCACTGGCCATTTCCTTTCCGCAAAACCCTTCCTGTCTGCAATTGCTCGAACAACTCTTTACCATTGCCATATGGTTCAAGCTCGGCATGTATATCGATCCTCTTTAGGACACCTTGCTTTTCCCAGCGCTCGCTAAGGTTACTGATGAGTTCCTGAAAGTCGTTATGCGTCAGCAATTCCCTGTCACGTTTGCGCGACATTTGGTCGCGCCAGTCCTCATAGATCAGGCGTTCTACTGTAATCTCCCCCTGTTCAGACAATCGATCCCGAAGTTTTATAGTCAAATCGAAATATCGAGGTTTTTTAAGCAATGGTAACAATTTGCTGTCAAATTCTTCTACCTTATGCCCAGACTGAATCAAGGCTTGTTTGAGTTCGTCTTCATCATAGGGATCGACGCTCCAGGTAGTGCAATTCCATTCTGGAGAGGTGAGATGTTCTTCCCAGAATAAGGTTCGACAGGTCATGAGAACAGCCACTCTTTCAGCAAAAGGCTCAACTTCCAGGCGGGCGAGAAATAATTTCCATTCAAATCCAGGGCGCTCGTTGACCCCATCCAGAACCAACAAAAATGCCGGACTAGATACTACAGAAGAGGTTATCCAACGGTTAAGACGTCGACTCCAGTAATTGGTACGTGCCTCACCGATCTGCCACTGAAGTGCCTCTATAGTCATCTCCTCTGGTTCTGCTTTTCCAAGCCTAACGGAAGGCACGAATAACACTGGCGGGAAACCGTCTTCCAGGACTCTGTCTGCTAGCCAATCAGCAACAATCCATGACTTTCCATCACCTTCCTCGCCTAATATCGCCAAATGTTTCTGTTCATGCGACCACGAAGCCCACCAATCGTCTAGTATTTGCAGTGCACAGCTTCGTTTGACAATTTGATGTTCCGATTCACGCACAGCAATATCCTGGCCAAAAGCAGCCACCGACTCTTTCGGATGCTGTAATCGTTTCGCTAACCAATCGTTCTGTTTGTATCGCCAATGGGAATAACCTATTGTGTCATGGAGTAATGCATCCCGCAGTCGATTTTTTGAATCTGAACACTCCGTACGGCTTCCCAGATCGGATAAGTATCGTTCAACATCCTTCGCTTCTGAGTTACCGAGCTTTGGGTCGTTTATCTGAAGATGATTGGCCACGACTTCCGGGGCGCTGGAGCAAATGGATAGAAGTGAACTCGACTGTCCGCCCTGGGCGTCGATAGGAAAGTACGTAATTCCATATTGATCAGCAGCCTTCTGTAAGTCGCGATGGTGTTGCTCGCCGAGCCTTTTTGTAGTCACAACGACCCATATATCCGGTGGTGGAATACTACACGCGGCCCGCACGAGCTTTACGAGCAACTCATCACTACCCAGAGTAGTACCTTCTTTGTAGCGCTTACATTCAGCAGCAACAAAATTGCCGCCATACCCGTCGTTCGCTATATCTCTCCCTTCCTGTCGACCGGAGAGGGAAAGAAAGAAGCGCTGTGACGTAAGCTTTTCCAGCAACTTACGTACGAGCCCCTCAAATCCGTTTTCTCCAGTGGCTTTCTGCAACCATAAAATATCCAGGAATTGTTCAAAGACCATGATTACCTAATCCTTTATGCCAAATGATCGAAGATACCTTCTTACAGATTTGATTCATTTCAACTTAGAAGGATACATTGTTTAGAGGCTATTGAATATTGAAGTCAAGCAGGTCGTCCTTCTTGCTCTCACTTCTTCACTATATTCATTTTGACGGAATAACCGGAGACAGGTTTAAGCCCTCAATAAATTTGTCCAAGGTGACGGTTTATATAGCCAGATTTACAAATTGTTACGGATAGTCAACGTTCTTCACGATGGCTTCCCACATCAAAATGATTCCGTTTACAGGGGTATTTCTCCGGATTGGTCATCATAATGTCAATTCTTCCAAAGCCATCTCATCCTATGCCGTTTGGAGAAGACCAGACTCATCATTCAGAGATTCCTTACTTTGATAAACATCAGAGATACAATCAGGTTGAAGCAGCATTTGTTATCCCTTTCGGTGGGTGAATATGTGAAGGCCACTCCTTCGGTTTTGGTTGGCCGGGTTTCCATTCAGGCAAACTGCCAGTTGGAGGCCCTGGTGGTGGATCAAGTATTGTCTGGTAAGGCCTTCCGTTTTTCATGGCTTCAACCATGGCATCGTAGCACTCAAAGATGACCCGTTTGGTTCGGTATTCGCCGTATTTCTGTTCGTCCTTCCGTTTCACGATTGGGAAGGTTTCCAAGATGTAATCGGCATCGTCCCGGTTGAGGCCATAAAGATGGAAAAAGGCTACATCCAGTTCGCAACGAATTCGGAAGCGGCGTTCTTCATTCCGGATAAAAGGAGCCTGAACGAACATATCTTTTACCGAATCAATTCAATGTTACCTGTTGCACCCTCTGGTATCTTTGCCGATAAGAGCACGTATTTTTGTGAGCCAGTGTTGCGGAAATCTTAGTTTTGCAGATCATCCAGAAACTCCGATGCCGGATCAACGGCTGTCACCATCAGATAATCTCGTGCGCGGGTGCAGGCGACGTAAAGGAGGTGGCGCTCCGTGTTGTAGACTTCTTCCAGATCAGCGTCGTCAGATACTGTTTCGATCCGTTCCTGGTGAGGAATGATCTCATCATCACAGGCCATGACGGCAACGGCGCGAAACTCTAAACCTTTGGCAAGATGCATGGTGCTAACGGAGACATAGCCCGTGGTGGTTTCGACTTTTTCGTCCAGCACCTTGAAGGGAAGCCCGGCATTTTCCACAGCGGTGGTGGCCCTTTCAAGCTCAGCCGGGGAGCGCACGAAAACACCCATTTCGTGGGGCATCAGCCCGTCACTTTTTAGACCTGAAAGCCATTCGGCCAGGGTCTCGATTTCTTCTTCCCTGGTGTCTAAAATCATTATGATGGGTTTGGGGCCGTTAAATATGGAAATGGTGCCTTTTCTTTCCTCTTTGTTGCCGTCCACATCCGAGAGTTCAGGACCCAACAGGCGGTCGGCCTGCATTCGGATCTGGTGGGACGTCCGGTAATTGATGCGCAATGTCCGGGAACGTCCTCGAATATCTATACCGAGCGCTTTCCAGGAAAAGGGCTGCTGAAAGATACGTTGGCCGAGATCTCCGGCAAAGAAAAGACTGTTCGGCCGTCCTTCGGAAAGCGCGGCCAGAAACCGTAACTGAGGAACGCCCACATCCTGCGCCTCGTCCACTACGGCAAAATCGAAAGGAGAACGGTTGGTCTCAGTCAGGCGAGTAGCCAGTCTGCTGAACATTTGGGCGTAGGTGATCCGATTCATGGACTTCAATTGTGTCTGGACCTGTTCAAAAATGGACCAGAGTACGAGACGCTGCTGCTCCGGCAGCCGTGTTTTTCGACCTAACCGTAAGACATTACGATAGGCTTCCCAGTTTTCCAATTGCCATGCGTCAACGACCTGCTCCCATTCGGTCAGGAGAAAATGCAGGGTAAACTTTTGGGCATTGATGGCTTTCGAGGCTTTTTCCAGAAGCGTATGTATGACCTCTTTCGATGCAATTTCTGGAGGACCGTAATTCAATTGATAAAGCCTCAGGCCAATGGCGTTCATGGCATGCACTTCCAGGCGTTCGCCAATATGTGGTGTGTTGATGATCAACCGTTTCAGTTTCAATCTGATGGCATTTGCAAGCGTGTCGGAAAAGGTGGTGAGTAAGACCCTGGAGTCCGGGTGAGTGCGAGCGAGAAAAACCGCCCGGTGAAGTGCCACGATGGTTTTTCCCGTGCCCGCCGAACCTGAAACCCTGGCCGGTCCGTTATATTTCATTTCAACCAGCTGCTGCTGGGCGGGATGGAGAAAGAGGGTCCATTTCTCCCAGGGGTAAGCCAGAGCGCGTTCCAGTTCTTCAACGTTCTGCATCAACCGAAAACGGCGTTGGGCATCGGGGTGATCGAATGGGTCTGTACTGTCAGGAATTGCCTGTGCGATTTGCGGCGTGACGCCTGTTGCCAGATCGAGCAGGGCCTCGGCGGCCTCACTGGGCAAATGGTCGGCCAAATCCAGCACGCCGTCCTCATTGACGGCACGAACATCTTCCAGCCATTCGGCCGGAACCCCGTAGCTCAACAGATCATCCTCGGGGACGTGGGCAAACAAAGGCAGCTTGGAGGGCTTTATCTGTTCCGCTTCAATGTATTTGGGAATGACGATCTCCCGGACAGTTTCCCGGATTTCGATGAGTTGGGCTGCGCCGGTCTTCGGGTGCCTCTCAAGCCTGCGTTGCTCGGCCCAACGGTAGGCCGGTTCGTGGTGATCCACGTAGCAGAGCAGCAGGCTAGAGGTGCTTTTGTGGACAATCAGGCGGATGTCCAGGTTTACGCGCACAGACCGGAAATTGGGGTCCTTGGCCTTGTCCACTTTGTGAAGCTGCATCCCGGGACTGGCCGGGTTCAACTGAAGATCAAAAGCGGTGGTCTTGACGGCCTTCTGTTCATCGTTGGTCAGTCTTGCGAGGCTGTCCGTGAATGTATCGGAGATACGAAACTCCATTCCCGCCTCCTATGAGTCCACCTTGAATACTTTCATCACTTCATCGCCGAGATGGTTGATCACTTTAACGGCGATGCGGCCTGAGGCTGGCTTTTCAAAAGGTCGTGAGATATCGCTGTTGAGGGTGTCCCAGGCCTCCTCGTTGATTTCTGCCTTTAGGGTGGTTTTGAGCGCCTTGTAGGGATCGTTTGCACCCAGGAAATAGGCGTGGCGGACAAAAAAGCTCTCTTCGTTGTAGTCGGTATCAATGAACCAGCAGGCGATTCCCTCGGATCCATCGCTGCGAACCTCTCCGGTGTTAGGATGAAAAACATCCACACCGTTGATTTTGACTCGAATGTGACCATCATCTGCCGCCAGGATATCAATATCCGGCTCACCGAAAATAACGAACAGGTTCCCTTTTCCCGTATTTTTGAGATCGTCGGCCATGTGCAGGTCGGCGTTCATCCGTGCCTTCAATACAGGAATGCGGCCCAGTTTGTCGAATTCCGATGAATGGGCGTCATAATTAAAAGCGCAGGCGATGAGCACATCAAAACCCCCATCCCCTGCCTCTCGTGCAGCGGCTACCAGATCGGGACGGGCAACTGTGCCGAACTCCGGACCGATAAAGATGGCGGCCCGTTTCTCAGTGCCTGAGGAATTGCCGCCTTCCATGTAGCGGCCCTCGGCACAAACATAGTGACCTGGCCAGGAGGTGATGGCGGAAAAATTGATTTTGTCTTCCTTATGGGCCTGCTGGACGCCGGCGGTCTTGAGGTTTTCAAGGATCATCTCGGCAAAGCCCTGTGCTTCGCCATAGCCGGCCCCCGATTCCGCGGCCCCGTCGATCAGTTCGTCATTTTCGTCCACGCCCAGCACACGGTGCGGAGAAAGGCTATCAACCGTGAACGGCCCGGCCACACGGACCTTCTTTTTGTCTTCGTAGGGTTTGTCGTACAGATATTCGAAATCGGCTTTTGCGGCAATGGAGGCATCGATTTCTTTCTGGCGGGCGATGCGGTTTTGCCACCACTGGGTATGAAGGGATTTCGCTTCCTTTGACCATACGTCCTCGGCATCCCGGGGGATCTCCCATTCCTCCCATGCCTTTTTCAGCGCCTCGTTGAGTTTATCACGCAGTGGCTCCAAGGGTTCCTGGAATTTTTCCCAGATCACGTCGATCTCGGCATTGTTGGCAATGGATTTGAGGGTGATGTGCGGTACACGCTTGTAAACAAAACCCTGGCGGATGTTACCGTAGGTGGGGACTTCGGAAGGAGCTGTGCGGGTGATTTCGGCCTCCTTGAGTTGTCCGTCCCGGCTGTCGGCCAGAAGGTAATAGAGATAGCGCGCCCCCATGATACGAGCACGGGCCAGAGCCAGGGCCACTCGAGAAGTGTCGATGGTAATCCAGCGGAGACCCCATTGCTCGGCCACGTAGGCCGTGGTGCCCGACCCGCATGTGGGATCGATGACCAGATCGCTGGGATCAGTGGTCATCAAGAGACAGCGCTGGATCACTTTGGCACTGGTTTGAACCACATAGATGCTTGAGCCTGAGTAACCACCCGCCACAGTGTCAGCCCAAACATTATCGAAAGGACTAACAGAAAAATCGTCCAAGTATCGTACATAGTAAATGCGTTTGCCAGCCGCGTTCAGTCGCCCAGCAAATCTAAGTTTAGAAAGCCCACCAGCGGTTGTTTTCCAATGCGAACCAGTGTCGCATGAGTATGTGGTGCCCTGATAGGTAAAATCAAATGGATTACCGGACGGTCCTGCCGAAGAAAGCGGCGACATTAGAAAAAGTTTCGATCCAGTCGGAAGCAATGAAAGGTTATCTCTTTCTGCTTTTGTCAATGCCCGCTGGTTTCGGTCTGGAGTTTCAACCCATTTGTAATACTGCCCTGAACCTTCATCGAAGGCTTTAGGCTTTAAAGGTTGGCGGTATTTCATCGATCCTCTATTCTTTCCAAACCAAAGCAGATAATCTGTAGTTTGGGCAAGCAGTGTGCTTTCGAACGCCCCCGTTTTTCTAAATGCGATTTGGCCTGCAAAATTTTCCTCCCCAAACACCTCATCCATCAACGCCCGAACCCGATGCACATTCTCATCCCCGATCTGCACAAAAATTGAGCCTGAATCCGTCAACAAATCCCTGGCCACTGTCAACCGATCCCGCAGATAGGTCAGATAGGAATGAATCCCATCCCGCCAGGTGTCCCGAAAGGCCTTCACCTGTTCCGGTTCTCGGGTGATGTGATCCGCCTTCCCATCCTTCACATTCCGGCTGGTGGTGGACCACTGGAAATTGGAATTGAATTTGATGCCGTAAGGCGGGTCGATGTAGATACACTGGACCTTCCCCCGCAATCCTTCACGTTCCGCCAGGGATGCCATTACCTGCAGGCTGTCTCCCAGGATCATGCGGTTGGACCAGTTGGCTTCATGCTGGTAGAATTCGGTCTTGGCCCCTTCGCTGGGCAGGCCGTTGAAATCGGCGAACAGATCCAGTTGCTGCAGCCGGCCGGTCTCTTCCTTCTCACGTGTCTGCCGGGCCAGATCATCAATCAATACCTTGGGATGAACCTTTTCCTGGATGTACAGGGGCGGCGCCTGAACAATCAGATCGGACCAGTCCTGTTCATCCTTGCCGCGCCAGACAAGCTGCGGGTCTAGATCCCGGTTGCGGCGTTCATAGGCCACCCGGATGGGATCCTTTTCGTCCTCCCGCATAACCGATTGGTATTCCGCTGTGGGGATATTTTTGCGGGAGGCCTCCTTGTGGGTGAGGGTTTCAATGGTTTTATTCAGGTTCTTTCCGGATGTTCTCTTGGCCATGTTGTTTCCTTACGCCGTCGGATGTGCGGTGACGGTATTGATCATTTTATTGAACTCGGCTTCTACCTTTGCTTCAAAATCGGCTTCAATCTGATAGACCTCGGTAAACTCGGCGAATGCCCATCGGCCGAATTTGCCGAGGTTGTTCACGGCAGGAACCCAGTAAACTTCCATGGTCGCCTTCTTTTCTTTGGCATCTTCGCGCCGAAACCCCTTTATTTCCACAATCAGGTGCAGCGGGTCTTCCTGCCCATCATCCACCAGGACAATGAAGTCGGGCCTGTAAATGCGTTTTTCCGAACCGTAGCGATAGGGGACTTCAAACCCGAGACTGTGGTTCTTGACGTAGGCCCGAACCTCCGGGTGGGATTCGGCCACCCGACAGAACTCGGCCTCCCAGTCGCTGTCAAGGATGACCCAGTTGATATGGCACCGGCGTGCATCGGTCTTCCATCGACTCTGCTTGGACGTGTTGAAGTTCACATGAACGGTTGAACCGATGGGATTGTAGGGGTCCAGTACGGCTTTGATGGGCTGCTCTCCCATCAGTGAACGGGTGATGCCTGCGGTGATGCGTTCGCAGGCCATATCGGCTATCATCTTGTATTTGAGCTGCGCGGGATATGTACCGCCCTTACAGACCATGTATCCGTTTATCCATTGGCGTGTGATTCGTTTCAGCTGACCAAACAGTTGTAGCTGCGCTTCCCCGTCAGGATCGCGCCATTTAGTCAGAACGAGGTGTGCAGTCAACTCATAAAGAACCTGCGAAGGCCTCACATCGCCCGTATGAACCAGATTGAGATCTACCTTTTCACCGATGATTCCGGCGTTCTGGGTTTCAGTCGCGCCGATAAGATCCGGTGTTAATTCAAGTGTAGAATCATTGTTGAATTCTGCGGTCAGTCGATCTTTTGGGAGTTCGACTCGGTAGCCTGCAACACGGGGAAAGCGGATTTCCAGGTGATCGCGGTCGGGTCGAATTGCTTTGACGTGAATGGTCTTGCGAGGCGGTTGAGGCGGTGCCACGACCGGCTTGGCGGTGAAGTCGAAGGGAATTCCCAGAACGTCTGCGTATTCAACATTAAACAGGCTATCTTCATTGAGGTCGTACGACTGCCGGCGAAGGGCACGGCCGATGACCTGTTCACAAAGCAGCTGGGTTCCGAAGGCGCGTACGCCCAGGACATGGGTAACGGTACTGGCATCCCACCCTTCTGTGAGCATGGAAACCGATACAACGCAACGGATGGAATCACCCAGGCGGCCTTCTTTTCCCACAGTATTCATGACTTCGCGAAGCAAGTCCTGGTCGGTAATGTTTTCGGCCTGCCGGCGGTCACCGGTACGTTCGATGATTTCGCGCCTGAAACGCGCGATCTCATCGGAGGCCATGTTGCGGAAATTCGAATCCAATGCATCGCCGGATTCAAGTTGCCGGCTGTCGATCAATAATGTGGGGGGGCGGCCCAGTGGATTCCCATGCTCATCGAAATTTCGAAACAGTTCCAAACGACCATTTACGAGCTGGCTTGAACCGTCCTTGTTCTGGCGGTAAAAACCGGAAATGTAGTCGTAGATCAGCTTCGAAGTGGATGTGTTATTGCAAACGATGATAAAGCAGGGGGGCACGGAAATACGCGCTTTTTGCCAAAGCGCATAGGTTTTTGCATAATGGCCGTAAAGTGCTTCAAGTGCCGTCAGTAATTGCGGCGGCAGGTTTAACGGATTGAGTGAGCCCGCCTTACCGCGCCCCTTCTTCGGCATTTTTTTCCCGATGTGTTCCCAGAGGTTTCGATACATGGGCATCTCCGCACCGGGAATATTGTCCGCCACAGGTACGCGGGGAAGTTTGACAATGCCGGATTCGATGGCATCCATCAGCGAAAAATCGCTCATGGTCCAGGGAAACAGGGTCCCCTCGGCATACCCGGAGCCACGCAGGAAAAAGGGTGTGGCCGATAGATCAAAGATCCGGTTGATACCCAGTTTGCGGCTGATGATTTCAAGCCCCGTAATCCAAAGCCGTGCGGCTTCATTGTTTTTCTGGGCCTCCTTTTTATCATCGCCCTTCAGGTCTTTAACATCATCCTCCTCCGGCTTCTCCCGATAGCAATGGTGCCCTTCGTCATTCATGACCATGAGGTTCTTCATGCCCATCAGGTCGGGCATCACCCGCTGAAGCATCTGCCCTTCGGTTTCCAGGGTGTTCAAGGCTTCACCGCGGCCCTGAAGAAGTGATCGACCTCCCTTGGACAGTTCCATGCGCTCACGGAGTTTAAAGGCATGGTAGTTGGTGATCACGATTTTGGCCCGCTCCAGGTCGGCAAGCATGTCTGTGGGCACCAGCTCGCGGCTTTCATAGTAACTATCCGGATCGTTGGGTTGAAGGACACGGAGACGGTCGCGGATCGTCAGACCGGGGCTCACCACCAGAAAGCCGCGGGTAAAAATCTTGCTGTTGGGGCGGCGTAATTTATTGATCGTCTGCCAGGCAATCATCATAGCCATAACCGTGGTCTTACCGGCGCCGGTAGCCAGTTTAAGGGCCAACCGATCCAGTCCGGGATTTGCGTCGTTGTTGGCATTTGCCAGATGGTCGCGAAATCCTTTGCCTGTCTTTCCGGCTTTAGGCGCAACCTCCGTAAGCCAGATGGCGGTCTCAATCGCCTCTATCTGACAAAAGAACGGCCGAAGGTTATTGAATTGATGGTGCCTCCAGTGTTGAAGCAGGCGGGCGGTTTCAGGGGTCACTTGCCAGTCGCTGGGGTTGGGCCGGTTCCGCCACTCGTCCACATGACGGCGAAGTTCATTGATAATGGGGGTGGGATCGTACTGCTGTTCCTGGGTTGACAGCCCTTTGCCTTCGTCGAAAACCAGTTTCAGTTGTTTAGCTGATCCCTTACGCTTCCTTGGCTTGGGAATCGGTGTAATGAACTCTGCACGTCGGCGGCTCTCGATAATCTGCTGCGTTGGCTGTCCCTCGTCGTCAAGTTCCCAGTGCCGAGCCGGGTATTCATAGGGAGAATTAAGGACAGGCTGTTCGAAGAATCGGTTGTTCATGTCTGGTCTTTCTCCTGGTTCAAGTACCATACTCGTCACGGTACGCTCTCTCTTCACATCGATAGGTCCTTTATAATTGCATCCCTTTCTTCCGCATTCTTTTCATGATGTCATCAACAATTGGCAGAATAGGTCGCTTTAGCCCAACGGTCTTATCAATCCCTTCGAAAACAATGTTGTAGAACCCGGAGTCCAATATCTGGTAAAGAGAATAATCCAGGTTGATCTGAAGCAAAAATATGTTGGTTTGGATTCCTCTTTTCTTGAGCTCAGATACAACATGGTAAAGTCTCGCAAATTGGACTTCGGATGAATAGTTGAAGGTGTTCATCGAGCCTTTCAGCTCAATCAAGGAGAGTGTACCTTTTTTCATTGCGATAAAATCAAATGGTACGCCCTGCAATTGAGAAGTGGACGGTCCTGTCGTTATGTTTTCAAATCCTTCTTTTGAGAGTATGTGCCGGGCAATATTTTTGAAGTAAGGTTTCTTCTCAATGCTGGTACCTGCCTTGGCAATTTTTTCAATTGATTTCGAATGTTTCTTTCTATCGAAACTGCCTGTTAATACCCTGTATTCCACATCCTACATCCTTACTGGGCTGGGTTCTCAATAATGGGTACCATAACACACGGGTTTGACATATCCGGTCACTCGGAAAAAGGGTTTTTGGAAAAATGTCGTTGATCATTTTGTGGTTTTGAAATCTCTGTGGGTGAGGCCTTCCGGCCGTCAAACTGACCGGACTGTCGAGGCTGAAAGGCCTCATTCACGGATAGGGGATAAAGTGTCTCCACCATCCGCTTTTCCCGGAGTGGTAAAACACAAAACCCCGTTCTCCATCTATCCAGGATAACGGGGTTTTCGGGCGATTTAAGACCATTTCAAGTCCTCTTTCCCACACGGGGTTGAAAGAAGGAATCTGGTTCGGGAATACTGCTGACTGTTGTTTATACTTAACTCCTCTAAAAGTCAATGGAAACCCGGCCCATTAACCAGTGACCTCGCAGTAACACGCACGTATGATAACAGACGACTTTGTCAGATAAGGTCACAATCCAAGAATTTTTTTAAATTTTTGCATATTTTTTGATTGAATTTAGATTGATTGTCTTTTTATGGCTATGATGAGCGGTGGGTAGAATCGTTGTAAGGTCGGCCAAGCTTCCTGTGCCAGAAGGCCTACCATTTGGATATCTCAAACATTCGGCATCAGCTGAAATTTGACATATCTGCCATGTCTGTCAGCCTTTCTATGCCAAAAAAAGCTTTCATATCCATAACATACCTTACTCTAATACCGCTGTTCATTTCTGTCTGATTTCTGTTGTTCGGGGCCTTTGCCCTACCGCACCTACTTTTTTTTCGTGTCTCTCTCCCTTTCGGATTTGGGAATGATTCAAGAATGTTCCTGAACAGGAATTATCTTGCTCCTTTGGCGATTTCTACGAACAACCGCTCCCGGTCGATTTGGTCCCGGTTCTGGGCCGGAGCTTGGTATGCTTTGATTTTTTCGCAGAGGCTCTCGATCGTCTTTAGGAAAACCGTTGAAAAGATCCAATAGCCTTCCCTTTTTCTGATGAGTCCAATTCTGGTCATTTTGGTTCTGACTTTCGTTAAGGCTGACTGGCTCAAGCTGTACTTTTTGGCGATGGAGTCGGTTGTGTTCAAGCGTTGATTGGGGGAGTTCTTGATCTCGAAAAGAATGGCGAGAAAGGCAGCTCTTCTTTGGTGGGCGTTTTTTGAAGGGAAAAAGATCTCTGCAAGTTGAATTGGGTCCGATATCCTGTAGATCTTATCCTTGTTTATCTCAATTTTGGCTGATATTGGCGTTATAGCCCGGGTTTTCATTCAAAATCACCTGATTTTTTTGAGGTGCCCCAACCCCAAAATTGTCCAAAACTGTCCGAGGCGTGTCCCGCAAAGTAGCTGTTTCCAAAAATGTGGAAAAACAGCCTTTTGGGACTCATAACGGGTGATTCATGAGCAAATATAAATTTTTCGGTGCTCTTTAGGGGCACTCACCACGGGAAGCGGTTACAGGCTAACTGTACATAAAGATTTTATGTAAGATTAGATAGTTCTGATGCGAATGCCTGAAGGCTTAATTCCTCGAAATTCATGGGAATTAAACCTTCTCCTTGATTTCTGGATTTTTTTGAGGTATCTATCAGCTGAAGGTGTTTCGGTAAGGCCTGTTTCCCAGTCCTTCCTTCAAATATGCACAGCCCATTAATGTCAACTGGCTGACTCAGAGTGAACGCTGGGAAATTTATTCTTCACTTTTGCGAAAAATCAAGACAAAATGCAAAATAATTCAATGGGAGGAGGTTTGATGCTCTTTAGAATCTTTCAGGAAAACGGGCTGTGCGCAACAAAGAAGGTCCTCCCTTGACGCTGAAGCACCTTCAAGGATAGTCGAAACTGGAGACGCTCTATGGGGCTAGCAAAGGTTAATACATGTTGAACAAATAAATATGTGTGGGCTTTTTTAGTACGAAATCCAACCGGAGGCTTTTCTGATGGCGAAAAAGTCTAACTATGAAGAATTGGAACAAAAGGTTAGAGAGTCAGAAGAAATTTGAAGATAACCCAATTAATCTTATGATGAGAGGAGTGAGAAAAAGTGAATACCTTTGCTGATGATTTAACATATGAAGGTGAATTAAAGGATGGCAAACCCCATGGAATAGGGACTTTGATCTATCCTGATGGCGGAAAATATGAAGGTGAATTCAAAGATGGTAAGAAATATGGACAAGGGATTCTCTCAGTTCCTGATTTAACATATGAAGGTGAATTCAAGGATGATTTACCCAATGGGTATGGAACTGGCACATTTCTTGATGGTCCAACATATGAAGGTGAATTCAAGGATGGAAAGCGACATGGAATAGGGACTGAAATCTATCCTGACGGTTCAACATATGAAGGTGAATTCAAAGATGATTTACCCAATGGGTATGGGAATGAAATCGATCCTGATGGTGGAAAATATGAAGGAGAATTCAAAGATGGTAAGAGACATGGACGCGGGATTCTCACAGATCCCGATGGCTTTAAGCATATAGGTGAATTCGAGGATGATTTACCCAATGGGCATGGAACTGTGACTCTTCCTAATGGTTCAAAATATGAAGGTGAATGGGAAGATGGCAAGAAACATGGACGCGGGATTCTCACAGAGCGCGATGGGAAGATATATGAAGGTGAATTCAAGGATAATTTACCCAATGGGTATGGAACTGTGACTCTTCCTGATTTCATGAAATATGTAGGTGAATGGAAAGATGGTGAATTCCATGGACGGGGGATGCTGACCTTTCCAAATGGTTTCAAATATGAAGGTGAATTCAAGGATGGAAAACGACATGGACAAGGGACTGAAACCCATCCCGATGTTTCAACATATGAGGGTGAATTCAAAGATGATTTACCCAATGGGTATGGGGTGTTGACTCATCCTGATGGTTCAAAACAACAAGGTGAATGGGAAGATGGGGAGTTTATTGAGTAAATGCCATCAAATCTTCTTCAACAGGGGTTTGTGTACCTTGTGGCAATTATGGACTGGTTCAGTCGTTACGTGTTGTCCTGGCGGCTGAGCAACTCACTTGACACTTCTTTTTGTGTAGAAGCGTTGGAAGATGCACTGGAAAAGGGGTGTCCGGATATATTTAATACCGACCAAGGTTCGCAGTTTACCAGTGATGATTTCACAGAGACCCTGCGAGGAAAAGGGATCGATATCAGCATGGATGGGAGGGGAAGATTCTTCGACAACATCTTTACTGAGAGACTTTGGAGAACCGTTAAATATGAGGAAGTCTACATAAAAGGATACCAGATTCCAGCTGATGCGCAGGCGGGATTGGGGGAATATTTCCCCTTTTACAATGACCGACGTTACCATCAGGCCTTAGCATACAACACCCCCAATGAAGTACATTACGGGTTCGCAGAAAGGAATTAAAACATGTACTACAGATATTTCTTTGACGGCCTAATGGGAAAGGAAAAGGAATGGTTTTTTTCGACCGCCGGAGGGGTAACGGAAGGAGCCCGTAGGGCGACTGGAGTTACCCCTCCGACAACCACGCATCCCTGGGCAGTGCATCTAAAAAAGAGAGGAAAATGGTCTTGACAACCCAGTCCACCTTAAACTTCCTTACAACCCGAAACCTACCATAGTCTCTATATTATTGTTGCGTTTAGGCCTTTCATTAGAAAATGCGTGTATTGCAGATGAATTCTTCAACGCCATGAGCCGTAGATTTTTCTTGCTTTCGACATCTTTTTAAACCTCCCTCAGTTCCTCATCGTATTGCTTTGAATTCTTGTTCGCCTCCAGAGTTATTGGTGGGCGCTTTTCATTTTCCTTCTCATTGATAGCGCCTCTTTTGGTTTTGATTTGTGGCGAGTATTCGTCCATGACGATGTTTTGGAGGTGTTCTATTGGTTCTGAGATGGTTTGGTCCATAGAACAAAAGAGCTGGTTTATTAGGGCTACTGTGAATGTGCTTTTTTTTGCTTTGAGCATGATGTTGTTCCATTCTGATTCGAAGAGTCTGGCATTGATGCGGCTTTCTTTGTCTCGCGGCTTTTTTATTCCTATGTTTTTGCGGAGTTGCGCGATTTCTTGTTGTCTTGATTCATTTATAAGTCCTGCTTTTTCTATGATTTCTGCTTTTGTGAGGCATGAGTTTGGGTAGAACCTTATTTTCGGGATTTTTCCGAACTGTTTGGTTTGCTCAGTGAACCATTCGTAGGATTCATGGGTTATGATTTCTGGCTCGGGCTCACTGATTTCACAGATCTTTTTTTGTATGGCTTCGAGTAAGCGGGTCTGTCTTAAGGTGAATGGGTTTGGGTTTCGAATCATTTTCCCATCTCATGCTGTTTTGCATAGAATCCTGTGCTTATGGATGTCAGTGATTATCTTTTTTTGTTGGCCATCTGTTAGGTTTTGCCAATCAAAATCATAATTTTTTCCGAATTGGTCTGTGACCGTAATACTGGCATTCTGTGGCTTTCCCATGGATTCAAGTGTGATGTCTCCAAAGGGTTCTTCTTGGGTGAGCCTGATTTTTCCTTCTGTTTCCATTTGTAGTAGGTGCATCATTTTACATGCAGAATCCAAGCGTTTGTTTGAGCAAAAGCCTCCGAGGTCTCCAAATTTTGCGGTTTTTGTTAGTTCAGTTGTGATGAACAGTTTCCAGGGCAGAAGATCAGAAACTGGAAAAGAAAGTGATTGAAGGAATTTTTGCCTCGTTCTTTCCTTATGTTGTTCGGGCGGGCTAAAAGGGGCTGCTATCGGCACGATGAAGCCGCCTCTCAGTCGGTGATGATAGGCTTCTTTCGACCTTGCTTTGTCGACGATTTTGCTTAATTCATGCCGCAGTCTTCGTTTCTTAAATATTTCTTGTCTGTAAAGCCTGAGCCTCTCCGCTGCCAGAACCCTCTGTTGTCTTGTCCACAATCGTTGTTGTCTCTTATATTTGCCCCAATCAGGGATTTCTTTATCAGATATCTTGAATCTTTCCAGCCATGACGGATCATTTAGCCATCTACTTATGGGTTCGAGGAGTTCTCGATTCACAGCGAATGACAGTGTCTTGGTTCGGGCCAAGACGAGGTTTCCCATCACCCTGAAAGCGATCTTCCCTATCTCTTTTTTTGAAAGATATCGGCGTATGTAATCGTTTAGTGCCTCAAGGTCTTCTTGTTTGAGGGTGTTCCAATCTATTTGATTGGGGTCGATCGTGTCTGTTGATTTTGCAGACATTGTTTTGTTGCCGGACTTAAGCAATGCTTCATTTCTTCTTCTGATCCAATTCTTTGCGGTGGTTGTCGCACAACCTGTACAGCTTGCCTGTTTGAGGGTTCTTCTTTGAAACTTTTTTGCCGCACTTCACGCAAAGCCCTTTTATTCGCCGGTCCCAGTAGGTTCGTTGTTTACTGTCGCGGCCGTCTTGATCCCTGCCTTTGCGGTAACCCACAAGGATTGTCTTTCCTTGGTACCCATACCAACCAACCTTTCCGGATTTGATATCGTTAATCAATGTCCGAATGTTTTTGATTTCCTTCATTTTTATGCAGTTCTTTTTCATTCATACCAGCCTCCTTAGCGTTTTTAATGATCGAAATATGTTTTACTAAATAAACTTTTTGGTTTCGTACCGCTGGCAGAGGTTGGCTACAGCAAACCGGTAGGGAGCTACGGCGGTCCTCAGCCTCCTCATTACTGAAAGAGATGGTGCATTCACATAAACGAGGCGCTCTGAAGCCGCGAGGGACCTATAACCTCACTTCCAAAACCTCTCACTCATATGAGGTACATCAAGTTGTCTGGCCTGGCCCGCCCCGCTCGCACTACCCGAAAGGAGGAATCAATTCTTCCGTCAGGAATGTGCAGCACGAGGGGCCTGTTATCAAAACAAGAGGGAATCTCAAGAGAGACTCTTGGAACCGGTTCGACCGGCTGTGATTCATTCATTGCCGATGTTTGGATTTTCACTGACACGGCCTGAAACCTCAAAAACTCTCGAGTTTGAAGCCTCTTCACAGGAACCGATTAAAGGCCCTCCTCATTATTCTAAGAATAATTTCTTCCTCACGCCGCCTTCTTTGCGGAATTATGACTTGACCTGGGAACACCTTTTCGGTTGGCGCCACTGGTCCTGATGGAAAGCACATGTCTTCACATTGTTCACAAAACGCTTTACCTCTTTTTCGTTGTTTTTCTTCAATTGGTTCTTTGCACATAAGGCACAGAACCGTTATGAAGACCGGTCCTTTCGAGTCGTAGATTTTTGAATATGATGGCATTTTTTGTCACCTGTTCAGTCTTGGTAGGCGTACTTTTGCCATATGCCTTTGCATTTTCTTATGTTGCTGTTTAGGTCTACAATTCTTTCGAATGCCTTTTCTTTGTTTATGAGTTGCGGATATTTTTTGTAGGTTTCAAGGAGTATCAATGCTTTGTCTCTGAATTCGTTTTGTACGAGGTTTGTGAATCTTCGGTGAATGTTTGTTTTGCCTTCATGATGGGTTATGCAGCTGTGGAGAAGTGCTAAGTCCTGCACTTTTTCGAGGATTTTCTTTATTTTGTATGCATATTTGTTGAAGTTTTGAGGGTGCATTCTTTCGAAGTCTGCGGTGTTGAATGCTGATACGTCTGTGCCGGAGTCGTCGAGGTCGAGCTGCCAGAAATCGTTTTCGGTTTGTTGTTTTGGTATGTAGAGAAGAACTGCGTGTTCTTTATTTATTGCCCAGTGGATGAAGTCCCAGTATGCCTGTCTTTCTTCGTCATCTTCCGGGTATAATCCGTCAAATTTCTTGATGGGTTTCATTGTTGCTTTCGATGGCAGGTCTTGTTCATGTATCCAGTTTTGGACTTGTGTGCTGATTTCTTGTTTCATCTGTATCACCTCGTGGAGCGGGTCTTTCTTGCTCGCTCTCAGGACACCTTTGTCCCTGAGAGAGAGAAGAAAGCTTGCATCTTCATGTCGATGTGTCATAGGCGACCCCGAATGGGGGAAAGATTTAAATTGGGGTTTTGCGATTGAGCAAATACCCCTTTTAAATCTTTAGCCGTGAAGTGGCACCAAGAGTTCAGTTATCGCAGGCAATCTTCGCAGTAAATGATGAGATGTCGTGCTTCATTTTCTGGGCCTGCAAATAGCAACTTACCGCAGTTTGAGCAGGTTGCGGTCACATTTCATCTATTTTTCTGCCTAATTCGCTGTCAAAAGGGATTGATTCAAACGGTCGGTCAATAGGCCTGAATTCCTGCAACCTCCAATCAATGAAATATTTCTCCCCGTTGTATTTCACAGTGGGCAATCTTTTTGGCATTTCATTTGTCATTTTTTTGAGCCTCCATCTTCCATTTTTTATTTCTGGAAGATGAGGCAGTATTCGTGCTTGATGGGAATCAGAAACGGGTTTCTTGAGTTGTAAAAAATCCGGTCGCTCCTGCAATGATGCTGTATTTTGATGATGATTCCCTTTAGGTGTCCTATGTGTCTGTTCATGAGAAGCGTTCTCATCAAAACATAGTAGTTGCCGGTTCTCCGCTTATCACCAATAAGAATTGCCATTATTCCATTTGGCTTGACTGCCCGTAAAAGTCGCTCAACAGACCCAGTTAATTTGAGCTCAAACTCGTTCAACGTAGTACAGTTGCTGAGGTCTCTTGGGTTGTTTGAATACTTAATTATGTCCCAGTATGCTGGGTGGTAAAAGACCAAATCAAACTGTTTTTCCGGCAGTTGGCTGGTGAGGATATCCCAGCCTTGGTTAAGGTCTCTACCTTCATAATGGATTTCGCGCTTCAGGTATTTGTTGATGCCATTGACCACTTCTCTAACTGTTCCGCCGCCTTCAGCAGGGTCGAAAACGCTCTTACTGTTAAACCTCAAAACAAGGTCTTTTACAAGGTGGCCTGTGCAATTCCCTCTGTATCTCGAATTACCCCACGGCCCGCGGTCAGGGTACGACACCACACTGCACATCTCCTTGTTCTCTTGATATAGACCGTAGAAACCATTACCGAAAGCGCTCAACTTTTCTTCAAGGTTTTCAGTCCGTGACATCTCGGACAGCCTGGCTCTTACTGTATGTTGGGGCCTCTGGCCTGAATTCAGAGACTTTTAGGTGTATCTCGTGGATATGCTGAGCGCTGTTTTCAACCACGCATTCCAGGATTAAGGTTTTTATTGTTTCCATTTTTCAAGTTTCATTGTTCCAAATCTTCTGTTGTTCCGTTGTCTTCGCGCCATTTTTCATATAATTGGTCTTCTAAGTCCCACAGGATAGGACCGTCTTCTTCTTGTAATTCTTCGGTAAACTCTTCATCGAGAACCATTTCGTTTTGGTCTTCTTCTTTCACATCGATTGTTTCATATTCCATTTTTTGTGTACCTCCAGAGGCTCCGTGCCTTTTTTTGTTTAGGCACGGGGCTGGATATGAGGTACTGCTCGGCCTTGGCCTGAAGGCTTTGTTTTGTCTCACCATCTCCGTCCTGGTCCTCGTTGTCATCAAGTGAGAAATCTTTGTAGAATTATCCTACCGGCTCATTGCCTTTCGGTATTGCGAGAATCATTGGGTTCCCCTCTCCCCTTGAGGGGAGAGGGTCAGAGAGGGGTGATCAATAGGGACCGGATTGACAAATACGGTCCATACGCCCTCCACAAATGGGGAGCTATCGGCCTTATGATTGAGACCTGGCAAGGCGGTTAAATGCCTGTCGGTCGGAAACCAGTACCACAATTGGCGGAGACGCTTTCACAACCGGATCCTTCTGTTGTATCGGATTCAACGATTTACGGCATGAACCACAAACAGCGTAACCAACACTCAAATCCAAATCTGACAATGCCTCTTTGCAAACGAGACAGATGTACCTGATACCCGATTCTTGAGTTATATTGTTTTTCATATCAATCACCTCAATCAAACCTTTTCAATCCAAAAAAAGGTTTGATTAACAATTGACGCGGTTTTGGGGCACGTTAAGCGAACCCCTCGATAAATCTTTAGGCCGTAAGGCCGACCCCCGCAGGGGAGAAAGATTTACGATAAGGGGTTTGCGTGTGCCCAAAAAACCACAGAAGCGAAGGGAGATCAGCAAACACTCAGATCGGAGGCACCCATAGGTGCGTTTCTCTGCTCCGAACCCATCCGATGCCATAAAGAACCTTCTTGCCAATAAGAGGCGACTGCTCAAGTTCAAATATTTCCTTCACGTAAGAATAGACGGTGATAAAAGGAATCAAGCCATAGAAGACACGATCAGGAGCGATGGACATCCAAGATATAAAATCGAAGGTAGGAACAGAAAGGTGGGCTATTGACGACAGAAATAAATCAGGAACCAGCATGGACCAAAATCATCACCCAATGCGGCTAAGAACAACGCGAATACCTCATACCCGAATCTTCATCTTCAACAGCTCAGTTTCTACATAAAATACCATGATCCAATACTACAGCGAAGTTCAACAGAGGAACCAAAACAAAAAAATACACCGTGATGACCCTGAACATCTTGCCGATCTGCCAATGAACAATTGCTGACGACTGACAAGAAAACAGTACAAAACAACTCGAACGAACCACAGATAGACGATACAGAACCGACACTTATGAGAAAGCCTGATCTATCACAAAATAAACCTGCGAGATACTTCGTTTGCCCCCCTTCACCGCTCTGATATCGCATGGAGCCTTTCAAGGCGAGATTGATCAATTTAGTCCATTTTCTCTGTTCTCTTTTCACTCTGTTTACCCCTTTATTTGGGATGATTGTCATTTAAGGTCTTTTTTTTATTATATTCGGTTTTCGGTACATCTATTATGTGGTTGTTATTCCACGGGTTTCTTGAATTGAAATAGTATCATAAATAGTCATTTTTTGTGGTCTCAAGGGGTATTTTCGATACAATTTATGCGATTTATGATACATTTTGGGCGGAATTACGGTACGATTTGAGCCTATTCACGATGGTTTTCCGGTAATTATGATACAATTTAGCCAGTGGTGGGACGATAGATGGAAGGGGGCGGTTACGGTTTGAGAGCCGAGAGGGGGACCTGACAAGCCATCGCGGTGCCCAGAATCGATTCGGAAGGAGCATCCTGTTTGCCGCCGTGGACCCAAATTTCGGCAGATAAGCCGTGAGAGAACATCTGTTTAAGACTCGTTAACCAGATGAACTCTGAGGGGGGCATTTCCTGAACCAGCCTTGACAAGACCGCCAGTCGTCCGTTTGTATTTGTGAGAAAAAGGAGGCGGAAACCTCTCAATTTGCAATTCCAAAATTTTTCGTACCGCTTATACCGGCCGCTCCGAAAGTATTGCTGATAGTTGATGATTTTCTGCCGTATGTCACCGGGAGTGCGTTTTGGGCTGGCAATGGACTCTGTTCCCATATCTACCTCAAGAAAAAAGAGGAGGGCCATCTGCCTTTTCCTATGAGTTATGGCGAAAACTCCGTCCGGGGTAAATCCACTGGAGTTCTTAGACTGGCCTTCAACGGGGAGCGGTTCAAAGATAAGGGGTAGATCACTGTGGTCCCGTTTTAAGAAAGGGGAGATGGGGGAGAGGAACTGGGCGGATAATTGAGGTATAGCATGTTCGATCTGGTTCAGGTGGATCCAGAACCAGTTGGTTAAAAGTTGATGTTCCAGACAACGGATTTTTTCTGCGTTCATCTTATTAAGGGGCACATCCCGGAGGGCTTCGTAGTTAGATCTCAGCAGAGCGGCCCCTTTTTCGGTGAGTGAGATCGTTTTTTCTGGTCGACCGCGACTCTGGCCGAAGCCAAGGGTAGCTGATAGAATGAATCCCGCTTTCTCCAACATATTCAGGCGCCTTCGGACTACCTGTTTGCTCTTGCGCTGGATTGCCGTGATCTGGCTTACTGTGAGCACCCGGTGCTCGGCGATTGTGGCAAGGAGCTGGCGGTCGTTTTTGTTAAATTTGAATGTCATTTGGATTTATGTTTCCTTTTTGATTTTTGATTTCTTGAGGGGTCATTTTTATGCACTGTTAGATTGCGGCTTTGCCTATTTGCCCATGCCCGGACAGCTTGAAGTGCTTTTGCCGGAACAGGCGTAGTCCCGTCTAACCATGCTTCACATGTCTTTGGTTTTTTTCGACCTGTTATGCTTACAAGTTGACCAGCACTAAAGTTGTATTGTTTTCGAAGGGCTATGAGTTCCTTGTTTGAGGGGTCACATTGTCGTTTTTCTTTTGGTGTTATCTTCTGTGTCATCCATGCTGCGCTCGTTGCCACGGTGAGGCCAATTGAGAGGGGTTCGAGGACCAGGACTAAAATTAGGATCAGCATGGCAATGGCGTCTGTTTCGTTGATTTTCAATATTTGAGCGACCGCGAAAATGGGACCAGAGGATGCTTGAGTTTTGATAAATCCGGTTTCAAGTTCACCTTGCTGTTTTGCGATTTCCAACAGCCTGGCCTGTTTTTGTCCGTAGCCGGATGCTTTTCGTTCTTTTATTCTCCTTGTTACATGAGAAGTTGGAAGTCCGGCTAATGTGGAGTCGATGGTCAATATTTGTTTTTGGAGGATTGCTGCCTCTTTTTTAAGCCCTTTAAGGGCTGTTTCGGTGACCCTCGAGTTTTGGGTTGCGTTGGCGTGGCTCAGTGACAAGAAACCTATGACTTCGATTGAAGTCAATAAGACCAGAACGGATATGATGAGAATGTACAGGTTTTTGGTAAGGCTACCGATTTTCTGCCAGTTTCGGTACAGGTGGGCCACGGTCAAGATCTTGCCGATTTCCATGCCCAGACCCATACACATAATAACTGAAGCATTGCTGGCAAACACGGCCATCAGTCCGTATACGGACATGTATACGGAGCTCCCTGCAACAAGCAGCAGACTTATTGTCACAAGAATGGGGTACATGATTCACACCTCCCTGTTTTTCCGGAACAAGCTGGTGGTTACTGACTGAGACATTTGGCTTCCACGGAACATGGACTTTTTCTGACCATCTGGTTTTGGTCTAATCCGGCCAGGTTTTTTAGTGGGCTGGTCAAGATCTTTTTTGGTTTGGTCAGGATTGGTCAGGTTTTGGTCAGATTCCATTTTGGTCAGACCGGTTCAGTTCTCTTCTAAAACCTCACAATGCATTTCTTGACCCACGGTTCTGCAATGGCTTTCAGTTTTCTTAGTTCTTTCTTGCTGTGACCAGCGCCTGTTTTGGCGAAAAATGCTGGGCTCAGCACTTTATTGTCATCACGGAATCGCTGTAAGGCATACAGCTCGGCACCATTTATGGATTTTGAGATATCCTGAATGTTTTGTTCATCCACTATAGGCTTTATGCATGTTGTCCTGAACTCATAGAGTATACCTGAGCCCATGATGGTTTCGATGCTTGCAAGCGTTTGGCTTGGATCGTAGTTTTTCACGATGGCGGGCGGGTAGCTGAGAGGATCGGTCTTGATATCCATTGCAATATAGTCAACGAGTCCCTCATCGATGATGAGTTTGATTGCTTTTGGCCGGCTGCCATTTGTGTCGAGTTTTATTGGATAGCCTATCATTTTAATTTTTTTGCAGAGGACTGCGATCTCTTCATGGATGGTTGGCTCTCCTCCTGAGATGACCACGCCGTCAATAAAGCCCTTGTGGCTTTGAAGGAATTCGTAGAATGTCTTTTCATCAAGACAGGTTGTTTTGGAAAATCCGCCATTCACAAGTTGTGGGTTGTGACAATAGGGGCAGTTAAAGTTGCAGCCTGAGAGAAAAAGCACACAGCTTAATTTCCCTGGATAGTCAATCAAGGAATTCTTCTGTAATCCGCCTAAGATCATTGGACTTAATCCTTGTCGAACCGGTCTTTGCCCTGCCAGAAAGGCTCAGGCCACCTCAAACACCTCTCTTATTGCAAATTCTGCTTGTTTCCCGTCGTTCCACTGCTTGACAGGCCTCAAGTACCCAACGACCCGCGAATAAACTTCGGTCTCTTTCCCGCAAACAGAGCATTGTTTTTGTTCGCCGTTCAGGTACCCGTGGGAGGGGCATACACTGAAGGTAGGGGTCAGGGTGAAATACGGGAGCCGGAAATTGTTGACCACTTTTTTGATCAGTGCCTTTAGGGCCTCAATATCACTGACCTGTTCTCCCAGATAGAAATGTAGGACCGTTCCGCCCGTATATCTTGCCTGCAATTCGTCCTGCAACTCTAAGGCTTCGAAAATATCGTCAGTGTAATTTACGGGTAGCTGGGTGGAGTTTGTATAAAAGGGAGCAGCCCCTTTTCGATATTCCGCTTCATTTGCACAGATGATTTCAGGAAACCGTTTTTTGTCCATCATTGCAAGGCGATACGATGTGCCTTCTGCTGGTGTTGCTTCTAAATTGAACATTTCACCGGTTTCTTCCTGTATTTCTGACATGATTAAGCGGAGATAGTCCATGGTTTTGAGGGCGAACACCTGCCCTTTGTCACTTCCGATGTCCTGCCCAAACAAGTTCAGGCACGCCTCGTTCATGCCGATGATTCCGATGGTCGAAAAATGGTTCGTCCAGTACTTACTCGTGCCCTCCTTGACCTGTCTCAGATAGAACTTTGTGTAAGGATAAAGGTTTTTATCTGTGAATTTCTCAAGGATTTTCCTTTTTATTGTGAGGCTTTCTTTTGCCAGGAACACCATTTTTTCCAAAGCGACAAAGAACGCATTTTCATTTTTTGAAATGTATCCTATCTTTGGCAAGTTGATGGTGACCACCCCAATTGATCCAGTGAGAGGGTTAGCCCCAAAAAGACCGCCACCTCTTTTCAGAAGCTCCCTGTTGTCAAGGCGAAGGCGGCAACACATGGCCCTGGCGTCTTCAGGCGACATGTCAGAGTTGACAAAGTTTGAGAAATAGGGGACTCCGTATCTACCCGTCATTTTCAAGATCGGTTCCAGCACAGGATTGTCCCAATCAAAATCCTCTGTGATGTTGTAGGTGGGTATGGGGAAGGTGAAGACTCGTCCTTTGGCATCGCCTTCCATCATGACCTCAGCAAATGCCCTGTTGATCATGTCCATTTCTATCTGAAAATCCGAATATGTCTCTTTTTGCTCAACGCCTCCTATGATTACACGTTGGTTTTTCAGAGCAGCGGGCGAGATTAGGTCGAAAGTTAGGTTGGTAAATGGCGTCTGGAAACCGACCCGGGTCGGGATGTTTATGTTGAAAATGAATTCCTGAATGGCCTGTTTGACACCTTTGTAACCCAGTTTGTCATACCGGACAAAGGGGGCGAGAAGTGTATCAAAGTTGGATATGGCTTGGGCACCGGCAGCTTCTCCCTGTAAGGTGCAGAAAAAGTTGACGAGTTGGCCTAAAACAGATCTAAGATGTTTCGCGGGAGCACTTTCGACTTTCCCTCCAACACCCTTGAAGCCGTACACGAGCAAGTCTTTAAGCTCCCATCCATCGCAATAGGACGCAAGGATGTTGAGATCGTGTATGTGGAAATCCCCGCTCTTGTGAGCACGCCTGATCTCGGGGGGGTAAATGCGATTTAGCCAGTATTCAGAGGTGATGTCCGATGCAATGTAGTTATTGAGCCCCTGGAGGGAATAAGACATGTTGCTGTTTTCATTGATTTTCCAGTCCAGGTTTTGGATATAGCTCTCGACCAAATCAACACTCGCCTTGATTGCGATGGCCCTTATCTGGGCATGTTGTTCCCGGTACAGGATGTATGCTTTAGCTGATTTATGGAATGGTGAGTTGAGGAGCACTTTTTCAACGATGTCCTGAATCTCTTCCACTTTGGGGATGGGGCCAAGACCCAATTTATATGCCAGGCCCAAAACCCGCTTTGTGAGCCTTATAGCCTTTTTTTTCCTAAACTCACCGGTCGCTCTTCCTGCCTTTCGAAGCGCTGCGGTGATTTTTGATGAGCGAAATCTAACAACTTGGCCGTCCCGCTTTCTAATATTCTCAAACATGATTGCTCCCCTCCCTCGAAAAAAGTCAAAGATCAGCGAAAGCCTCATCGTCAGGCCTTGTAACCCTTGAAGCGGCAGAAAAGGAGATTCAGTTTCAGGAAATGATTTCGATGATGAGAAATTTGTGTTGATAAAAAGGGCTGGACATGGTAAATTTTAACATCAAGTCGGAAATGGGAATAGGAAACGGAGGGTAAAGCTGGCATGCCTCCCTGAGAGAACAGACGGCATTGTGACACATGTATTTTGGAGGTCCCTCAGGCTTGATTTGGTGCGGTGCTCACTGAGTGAAAAACTGAGTGAAAATGAGGTAGGGAATTCAGGTTTTTAGCGATTTTTACAGGTAAATTCACGCAAATATCAACGCAGTAAGTCTTTGGAATAACAGCAACTATTTGATTTAACTGAAAATATCAGATTCGTAACAGGAGCCTGTCACGCCGGAGGTCGCGAGTTCGAGTCTCGTCGTCCCCGCCAGAAATATTAAAGCCTGTTACGTATTATCGGCGTGACAGGCTTTTTTTGTCATGGGTTACCATGTTTACATACTGCAATCC
>Ga0222666_1000262_pt1 | contig 35768 bp, 33 predicted proteins | sample AntAcemetagen655_FD_181710 | JGI IMG/M metagenome (GOLD analysis project Ga0222666, IMG submission 181710) | Saline water microbial communities from Ace Lake, Antarctica - #655 | ecosystem: Environmental > Aquatic > Non-marine Saline and Alkaline > Saline | place: Antarctica: Ace Lake...
CCGGGGCACGTGGATTTTACCATCGAAGTCGAGCGCTCTTTGCGTGTTCTCGATGGGGCCATCGGTGTCTTCTGTGCCGTGGGCGGCGTGGAGCCGCAGTCCGAAACGGTCTGGCGTCAGGCGGATCGCTACCGGGTGCCGAAAATTGCCTTTATTAACAAGCTGGACCGCGTGGGTGCTGACTTTTTCAGGGCCGTGGACATGATAGAGGCGCGTCTTGATGCAACCCCCCTGATCCTTCAGATCCCCTGGGGAGCGGAAGATCAGTTCAAAGGTGTCATCGATCTCATCGGGATGGAGGCTATTTTATGGGAAGATGAAACCCTTGGCGCGCAATACAGCACCACCCCCATTCCTGAAGAGATGGCCGAAGAAGCTTCCAGGTATCGGGAGTTGCTCCTTGAAACTATGGCAGATAATGATGACGGGGTAATGGAAAAATACCTTTCCGAGGAAGAAATTCCGGCTCAAGAGCTGAAAGAAGCCATTCGAAATGCCACCAAAACAATGACCCTGGTTCCCATTTTCTGCGGCACGGCACTGCGAAACAAGGGCATTCAACCCCTTTTGGACGGTATTGTGGATTACCTTCCCTCGCCCCTGGATGTTCCTCCCATTGCGGGGATCCATCCCGGCACCGGTAAGACGGAAACGCGCCCGGCGAAGCCCGGCGGCCCTCTCTCGGCCCTGGCATTTAAAGTGATGATGGACCAGGGCAGGAAGATGACGTACCTCCGGATCTACTCGGGGACCTTGAAAGCGGGGGGAACGGTCTTTAATCCCGGGAAAAACATCAAAGAAAAACCGGCACGGCTATTGAAGATGCATTCCAACAAACGGGAACGCATTGATGAAGTATCCGCTGGGGATATCGTCGCGGCAATGGGCCTGAAAATCACGACCACCGGCGATACGCTCTGTACGGAAAATGACCCAATCCTGCTCGAACCCATCCAGATTAACGAGCCGGTCATCAGTGTGGCGGTAGAACCCAAAAAAGTCCAGGACCATGACAAGCTTCTGGAAGCGCTTAAGAAACTGTCCGACGAAGACCCCACATTCAAAACCAAAATAGACGAAGAAACAGGCCAAACCCTCATTTCAGGCATGGGTGAATTGCATCTGGAAATCCTGACGGGACGGCTTAAGCGGGAATTTTCCGTTGAAATAAACCAGGGGAAGCCCCAGGTGGTTTATCGGGAAACCATCACCACATCATCAATCCAGGAAGAAATATTTCAGAGAGAATTGAGCGGTCAACAGCACTTTGCGGGGGTTCAAGTCGAAATATCGCCGCTTAAAAGAGGCTCTGGGAATAAATTTACAAACCAATGCAAAGCAGAGGGGCTCACCGAAGAATTTCTTGAGGCGATCCGTCAAGGCATCAATGAAGCTGAAGGGGGCGGTTCCCTGATGGGTTATCCGGTTATTGATGTCAGGACAACCCTTTTAAATGTTCAGGTGAAAGAGTCTTCCGATGCCATGGCGTTCAGGGTTGCCGTCAACATGGCTTTCAAGCAGGCCTTTTTGAAAGCGGACCCCATTCTTCTTGAACCGATCATGAAAACGGAAGTGCTGGTGCCCGAAGCGTTTACCGGGGATGTGATCGGCGATCTGAATGCCCGCAAGGGAAAAATCTCCCAGATTGTCAGCAAGGGATCGACCCAGGTAATAACCGCCAATGTTCCCCTGTCAAAAATGTTTGGTTATTCCACGGCCCTGCGGTCCGCTTCCCAGGGCAGGGGAACCTTTTCCATGCAGTTCAGTCACTACGACCAGTCGTAGTCCAATTTTCACTTTCTCTTGACTTCAAGCAGCGCTTTCCCTTTCCCGTAATCGATAACAACCCCATAGGACGTGATTTCCACCAGTCGAAACCCGCTCTCCCCAATGGTGTCCCCTTCTCTGTAGCCCTGCATATTGATGAAAACCCGACGCTCGGGAGGGTTGGGGGAATACATGTGGACATTGATTTCCAATGGACCCAAAACGGATTGTATGTCTTCGGGGAGGTCATCAAACGAGGGTAGGGTCTCTTTTGGCGGCGCTTTAGGGACAACTTTCACGGCGGCCGTCGAACGTTTTTCTGTGTTCTTTAAGGCCATGGTTTGTTTGACCGGTTCCGGAACCGGTTTTGGGTCCGCAATATCTTTCTTTGGTGGCGGAGCCGGGGCAGCGGGTGATTCGAGCGCTTTTTCAGGGGATACCGTCACAAGAACAGTCTTCAGTTTGGCCTTTTCCTGAGACACGGGCAAGGGTTTTTCAGCAGCAGGGGGAGCAGACGACGTCGGGGCTGCATTTTTCCCGGTTTTCTTTGCCACCGATAAGGGTTTGGACGGGTCTTTGGGCAGCGACCGCTTTCTCTCCGTCGATGCCGTCCCGGCCGCCGTAGCATTCGCTACTTTGGCGGAGTCGGCCAGGGCAGCCTGCGGTGCTTTGTCTTTAAGATTGCCCTCGGAGGGCTCTTTCGGCCAGAATATGATGGCCACGGCCACGAAAACAGCCAGAAAAGCGCCACCCGCCCAGAGCCACGGATTGACCTTGCGGCGGTTCAGACGTCCTTCCTGATAAATGGCACTCAAATCAGGTGCCTTTTCCAGTTTTCGCTCCCGTTCAGCGCGTTTCAGGGCGTCTAGAATCAATGACATGTGGATACCTTTACAGCCGTCGTAGCATTACTTTGGCGGAGTCAGCCCGATTAGGGGGTCTCGCGATCCAGCGCCGGGGAAGGCGGTTCACGTTCCGCTTTCGTCAGCTGAATCAAGGTCTGTTCTCCCACAATGCCGTCCGCTTCTACAGCATAGGACCTTTGAAAATTCATGACCCGCTGTTCCAGAATATCGTCAAATACAGCTTTTTCCGTTCCATCCGACACATTGCTCACGCCCTCTATGCGGTTCAGCTGCGCTTTCAGCCAGCGCACATCGGGGCCCGAATCCCCTTTCTTGAGGATGGCACTTTTGATGGGTGGCGGTTTCCAGATCAAGGTGAAGTCCCCGAACCAGAAAGGGTCCAGATCATTTCTGGACAGGGACAGTCGGCTGTCCCCGAAATCCAGGAGTACCTCCTGGTCTTTGATCTGCATGGCAGCAACATAATGCCTGCGCCCCCGACTGTCGATCAGTTCCAGAACCGCCGGGCGATTCAGGTGTCTTAGGGTGGTCCAGTTTCCCCTGTCGCTGTAGCAGCGATAACCCACGTTGGGCGCCCATTCACAAACACCCATGCCCGACATGGCCGGCCCATCTGTGTTTGGAATGGCCAACCCCCAGTGCTTCAACAGGGATTGAAAGGCGTTTTTAATATGGGTATCGGTCTTTTCCCCATAAAACACGTCATCAAGGGTTCCGGGCGCTTCTCCAGCCTTCTTTTTTACAGCGCTCACCGCCGGCTTTGTGGCGGTTTTGCTCGAATCCTCCTGCCATTGCGACCACCATTGGCCGGGGTTCGGATTCTGAAAGAAAAGCCATCCCGCCCCCAGGATAACCAGAAACAGCAGCGCCAACAGCCATCCCTTGACGCCTGGGCTCCGAACAAGGGCTTTTTTCCCCATGACTTCAGCAGCGGCCCTGCGGGCCAGACTTCTGTTAACCACCATGCATTTCCTGCCGTAGGCGCCGAGTAATGCCCGATCACAGATGGTATTGATCAGCCGGGGAACGCCACCGGACAAACGATGTATGAGATGGAGGGTGCTCCGCGTAAACAATGGGCGTTTACACCCTGCCACCTCAAGGCGATGTTCAATGTAGGCGGCGGTTTCTTCAAGGGACAGGGGCGTAAGATGGTAGCGGGCCGTAATCCGCTGCCCCAACTGGCGTAATTCCGGTTTGGCCATCATGCCCTGGAGTTCCGGCTGACCAATGAGAAGAATCTGAAGCAGCTTCCGGGTGGTGGTTTCCAGGTTGGTCAACAATCGAACCTGCTCCAATACATCGGTGCTGAGATTCTGAGCTTCGTCAATAATTACCACTGTCCTTTGCCCTTTGGCATGGATATCCAGCAGGTGACGATTCAAGTGGTCGATGAGTACCTTGAGGCTTTCCGTGGGTGTCGGATAGGAAACTTTCAATTCGTCGCAGAGAGACGCCACCAGTTCAAGGGAAGTTTGTTTGGGATTCAGGACCAGCGCAACTTCAACCCCTTCGGGAACCTGTTCCAGCAGGCTGCGGCACAGGGTGGTCTTTCCCGTTCCCACTTCGCCGGTCAGCAGCACAAACCCCCCTTTTTCGCCCATTCCAAACAGCAGATGGGCCAGGGCCTCCCGATGTCGCTGGCTCATGAAAAGGAACCGGGGATCAGGGGTCAGGTCGAAGGGATTCTCAGTAAGCCCGAAATATGAAATATACATGGCTTTCCAATCAAAAATAAAATGTTACCATAATGATATGGGGCACTATTTTCCGGAAGGTGCCTCAAACACCGGCGGCCGTTTCTCCAGAAAAGCCGTCACGCCTTCCACGCCATTTGGCTGCCCTGCCACAAAAGATAATAGATTCCGCTCATTTTCCAAATGGGTTTCAAAACTGGTGTCAAACGAATCGGTCATCAGTTTTTTGGATGCGGCAAAGGAGTCAAGAGACCTTTTCTTCAGTTTGCAGACGAGCTCAAACGCCGTTTCAACAGTTTTTCCATCATCCACCATTTCGGTTATGAGACCCCATTGAAAGGCTTTCTTCGCACTGATCGGCAGATCAAATGCGGCTATTTCAAGCGCTTTTGCCGCTCCTACCAGCCGTGGCAACATGAAAGAACCGCCGCCGTCGATGCTGAGGCCATTGCTGGTATAGCCCTGTTTCAGAATGGCGGATGTTGCCATGACCCTGAAATCACACGAAAGGGCCATTGAAAAACCGCCCCCCGCAGCCAGGCCGTTAATGGCCGCCACAACCGGTTTGGGCATTCGCCGGATTTCAAGGATGGCCTGGTGGAATTGCGCCGCCAGTTCGTGAAAGGCTTTTGGAAAATTATCCTGATGATCGCTTACCCACCGCAAATCACCACCGGCGCAAAAGGCCCTCCCTTTTCCCGAGATGACCACGCCCGCAATGTTCCGGTCCAGGGCCAGTGGAATAAGTGTCTCCGAAAGTCGTTGCACCATATCCGGATCAAAGGCATTATACGCCTCAGGGCGATTCAGGTAAACCATTGCAACGCCCTCTCTTTCTTCAAGTTGGATCGTATTTGTCATGCGGGACCTCCCTGAACCTGTTGAATTCGAGGATTCAATAACCTTCTTACTTTCGCGTAAGCGCTTTGACAATCATCAATGTGGGTATTATAGTTGACTCAGCGCCGCTATTTCGCTATGGATAGCAGCGCTTGAATGAAAACATGATGACGCAATTTGCGAAACATATCCTAAACAAGAAATGATTTCAATGGAAACCAAACATCACTGCTTAATTGATCACTATGAAAGACGTCTCAATTACCTTCGTATCTCCATCACGGACCGATGCAACCTTCAATGCCTCTACTGCATGCCGCCCGAAGGCATTAAAAAATTGCGGCACGAGGATATTCTGACCTATGAAGAAATTCTTCGTCTGGCCCGCATCGCCGCCCGTCTGGGTGTGGATAAAATCCGTTTGACCGGGGGTGAGCCCCTTGTAAGAAAGGATTTCCCCCTTTTGCTGCCCGAGTTGATGTCCATACCCGGACTCAAAGATGTGTCCATTACCACCAATGGGATCTATTTGAAAGAGCATCTGGAGAACATCCGCTCAGCCGGCATAAAACGGATCAACATCAGCCTTGACAGCCTCAAAAGGGACCGGTATCGGCGGATTACCGGCTTTGACGGTTTCGACCGCGTCCGGGAAGCCATTTTACTGGCACACAAATTGGATTTTTACCCTATTAAAATCAATATGGTGGTCCTCAAAGGCATCAATGACGATGAGGTGGTTGATTTTGCCCAGCTTTCGGTGCGCTATCCTTTTCATGTGAGGTTCATTGAATATATGCCCAGTGGTCTTCTTCTCCATAACGAGCCTTTGCATTATGTATCAAATACCGTTATCCGGGAACGACTTGAAGCCATAGAACCACTGATTCAGCTTCCCCGGAAGGCCATTGACGGCCCCACGGTGCGTCACCGGTTTGAAGGCGCCCAAGGGGAAATCGGGTTTATCAGCCCGCTGACCCATCATTTCTGTCAGGTCTGCAACCGTCTGAGGCTTACGGCCAAAGGACATTTGAGGCCCTGCCTGCTTTCCAATCAGGAACTGGATTTGAAAGGTCCCATGAGGGCAGGTGCCACGGACCGTGATCTGGAAAATATTTTTGCGGAAGCGGCTGACCGTAAACCCCGCGCTCACCACTTGAATTCGGAAGATGACATGTCCCTTGATGGGCGCATGTCAGCCATCGGGGGATGATTCGATTGCGGAGTGGGGATTCCGGATTGCGGAATTTTAAAGGCTGCCATTTTGCGAAAGCCGGGCCAGCAGGTTTTGGGCGTTTAACCCCGTGATCTGGTCCATCTGATCAGTGGTAAGTCCTACAGTGCCCATCTCCTTGAAGTACCGTTGCGGTTTTAGAAGCGGATAGTCGCTGCCAAAGAGTATTTTGTCAAAACCCGCCACCTCACCGGCAATTCTATACATTTCCGGACGGTATAGAAATGGTGATGCCGCCGTATCAAACCACACGTTTTGAAGTACGGTTTTAACTTCTTTTTTCATCAAGGCATAAAACAGGAGCCCTCCGCCCCAGTGGGCCAGAATGATACGATTTTCCGGATAGGCCTTGACAAAATCATAAATCTGACGAAGGGTGTTGGGCGTTTTGCCGGGATATGGATGTCCCACCGGTTCGTTGGTGTGAAGCATGAAAAGACCATTTTGTTCTAAACACATGTCCATCACCGGTTTGAGGGCCTGAACCACCGCTGTTGTTATGCCGTCGCCGTAAACCGCGAGTTCCCCCACCCCCGAGAGTCCTTGGTTAAAACACCTTTCCGCTTCCTTCGCCCCTGTTGGTGAAAAAGGAGAGAAGCAGGCCAGGCCCACCAGTCGATCGGGATACCGGTTTACAGCCTCAACCACATAATCGTTATTCAGCTTGAAATATTCGGCATTTTCCCAGGAAAAACCAAACACCAGCGATTTTTGAACACCTGCTTCGTCCATTGCCGAAATCAAGTCTCGAGGCCCCACCAGCCTGGCCTGGGGAGAATTGTAAAGGGATTTAAAGGCCTCCTCGCCGTTAAAAAAAACTTCCCGGTTCTCCCTGATGCGGGGAGGGAAGATGTGGGTATGGAAATCAATGATCATTATAAGTTCCTCCGCTTTTAAACAAATTTTGTCTTCCATTCTTTCATCTTCTCCGCCGGCCACGCCACACAAAATGCAGGATGGCCTTTCATGACCATCTGCATGCAGGCGCCGCCATCGGCGCAATCCGGATTGCAATGGATAATATCAGACTCCCGGCCATTCCGGACCTTTTTCGGCCATTGTGGGTCGGCCCAGAGGACACGCGCCAGACCGATCAGGTCGGTTTTCCCATCGGAGATGGCCTGCTCCGCAAATGCGCCGGTAGCGAAGCGGCCGGCGGCAATGACCGGCACGTCGACTCCCGCACGGATCTCTGCGGCCAGATTCAGCATGTAGCCTTCCTGTTTGGATTTTTTCAATATTTCAGGCAGGAAGAAGGATTCATAGGTGCCACCCATGACTGAAATGTAGGCAATACCCGCCTGGTCCAGGGTTTTAGCGAATTGACGTGATTCTCCCAGCTGCAAGCCGTCAGGGAGCCATTCGTCGGATAGAAACCGATACCCCACCGGAAAGACACCCACTGCCGCTTTGACCCGCGTCAGTACCTCAAGGGCAAACCGCTGGCGATTTTCCAGGATACCCCCGTATTCATCGGTGCGTTGGTTGGTCCTTGGGGAAAGAAATTGGGATAATAGATAGCCGGTGCCGCCATGCAGTTCCACCATATCGAACCCTGCGTTTTTTGCTCTGGCCGCGGCGTTGGCATATTTGTCGATGATACGGTCGATCTCTTCATTTTCCAAGGCCTTTGGCATCCGACCGAAGGTTTCCACCGCAGATGGCGCCAGTGGCTCTTTGGTTGCGTGGGCGAAACGGCCGGCGTGGTTAATCTGCAGACAGGCCAGTGCACCCTCTTGTTTGATGATCGAGGCCAGCTGCTTCAACCCGTCAAGGTTGTCGTCGGTGTCAGCCCGCAGGGTTCGGTTGGAGCCGCTGCCGACGGGATGGTCCACTGTCGCATTTTCGACCACGACCATGGCCACGCCGCTACTGGCCATCAGCCGGTAATGCTCGAGCAGCATATCGGTAACCGTACCGCCTTCACCGGCATAGCCCAGGTAGAGCGGTGCCATGATAAGACGGTTTTTCAAGGTCAGGCCCTTCAGGGTAATTTCAGAAAACAAATTATTATACATGCTGTACCTCCCTTTTTAAGTGTGGCTTCCAGCAAAACCTGGGCAGAGCGGCTGAATCAAAGCAAAACTCTCAGATATTTATTGATTAGTCGAACGCCGGGAATAACCGGCACAGCCTTATCGTGGCCGGTTAATTCCTTTGTTAACCGCCGATGATTTCATTTAATCCTTCGATTATTATGGTGAGTTCTTCCTCAGATGCCTTTGAAATTTTCCTACGGATTTGTTTCACAGAAAGAGTTCGGATCTGACTAATCTTCACCCAGGATTTTTTAGGGAGTTTAGCGCCTTCTAGTTCAAATGTCAGAGGATATCCAGCCCTTTGTGGTTGGCTTGTTAATGCAACAGCAATAACAGTTCCGGACCTTTCATTAAAAACATTGTGGCTTAAAATGAGAATAGGGCGTAATCCGCCCTGTTCGCTTCCTATTACCGGATTTAAATCAGCCCAGTAGATATCGCCTCTCAATATTCTGGCCATTCTTCCAACTCCGATGTGAAACCTTCTTCCGCTAAAGACTGTTCAAATTCAGGATCAAGTTTAGCGCACTCTTGAGCTAAACGACTTTTTTCCATGCGTTTCAATTTCTCCGCAACCGCCGCCTGAATAGCCTTGCTTCGGTTTGGGAAAAAAGCGGATTTCACAAGCATATCTAGCCTTTTTACCATATTGCTTTCTAATGTAATTGCTATTTTTGAAGCTGCCATTTTTACCACCTCCGGTATGATAATATATCATACCGGCCTTGATTTCAAGAAATTTTTTTTATGGCCTTTAGCGGTTAACGTATTCATCACAGGCGCGAAGTTATGAGCGTCCTGTGCATGAAATGGTTGTGTGCCGGGCACGGCACATGTTCTTAAGGGTGCGCATAATCTATCATAATTTTGATAGGTTATGCAAGTCCCAGACCCAGCCAGGTAGTGGCGAAGAGTGTAGCGGTATCACAACCGGGTATCCAGCAATGGTGCCTGGGAAGGCAGTGGCCCTGTTACGGCAGGGTACCGCAAACGCACGGGGCGACGAACAGAAATCGAGTGAGGCGGGTCTGGTGGGACGAGTCCGCAACACAGGACAAAGTCCTCTAACTACCACAGGCCAGACACGTATACTCGGCGCTCGTGTGCGGAAAGACATGTGTTTACCCCGGGAGGCCCGTTGCGCCTCGTGTGAATCTGCAACTGAAACGTACCGGAATATAAGGGGAATCCGGTGGAACAAAACCCTGGCGTCATGGATGTTTCGAGCCGTGTCCTTGACGAGCCCGACCAGATGGTAGGGACACAAACAAATGGGCTCGACAGTATGCAGAGACCACGAGTGAGCGAACCGTAAGGGGAGCCTACCGCGTGACGGGAGTCAGCAGAGGGCATAGTAGTCGGAGGAAACGAGCCCTGATTACCAGGGAGGTCTCACCCCGACGAAGGCCCGAACGGTGCCACCTGCCGAATGGCAGGGGTAAATGGTCGCGGTTGTCAAAGAACGTGTACTTATCAGCCTAATGCAGCAGTAGCTGAAAGGTCGGTAACGTCGCATTCTGAAAAAAAACCCGGTAGGGCGGAACCTGTTTTATCCGTGCCTGCTCTGATCAGCCGAATCGCCGTATACGGACCCGTATGTACGGTGGTGTGGGAGGGGGGAGCTGCGAGGCTCCTCCCTATCCCCATAAACGGCTTGGTTTCACTCTTTGTCAAAACTATCCACCACTATTGCCCCCATGGAGGCTGGCATGGTGATAACGATTACCCGCTTAAAAGACGTTATTGGGTCGGCTAATAATGGAAGTTTGTCCAAACACAGCAGCACCAAACAAACCACCAAAGCTGTCATTAAGTAAGCAACAATAATGCGAAAAATGAATACATCTAAACGTGCCTTAATGTCTTTTTGAAACACACTTTGATAAGTGAAAATGCCAAGAAACAGTACTGACAAAGTAAACAACATCAATAAATTAGGGAAAGGCAACGTTTGACCTAAACGCCATGCTTCTTCTGAAAAAGATATTGGTACGGCAAGTGCAAATGCTCCGACAAATATCTGACTCGCATCTTCCGTATTGAAGCTGAATTTTATTTTATTCTTTTTCCAATTGTTTCCATTTAACGTTGCTTTTCAGCGGCGCGGCTTTTTGCGTCCGTTGGAAAAGCCTGGCTATGTATTAAGCTACACACAATTAGTTCTTGATACGGATTTGGTAGCCAGAAGGAACCATCAGGGCACAAAGATGGTACAGCATATGGAATAATAAATTGCGTTAGCGGCGCTTTCCTGGCAGCATTAATCCGCTACCTAAAAAACTACGCCTAGGCAAAAGATCGGGGCCTTCATAAACGCTTTTTACATCAGATACAGAATACACTGCAGTCTGATCAAGCTCTTTAATTAACCGGATAAGCGAGGGGACCTTGCGCCTTTTGTCAATAATAAGAAGCAGTTCAACCGGATTATCTTCCCCCATATCACCATCGAATGAAGCTACCTTAAATCCCGCGTTACGTATTTTTTCTGCCAGGACGTCACGATTGAATGATATGCAACGGACAAGTTCATTACCAATAGCAAAACTGCTTTCAATCCACATGCCAACAAAATTACCCACGGCAAAACCACCGGCATAGGCCAACGCAAGATACCACTGATCAAGGTTTGTCAAAACCTGGGCTGCTGCAACTAACCAGATAATAATTTCAAAAAAACCAATAAATGAGGCCAGAAATTTGTGGCCGCGAAATACAACAATAGTTCGAAATGTTCCAAGCGAAACATCAGCAACTCTGGCAAAAAAGATAAGCGGCGCTAACAAATATGGATATTCAACTAATAATTCAGTCATTACTGCTCCCTAGTTAATTGCGATTAATACATAACGTCCCCTGCTTTTTAGGGGCCATCAAGTGATTATACGGATCTGGATATCATCCGATTTGTGATGTTATCCATCAACATACACGACCCCGTTGCACTACATATATTGAGAATAGCCCAAAGGACTTGATTTTGTCAAAACCTGTGAAACATTGAATTTTGAAAAGCATTTGGCTCTGAAATATATTTGACATATAAGCTTGATATCACTGGGACTTTTAGCTTCTGAAAGGTTGCGAGAAATAGCAGTTACCTCAGATTCACAAAACCCAATGTATGTTGGAGCATGCGGCTGTATTTGATTTCCCCTTTCATCGTGACTGTTACGCCATCTTAAAACCAATTCTTCCTTTTAAATCCCAGTAACATGAGAACACCTATAATCAGCATTACAAGTCCTACCGTCGGATATCCCCAGTGCCATTCCAGTTCAGGCATAAATTTGAAATTCATGCCATAGACGCCGGCAATGAAGGTGAGCGGGATAAAGATGGTGGCGATAATGGTCAGGACCTTCATCACCTCGTTCATTTTGTTGCTGAGGCTTGACAGATAGATGTCAAGGGTGCTGCTAACGGCGTCTCGGAGGGTTTCAATGTTCTCGATGACCTGGATGGTATGATCGTAAACGTCTCTCAGATAGGGCGCCACGGACTCCCCGATCAACGGCGACTCGGTTCGCTGAAGGGCGTTGATAGCTTCCCGGAGGGGCCAGATGGAGCGACGTAGAAAAGCCATCTCACGACGAATTTCCTGGATTTCCCGCAGATTTGAAGGATCCGGCTCAGTGAGAACCGATTCTTGCAGGATTTCAATCCTTTCGCCCATGCTCTCAAGGATGATAAAATAATTGTCAACAATGGCATCCATCAGGGTATAGGCCAGGTAATCGCTCCCGGATTTTCGAATGCGCCCCTTCCCTTTCTGGATGCGGTCTCGTACAGGCTGAAACACGTCCCCATCGCGCTCCTGAAAGGAGATGACGAAGTTGCTCCCCACAATCAGACTGAGCTGCTCAGCTTCGAAAGCGCTTTTCCCGTTGTTATGGGACAGCATTTTCAGCACAATAAAAAGGTACTCCCCCATGTCTTCCATTTTGGGACGTTGCTCGGTATGGACCACATCCTCCAGAACCAGGGGGTGGATGTCAAAGATTTTGCCGAATTCTTCGATGACGGCCATGTCATGGAGGCCGGTAACATTCACCCACGTCACGGTTGGACTGGCTTTGAAGGGACTGCAGGCCCCAACAGAGAGATCCGATTTTTCTTCCACATGACGTTCATCATAGTCTATCAGGGTGATTCGCACATCTTCCGTTTGTTTTTCTCCGATATGCACCAGGGTGCCCGGCGGGAGCCCGGCTTTCTTGGAACTTTTTTTTAAGAGTCTCAAAGCGGATAACCTCCTTTTTCGTGGGATGAAACAAAAAATGCTCGGGCGTTCCTTTTCAACCGGAACTGGGGACGTCCGGCGGCCCCTGCATATTGACATGGAGCGGCGGAGCGGACCCCTCTTTCGGTTCTCCCATGTAGACGGTGCGATGGGGAAAGGGGATTTCAATACCCCGTTCATCAAAGGCCCGCTTCATGAGCCGGTAGAATGCCCGCTTGATGCCCCACTGTTTCAGGGGTTTGGTTTTGAATCGCGCGCGAATGATCACGGCTGAATCTTCAAACCGGTCCAGTCCGAAAACTTCCAGGGGTTCCAGGATATTGGGTCCGTGATCCGGATCTTTCTGAAGGGTCGCCCCCAGTTCCTTTAGAATTTCAATAACTTCGTCAACGTCTTCCCGATAGGCCACACCGATATCCATGACGGTCCTTGAAAAAACCTTGGAAAAATTGCTCAGGGAATCGATGCTGCTGTTTGAAATGACGTGAAGGGTGCCGTTCATGTCTCGCAGTTTAACGGTTCTCAGGCCCACCGACTCCACCGATCCGCCCTTACCACCCACCATGGCCCAGTCTCCCACGCGGATACTCTCCTCAAACAGGATGAAAAGGCCGCTGATAAGATCTTTCACCAGGGTCTGGGAACCGAAACCCACAGCCAATCCGATGATGCCGGCGCCGGCCAGGATGGGGGTGGTGTTGACCCCCATTCTTCCCAAGACGATGATGCCCCCCACGAAACCTGCGGCAATATTGATGGCGGTCTGGATGACGGGAATAAGGGTTTTTTGCTTCTGGCTGATATCTCTTTTTTCCCCCTGCCGTTTATTTTTGAGTAGATACGCAGCCACAGTATTGTTTATCTCTATGACAGCCGCAATAACGGCCATCGTAAGGATAATGGCCACCACTCGCAGAATGATCACGGCACCCATATCGGAGACCACAAAACCGGACACCGGCACACCCCAGATTTCTCCGATAGCCCCCAGAGCCGCAACGATAATGGCAATCCGCAACCCTATTTTAACGATCAGCAGGTATCGGTTGGTCTTTTTTTCCAATCCGGGGAAACGCTGTTGGGTTTGCTCCTTGATTCGAAAAAACCGCCGGAAGATCAGATCCAGGGCGCGGAATAGAATGAATACCAGGATGGCGGCTAAAACTGTCCCAATTGTTGCACGAAAGAGGTATTCAAAGGCTTTATCGTATTTCGTAATGAGGGACAGTGAAATCGCCCAGACATAGCCCGCAACCGGAATCGGCCAATACCATATGAGGGCCGAAACGGCTCGACCATTGGTTTTTGGATTCACACTCGATATTTCATCTTCGGAAAATTCTTCATCTGTTTTAAAGGGTTGTCCGTGTTTTATACGGATATCGCGGGCCAGCTGAAAAATAAACACGGTCAGCATCAGGGGAAACGGAAGCAAAAGGAGACCTCTCAGATAAGAAAAATAGAGCTGCGGCGGCTGTGTCAACATAATTGAACGGGTCGTCATAAAGTAGAAAAGGGCATAAAAGAAAAAACGCCTCATCCAGATCCACAGGTAGTTGGCGTTTTCATCTGAAAAGGACGTCAGGCGGGCAGAGGCCTCCTCCGGCGAAAGAAGTACATGGCAAGCCGCCATAACCGACTGGTAGAGAAACAAAAGTGTAAACAGTAGAAGAACAAGGATGCGGCCCTTTGGAAATGAAGGGAATGCGCGAAACATAGCGTCAAACACAATAACGAGCGCCGCAAAGGGGAGGGCTTTCAGCAGGATGTAAACAAAACCCCAACCGATTTTTGACGGAAGGTCCTTCATCCTGGCCGTTGCCGAACGGATCAAACCTCTCAAGAAAAAGATGAACAACAGTGCGGCCATAAGTGCGACAGCAATGTCTAGGAACAGAATGCGCATTTGTGGGCGGTTTTCTGTTTTAGCAAAAAATACTTTGGCAGATTCAAAGGCTTCCGGCAATTCATCAACCATGAGTCCCAGGGCGATGGTTTCCTTTTGGATATCCATGGAAATTTGATCAAAGGAATCGAAGACCAGGCGAATGATGAACAGACGCTCATCCTCGCCTTTTGCTTTCTTTGTTTTTTTGGCCTCCATGGCCTTTTTCGCGTCAAGGAGGCCCTTGAGGTTTTTGGTAAAGGTCTCCCGTTTTGTGGGGCTTTCCATGATGCCGAGGAGATCTTCAATATCGTCCGTAGAAGGGCCGTCGGCGAGGCCCGAAAAAGCACCTGAAAAGAAGATGATAAAAAATATTGCTGCGACGAAAAGACGGCGATGATGAACGGAATGCATGGTGTGGCCCCCTGGCCTGGAAATAGCCGGTTTTCTGAGACAGAAAAACAATCAACAACAATTATCATTATTATAGCCGTAACTAATCCCAATGCAACCTAAAGGTGTTGGGGTCTTCCATCCGTGCAAAAACGGCGCTAAGCATTTCCATAAGCTCCAGCTTTATGGCGCAGTCATCGTCCATAATCAGTATCCTAGTCATGGTTGTAACTCCTTGTATTTCAGGAAAGATTGAAGTTCCTTGTCTCAAATCTTACTGGTTGGGTCCTTGAAAGCCTTATTTTTTTCTTGAAGAGCTTTCGGAATTTTCCCAATAGCTACATGGAAAGTGATTCCTTTTTCCAAACCCGGATCCAACCATGCCCTGCCTCCGTGTTGCTCTACTATCTCTTTCACTATCGACAGTCCAAGTCCCACCCCTTCGATTCCTTTTGATGTTTTTTTCTTTTAAAAAGGCCAAAGGCATCTTCAGAGGCAGGTAATCAGTTCTTGCGTTTTCCAAGATAGTATCATTCAAGTGGATTCACTGAAGCCGTTAACAATATTTTCTCTCCAGCAATACCCATGCCAGAGAACTAAATCGTTGAATTATACTGGTTTGCTGGGCTGTAGATGTATAGCGATATGAACCATAGATCCTGATATTTGAATAGGCAAGTGAACCAAACTATGAGGAAGAATATTTAATTGCCTTCAACTTATTGAAATAGGAAATGAATTTACATAGGGGAATTATGAGTTCCGATATTTTTGTTGCTGGAACCAGAAATTCTTTGTTACCATGAAATTTTCATAGAAAGTTCCATAATCAGAGGCAAAGATGGAATCAATTCTTTTCGTATCGAAAGATCAAACAGCTTTCCGCCAAATACATTCCGGTCTTCGTTCAAAATTCAGGATTGAAAATGTAAGCAGTAAGCAGGCAGCATTGAAGAGACTCCAAAAAAAACCGTTCACGTTCCTCTTTATTGATATAGAAATACTAAAGGGGCCTGACCAAGCTGGTGGATACAAGGCTACTTTTCAACCTTTCCGGCAGTTATACCCAACCATCGAAATCGTAGTGATGTCTCATCAAGATATACTCAGAGAAGCTGTAATGGCTGTAAAGGCTGGAGCCAGCAACTATCTAACATATCCCATCGTTCCGGAGGAAATAAAACTCGTAACTGAAACGGCCCGCGCATCAATGATTGTTCGGTCCGAACTTGAATATCTCCGAGATCAGTTTTGGGAAACCAAATCACAGGAGATCATAAAGACGAAAAGTCTTCGGATGAAGGCAGTCTACGATAAGGTACGGTCCGTTGCACCCACCAGGAGCACTGTCCTGCTGATGGGCGAAACGGGAACAGGCAAGGGGGTACTCGCTAATCTCATTCATCAACACAGCAACCGTCGCGATGCACAATTTATCAGCGTACATTGCGGTGCAATCCCGGACACATTGCTGGAAAGTGATCTTTTTGGACATGAAAAAGGTTCTTTTACGGGTGCTGTAAAGCGAAAGCTTGGGAAATTTGAGATTGCCGGCGGGGGAACCATTTTTTTGGACGAGGTAGGAACTATCACGCCCTCTGCTCAAATAAAACTTCTACAAATATTGCAGGATGGGACTTTTCAACGGGTCGGAGGAGAAGCAACCCTTGAGGCCGATGTGAGAATCATTTCCGCCACAAATGCAGACCTTAAAAAAATGTGCGAAGACGGACAATTCAGGAAAGACCTCTATTACCGATTGAATGTTTTTCCCATTGAAATTCCGCCGCTGAGCGAGCGATTAGAAGATATTCCGCATCTAATTGAAGGGTTTCTGAAAAAGCTGAACAGCTTCAACACAAAGGAGATTTTCCATATTAATTCCGATGTTCTGGAAGGATGTAAGCGTTACACCTGGCCTGGAAATATTCGGGAGCTGGAGAATCTGATTGAACGGGCCTACATTCTTGAGACATCGTCTGCATTGACATCGGAGAACTTTCCCGTTGAACTGGTTGAATCAGTTGCTTCTTCTGCAGTCCTGTCGGAGGATTCTTTCCCGCCTTTGGCAGAGGCCCGGCGCAAAAGTGTTGAAACTTTAGAAAAAGACTACCTCCAAGAACTAATGACACAACAAAAAGGCAAAATAAAGGACTCCGCAAAAGTTGCCGGGATTACAACACGTCAATTACACAAGCTCATGACCAAATACGGCATCCGGAAAGAAACATTCAAATGACCAACTATCCACAGTGATTGAATGCCATAAGTATTTAAAAGAAGAATCGTGAGTTCTTCCTGTTTCCCATCCATAAGAACTACCCGTTCCGAAATCACTCCGACTGACGGGGTTATCCTGCCTGGCCGGGGAGTATTCCTTTGATGGGCTTCATTAGTGTTACCGCCTCATATTCCTGCGCCGCTCTTTTTGTTCATGCCATTCCTGAGCTTCCAGGGAAAGGGCTGCAATGGGACGAGCTTCAAGACGTTTTAAACCAATGGGTTCCCCTGTCTCTTCGCAGTAACCGTATGACCCCACTTTGATCCGCTCCAGGGCCTCATTGATTTTTTGGGTGAGTTTGTAGTATCGACTGCAGGTGTTGAGTCTGAGGGATATGTGGGTCTCCATCGCACCTTGGTCCAGGACGTCAATCTCTCTCCCCAGATCGTCTTTCATCAGATTCAAGGTGGAACACGATTCATTAAATAGCTGGTCTCGCCAGCAAAGCAGTTTTTCCTTAAAATAGATCAGCTGCTGTTCATTCATGTACTTTTCATCCTCGGAGGATGCATACACCTCCCGGAGATCCGTTCCAGAACCGGATAAAATCTGTTTGTCGGCGTTCTCCCACGAAAAGTCTGTTTTTGTCATGAAAGTTCCTGCTCCTTAATAATACTCTTAATAGAGGGCTCTATCCTCCTCGTCCTCGAAGTTCAATCCCTCGAAGATCCCATCAAATCCTGAACTTTCGTCATCCTCAAGGGCGTTTCTCAGCAATAAATATGCCATTGTCGTAATATCCTGGCCTTATCGTAAAAAACATCTTGCGGACGAAAGAATTTGAGAACTTCCAGTTCCAATTCGGGGAAAAAAGGAATAAAAAGTTCCTTTTCTGGAATACTTTTTATAATCAAATTGTTATGTTCGCTTACCCCATTACCGCCTATTTCACCGCTGGTTTCTCTGAACACATTGGCATTTATGCCTCCCAGAATTATCCAAATTTATTTTAATCATGCCAATTTAACGCCAACCTACTAAGCCATTCTCTTTTTGGCATAACTCTTGCTGTAATCCTCGGAGTTTGTAGATATGCATTCTAAGTTTTGCAGGCAAGCTGCCTTTGATCTTTCCGCTTCTTGGATATTGTGGTTTGGCGACCGGTGTCTGGGAAAAGATATCCGAAAGGAAGTATTTGAGAACCATGAAATGAAAGGAAAACCTTATGGATTTTGATGATGCCTCGGAAATAACAATTTCAGGATTGGTCATGGCCACTGACTGGAATGATGACGATGACATTGAGGACTTTGAAATCTCGACGGATGACGACAGCTATTATGTGGAAAAAAACGCCATCTGGGATGAGTTGGTTGATCTGTGGGACACCCATGTGGAAGTCACCGGCATAGTCACGGAGGAAAAAGACGGTACCAAACGGGTTCTCGTCACAAGCTATGAACCGTTGGATGACCCGAGTTATGACGACGATGAGGTTGAATATGCCGGCGTATATGACGTGTTGAGTTTCGAAAATGATGAAGATGAACTTCGTTATTAATAAGCTGATTTCAAGTTTTGAATGACGAACACGCTTGTTAACGACAGATCCAAACACTTTTTTTTGAAAAGGGGGCCTCAGCGGTTTCTTTTCGAGCAAGTACTGAAGAACAAAACTACAAATTGGAGCCGATACAATGCGGGATCAGACTATTTATTGCATCCAGTGTGTCCTTTCGGTAAGCCTGCCTAGACGAAAAAAAGATATTTTTGGGGGGGGCGGTGATGCCATGCCGCGGTGAGCACGGCATCTACATTTCAAGAGGGCTCATTAATTTGGCGTGGGCGTGGACTGCCTAAAATTCCAAGGCAACCATTTTGCGGGATTTTCAGCGACTTCACATGCGTTTTTCTGAAGGGCGACCAGGTAATGGAAAGGATTTTCGTGGGCCATATTGCAGGTTTGAATAAGGCTCATGAACATGTCACCTACATCCGCCCCGTTCTGGGTTTTATAAAACAGGGAGTTTTTCCTGTGAATAATGGATTTTTTCAATGCACGTTCACAGATATTGTTGTCGAGCGGGGCGCCCGGGATTTCCAGAAACCGGGTCAGGGGCGCCCAGTGTTTCATCATGTACGCAATGGCTTTGCCCAAACCCGAGTTGGGCTCCACTTTTTTTTCGTCAAGCTGTTGCTTGAACCAGGCATAAAGATCATCCATCAGTGGTTTACTTTCAGCCTGATGGAATGCCAGACGTTCCTGAGGAGACATGCTTTTATCCTTTGCCATCTCGTCGTTATGGTAGACGTCCGCAAGAACTTCGATCACATGCCGGCATTCGTCGGGGAATGCCTCGATGATGTCGACAAAGTTTCTTCGGCCATGGGTCAGACAGTTTGAGAGAATGACTTCAAGCACTTTCGGGATGTTTCGAGAAAGAGCATCGCACATTAACTGAGGTGGGCTGAGCCCCTGAAGTCTTTTTTGGAATAAATTGTCTATGTTTTCACCGGCATGATTTCTTCCGGTAAAATAAAGGACAGCCATCCGATCTTCCATTTTTGACAAGATGCCGGTTGTAAATATTCCCTTTCTGCCATTTTCGGTTTCCCCCTCTTTCATTAGGCTCAGGACTTTTCCTGTCGTATCATCGCTGTGAAACAGCTCGCCTTGGGCCGCCTGTTTCAGCATTTCCGAGTAAGCGGGTTTTGCTGATGAGGAAGAGCCTTCGAGCAGGTCCCATTGGGTTGTCGCCGGAACCGGGACTCCCAGACACTTCTGGAGTTGTTCCAGTCTGTAAAATGGAAACCCGTTGCCGTATTTCAGAAGGGCAATAATGGCGGTGGCGGTTTCGTCATATTTTTGCTCTCCAATATCCTCGGGAGGTTTTGCCGTAAAGGTTTCCCCACACAAATTACATCGAAGCTTTTCCATTTCGTAAAGAGTTCCCCCCAAAGGGGGCGACCCCATGATTCGAATCGCAATTCCGGGTGATTTTCTGTAAACTTTGCCTTTCAGACACAGCGGACAGGATTCGCCGTGTTTCAGGTTTTCATGATTCACTTGGACCCTTTTCGCGCCGGGATAAGCAGATGCGCCGTTGCGGCCATGCCCTTTCAGTTTCTTCCCGGGCTCATCAGGCTTGTCTTCATTATCCTGGTCGTTTAACACATCCTTTTTTTTCTCGGATTTCTGACCAAACAACTGTTTAAGCAACCGTTTGACGGATGCCGCCTTTTGATCCACAACCTGGCTCATGGCTTGAATGATCTCGGTCATGTCCTTGATGATTTCATAGTCTTCTTCTGATACGGCAGCTTTCACCCGTTCGAGAAGGGTTTTTAACTCTTCAGGGGTCAGTTCGATGGGCTTATTGGGCATGGCACAGCCGCTCCCGAAAATGCTTTGACAGTGGGAGCCCCCAAATCGCCTTGATTGTTCGGTTGGGCTTATGGGTCTGGTCGTCTTTTCCGCGCCCAGTGGTATTGCCCAGATAAATCCAATTGGCGGCCCTGTAACAGGTGCCGGAAAACAGGCTTTTGTCAACAAATGTCTCAAGATAATAAATGGGGTGATTGTATTGTTTTTGCCAATCCCCGGGGAGAATCCGGGCCATTTGACCCAATATGTGAGATGCCAAATTTTTCAACTGCACCCAGGGCAATATGAGAAAGCGGGTGTTGTAGGCGATGAGGGGCAGGTTTTTCATTCGAACATCCGGAATCCATCCGATAAACTGATCCCGGGCTTTAATGTGTCGCGGCGCTGACGACCACGCCATACAAGCAATGGGGTCGCCCTGAGCGTAAACAATGTATTTTAAATGTTCTCCCACAGGCTGACAATAGTTCAGGTAATGATATTGGTGAATCAGGCTGTTGAAAAGCTTTTCCGAAGGCGTGCGACGAACCTGTGAAAACGTTAAGGGTCGAATGGATTTCAGAGATCCAGTCAGAGGCTTTTGTTGGATATGAACAACGTCAGGCTTTTTTCGTTTCCCAAACGGATTGAGAGGCGGACGCTTTCTTGCGGGGAGCTGGATCTGCCCCGCCCTGTGAAGTTGCAACATGAACCCCCGGCACACCACATCCTTCAAGGCCCCATTGGGTTGTACCCAGTTCCATTCCCTGCAGAGTTTTTTTGATAGTGCAAATCGACTGGCTTCCGGGTTCTCAGCGATTAACCCCTTTATAAAGGAGATATCATCATCGTTGAATGTCTTGCCTCTGTATTTGATTGCCGGGTCCATGAAAAGAACATAATGCATGTTTCCACAGAACGCAAGATGACAGGGCCACTTTTTTTCAATTGCGCCTGATTTTTTTCCATAAAGGCGCTGCGCTATTCGGATTATTGTTCCATAACAACAGCTGCAGTTCATGTGCTGCCAGTTGTTCCATTTGGCCTTTCTCCTTTCCCGGCCACCATCGAAAATGACCCGTTGAAAGCCGTTTCTGACACAACCAGAATCCCTGACCGTCATATACCAGGATCTTTATGGCAGAGCCCCGTTTATTTCGGAATACGAAAACATACCCGGAAAATGGGTCGTTTTTCAAAACACGACGGCATATTGCAGCCAGGCCATCAATGCCTTTACGAAAATCCACAGGCTCAACTGCCAGAATGATCCGCATTTGCGGCGTTATTTGCATCATGGCTGTTGGCTCCAGAATGTTTGGGTCAGGGGCACAAGGTCGATATCCGTATGGCCTTTCACATGGATTTTCATTTTGCCCCCGGTTTTGTTTTCCAGTTCTAAACTGACTTCACCGGAAGCCATGGGAGGCAATTCAATAAAAGTCGGCTGATTGGGTTCTCCCGAAGGCATTACGCGCCGGGCCTCTACACGATCTTTCAGGGCGGTGTGGTTCAGATGCAACCCCTTTGATATTTGGTGGACGGTGTAGGATTCAGCAAGTGATGTGGCGACATTCCACAATTTTTCAGGGATGGATCCGCGCTTTTTCCGGGTTTTACGCCAAGCTGCAAACTGGTCTTGCGCTTTTTCGAGGGTGAGCTTCGGATTTGCTTTTTCGTTGGTCATGGGTTATCCTCCTGAGCAATTTTAGATAACCCATTCTAACAGGATTTTCGGGGCTATTCATGCACGCTTGCCGAAAGGACACCATCCAGTGTGACAATCCCTTTACTTTTGGCGTCGTTGAACAGAAACGTTTGAGTTCCCTTGGATTTGACGATCCAAGAAGGTGTCCGGAATGCCGAAAAAAGAAACAGAAGTCGGTCAATTCAGAAAAAGGGCGCAGAAAGAGAGGCCGGAAGCAATATGGAAATTGGGAAATCATAGGCGATGATGAATGATAACGAGCGGATAGTTGCTGTAAGTCTCATTCTATTGAAGGAAGATCTGTGACCGAAGACGGGTGGTCGGCTTTGACATGGTGGAACTGGCCCCCATCCCAGGCTTTCACGCCCCTGATTTTACCATTGCCAGGCTCATTTACCAGTTGATGGGCCTTCTTCCGATTAAGAATTGAGAGTTCTTATTCTCTCGTCATCGGAACTTTCAATTCCGAAATTACTTTTTCCAAAACAGTACGCCAGAGGATATTTCAAGCTTTGACGTTTATCAGGTGGTTGATTTAAGTATTGTTTCCTCCATGTTCCATAAATTTGGTCATTGGAATGGGTATTTCTTTTTCGGTGGCCCGCCTTTTGCTAGAACTCCGAGTCATGCACTCCGTATCATTCCGAGCTTAAGAATTTCACGGGGATCTCGTATCATAAGACTGCCCTATTTTGGACCCCGTTGGGTGGTCCGGAGGGAAGGGAAACCATGAAAATTGCCGTGATTTTTAACCGTGAAAGCGAAAAGGTCATTAACCTGTTCGGGCTTCCCAACCGTGAGAAATATGGTGAGAAGGCCATCAAGCGGATTGTGGACGGGCTCAAAAAATTCGGCCACCAGGTGAAGGCCTTTGAAGGTGACAAGGAACTCATTGCGAACCTGGAGGAGTTCATGCCAAGAGTGCTCAAGGGAGAACTTCCTGGTATGGCTTTTAATCTCTCTTACGGAATTCAGGGACAGGCCCGCTACACACACGTTCCGGGCATTCTCGAAATGGTGGGTATCCCCTATGTGGGTTCCGGCCCATTGGCTCATTCCCTGGCGCTGGACAAGGTGGTGGCCAAGATGATCTTCCGTCAACAGGGATTGCCGACCCCTGATTTTGCGGTCCTGGACGCTCCGGGATTTGAAATTCCGGATCTGTCTTATCCGTTGATCGTGAAACCCAAAAACGAAGCAGTTTCCATGGGGATTGAGATTGTTCATAACGAAGAGGAGCTTCGCGCTGCGGCCCAAGTCATTTTCGACCAATTTCACCAGCCGGTTCTGCTGGAGCAATATATTGAAGGTCGTGAAATCAATGTGGGATTGCTGGGGAATACCCCACCCGAGGCCTTGCCCCCCTGCGAAATCGTCTTCGGACAAATCGGACCCCGGATCTATACCGTTGAAGACAAGAAGGGAGAATCGGGCCGGGAGATTCAGTGGCTGTGTCCTGCACCCATTGGGGAAGAATTGACGCTCAAAGTTAAGGAGATCGCTATAAAAGCGTTTTCCGCCCTCGGATGCTATGATTGCGCACGGGTAGATATGCGTCTGGACTCACAGGGGAATATCTACATTCTGGAAATCAACAGCCTGCCGAGCCTTGGAGAACACGGATCTTACGTCATTGCGGCCGGCCAGACCGGGCTCGATTTCCCAAAGCTGGTTAACCGGCTGGTGGAGACTGCCACAGCCCGCTATTTTGGAACCCCCAAACCACCCCCGGTGCTGATCAAGGACCGGAACCTGGGTGATCATGTTTTTGCTTATCTGGCCAAGCAGAGAGATGACATGGAGCGGAGGCTTAAAGAATGGGTGGCCATCCCGAGCCGGACTTACGATCCCGTTGGCAATCGGTCCGCCATGAACAGGATCGGCAAAGAATTGGAAGACATTAAAATGCGCCCGGTGGAAGAATTCACAGACAAACGTTCGGTCAGGACCTGGGAAACCGGGGCAGGTTTTGAAGGGGGGACGCTTTTCATTGGGCATATGGACGTTCCCCTGGAGCGCAATACCCCCACCCAGCTATTTCGCAGAGATCCCGAATGGCTCTACGGGGAGGGCATCGGTGTTTCAAGAGCTCCGCTGATCATGCTGACCTTTGCCCTTCGCGCCTTGCGGAACCGCCGCATCCTGCAAAAGATCCCCTTAGGCGTGCTCTATTATTCCGATGAGGGAAGAGACTGCCGGTACAGTGCCGAGATGATTCAAAAAGCGGCAGCCAAAGCAACCCGCGTCCTGGTTTTGCGGCCCGGCAGCCTGAACAATAAAGTTATGGTCCAGAGAAGAGGACAAAAAAAGTACCTCTTAACCTTGGAAGGTAAATCCTTTCGTTTGGGTCAGTATACCAAAACACCGGAGGTGCTTCTACAGGCCTGCGGAAAATTCCTGGAAATCTCCAGCCTCTCCTCTCGAAAAGAACGGATTGCCCTCTCGGTGACTGATATTCAAACCGATACCTATCCCATGCGCCTGCCTCACCGGGTGACGGTTAATCTTATGCTCAGCTATCTGGATCCCAAAAAGGTAGCCGTCTTGGAAGAAAGGATGAGAGAAATCCTGTCCAAAGGCGCCTTCCGGTTTAATCTTGAAAGCATATCGGATCGCCCCCCCATGAAAGAGAGGCGGCATAATCTTCGCCTGGCCAAAAAGTTGTCGGTAATTGCGGATCAATGGGATATTCCCCTGATTCATGATTCCTCCGTATGGCCCTCAACAGGCGGCCTCGTACCGGCCAGTGTGCCGGTGGTCTGTGGTCTGGGACCGGTTTCAAAAGATCTTTACACACCACAGGAGGGGGTCAGCCGCTCAAGCCTCATTCAGCGAACTTTGCTCATGGCCCAATTTTTAGCTCAGGAATGGAAAAATGACCGAAACAAGAAGAAAATCAAAGACCGTTGATACAGATTTCATGGAACCGGCACGTGTCAAGGTGCCCCAGCCCCAACGGATCGCCGCAAGTCGGCACGGCATGGTGGCCACTGCTCATTTTGCGGCCACAAAGGCCGGGGTGAAAATGCTGGAGATAGGCGGAAATGCTATGGATGCGGCGGTGGCTGCGGCCTTTGCCCTGGGCGTTTGCGAACCCCAGGCCTCGGGCCTTGGGGGCCAGACCATGATGTTGCTTCATATGGCTGAAGCAGGGCAGACTGTTTCCATCGATGGCTCTTCACGGGCGCCCAACAGGGCAGTTATAGAGGCATCCAATAAATCCTCCCGGCTTTTAGGATACTGTGCAACGACGGTTCCGAGCACCCCTGCCACCCTTGGCTACGGTCTGGACCGGTACGGCACCCTGAACCTGGAACAGATTTTGAAACCCGCCATGGATTTGGCAGAAAATGGCGTTCAGATCACCGAACTGCAGAGAAGACTTCAGAAACGGGAACTCCGGAATTTCAAGAAGGGTAATGCGGGAAGTTTCTTCCTACGGGGAGGCGACAAACCCTACACGGTGGGTAGAATGTTCAAGCAGCCCGTGCTGGCAAAAACCCTTGCCCGACTGGCACAGGCGGGTATCGAAGATTTCTATACGGGGTCTATCGGTGAGAGGATTTGCGAAGACATGGCGAAAAACGGTGGGTTTATCCAGGAGGATGATATGGCCAACATCCCATGGCCCATCGAGAGGGAACCTGTTTCGTCCCGTTTCGGGAACATGTACATTCATACCATGCCCCCTCCCGGCGCCGGCCGAACCTTGCTCCAGATGCTCAATATCCTGAGAAAATTTCCTAAAAATTTACGCAATCCGGACACTCCGGATGGCGCCTTGCTGCTGGCAGAGGTGATTCGAAGGGCGCAGCTGGACAGAAGAGACCGCCCATTCGATCCCAACTTCTATCCTCAGATTCAGGACCGCCGTATGGTGGGCGACACATATGCCAAACTGGTCTCCAAGCAGATCCTTTCCCGTCTGGAGGGAAGCGGCGAGACCACCCATCTCTCGGTCATGGACCGGCAGGGCAATACCGTGGCCCTGACCCAGTCCATTGAGAGAGTTTACGGAGCCAAGGTCGCAACTCCCGATCTGGGTTTTCTCTACAATAACTATATGAGTGCTTTCGATTATGATGATATCTCCCATCCCTACTATCTCAGACCCAATGGGGTTCCCTGGGCAAGTGTGGCGCCCACCATCATTTTCAAAGCAAAGAAGCCGTGGTTGGCCATCGGATCGCCCGGCAGTGAACGCATCACCTCCACGATCCTCCAAATCATCGTTCGCCTGGCATATCAGTCTCCCTTCGATGCGGTTGCCGCCCCCCGGCTCCACTGTTCCTTTGACGGCAAGGTCTCACTGGAGGCTGCCTACATGCGAGACGATATTCCGAAAGCCCTTGCAAAAATGGGTTTTTCAATCGATATTCGGGAACCCATGAGTTTCTACCTGGGTTGCATCCAGATGGTCCTTTCGGAAAATGAGGAATTCATCGGTGTGGCGGATCCCAGGCGGGATGGATCGGCGGGAGGGCCTGAAAAATGACCCTGCCGCTGCTCATCTCCGTGCCCCATGCAGGGGTGCGTGTTCCGCCGGAAGTTGAAAGTCTGTGCATCCTTACCGAGGACGAAATCATTCGGGACGGCGATGAAGGGGCCAAGCGGATCTACCATCCCCTGAAGACCCTGGTCACGGCCTTTGTGACCACGGACATCGCCCGGGCCATTGTCGACATGAACCGTTCCGAAGGAGATAGGAGAAAGGACGGCGTCATCAAAACCCATACCTGTTGGAATGTTCCAGTCTATGGCGAGGACGTTGGGGAAGGGATCATCCGAACCCTCATTGAGAAATACCATCGGCCCTACCATAAACAATTGACATGCTTTGTCGATGAGGTGATTCTGGGTGTGGACTGCCACACCATGGCCGCCGAAGGACCTACGATAGGGCCTGATTCAGGCGTAACTCGACCCCATTTATGCCTGAGTGACTATGGTGGGACTTGCCCTAGGGAATGGACCTTATCTCTGGCAGGATGCCTCGAACAGGCATTTGGAACGAAGGTCTCCATTAACGATCCGTTTCGGGGAGGATACATCATCCGCTCACACGCAAAAGAAATCCCCTGGATACAACTGGAGCTTTCCCGCGCTCGTTTTTTGAGTGATGAGGCGAAAGGCGAATGTGTTCTCCAGGCCTTGAAAGCGTGGGTCGCGGATTTGAAACATTATCGAGGTTAGTTATTTTTATATTTTGGATACTGAAGCTATAATTGTGAAATAGGTTCTAAGGGTATATGGTCGAAAAAACAGAAATGTTAGCTTATATTATCAATCCGCTCAAAAGGTTTGCCCTGAATATCCTGGGGGACAGTTATGAAAATCCTTGTACCCATCGCGCACTCCGGGCCTAGTCATAGCACAGTGGGCTATGTTATCAATATGGCAGGACGGTTTAATGCACAGTTGGTTATTTTGCGTATACTCACCCTAGAAGAGACAGAGGCAGTGGGAGAAGAAAGCCTGGATCTGTTCGTTAAAAGGGGTAAAGAAAAGAAAGTGCCGCTCAATGCCGTCTTACGCCGTGGCGAAATCGCTTCCGTCATCATTGAAGTTGCCGAAGAAGAGTCCGTGGATCTGATTATTTTCGGCGTCAGCCATGGAGAAATCGTCGCTGAATGGATGAACGCAACGGGAATGGAAAAAACAGACATTCCAGTCGTTATGATTCCGAAATGGGTGACGGCCGGGGAGAAATCGTCGCTGAATGGATGAACGAACGCTTGATCGAAAATTGGAATAAGGATCTCCGAAGATGAGTAGCCCCAATCATTCCATAAGACCGCCGCGTTCTGATGAGGACCTGGCCCGGATGGTCGTCAGTGTCGCCAGGGCAACACAAGTTGACGGTATCATATGTATTACAGAAACCGGGGCGCTTGCCCAACATCTTTTTCGCTTGTCAGGGGAGTTCCGGATCATTGCCACCACTACTAATGGTGAAACATACGATACCCTGACAAAGGCGGGCTTGGATGTCATACGCCTGCCCCTTATTACGGCCGACAAGTATACTCAGATCCGCCATGCTATTTCGGTGATACTTCGGTCATCCAGTGTTTCGGTCGGAGATTTCGTCGTCTGCGCCATTGGTTGTGATGTTTATCGGGAAGGGGGAGATCTTGTTGTTCTGACCGAAGTGGAACCGAGTTTCGAAAAACCTGCCGTCTACGATCTTCTCAAACTCACTGATGGGATTCAGCCTACTGTTCTGGAGTCCGCCGTCATGGTCGCTTGCAAGATCGGACGTGCGGCGCGGCGCGGAAAACCTATAGGGGCCATTTTTATGATCGGGGACTCTCTCAGCGTCATCGAGGGAAGTAAGCAACTGGTTCCCAATCCTTTTCAGGGGCACGAAAAGGCCAACCGCATGTTGACAAACCCTGAAATTCACGATGCCCTTGTTGAATTGTCAAAACTCGATGGCGCCTTTGTTGTCCGTGGCGATGGTTTTATCCAGGCGGCGGGCGTTTTCTTAACTTCCCCACCCTCCGAAACCGAACTGGTTTCCGGTCTCGGAACACGACATGCTGCCGCTGCCGCGGTCACGATGCGTACGATGGCGACGGCAATCGTCGTCTCAGCCACCGACGGGCAGGTACGCGGGTTTTCAGGCGGTAAAATGGTTATCCAAATAGATCCGGAGATTGCACAAGGGCACATCAGCATGATTGAGTAAGATGTGTCTTGTAATGAACTATTCTATTGAGCTAGTTTTTGACTTTCCTGAACCTTTTTGAAAACGAAATCAAGCTTTGCCGGATCAACATCCACCAGCTTTACCCGGCCATCGGGCAACCGTATTTCATTGCGGGTAATGGCAATGTTCATCTTTCCGGGCCGGGCTCTGGGGAGATCAATTTCAGCAACCACATTTTCCTTATCCAGAATGCTGGCATCTCTACGCAGACCCCGGAGGGTAACCTGAACATTGACGTTAAGGGGTTCCAGAATTTCCATTTGAGAAGGAAGTCCTTTGATCCTGAGGGGAACCTTCAATTTTACTTCAAAATCCTGCTGTCCAGCCAAAATTAGCCAGAGAAAACTGACGAGGCAAAGTGTCACCAGTTTGGTGCGCCAATGGCTGAGCAGAAGATAACGGATTCTTTCCTTCCAGGTTTTGTCTTTGTGGCCTGATGTGGCCAGGGTTTCCTGGATCAGTTGGTAAAACTGCTGGGGGTTTCCCACTCTTTTGGCAGTCCTTCGGCCGGTGTGAGGGGAAGATAACAGGCCACTTCCATGATCTCTGCCTGACTGATGAGAATGGCCCCATCATGAAGGGGCCATTCCTTCTGGAAGATGCTTTTTAAAACCTCCGGGGTCGGTGCGGCTTCCAGCTTTTGTCCTTCAGTCATATACTCCCGGACCCTTTCGGCTCGTTCAATAATGATGAGGGCGCGTGTTTTCTCCCCCGCAAGGGAAACCTCCCCCTTTGCAAATTCAACAATCCATTCCTCGGATTTTTTTTGTTTGCGAAACCCTAAGCTACTGGGCGCATGCAGTCAATCAGTTCGCTTACTTTAACAGTTGCTATACCGGTTTTAATATCAGACATGCCATAGGGAATGACCAGGTCGCTATTGTGGAAAATCGCGCCGCAGGTATAAACCACATTGGGAACATACCCCTCTCTCTCTTCCTCACGCTGTGCAAGTAACGGCTCTTCAAGACGGGCAATGACGCTTGCCGGATTTTCAAGATCGAGCAGCATGGCACCGATGCAATACTTGCGCATGGGACCTACGCCATGGGTGAGCACGACCCAGCCTTTATCGGTTTCCAGGGGGGATCCGCAGTTGCCGACCTGGATGAATTCCCATGGATATTCCGGCTCCTGTATGATTTGGGTCTCTTGCCAGAAATGAATATTGTCTGAAAACATGAGATGATTATTTTCACCGTCCTGGCGCGAAAGCATGGCATAGCGACCGCCGATTTTCCGAGGGAAAAGCGCCATACCCTTGTTTTTTACTGCTCTGCCGTTGAGGGTTTTCACTTTAAATTCGATAAAATCCTTTGTTTCAATCAACTGTGGAAGAATTGTAAAACCGTTATAGGCGGTATAGGTCGCATAATAGGTGACTTCTTGGTTGTCATCGAAAAATTGAACAAAACGAGCATCTTCAATGCCCCTGCTTTCATTTTCCGAAACGGGAAAGATCACCCGTTCGGAGATTGGGTGATCGGCGTGGAAACGCACCTCATAATTGGAATCCGCAAGCCAGCACATGACCTCGAAGGTTCCCTTTTGGCGCTCCACTGAAAAAATGGGGTGGGCACGAAGCGTGCCAATTCTTTCTTTTAATTCATTATAGGTGAAATCTTCCGGCAGCCGGTCAAGAATATGCGCTGTTACCTCATTGCAAACCTCCATTTCGTCGAGCTTCAGACGGAAAAGGTGCCGATCGTAGACCTTATTAAAATGGATGTTCGGCCTTTCGACATAATCGCTGACCGGGTCGAAAATAACCGTATTATGCCGGTCAAGGACCCCGCTTCGAAACACAATAGACGACACATGGCCTTCACCGATTGCCCTCAGGCTCATTATAAAGCGCAAGCTGCCCCTTTTCAGATGGCTCTGATCAGGGTGTTGGACAATGGAAGGGTTGAAAAGGGCCGCCGATTCTATGGAGTACTCCATGGTAAAATAGGCCCCGATGAGAGCCCTTTGAACATCGCTGAGCACTGTATTCCGGGGGAAATACGCTTTTACGGCATTCAGGTTTCGTTCAAAAATATGTTCAATGTTTTCGTGACGTCCTGAAAAGTCGATCATTATTTGAGCAAACAGATTTTCGGCCGATGTTTTGGACAAGCGCATTATCCGCTGAATTATTTTGGATATGCGAAAACTGTCATCGAGAAGATGAGGCCGGGTGATCACCCGTGAAGCATCCCCTACGATCTTAATTGATTTTCTTTTGATTTTCAGCTTTTGACGTTTATCAGGGCGCATGTCATTATGTCCTTGAGGTAGGTTTAAGTTATAAAGCCGGACGGGAAACCGAGAGACAGATCTCCACCAATTCATCAATGACGGCCGTACCGACGCACATGACCGTGTCGGCGCCGCCCCAGTATATTTTTACCGTACCGTCGTCTTCCGGTACGGCCCCGCAGGTAAAAACCACATTGGGTACATAGCCGGTTAACTCCCAGGGATCTTCGGGCTGCAAGATCCACTCATCGCAAACACCGATGATGTGGGCCGGATCATCAAGGTCATGCAGGGCCGCGCCCAGGCGATAGACGGCCCCGGCCATGGTCTTGAAAACACCGTGGTAAATATGAAGCCACCCCTTGGCGGTTCTAAAGGGCGGTGCGCCGGGCCCGATTTTCATTTCATCCCAGTGATAGGACACCGGTTTCATAATCACCCGGGAATCGCCCCAGTGAACCAGGTCGGGAGAATAGGAAATCCAGATGGACCAAGGCGAAATCTCTGAATGGGGCCGGTCCAGGCGCACATACCGATCACCGAACTTTTCGGGGAAAATTACCACGTTGCGTAGATCGGCCTGGGTTATCAGCGCCACACGTTCCACTTTTTCAAAATCACGGGTGCGCGCCAGAGCGATCCTTACACCATGAGGGGAATAGGCGCTGTAGGTCAGCAGGTACTCTCCCTCCACAGGGCAAATTCTGAGGTCTTCGACCCCGAACACCTCGTATTCCGCAAAAATGCCATCCGATGACGGTATCAGAAAGGGTTCGGGATGAACCGTAAATGAAAGGCCATCCTTGCTGTCGGCCCTGCCGATGATGGACCGCCCGTTTCGCAGATGGGACCTGAAAAGCATGATGTAACGATCATCGTGTTTGACAATGCCCGCATTGTGAACGGTAGCCACCGGATACGGCACATCCTCTCTCGTCAAGATGGGATTATTTTTAAAGCGGGTGATGATCGGGGTATGCGTTTTCATCGTGTTCCGTTCTGTAAAATCATTTTATAGACCTCAACGTATTGTTCGACCATACGGTCGACGGTGAAGTACCGTTCAACATGCCGACGACAGGTTGCCCGGTCAATCTCTTTAATCCGTGCAACCGTCTCAACGGCCTCGTCCACGTTATGGACCAGAAAACCATTTTTGCCGTTTTCGATCAGTTCGGGCATGCTGCCCCTGCCAAAGGCGATCACCGGCGTACCGCAGGCCATGGATTCGATAACGGATAGGCCGAAAGGCTCATCAAACTGTATGGGGTGCAACAACGCACAAGCGCTACCCAATAGCCGGTTGCGCTCAACGGGCCCGACACTGCCCACATAAACCACCTTTTCATTGTCTATGTGAGGGGAGACATATCGCTCATAATAAACCTGGTCTTGGATAATGCCCGCCATTATCAGTTTTTTATTAGAGGCCCCTGCGATTTCAATGGCTTGTCGAACGCCCTTGTCCTCGTGAATGCGCCCGAAAAAAAGCAGAACATCGTCAGGGGCCGCCTGGTAATCAAATTGCCTGATATCGATGCCGTGATGGATGGTTTTGATATAATCAAGGTCCGACGATCGGTCGGAATCGCTGATGGAAACATAGAACACTTTTTTGTTGTATTTCTTGTAAACAGGCAGAATTCCGGGTGATGAAAAGCCGTGAATGGTGGTCACCACCGGTGTGGTGGTAAAACCGGCATAGGTCAGCGGCAGGAAATCAAAATTGTTGTGGATAATATCAAACTCGCCGGCATGATCAAACAGCTCGGAGATGTGCAGGCACTCCCACACTTTCGGTATGAGCGAGCTGTCTTCTTCATAACCCCGCGGGCAAACCGCATGCAGCCTGCCGCCGGTCTGCGAATCCGCTGTGGCGAACAAGGTGACCGCATGGCCGCGCGATACCAGACCTTCGGTTATAAGGGATGCCACGTTTTCCCAGGGGCCATAGTGCTGCGGCGGTGTGCGCCAGGCGATGGGCGAGAGCATTGCGATATGCATATCTTTTCCTTTTGGCAATCCGTGTCAATTTGCCTTTTAGCTATTTTTCCCCTTTGTTGCCGGATTGTTGTTTCCCCCTAAATGAAGAACTGTAATTGGATCGGTAAATAATTTTGAGTTCGGTATTAGAATTCTATTTCCTTCACCATCCAGTTCCGTATATCTTAAGTCAATAGAAACCACCTCACCCGCATATCCAGATACCGTTATAGTATTGCCAATCTTAAATGGTTGATACAACAGGATGAGGATGCCGGAAAGGAGATTTGAAATAGTGTCTTTTAAAGCAAAACCCAATGCAAATCCTGTCAACCCTAATCCTGCTACAAGTGCAGACACATTAATACCTAAAGTTCCGAGCGCCGTAATAAAACCAAATATTATGAGTGTTATGCTGCTTGTGCGAGCGAGGAGAGAAGAGAGATGAGTATCAAGTGTGAGCCGCTCACAGCCTTTAGTAATTGCACCTTTGATTAATTTCGAGAGCGCAATAGAAACAATAATAATCGCCACAAATCCACCTACCCGCGGCAACCATAGATTAGTTTCGTCAAGCAGTATTTGTATTATATTTTCCACAAATCAACAGCCTCTGAATGTGATTCACAAAAGTTTTGCTAACGGCTGCTTTAGAATTTCGTCGGCATAAAGCTTCTGCAATGTCATCAGCGAAATCAGCCAGGCCAGGGAGGATTCGGCCCCTTCATTCTGATTGATGCCGTCCGCCATCAATCCATCCCGGCAGCCGCCGGTCTTGGGATCATAAAGCGGCATGTTCAGGTCGTTGTGTCCCAGAAACCAATTAAAACACATGACCGCATTGTCGAACCATAATTTATCCCGTGTGACATTAAAGGCCGCCACGCAAGCTTCAACCATGGTATTGGCCTCGATGGGCTGCTGATCAAATCGGGCTCTGGGTTCATTTTTCCGATACCATCCGTTACTGCCGATGGGGACAAAGTGATGTTCTTCGGTTTGAACGGCAAGCAGCCACTTCAGTGACTTGAGCCCCATATCAATCATGTCGTTGCGTTGCATCCGGTGGCCGGTCAACAACAGGGCATGGGGCAGTTTGCCGTTGGCATAGTTTAGAGCGTTCTCAAGCCAGGGCCAATTGTCTGTTCCATTGTTTTTAAACTGATTGAAAAGCCTGTCGGCAAGAACTTCCCGAATCCTGCGCACGCCACTGTCGCCGGAAAATTTATGCAGATAAGCATTCATGCCCACCAGACAAAAAGCGATGGCACGGGGTGAACGAAAATTCTCCACAGATCTCAAAGCCTTTTTGAAAAGGGTTGTACTCATGGCCAGATGCCCGGGATCGTCAAGAAACGCCACCGCTTTGCCAAGGCACCAAATCGCTCTGCCATGGGCATCTTCGGACCCGACCTCCTCCATCCACTGCCGCGAATAGGTCATGAAATTGCGAAAGCGCCCATCTTTTTCATTATAGGCATACAATAGAAACCCCAGATAATGACCGCAGAGAAAATCAAGGCCCCAGCCGTTCGTGGGCAGGTATTTTTGACCCATTGCCGCAACCAGCAGCGCTCTGGCATTATCATCGGTGCAGTAGCCATGCATGCGATCGGGGATGGTATAGGTGGCATGTTGCAGGATGCCGGTATCATCGGTTAAGGCTTTTAGGTGATCGAGCTTGATCTCCGGAAGCTCGAAACTCGTGATCGCCTTGATGTTTTCAACGTAGGAGTATCTTGGACGGGGGTTTCGGGTGCGGTTTTGCCGGACTTCGCTGAAAACCTGGAGGTATTTTCGGGATACCTCCTTCCAGACTGCCTCGCGACTGAAGGTATAGGCTTTTTTTCTTATGGAGTGCCGTTCTATATCGTTGTCAAGCAGTCTATTAATCTGTTCCGCCATGGTATCGGAATTATTGAAAGGCACAATTAGACCCCGGCCTTCGGCAAGCATCTCGACGGCATACCAGTAGGGTGTGGAAATAACAGCTTTGCCCGCACCCATGGCATAGGCAAGGGTCCCTGAGGTAATCTGGGCTTCTTCCAAATAAGGGGTGACATAGATATCGGCGATGCCTAAAAACTCACACAACTCTTTCAGTTCGACAAAACGATTTTGAAAAATGACATGCTCGCCCATATGGAGTTTGTGCACGAGCTGCTGCAGCATGATACGGTATGCATCTCCATGCGATTCCAAAATATTAGGATGGGTTGCACCCAGAACGATATAAACCACATCCGGGTGCTTCTTAACAACCGCGGGAAGCGCCTCCAATGCATTTTCAATACCCTTATTGGGGGAAAGCAAGCCGAAGGTAAGCAACACTTTTTTGCCTTCCACGCCGAACTTATCTTTGTAGAAGCTTGAATCAATAAACGGCGTATCCGGAATGCCATGATGGATAAAGGTAATTTTATCCCCGGGAACCCCGTAGATGTCTTTGAGAAAATTAACAGCCTTGTGGCTCATCACCACCAGTTTGTCCGACAGATCGGCTAACTTGCACATGACGGCCCGATATTCCGGCTCGGGGTCCTTTAAAACCGTGTGCAGTGTCGTCACCACCGGC
>Ga0222666_1000274_pt1 | contig 34673 bp, 64 predicted proteins | sample AntAcemetagen655_FD_181710 | JGI IMG/M metagenome (GOLD analysis project Ga0222666, IMG submission 181710) | Saline water microbial communities from Ace Lake, Antarctica - #655 | ecosystem: Environmental > Aquatic > Non-marine Saline and Alkaline > Saline | place: Antarctica: Ace Lake...
TTTTGCAAACCATGAAAGAGACGGCAGGATATAACTGAGGGTAAAATAAGAAGGGGTGGGCTGCTTATTAAAGATAAATAGAGGGTATCAAAACGAAAAGGAGAATATATGCGAGAGATTAAGTTGACTATTAATTATATGGGTGGTAATGTACGAATATGAGTAAATATATCAAAAAGGGTTATAATCCCAAATCGAGAGCACCCAAGGGTAACAAATATAGTGTTGGCAATAAATCCAATACTGGGAGAAAACATACGGAGGAAACTAAAAAGCTAATGAGTGAATCCTATGTAGGCATGACTGGCCGGAAGCATAGCGAATATTCAAAAGCAAAAATGAGAGCAGCACATATTAAGTTTATGAAATCTGGCAAAATAAAAACAACCGAAACCGATATTGAGAAAATAATTCGTGTGGAATTGGAAAATGAGGGGATACAATTTATTCCACAATATCCCATTCCAGCCATCGCATTAGTTGACTTTTATATACCAGATTCCAATATTGTTATTCAGTGTGATGGAAATTTTTGGCACCATAGTAATTGGGCAAAAGACAACGGTAAAGATATAACTGATGAAAAACAAAACCTATATTTAAAGGGAAACGGATATAAGGTGCTTAGGTTCACTGGAACTGAAATAAAGGAGTCCACAGAAGAGTGTATAAAAAAGATAAAGGAGAAAATATATGAAACGCGAGATTAAGTTCAGGGCGTGGGATAAAACATCAAAAACCATAATAAAAGATTACGCACATATAGGAATGTTTGGAGAATTAGTTGTTACATCGTTCCATGATTCAGCTTATAGCGATTCTGGATGTCCAAATCTTACTTTAATGCAATCTATAGGCATTAAGGATAAATCAGGGGTAGAGATATACGAGGGAGATATATATAAACAGCTTTGGCGGGACGAAGAAATAATTGGACAAATAGTTTATGGTGATATGGCAAGATTTTGGATAGAAATGTCGGCGGCCGTTTCTGTTGGGGAAATTAAAATAAATGGTGAAGTAATAGGAAATATTCACGAAAATGCTAATCTGATTAATATTGTAAAAGGATGAAAAGGAGAAAGAATGTTAAAAAAACCAGATAAGTGTTGTGGAATGGGAACGTATGAGTGCCAAATACCAATGCCAATCAAAGGCCGTATTCAAGGTATTGATTATTGTATAGCCGATGTTATAGCCGCTTTGAATGCTGCAAATATTATAACTGTAGCAAGCTGTTGTGGTCACGGAAGGGTACCGGCAAGAATTGATCTTGAAGATGGGAGAGAAATTATTATTAAATAAATGCGAGGTATAATATGGATATTTCAAAACATCCGGCAATAAAACAAAGTTACGAACTATGTTTAGCTGTTGACCAATGTAAAGCTTCTCCAGAGCAAGCAGAAGCCTCAGATAAAGCCAGCGATATGTTATATGAGGTTAAAAGCTTAATCCATAAGATAAACACACTTGAGGAACTAGTTGATATTTTAAACCATTAATATTAAAAGGAGAAAATATGAGTTATAGTAGATGGGGAAGCGGGGGAAGTGGGTACTGGTACACGTATTGGCACGTTCAGGAGGCTAAAACAGAAACACGAGATAGCGCTCTGTTAGATATATGCTGCGTGTGTATGTTCACCGCAAAAGATTTAAGGGATGACATTGAATTATGTTTAGATATTATAGCAAAAAAAGATTCGTCCGCAGATAAAAATAAATTAGATGAATTACGTATTTATATATCTGAATTTTTAAAAGATGTCGATAAAAAATACCCCCAATAAATAAAGGAGGAAGATGCTTAAACCTATATTTATAATAATAGGCTTTACTATTGGTAATATTGTTGCATCAATAATTATCGGGAAAAGAGATTTAGAGGATGTTTTTAGGATAAGTTGTTATTAAGCAGCGGCTATTATTTATTGCTGTTATCTTGAATACTAACTAATTGTTATAAAAAAGGAGAGATATGAAAACAGAAAAGCAAATATTAAATACATCTGATGAAGCTGCAAAACATGTAACCGGCATTTCGGGATGGGTTGATCGGCATGGGATGTTTTTCGGAAAATCAAAAGATTCAGAAAGATTAGCAAGGTGGTCAGGGTGCACACATATCGTTTGCCCTGGCTGTGGGAATGCATGTCAAAAAGGTTATACGATATGCAGTGAGTGTAGAGAAAAAAAGGCTGTAGAAAGATACAGCAAAATGGAGCGTAAAGAGTGGGACGGTAAAACTCCTCTTTATTCTGGTTATACAGATAAGTATTTTTTTGGTGAAGAAGCATTGTCTGATTTTATTGAGGATAGCACCTCGGATATAGAATCTTTACGCCTTATAGTCTGTGAGCCTAATTATTTGAGTCCGATTAGAGAAGACCATTTTTGCGATGATCTTGCAGAAGACCAAGAGTTACCGAATGATATAGCAATGGCTATTTTTGATCTAAATAAAATTATTGAAGAGCAGAAACCTATCTCATGGAGTCCTGGGAAATATGCAGCGCAAGTTAGTGATTCACAGTGGGGGTAGAGAAAGGGAAATTATATGAGTTTAGATGTTAGTCTTTATATTAAAGTTGATACAGGTGGAGCAGAAAAAAAGAAAATTGTTTTATTTGATGCGAATATTACGCATAATTTAGCGGATATGGCTGATGCGGCTGGTATCTATAAGTATTTATGGAGGCCAGAAGAAATAGGTGCAAAATGCGCCGGTGATATTATTGAAGCTGTCGAAAAGGGGCTTGCTTTAATGAAATCCGACCCTGAAAGATTTAAGGAACATAATCCTACTAATGGGGGGGGTACGTATGATGGTTTTATAGTTTGGGTAGAAGAATATCTTGGAGCGTGTGAAGATAATCCAAAAGCAACAATTTATGTATCAAGATAAGCGAGGTTATAAAGGGGAGACATGGTTAATATGAGATTCAGGATAAAAAAACAATACGGTAAATGCCAGTATCTAAAAGACAATCACATAGATGGCAGGTCGTGTGCTTTGGGTTCTATAATGGCTAATAGGTCAAAGTTTTTTATCGCAAAATCTTCCAACCCAATTGACTGCAGGGACAAAAGGCAGGCAGCATATTACATATTTCATACACTCAGACGGAAGAGAGGGCGGGTAACTTTTTGACGACATATATTGTTTAGGAGTCACAATGCAGTAGCAAATTGAAAAGTATAGAGAGTGGCAAAAACAATCAACTTAATTATCCTTAAAACATCTTTCTTTGTTTACGTTCTTGTTCTATTCTATTGGCTGCTATTTCACAATATTTTTCTTCCTGTTCAATCATTATCCATTTCCGATTAATCTTTTCACACGCCACGCCTGTTGTTCCGCTTCCTGAAAAGAGGTCAAGGACAATTCCGCCTTTGGGTGTTATAAGTTTACATAAATATTGTATTAATTTCACTGGTTTTACTGTTGGGTGAGAGTTTTGCATGGCGGACAATCTTCCTGCACCCGCTCGTGGGGACAAGTGCGTGGAGTTGTTATCTCTAAACCCTTGTTCTTTCCATGTTACTCTTTTCATCCCCTCACAACCAGCGTTCCGTTCTGAACGTGAAGCTTTCGCACAATAAAAAAATCGGGCGGCTGAACCTGAGTCGCCACCATTACTTGTACCCTTGAACGCTTCCCAATCAGTCGAAGCGCAAAAGGTGGATGGTTTGCGTCCGTGTTTATCCCCACTTCCGCTCTTCGTATTCGGAAACAACCCCACCACTTCATCGGAACCATCGTGAATTACATTTGCTGGGAAACGGCCAGAAATATTTTTACGATTGCTTCTATCGAATTTATCATCTTTAGTTTGAGTAGCAAATTGTCCTTTTGATGTTGTTTTTCTTTCACTTCTTATTTCTTTTAAATCTTTTTCGCTTGTTGCCTCCACCCTGCACCCATCAATATTAATCCCACCTGTTCCCCACTTCAAAACATTAGCCGCTACTGTTTTTTCAGATATAGGCTTTCTTGCAAGGCATATTGGTTCATTGGCTGGCTTGAGTGCTGTGCCCCACCCTTCGTATTGTGTGTTGCCTTGAGTATTGTAATCTGTACCTCCAGCCAATCCATGCTCATACAGGGTATTTTTTTTATTGCATTTTTCTCGACTATTTGGATTTCGCCCCATTACTTCTCTCTTGTTCCCTTGTAATTTGTCCACAGCTTTCCCTATGTCTAAACTTTTTGGGAAGCCACTATTGCCAGTAATGAATATCTTTCCATTTCTACGAGCTACGAAAGCACCTGAAGGAACTTCAACACACCACACTTTCCCGTGATATTCTATGGGCGTTATCGTTGCTCTTGTCCTTCGTATAGTTTGTGTGCTTTGTTCGTTGGAAACAGCATTAGGTTTTCTATCCTGTTGTCTTGTGGATTGTGGTTGATATGATGAACAACCTCTGTTCTCGAAAGATTCCTGTTCAACGATTGAGCCATTATAAGACGATGTTCCATAACATAACCGTCCCTGCGAGCCATATATAGGTATCCTTTCGGACATCTGACATATTTTATTGGAGCATAATTCCCGTGTTTTCTGAAATAAGTTATACCACCCTTCCATGCGGGATTGTTCGGGCCTGTCATTTTTTTTAAATAACCCTCCATGCTCTTCTCTGTCCATCCGCTTCTTCCTAAATATCCTATATCCTTCAGCCAGTTTTTTGCTTTTCCTGCACAAATCTTTGAGCAATACTTTCGTGGTTTCTTTTTGCTCTGTCCTATTGGATAAAATTTCTTCTTGCAAATAGGGCAAATTATTTTTTTCTGCCGTTTCCCCTTGCTCCATTTTCCCATTTTGGCTTTGGAGCATTCTTTGCAGTCTTTGTTCCTTACTGCTTGCTCTCTGGTAAACGCCATAAATGGCTTCCGGCAAGTCTGACAAACTTTCCAAAAAGGGTATATCCTCTTGCTGTTTAAGTGTTTCCGCCCTTTGAAATATAAGTTTTCCTTCTCGTTCAACAATGACACGATGGTTTCTGCTGACGATTTGATCTGTATTATCCGATTGTATTCTGTAAGCGGTATGTTCGTTTTCATATACAAACTTCCTTTTTGGCATTTGAAATTCAAAAGAGTCCTTATGTATATTATAAGCACATACGGGGCATTTGTCAATAGCTTTATGGTAACGTTCCCACCCGTTGATTGTTAGAATTTCAGTATCTTCTGATAAACAACCATACAGCCATTGAATTTGATCTCGTATCTCAAACCCTGCATCTTCAATATTTACAACCATTCTGTGATATGTTCGAGTTCCACCGAAGCTGAGTAAATGCCCGCCAGGTTTCAAAACTCTTAAAGCTTCCTTCCAGACCTCAACAGCAGGGACATCATAATCCCATTTCTTACCCATGAAATTAATTCCGTATGGTGGGTCTGTTACGACTGCATCAACAGAATTGCTTGGCATAGTTTTTAAAACATCAAGGCAATTACCGCAATACAGTTTCCCATTCGGTGTAGAATAATAGGGGTTCATTATTTTTTCGCCTTTTTATTGTGTAAATCAACAATTTTTCCTATATCTTTCAAAGCCTTAAACCTCTCCCAAACAGTTTTCTTGAAATTAGGAATACTATTGAGTTCTGCAACGTCTTTCCAGCGATCCAAACAGCCTTTGATTTTGGATGATGAATCTCCAGTTTTATGAAATGATATCAGAGCCAGCAGCTCTTTAAAAAACTCTTCTTTTTCTGAGGCTGTCAAATGCTTTAATATGCTTTTTAGATTTTTCATGTTATGCCCTCTCCGGCCTGTGACCTTTTAAACAGCTACGCCCATTATTTCTAAGCAAAGATTGAGCGTAGCTTCTCTCAATGCCTATTTTTTTAACTATTTCGCCAATATACATAGCTTCTGTAGGCTGAGCAAGAATCGCCAAGAGTTTTTTAGACGGATGGCGATGTCCCTTTGGAAGTAACTTTATTTTTAGCTTGTGCATCGTAACATTAACAGCGTTAGCACTTACGAAAACTTTGTCAGCAATTTTGTAACAAGATTTGTGAATATTATAAAGACCTTGCAAAAATTTCCTTGTAGTTTTGTAACTCGTTTTGTGCCTTTTATTATAGTTAGTTCTAATTAAATCCCAGTCAATCATTAATAATTCCTTTCTTTCTATTTATTAATCTCCTTGTGCGGTTCCCACCTTTTAGCCAACTTCTATTATTTTGTCTAAGAACAACTCTAATATAATTGCGGCAAAGCTCAGTCTTTTTTTCTATTTCATTTATAATCATAGCTTCTGTAGGCTGAGCAAGAAGTTTCTTTTGATTTGGCGTTGGTAATCTATGCCCTTTAGGTAGTAATTCTATATCGTCTTGGCGCATGGCCGTATAGACTGACATTTCATTCACATATATTATACGAGCTACCCTCTTGCAAGACTTGTGGATGCTATAAAGATCACCAAGGAACGCTTTTCTATCTGCGTAATTGGTTTTGTTCCGCCTGTTGTAATTTTCTCTACACCCGTTCCAATCTATCACTTTGTTCCTTTTTGTGTAAGAATAATATCCACAGTTCCATCTGTCTCTATCTTTAAACAAAACTTTGTTCCGCATTTATCGCAAATATAAGTGGTTGGTTCGTTTTCAACCAACCTTATGCTCCGTTTTTCTCCACACACTGAACATTTAAATAATTTTAACATTTTTACCTCCTCGTTTCTTTTTCGCCGTCCCAAAGATCATCCATGAAATTTCTAAGCCCTTTTTCTGGGTCTTCTTCGGGCTTTTCAGAAGAAATATCTGGGTTTGATTGAAAAAAAGAACAAAAATGACCGTTTAGACAATCTTCTCCACGGTCACAATACGAATGGTGTATGCAATACTTAGTCTTCTTCATGGCTTATCCTCTGAACGCTTTGCTAAAAGTTTTAAAACTTGTTGCCCTATAATGTCTTCGCTGAAATACCGAACGCCTTTTCCTCCTTCCTTGGCATATTTTATTTCGTTGGTTGTGCTTTCGCCGATATAGCTATTCCAATCAACAACAAAAATTTCATCTGCTAAATCAATTTTACGAAGATGAAGCTCATCCATTTCTTTAGCACATTTTTCATGCTCCGCTAAATGATCTGGCGGACAATCAGGATACCAACTCGGCAATAAATTTAATCCCATTGTTATAGCAAGTTCATCACGTTCAAGCAACCATTCTACAACAGCCATAATTTCAACAAATTTACTTGACCCACATATTACGATAACTTTTGATTTCATTTTACTGTTTCTCCTCTCTGTCCCATTTCTCGATTATTCTTGGCAATGCGTGTGCGTAAGAAACGGTACACTTGACTATCCTTGCTATTTCAGGCAGCGATAGGTCTTCCTTATTTTTAATGGCACGGTATCTTTCCTGATAAACAGATTTGCCACGATGCCCCTTTTTGTTCCTTGCTATATCAAGCTCTCGCATCTTATTTAAAACAACCGAGTAAGATACGCCTAATATCCTGCCTATCGCTTTTGCTGATTTCTTATCCTTGTAAAGCTGAGATAGAAAGATTCTAACCGTGCTGTGGTTTGTTTTGTATATCCGGTTATACCCTTGGCGTAAATCATCCCAGTCGATGCTATTTATGTTTTGTCTTTTCATTTTATATGCGATTATTTCTTGTTATCTATTCTCTGGACTTCTATCTCAAAATCGTCCCAATCTAAAAGGATGCTGTCGGGGTCGTAAAGAAAATCTCGGATAATCTGCTTATCAGAAACGCCCTTGTACTGCTTGAGAATATTTTTGTTTTTAATTGTTGTTATTATTCTCATGTTAAAAATTACCTTTCAAAAACGAGCTTATGAAATCATCTTCGCTATCTGCTTTAGTCTTGTGATACATATCCGAGGCAACTCTTTTGGTACCGCAATCAGGGCAAAGATATTTTATCCCTTTAAACAGAGTAGCCTCTCTGATAAAGCCTAAATATTTAAGGCAGACTGCACAGTATATTTTCATTTCTATCCTATCCCAAAATTAACAACGTGTTTATGCATCTCGGGTTTACCCACACGTCTGAATTTACTTTCTTTTTTATACCACCGAAACCATTGCTCAGTTTTAGGAGGACAGGGATAAGGGTAATTGCCGTTTATTTCTTCGATAACGCAAAAGAAATAATTATGTTCTTGGATGTCGTTAACATTTTTTAAGACAACTTCCTCAGCATTCTCGTATGTATCAAACCAGCCTACTACTCTGTTGCTATTGCTACCTACCATTGTTACTGTGAATATTGTTTTCATTTTGCTCCTTTCCTTAACCCTATACCAATGGGATTTCTACGATTTTCTTATCAATCGTTTCTTTAGCGTACTCTTCGTCACGTTCCAAGATTAAATCTGTAGGCAAAAAACTCAATAATTTCGCATTGTTGCAAATGCAATGTCCGCCTGTGCGCCCCTTTATAGGCTCAAGAACTGGCCTAACAAACTGCCCCATGCCAAGCTCTGCATACCCCTTATTGTATTCCTTGTTCCAGTTCGTATAAACTTCTTCAAACGGCACATTAAATTCTTCGCATACCCTTGCAGCTTCTTTGCAAAATATTATATTCCAACCGTAATAAGTAGTGCAAAGGATTTTGGACAGTTCGGATGCTTCAGGGCTTGAGACTCGTTTTGTTTTTATGCCAGCATTATCAAGGTAGCTATAAGCCAACAGAACAGCTAAAGGGATTTCTCCGCCGATAAACTTTGTGAATGTTTTTATCCCTTTGTCCAAGTTCGGGTGTTTACCGTGTATCGGGGAATGAACGCAGTTTTCACCGCATTTTCTGGTAGTGCCAACAGGAACGGTGCTATGGATAATGGTTACGTCAGATGGGTTATATTGCTCTATATAGCCCTTTGTAATATCTACGAATGAATCACTATAAGGGTAGCAAATATTCAGGATAGATGTGCTTTCTATAATACCATAGTCAGCTTGCTTATCCCTTATCAAAACATTCTCACCGTATGTTTTTTTTAACACAGAATAAAGGGAACGCCCTACTTCCCCAGCCCCTATTACGATACTTTTTAATTGATTCTCCACTATTTTAGAACCCTCCTTATTTTTTAACAATTTTAATAGGTTTGATTTCTCTTGCATTAACACAATCTACCTCAATATCAGCCTCATCTATACAAGCCTCATCTTTGGCTTTTTCTTCCGCATCAAACTTGCTAACCGCAAGCACTTTGATGTTTTGTTCGCCAGAATACTCGATACAAACATCGTAATATTTTAAGGTTCCAGCCATTACTGCGGCTTTCTCTGTTTCCAGTTTTTTAATCTTAACTTCTAAATCGTACGAAGCTGATATTTGTTTTGGGTTCCCAAAGATAAGAGGTTGCGTTAATGCTGGTGGTAATTCTGAATCTGGCAAAACTTTATGTAATCCCATGTTATATATCTCCTTTATATTTCCTTAATCCTTTTCCTATAAGACCCTCGTGTGCCTCGCTTAGCTTTAAAGAATTTACCAAGTTCAGGATGTTCGATTTTCCCCTTATACCAATTTTGGAGATGGGGTTGCATAGTCCTCGTGAATCTGATTCTCTGGTGCAGCCCTTAATTATACACTCAGGTTTCGGTTTCCTTTCTTCCCTTGTGATTCTCGGAAGTTTCTCAGGTATTGGGAATTTAATCCAATCTTTGCCAGCCCTGTATGCTTTAATTCTTTCGCAAATGGGCGAACAGATGTCCTTTATTTCTTCCTCGTGCTTACAATCTTTACAGGGGCTTGGCGTTATTAATAGGTTATTAAGAGGGCTTACTCTATCCTCTATTGTGTTCCCTTGTGGGATGTGTATAGCATTTATTTTTCCCTCCATTTTTCAAAAATATCCCAAAGCACAGACAAATGCCCGTCTGGTTCTACGTCAATATATTGCTCGTCCGGCATCGTAAACCAAGCTGGCCCAAACCGCCTTGAGAACTCGAACAGATAGGTCGTATGCTCAAAGCAAATATAGTTCCTGTACTCTGTGAAATCGCACATGACACCGTTTTGTATTGTAGTGCAAGTCATATTTTATCCTTCTTATTTCTATTCCTTTTAAGATAACGAGCACGGTCATAACATTTGCGGCATTTCTTATTAATTGTTGCGATATTATGGCAGCTTTTACTATTACACTCAATATCTTTTCTTATTTTAGGCCAGCCGCCAGCAGTTTTCTTTCTACACAAATGGCTTAAAGAAACGCCAAGCTCCTTAGCCAAATCACCAAGCTTTATTTTTTTAGTAACAACCCTTTCTATATAAGATGCCTTAACTTCTTCCCAATCAATCCTTACATGTCTGCCAGCTTTATCATCTATATCTGGCTCGATTGCATCTTTCTCTAAGTTTTTCCTGTAATCGTATGTATCAATAACGTCTGTCATTGTTTCTTCGTAAATAAAATTATCGTATGCGATTCTTTTTTTACACGACTCACATTTTTTACAAAGCTTTGAATATCCTTTTAGATGGTGCTCACATTTCAAACAGGGGGAGCGTATTGCGTCTAATTGCATCAATCTGTTTGTTCTGGTATGTTTGTTCTTCTTTTTTGGATATGCCATTATTATCAGGCTCCAGTCTGTTTAGCTGCTTTCCACAGCCTTGTTCTTTTGTTATAAGATATTTCTCCAGAATCCCGTAAATTTTTAATACCCATTTTATAAATCCATAATCCAGCTCTATTCGCATTCGTGGCTTGCTTTAACCCTCTGTCTGTTAATTCCTTGTCTTGAGTTATCAACGCCCTTCTGATCTTCTCTTCCATCTTTGCTTTTTCGTTATCGGCATCTATCGGGTCGTACAGCCTTCTGGTTTCAAATTGCCAATCCATTAACTCAATTGCGTTGTTAACAATGCTTTCGTCTATAACATCTGCCATCCTGTTTGCAGCAAACAACTCCATGAATCTTAACGCATATCCATCTAATCTTTTTGAATGGGTAGAAGCTGGTCTATTCATGTACCATTCGTGATACAATCTCTTTGCGTTTGGCGTGATTTCAAGTTCACGAAACACACCTACAAAGTCGAGGATTTTATATAAACCTCCAGCCATTTTCTGTAATGTTCTTGCTGGAATTTTAGGAGGGAGAGAATGCTGTCTTTCTGCTCCACCAGGGACAATAAATAGGCGGTTATTAAACCCGATAGCAGTAAAGCTTTTATCCCATGCCGCTTCGTAGGTCTGGATTGTAGATGCCGCAAGCAGAGAAAGCCTACCATTTTTTATAACGATTTTAGCTTTTCCAGTTTGATTTTCGTACTTGTTGGATTCAAACAGGGTGTTAACACATGACAGGAGGGTGCTGTTTCTGATCTTAGCCTTTGAAATGAAACTCTTAAACTCATCGTAGCATAATAATAGGTTGCTGTTCTGGAGCCTTTTGGCAAGCCCCTCAGCGGAACCGGCCCCAAGGCATGTTTGAAGTTGTAATGATAACGCCGACTTTTCCTCTTCAGGCGTTCTCTCTTTTTTAGGTATTTTTGCTTCACCTTCATCGGGGGCAAGGGCATAATCAAAGAACTTAATAGTCTGGTCTATAGCAGTCGATTTTCTTTCGTCTGCCGATTCGCCAAGTAAAAGGACAAAGAGTCTTGGCTGTGGCCTTATTTGAGTGGATATTGTAATTGACCTTGCCAGCAGAGAACCAAGGCACGTTAAGAAGGAAATATACATGAACTCTTGCGGTATTTCCATTCTGCTACAATATGTGTCGGTAAACTCGCCAGCAAAACCATCAATAATATTATATGGGAAGCTATTTTGTTGTTGCATCAGAGAAAAATAATCCTTCTATTTTATATGAGGTTAGGAGTTCTTTTATTTGGTATCTTTTTTCTTCTTCTCTGACAAAACAAACCGAATAACTTGCTCTACAAATGAGGATGTTGAGACTTTTTCTTCTTCGGCCAGTCTATTTATCTCTTTTTTAAGCTCGGCGTCAATATAAATACACATTGTGATTTTCTGGTCGGGTTTTTTAACAGTGAAATCTTTCATAGATTTTAAAGCTCCTTTTAGTTGATGATATTTCAAATTGATTGTTTATTTAAACTAAAATATTGCAAATGTCAAGAATAAAAAAAATAAAGAAACTATTTGACTTTTTAATATGTATGTGCTTTATACAAATTCAACATTGTTAATCCTAAACAGGAGACAAATCTAAATATGTTAAAATTTGCACTTATCGGTGACGGAGCAATCGCAAAATACCACAGAAAAGCCATTGAGCATGTTGGTGGCGAAATCAAATATGTTTTTGACCCTGCGAAAGAAAATACAGACCCAACATCCATTCCTACTCTTTCATTCCCAAATTATGTTAACTACGCTGTTATATGCTCACCTTCTAATTTCCACAGGCCACAAATTAAAAGCATCTTAAATGAAGGCCGTATTCTTAATGGTATTATTTGCGAGAAACCAGCCTTTTTGCCTTGGGAGAATATGATTGAGAGTGAAAAAATAAATATTGTGCTTCAACTACGGTATCTGCCTAATTTGCCCAAGAAAGCAGACCTTGTTTCAGTTAGATTTGTAAGGGACGAGGCCTATTTTAAAAGCTGGAAAGGGGATGCGAGGAATACTGGAGGTCTTTTTTATAATTTATTCATACATTTCGTGGACTTAGCTATTAGGCTTGGGGCTGATTTTGAGGGCGTTATTTCAAATAAGGGTGAGCAAGAGAGATTTATAGGTACGAAATGGTCATTCCAAGGGTGGGCTATTTCTCCTGAATTAGTAGCAACTGAGCCAAGAAACTACTTTAAAGATGAAGACAAGCTCGACATTCTAAATATTGATATGCAAGGCTGTTACAACCGCCTATACGAAGATATTATAGAAGGCAAGGGGGTAAAGCCCAACGATTTGTGTTATTTGAGTTGGGTGCTCCAGCATAATTCTGATCTTTTTGGATATGGCAGAGGGTGTCTTGGTCAAACTATAACTATTAAAAATGAGTTGACGTAAGGGATAGCTATAATGGTAAAAAATATAAAAAAAGATGCTAAAATACGGGTAGATAAACTTGAATATGGTCAGGCTGAGGCTGAAATTGAGTTTGATTTTGGGGGTAAGCTCTGGACTATAGAACATTTTTCAAAGTTTTCTTCTCCAAAAGCAGCAGAAAACCAAGTAAAAAAATTAGCTGAAAAGCTTGGGTTTAATATAACAGACTGTGATGTAATATGAATATTCAAGAATTAATTGAAGTGCTAAAACATTTTAATCCAAAAGCACAAGTTATTATATCTAACGAAGCCTTAACTGGAGAAGACGATGAGATTGAAATATGGGTTGACAGTTTTGTTTTGCCAAAAGAAGCCAAAGTCGTGTATTTATCCCCTGATAAGCGTAAGCTTGTAGCTGGCGATATTGTTTCACGAGATGGCAGCGATAGGCACGAAGTAATAATAGGAGAAGACGGCTTTGGTCAAATCAGAGTTAGATGTATTAAAGCCCCTGAGATGCCGTGGGCTAAAATAAATGATGTAGAGGATAATCTTGCACGGAGATGTCAATTAATAGAAGCGCAACTGTTGAAGCAACTATCGGAGTTGATGTAATGAGTATAGTAATAAACAAAAAGAAGGAAAATAAATTATGTGCAACGTAATGAAGCCAACGCTTTGGCATGGATCGTGCTTTATAGATGAAGGCGCAAAAATAGGTAACAACACGAAAATATGGCACAGCACGCACATAGCCTCAACAGCAGAGATAGGTGATAATTGTACAATAGGGCAGAATTGTTATATAGCTGGCATTGTCGGCAACGGTTGCAAAATCCAGAATAACGTAAACATTTTTAAAGGGGTTACGCTTGAAGATGATATATTCATGGGGCCAAATTGCACTACGACTAACGTATTGACACCACGAGCTTTTATAAACCGTAAGAATGAATTTAAGCCTACTTTAATTAAAAAAGGTGCTTCGATTGGGGCAGGGTCGGTAATAATTTGCGGTAATATCATTGGTGAGTATGCCCTTGTAGGGGCAAAAGCAGTAGTGACTAAGGATGTGCCACCTTATACGTTGATGTATGGTACTCCTGCAAGGGTACAAGGCATAGTTAATAAAGAAGGAGTTAAAATTATTGGAAGCATGGGATAAAGGAGAATAGCTAATGGTAAGAAAAAAGTATTTAGAAAAAAGAATTGGACTGCTTGAAAACTATGTAGCAGCGTTAGAAAGAAATGAAGAAAATATTATGGGAGACATAGAGACTGTCAAAAATAGGCAAACTATTCATGCTGGGGACATTCTGCCATATAGTGGCGATACAGTTATGGCTATTGGTTGTTATACGAAAGTAACTACGAAAGATGTAATTATTGGTTTGTTGAAACATCTTAATCTTGATATTGTTAAGAATGAGAAACAAGAACCGTTTAAGTTAGCGCCAATTAAAAAGGCCAGCAAGAAAAAATAAGCTTATATTAAAACATGAACAAAAGAAGGAAAAAACAGATGGCAAAAACTAAATTTGAAATCAAGAAACTAAAATATGATTATTATTATGACAAAGATGGCAACAAGATTGTTACAGTCTGTTATATTTTAACCGTCGATGGGATTCTTGGCAGAGGTGTTTCGGTATGCTCAATACAAGATGTTTTTGATGAAGCTACTGGAAAGGTGCAAGCTGAAAGACATGCTGTTAGAGCGATAAAAGGGAGAAGCCTTGATAGTTTCAGCCGAAAAGAAGTTATCCACAGGCTCATTCAGTGCAAATGCCCGTTTACCAAAAGAGGGGAACGGTTTCCTGTGCTGAGCTGGTGGGAAGCAAGATTTTTGTTCGGAGTAAAAATCATGTATAAATACCAAGCATATATTGCTTGTCGTATAAAACAAAATACACCCCATGCAATGTCTATGGCCCAATTGCTTTGTGACCCAACAATTATTATTGAGGGCTCGATACATGATTGAAATAAAAATAGATATTATATCCGACAAAAGGGCTTCACAAAGAGCCACGATGGACACAATCGTTATATTAGAGACAGGCAAAGGACGTTATATGGTTTACGGCGATGATAGGTCAAATGTCTGCCATGTTGAAGATTTTGAAAAAGAAGATGGGGGGTTAGAGTTGGTAAAACAATCCATCCAGAGTTTAATTGACAGTGGAGAATATTGCCATATTAATATTATCCCAGCGGGGTTAGCCTATAATGAAAAAACTATTAATAATAGCGGCTGCAAATAACTTCCATTTTATAAAAGATATTGCTGAGGCAATGCGAGATGAGTTTGAGATAGGGTTGTTTTATCTCTGCACAGACCCTTTATATTTTGGGCCGCTGAGAGAAGCAATTAAAGCTTGCGATATTATATGGTTTGAATGGGCAGACGGTGTTAATATGGAGTTATTAAAATATAGCAAACTGCTTGCAAGCAAAAAAGTTATATTGCGTATCCACAGATATGAACTGTTCACGCCAAGGACTCTTAAACTAATACAAGAGCTTACTGATACTGAAGGATATAAAAGCATAGACAAGCTGGTTTTCGTATCAGAATATGTACGGCAGATAGGCATATCGAAATTCCCTTGGATGTGGGATAACTCATTTGTAATCCCAAACCTAATTGACCACACGAAATTCCCGATGGCAGATGGTAGGAAGAAAGGCTACAACCTGTTATTTTTGGGCAGAGTTTCCTATGTTAAAAATCTACCGCTGTGCCTGACAATGTTTCACGAGCTTTTGAAACTGGATAGCAATTACAAGCTGCATATTGTAGGTGAGATTTCAGACCCAGAGTTGATATATTATCTTAAAAACTTTGCTGAAAAGACAAAAATACAGGACAATATCGTGTTGCATGGCAGGGTTGATAACGAGAAGCTACCTAAATTAATGGCAGATATGCACTATATCGTATGCTCAAGCATCTTTGAGAGTCAGGGTATGGGTATAATTGAAGGTATGGTATGCGGTCTTAAACCAGTTGTCTTTGATTTTCCAGGGGCAGAGAATATCTATCCAGATAAATGGGAATGGACTGATAGGAATGGTTTTGTTAGTAATATCTTATTGCCTGATTACGATTCTCAAGAATACCGTGATTGGGCGATTGATACCTTTTCTATTGAGTATAATATTCAGAAATATAAAGATTTAATTGAGGGGGTTTAAAATGCCAACCAGTCATCCATTTCAGATTAACGAAATAGTATCGATTATAAGAGCTGCAAACCCTAAAGCCCTTTTGGATATCGGAGTTGGGTTTGGCAAGTACGGATTTTTAGCCAGAGAATATCTTGAGCTGTGGGACGGGAGAGAGAAATATAATGAATGGACACGCACGATAGACGGTATTGAGATTTTCCCAGAATACATTACCCCTCTACAGCATTATATTTACGATAACATTTTTATAGGCGATGCCATTGAGATATTGCCAAGGCTGCAAACGCATTACGATCTGACATTGCTTATAGATACCCTTGAGCATTTTGATAAAGCAGATGGTATTAAGCTCCTGAAAGAGTGTCTGCTCCGTAGCGATAATATTCTAATCTCAGTTCCAATTGACATAGGCAATCAGAAAGCTGCATTCGGAAATTTCTATGAAACTCATCGGTTTCAATGGGAAACTCACCATTTTGCAGAGGTGTCTAAGGGCTTGTTTTTTGTTAAGAATAAGAAATCTTTAATAATTTATATGGGTAAAAACTATTACGAAGTTATGCGAAAACTGAAAGGAAAATAAAACATGAAGTATGAGACTATATCGGCATTGCGAATCAGTTTGTATGATTGTGTTGACGTTTCTGAAACTCCGGCTGAGATATTAAAGCCGTATATCCCGAATAAGTATAAAAATCGTGCATGGATTCCACAAACAATGGGAGACCAAATATGGGTATTATTCGAGTTTGAAGACGCTATTCAAAGGGACACATGGGAGAAATCTCTTCCAGCAAATATTTCTAATTTTTTGGATAGAAAACTTATTCCCCATGCTTTAGACTTTGGATGGGGAGTTAGGAATATGAATGGATTTATTATAAAATAAATAATGGTTAGAAAGGAAAATAAATGGCATACAACCCAAAAGAATACTGGAACAAGCGAGGGGCTAAATACGAAGCTCCGGCTGAAAAAGATGATGAACTTGAAAACTTAAAAAAGATAGTATGTACTGTTGGAGAACAAAGCACTAAGTTTTTTGAAGTAGGCTCTGGCTATGGGCGAATATGGATTGAGTTAAGTACGATGCACCCAATCCCTCCTATAAATTATACCATGTGCGATTTTGTAAATAGCATGAGGCATAACTGCCAACAAATAACAGGGCATCTACCAGATCGTTGGGATGGCAAAACGCTACCATACGCTGACAATCAATTCGACTTTGTAATCTCTTTCTCAGTGCTACTACATGTTCCGCCCTGTGATATTGAAAACATTATCCAAGAGCATGTTAGGGTTTGCAGAAAGAATATTTTTATAGCAACCTATGCCGGAGGGCTGGAGAAATTAGCAGAGCATTGTTTTGAGCATAATTACAAAGCTATTTTTGAGAAGCTTGGGCTTAAAATTGTGGATGAGAAGTTTTTTCAGGATGGATTACGGGTTAACTGGTTACTGGAGGTATAAAGAGAATGCCAATCTTTTTAAGAATCATAGCAATTTTTGTAATCGGGATGGGCGGTGCAATACTTGGAGCCTGTATTGTTAAATCTACTCTATTGGCGTGGTCGATTGGGGTCTTCACCGCTGTCTTAATAATGTTTTTAATGGAGGGTAGTTAAATTGGATAAAATTAAAAGTTTTGGATTCAAAAAGCTAAAGGAAGCTATCGAAGCTGGTCGTTTTGCTGGTCGTTTTGCTGGTCGGATAGATGCAATCCGCAATGCGTTTTAGGATTATGAAAAGAGTCTTAGAAAGCTACCTACTAAATGGCAAATGTTTAAAAACTAGGTTAAAAGTTAATATAATAAGGAGGGATAAACTATGAAAGTAAGCGATATTGTAAAACAGACGAAGGAATATGAAAGGCTCGACTATCTTATTAGAGAAATCAAATCAGCTATCGAAAAGTTTGCCCGTGTTAATACTATTGAAAAGAACCTTACGTATGCAGCCGGAACTATGGTTATTAACGGAGGGTATATCGGAGCAGAAGCAACAACAAAAAGAGAGGATGTCTTTTTAAGTTGTGGCGTAAGCGAACTGGTAAGGGACGATGTAAAAGCGGTTCTTAAAAAACATTTGGAAGCGTTAAAAACGCAAAGAGATGGGCTTTCGGTATAAAAAAAGTATTTTATAAGAATATAATGGGAGGGATGGGGATATGCCAGATTATATAGATTGTTTAGATTGTGGCAAAAAATTAGAAGTAGATTCAGGAGCAGTCGAAGGCGCTTATGCGAGAGAAGATATGTCTGGCAATTTGATAGGCTTTGTTTGTAACGAATGCCATTTCAAAAAAAAAGAAAAAGCTGAAGAAATATTAAAAGCTGTTGAGGATTATAAAGATAAACAAGAAAATATTGAAAGCACTTTTGAAAAATTTATTATGGAACGTGTTTTTGGCGATATGCCAGAGACAGAAGCACTTGGCAAAAGAGTTCGTGTCGTGGTTAAAGACACAAGCATACAAGATTCGATTCGCCCGACGCATTCAGTTAAGTACGGAGGGATGTCAGACGTAGCCGCTAAATATACTCGTGAAGTCTCAATGGATATTAACATTACGCTTGTTTACCCTGCTAAAAAGGAATAAAACATGAAAACTGAATCCTACACTGCCGCAAGCGTTTTTCCTATAAAAGTAGTATTAAACAAAACGGCTATTTCTGAACTTAGAAAAATCAGGCCAATCCATCTTCAGATAAACCCGACCAATCGTTGCAATCTCAACTGTTCTTTTTGCAGTTGCAGCGAGAGAGATAAGTCTAAAGAGATTGATTTTGATCTAATTAGGGCTATAATAACAAAGGCTGCTGGATGCGGATGCAAGGCAGTTACGATAACAGGCGGAGGCGAACCATGCCTTTATACCTATATAAATGAATTGATAGATTTTATCGGGGAATCTTCTTTAAAAATTGGGCTTGTTACAAACGGGACATCTTTTGACAAATTAAAGCATGATACATATTCAAAAATAACGTGGCTTCGTATATCACATTCTGATTACCGACCATTCAATAAAGAGTATAGAGACAAGATAGAAAAAGCAATATCTATCGGAACCTCCGTTGATTGGGCTTTCAGCTATGTTGTTACGACTAGGCCTAGTATTGAAACAATTATAAAGATTATAAATTTTTCTAATGATAATAACATTACTCATATACGATTAGTTTCTGATATTTTAAGCCCGAACAGTGAGTATAGCATGAATATTATAAAAAAAATATTGCACAAGTTGGGCGTTGATACCAACCTTATAATATACCAAAGCAGAAAAGTTTATGTGAGGGGCAGAAAGAAATGCTTGATAAGCTTACTGAAGCCAGTCGTGGGAGTAGATGGGTGTTTATACCCCTGTTGCGGTGTTCAGTTTTCAAGAATCCCTCCCGCAAACGATTACAATGATAGTGTGTGCATGGGGAACGGTATGGATATTGACAAATTGTATAAAGAGCAATTATATTATGATGGTTCGGATTGTGCAAGGTGTTATTACGATGAGTACAACGTGTTGCTGGATAAAATGACAGCTAAAATAGAACATATTGATTTTGTGTAGATATAAAGGAGTTTGCCGTGGACAACAGCAAGGTGTTTAACAGAAGTGGGCTTGCGTCAAAATTAGATATTGCGAACCCTGAATGGAAAAAGGTATTTAACCATTTAGAGAGAGACCAGACCCTTTTTGCTTCTAACGAAAAATATTTTAGAAGTGAGGAATACAAATGGCCGAAAGACCCATTGCACACATGGAGCCGAGTATGGGAATACCCGTATATCTACTACCATTTAAAACAGGAAACTCTTAAAGTCAAAAGGTCACATATCGTAGATTTGGGAAGTGGTGTTACGTTTTTCCCCTTCTCTTTAGCCCGTTTAGGGTTAAATGTAACTTGCACTGACATTGATCCAGTATGCTCTGCCGACATGCACAATGCTATAAAGGTTATACCCAACCTATTTGGTACGGTTGATTTTAGAATATGCACGAATAAGAGCTTGCCTTTTTATAACAACGAAGTAGGGATAGTTTATTGTATAAGCGTATTGGAGCACGTAGACTCTTTTGAAGACACAATCTCTGAGGTAGAAAGAATATTGGAACCGGATGGCCTGTTCCTGCTTACTATTGATATAAACATTAAAGGCAACCGTGAAATGCAAGTAGAATCTTACAGAAAGCTAATATCAAGATTAGAGAAGGGCTTTGATTACTTATATCCAATAAAAACAGTGCATCCAAACGATTTACTTCTGTCTGATGCAGGATTGTATCCATATCATGATACGACAGCACGTTTAGCAGTTGAAGGCATGGTCTTAATCAAAAAATAAGGAGAAACAAACAGTGAGAATATTATTTTATCAAGACACACCTATAGTTAACAGTACTCTTTTGTTATGGACTGTCGCAGAAGAACTAAGATTGCTGGGGCACAAGGTTTATTGGGGGACTCCGCCCCCTGAAAATGTTCCTAATGGAATTATCGACTGGATTCATACAAGCGGAGATAAGGCTTGGAAAGCACATGCTGTAGCGAAAGCCTGTGGTGCTAAACTGCACGTTCACCTTGAAGGGGTAGCTCATTGGAGGGTAGGAGTTGAGCCAGCTACTAAATGGGGGTATAAGAAAAACTTAGAACAAAGAGAAATCGGCATGTGGATAGAAAAGTATAGAGAATGGATGAGCGCTGCATACAGTTCTGACAGTTGCTCTGTGAACGGCACAAAGCAAATAGAGATGATAGAAAATGCAGTATTCGCCGGCAGACCCCTTCCGAATTGCTATAAAATAAGCGGGGGTATTGACGCAAGGTATTCAGGCACTTTACCTGAAGTATCCCCAAAGAAATGGCAAATGGTAACAGCGTCAAGGCTTGAAGAAAACAAACGGATTATGATAATGGCAAAGGCATTGTCCCTTCTTGATACTGGCAAATTACCCCTATGGGTTATAATAGGGTATGGCAGTAAGGCACAAACAGATGAATTGATTTATTTTTGTAATGAGCACGGAATCAAGATAAGGTTGAACCCTTGCTTTGGTGCAGAGAAATGGAGGATTATTAATGAGTCTTGTCTAATGCTTTCTGGGTGGACAGGTCTGCCCCCAGGAGAAGCTTTAATGTGCAATGTCCCTACGCTTGCTTTTGACCAAGAAGATATTGTAGAATGGTTTGAGGATTCTATCCATTGGGCGAAAGATAATGATATAGAGGATTTTGCCAACAATACGCAGGCATTATTAGACACAATAAGAAGTTATGAATGCAATTGGCACGATCCTGTTACAACAAAAGGGAGAAAGAGGTTCTTAAACAATGAGCTTTTCGCTTGGACGATAGAACACGCTGCTAAACAATATGAGAAGATTTTTATGGGGGCATGAGAAAATAGGTGTTGAGCTTTTAGATTGCCATTGTTCTACTAAGACTCTATGGCTGATTGAACATCACATGAGCTTTTGGCATTTGATTTTGGGTGAAATGAAAAAGCATTCAAAAATTAAATATTTATATGAACATCCTTGGTTGCCTGAGCTTTCTATGCTTGCGAGATGGGCCAAGATGGGCAGAAACCCAAGATGTAAAATAAGATATGATAAAGAGGAAATTATTGACAGGTTGAATTTATGTGCAAGCAAACGGTTTGATAGAAAGGAGATATAATATTATGAGTGTAAGATTATACAGCGCAACCGGAATAGGTTTTATAATAGGTGAGAAAATAAGCCAAGACGAAAAGAATGTTTACCTTAAATATCCGGCAGTCTTAGTATTGCAGGCACAGACACCACAAGGCCCACGAGACATGCTGATGGAGCCTGTACCGAATATTTTTGCTAGCAAGGAAGAAATGATGAAGCGGTTTTCGCTTAAAAAAGATATAATTATTTATGGCGGCAAACCCGAACAAAAATTGGCTGAAATGTATGAGCAATATGCTACTCAGTTGCAGACAAGGCTTTCCGGTATTCAGGTTGTTGGGGCAGGGGCTATTCCTAGGTCTGGGGGTTGCTCAATAATGAAAGAAATAAAAGTAGGGCAGCTTTGGCTTGACGATAGAGGAGTTTGTAGCGACTATGCAGGAGATAAGCTTTATGTGGTTTGCTCTCAAGAACCAAATCAACCTTGGGTTTGTGCATGTTTTCAGGATTGGATAATGGGAGCATATAAGAGAGAGCTTAACGATAAGGAATTAAATGGGCTGAGATATATCGGGAGACTTTCCGACTTAAAGGATAAGGTAAGTTCTTATATAAAAAATAAAGGAGGTGATCCTATCAGTAAAAAAGATGGCAACGGCCCCCCAAGTGGGTCTGGCGGCAAGCGTGACGGGAGTGGTAAAGGCAAGGGCAGAGCACCTGGAAAAGGAACCGGCAAGAAAACTGGTGGCAAAAAAGGAAAGTGTTAGTTGATTATGGAATTTGATTCTAACGAAGAAAAATACTTCAGTTGGTATTTGGACGAACTAAAAGAAGCTGGTTTTGTAGAGAAATACGAAGCACAGCCAGAAAGTTATGTTTTGTCAGAGCCAGTTTCTTATAGTTACAATAAGTATCTGAAAACAAAAGTAAAACATATCGGCAAAGCCCTTATTCAAAAGCACATTTATACAGCGGATTTTAAAATATATTGGGCGTATAAGGCAAGAGGGATATTTTTTTATAATATTTTAGACGAAAAAGATTTAACGAAGATTCCTTTTGTTACTGTCCACAGCAACTATACCCTTATTGAGATAAAGCCCTGTTTTGATAGGAATAATATGACAAGGCTGTTTACTATTAATCAGAAATGGCTTTATAAAGAACACAGTATTTACGCAGAGAAAATAATAGTTGATAAAAAAAATGGTAAAGGGCTGTTCCCCGATACTTTTACTCCTGCCGGATACTTGCTTACCGATAAAACAAATAAACCAAGAAAGCTAAAATATGAACCGAGAAGCCTTAATCAGTATTTAGCACTAAAAGGCGGACAATTCGTTGATATGTTTAAATAAAAACACGAACTTATTTTTTGATGGAGGGAGATAGATATGAAAATTACTGAATTGCTTGGAAAGAGATGCCTGCTGAAAATTGATAACGCTAATTGGCAAGACAGAGGAATAACTGAATGTAAATGCAAAGAAATATCACCATCTGGGAATTGGGTAAAACTTATGAACTTGCATGGGAATAGCTTCTGGAAACCTGTTGTAGAAGTCTCTTTAGTCGAAGTACTCAAAGACCTCAAAGCTGGTAAACCTAAAGAATAATTTAAAGGAACAGCTTATGACGCAAGAAGAAACTGATATAAAAAGACTCCGTAAAGAAACTGGGTTAGATATTGTTGAGGTTGCCTATAAAGATGGTAAAGTTTTTGCTTGGGCAACAAGAGAACCCCCCTCCACCTACCTATATTGATACATCTTCATGGTTTAGTGAAGGGTATGTAGAATATTAAAATAAAAACTAAAGAGGTACTATGGAAATACCACAAGAGAAAAAGATACCACTTGAGAAAATAGCTGATGAGATAAAAGAGCACATTGCATCGACCACACAGAAGTTTATAGAAAAAGATGCTAAGATTAAAAAAATACCAGTTAAAGAACTTGATATTTTATGTAAGTATTTCCCCGTAGCTTTTGTAACCGAGATGTTTGGCGGAAACTATCAGATAATATTAAAAGATTATAATAACAGAAGAAAGATTGAAACCGCTGGGCTTGGAGCAGAAGCAGAAGGGGCTGAAGACGAGAACATTGAATCAACTGAGCCTTATGGTATCGGTGGGTGGCAATATGCCGACAGATTAAGAATAAAGGTCTTTAGAGAGTTAGAGAAGATACTTAACGCTGGTCTTAATGTGGCAGGGCATAGTCAGCTTGTGCAGGCAGCAAAAGCATTACTGACGGAAGCAGACAAGAGTAAAGATGATGCTACCGAAGTAATGATGGCATACCAAACGCAACTATTACTATTTGCCGAACACATTGTAGAGATATTCCTACCAGCGTTAGGCAACAGGTTTAAAAAGGAACTGCATGAACTCCGTGATACTGTTGTCGAAAAGATTAAACCAGCGTTGCATGGCGATTTGAGAAACAAAGAAAACAAAGAGCTTCTAGAATTATGGAAGAAAGAAGTAAGTGATATTGTAAGATCGTTTAACAGGCACAGGTTTGAATTGATGCTTGCAGAAACTATGACAGAGAATAAAGCGTTATCGGAAGCATTCGATTTCACGAAAGATTTAATTGAGAATTATAAACATACTGATGTGATAGACCGAGATAGCAAAAGCGTTTCCAAGTTAAAGCAGCATATACAGAAGCGGAATACCCGTTAATATTTAATAAGAAATATATTGACAAATATAATAATATAGTTTAAGTAAGAGATGAAAGCAAGGAGAAGATAAATCAGGAGGAATAAATTATGAGATTTAGGGCTATTTTAGGAATTAGCGGGGTCGTTGGTGCTGGGCTAGCGATAGTGATCTTCGGCGGGTTGGCTACGGTGGAGAATAACCTTTTGTTTGTAACAGCATCGACAATATTAGGATGCCTCTTGGGGATAGCTGTGGATGCGATACTTAAAGAGTGAAACAAGAAGGCGGATAACGAGGCAACAGAGTTATACAATACACAAAGGGAATATGTAAAAATTATTAATACTTGGTTAGAAAGGAGGACAAAATGGATGCTTTTGGAATAGAATTAGTAACTTTATCAGACAATGTTGAACCGAACATTGAAAAAATGATGGAAGAAATAAGTAATGTTGCTAAAAAATACAAATTTGCTACTGTGGAATGTATTAAATATGATGAATGGACAAAATTTGTTAAAAGGGTTGTTGATAGGAGTGGATTAGATGGCTAAAATATACGAAACAGAAAAATGTTCATGTTGTCACAGGCTGTTTAAGCCTTTAATACCAAGCAATAAAGACGATATTAGGAATATTATTAAAGGGATAGAATCTTTTATTGAAAATCCTCCTGACAATGAAGACACTTGTTTGAATATAATTACTCCTTTTGGGATAGCACACCAGGAATCAGATATTACATATTATTTGTGTCATGCGTGCTGCATACAAGTTCTGACAAAAGTGCTGACTAGTTGGATAACAGAAGAAAGAAAAGTTTTATTTGAAAAGTTTAATTAGGGATGGGGACACAAGCCCTGTTTTAGCACCAAACAAGCACACAGAGTTTGGCTATGAAGATAGAAGCATTCTAAGAGCAATGCACAAAGAGGGCTGACAAATAGTAATTAAGTTGTTGGATGGGTCAAGAGCAGACAGAGATATTATCGGCGCACGTGGCATTATGCTCCGTGCTTTGTCAGATTCGACTATGAGAAATCATACAGTTAACGAAAGTTAAGAAAAAAAGGATCGGATTAATGGAATCAGGAACATTTTTAGAAGGAATCAAAGCTTTACAAGACGGTGGGTGCGATAAGATAAACAATTTAGGAAACAATGCTTTTATTTTAGATGGATGGGGTAGATTGAAGTTTAATGATTGTTATATCAAGGAGGTTTTTCTCGATCCCTCTATTTATCTTGGCGTGTGGAAGTGGGGCAAAAAGAAAATTAATCCTATAGAAGCTATTGATATGGAATACGCTATTACGAAAGTTGAGAAATGGAGAGATGAAGCACTATCTGTTTCGCCTGATGAAGCTGCCAGAGCTGTTGCAGAAAGAAGAGTCTTACTAAAAGTTACCAAGTTATTAGAGTCTATTAGAGATAACAATCTATGACAACCCCTCCTAAAAATAGACTGAACGAAGAAGCAGAAGGTAGGTATTGTTCCTATTGCAAAAAAAGGCATCCTGTCGATGAGTTCCAAGCAGGGCAGTACGTTTGCAAAGTAGGCAGACTAAAATTACAACAGGAAAACGCTGACAGGAATAGAGCAAATCCACAGCCAGAAGACTACGAGAAATTCTGCAAGCGTTGCGAGAAAACCTTAAATGCTGCTGAAAACTTTACTAAAGACCTGAGCAGACCTGACGGATATTTTTTATACTGCAAAAAATGCGAATCCAAAGAAAGGAAAGATAGCACAAGCAAACTTAAAAACCTCAAAGCTTTAGTAGGTAAGCCAAAAGCATTCCGCATCGCCATATTAAAAACCATTTTAAGGACTATAAAAGACACAGGCAGATCAATAGTAACTCAAATCGTAGAAGATTTTAGGCACGAAGGGGATGCAATCTCTTTTACAGGCCGTGAATGGCAGATACAAATATTAAATGATTTAAGCCCTCGTGTTATTGGAAGGAAACCAAGCCAGACTGGATATACATGGCTATTAGAACGATTTGTGATAGCCCTCTTGATGCGGTATGCACATAGCCCTTACAGATACAAAGACCATACGGGCAAAGACCGTACAAGATTTATAGAAGGCATTTATAGTTTTGAAACAAGAGATAAGGCATCCAAGTGGAGTAAAATCCGGTTAAAAAAGATAAAAGACGATAATCCCCATGTCCGAGATGCTTTGAAGACAGGTGAAACAGATATGGCATTGTTAATGAAAATTGGCAGGGCGGCATTGCATTTGGTTGGCCGGACTTCTATCGGCGATGTTCTTTCTATCTCAGCGGATATCGTTGTTATAGATGAAAAAGATAGAGACCAAGACTTAACAGTATCAACACAGATAGGCTCAAGAACTCTTGAATCCGAGTTTATGAACACCAAGACTACCAAGGGGATTGTTCGTGAAACATCAACGCCTGAAGCTTCTGGCTCTGGCATTTCCTTACAATATGAGAATAGTAACCAATTTGAATGGGAACTCAGGTGTGTTAAATGCGGTACTTGGCAGACACTTACATACCCAGACTGTATCGGCAATTTTTACGAGAAAGGCGAAAAGCCATTAGCAGGGGACAGAGGCGAAGAGTTAGAACCATATTGGAGATGTACGAATTGTCACGAACCGATAGACTGGAACACTCTTGGGAAATGGAAACCGGAAGACCCCGATTATTACGAGAATTGCAGATGGGTCGCCCGTAAACCTGAGAATTTTAATCCATTAACAGGCAAGGGATGTGTAGGGTATCAAGTCCCATTCGCAAGCCCACAACGCAGTGCTGCCTTCTTTTTAGAAGAACGAGATCACCCAGACCACGATCTTGCGTATTTGAATAATCACATGCTCGGATTCCCTTATGATGATGTTACCAAAACATTAGTGCCTGATAATTTCCATACCTATCCTAAATTTAATTGGGGCTTTAGTAGTGGCGGAAACCGATACCAAGATAAATATGCTCTTGGCTGTGATACTCATCCTGCTCAAGGGGGCTTTATTGTTATATTCAGGCAGATACCAGAGAGTGTTTCTCCTGCAAAGCCAGATGGTAAATGGGTTCAGGTTTATATGGAGCATGTTAAAAACAATCGTGAGCTTTGGGATGATACTGAAACAATACAGAATATTGATACTATTAAAAAGGGGAGGATATATGAACTCATTATAGAATACAATGTGGCTATCGCAGTTATTGATCTCATGCCTGATACCAATGAAGTTGAGAAACTTATTGATGAATTTGCATTTTCAAAAAAAGTATGGGCTAACAAATCAGGTGGCACAACAAGCGGAGAATCGTTTACATGGTCTGATAAAGAAATTAAAGATGGGAAAGAGAAAACAGTTTGTAGAATGTACGAAGAAAAAGTTGCGGCAATAGACTTTTATTTTAATAAGATACGTTTTGGGGATATGCTTTTCTTAGATAAAGATAAATATCCAAGCCGACCATTGTGGAGGCAGTATCAGGATGCCCACACAAACCTATATAAAGGCGAAGTAATAGGGAAGGCAACGAAAGGCACTCTTATGAACAAGGTTGCATCTCAGAACGTCCGTGAGGCATATAAAAAGAGGGTTAATAATATCCATGACCACTGGGTAATGGCAAGTAAGTTTTGTGCTCAAGGCATTCGTGTCCTTGGGAAACTTTCTGGGAATAATAAACATCTGGTTCCGCCTAAAATAGAATCTTTTGGTAGGATACCAGGGACTTGATATAAAGGAGGATGATATGATTTGGGGTTCTTTTTTTGCAGGAGCAATTTTCATGTTTTTCGTTATGTATACCTTAATACTGTTTTTACCGGAACGGAGAAAACAAGAAAAAGAAGCTGAGTTATTCAGCCTGAAACAAGATAAGTACATGTTAGAATTGCATGGCTATTGGGAACGAGCAAACAATATTGCACTGGATAGGAATATTCTTTTACAAAAGATTGTTGATAAAAAGGGTTAATATGGGAATAAGAAAACAAGACTTTTATATTTGCCAATGTGATTTTTGTGGAACAAAATTGGAAAATGGGGAAGGTGGCGTACTTTGCCTTAAACGCAAAGATTCTGCAAAAGAACATCTTAAATTGGCAGAATGGAAAATGAAAAATGGTAAGTTCGCCTGTGAAAATTGTTGGGAGAAATTATAACAAAGGAGAAGACACAATGAAAACACTATCTGAATTTAACAGAGAACAGTATGAAGCATACCAACAAACTGAAAATTCAATGAAACCACACCCTAATGGGATTGAATGTCCTAAATGTAAAGAAGAATTATGGGACTCTGCCTCAATGTGTACGCTTACAAGTAATCCTCCGCAGAAAAATGTACATTGTCCAAAATGCGGATACAGAGGGTATAGGTTGGCATAGCACAATAACTTAAAGGGATTAATATGGATACAATAGAAGCTATTTTAAAAGAAAATCAAGTTTACACAACTCAGCTTGAATTGGAATTATTAAGGCATTTTGAAAAATTAAGATATGAGATTTTAAAACATTTAGATCATATCGAAAACCTTAAAGATACATTAAAAGAAAATACTGATAACTTCTGTGGTCATGCTTATTGCAATTTAAAAAAGGCGAATATCGGATGTTGCGAGGTTGAGTGTAAGGAACGGACTGATTAAAATTAACGGAGGGTAAATATGGGAACATACACATTTTTAGAGGCAGTTGAGAAATTGAAGAATGGTGAGAGCGAAAAGATAGCTCCAGAAAAAGAACTTTCGCTGTATTATTATATTAATGAACACGGGCATCTAAATTGTATGGGTTATCATGATTCAGGAATAAAACTTGGTGTTAAGCATTTTCTTGGTAGATGGGTTCTTGTTAATGAAAAGGAAATTAAACCAGCAGACAACAAAATATTTTCAGGGAAAAACAGCGAAAAGCTCTGGTCGGAAATAAATAGTCTTTATGGTAGCCCAGTCAGAGATATATTGTATTCTCTGGGTTGTAAATTACAAGAAGTGGAAGATAAGATAGATGAGGGAGTGAAAACATGAAACATAAACAGAACGAAGCTATTTTTTTATGTACCAGCATAGAAAATTTAGATGGCACTGTTGATTTTGAAGCTGACGTCCCTGTAACCTTTGATAATGTCGAAGATGCTATTGAAACGGCGAAAGATACTGTGGCCGAATATGGAATGAAGAGTTATATTTACAAATGCGTTCCTGTTCGCAGAATAACAAGAGGGAAAATACGAGTTGATAAACTGTAATGGGAGGAATAAAATGAATGGATTAACTTTCTACATTTGTATTGGAAAATATGGTGGCTGGCAATTTGGTTTTGATGGGCCAGCATTTAGAATTGTATTTGGATATATTGCAATAGTTTTTGCATTAAGAGATATTGAACAGGACATTTCGGATTTAATGGAACCAAACCCTTAAACCACGCATATTAACAAGCCAGACTGCGTGAGGTCGCCACAGTCTGCATTAAATCAAATTAGAGAGTCAATATATGGGGTAGAAAGAAGAAATATGAAGCCAACAATAAATTTAAGGTATTTGCAAATCAAAGTGCCTACAGTCTCTAATATTCGCGATGGTTATAGTCTTGAAACAAAATTGCAGCAACAATGGATAAGTAATGATGGAAAAACAGAATGGCGAAATATTGAAATAGTAAAGGAGACAGTATGCCAGACCCCAAAAAAGAAGCAGATAAATTAAGGCAAGAGGCTAAGGATTTGTTAAATAATCTTTTTTGTGACGCTTTAGGCCTTTCTCGTTCAGATTATGTTAGCGGAGTTGACCGAATAGTTGATTGCATTATTTCTGCAGCTGTTCTTGAGATAGCGGATACACAAAAACAGGCTTTGAAACCACAAAAAGAGTCTGCTAATTCCGCTGGCGTATCTAAAGGAACAAATACAAGTTTTACTTTAAAAAAGAATGATATTACTCTTACTGATGGTGGGAATAGCGAAAAGGAATAAAAAAATGTGCGAATTTAACAAAGAAGATGTGCTAATTTTAGCAAGAGCGGTAACAGAAGACCCGATAACTACAATGACAGGCGACCACCCAGATTGTATTTTCTGTGAATATTGTGGGGCAGAATTAAATGGATATTATTATAGCGAAAAAGATTTAAAGCATAAACTCAATTGCCCAGTTCTTATAGCTCAAGATATTTTAACAAGAAACCCCTAAAGCATCTCCTCCAACCATTGTAGTTTTTCCAAACAATATCAACACTATCCCTAAGTACGCTTGACATTAAACCTACCATTAGAGTAATAGGGTGTAACAATACTATATATTGTACGTCTGTTTATTTAGACACAACATAAAGGATTTTACGCCCTATATGCCAGCAGTAGCAACAAAAACAAAGCCAATCCCTTTTTCTGAGATTAGAAAAAAGGTTAATTTTACTGTGACTATAGACAGCGGCCAATACTACAATAGGCTGTCTAACGCCACAGATGAATTTATAAAAAAGAATTGGCACAATATAAACATTTCTCAAATCCAAAGTTTCGATTCCCGCAGACTTTTCAAACTCTTCGCAGCAAACGATAGTAGCTTTTCAGCATCCCTGTACACACATCTTCGGATGATGGTAGATAAATACACTCTTACCGCTTACAAAACAAATAAAACAATATATAAAGAAGGCCAAGAATATCTCAGTAGCCTTGTTGAGAAACTGGACTATGAAGATAATTGGGCGGAAGGGTTTTCACAGGCAAGCACTTTATTAGACCAGATCGGCAGAATAGGAAGAAACATCCTCACATCTGACAATGCGAGTTCTGCTATCTTTTTAGAAATAAATAGTGATACATACGAATTAGAAAGAATATACCCTATTGATTGCGATAGGGTTTTTTTTGATACAACGGATGGGACAGGCTTTAACGCTAAAAAGACGCCTCCAAAGCCATATATTTATCAAAACGGGCAAAAAGTATCTTTAAATATTGTTAATTTTCTATGGCAACCGCTTGACCCTGACGCTGAAGAGTTAGTCGGTAACAATCCCCTTCGCCCTGCTTTGAGAAATACTTTCACCAAAATAGAGTTCTTAGAAAACCTCCGTAAAGTTCTTAAAAATCAAGCATGGCCTAAAATTAAAGTTGTTCTTGACGGCGAGGCTGCTGTAACCCAAGCCCCTATGGAAGTTAGGAACGATGCTAAGAAATTAATTGAGTTTTTAAATAGTTATATTAGCGATGTAAAAGACCAGCTTACGAATATCGAAGCAGACCAGAACCTTGTTGTATGGGATTCTGTTAAAGAAATGTCCTTCCTCGAATCCAAGAATAACTTTGACCCACGGCCTATCGCCGAACTCCTTGACAGCGAAGCAATCTCAAGTTTAAAAGCACCCCCTTCCACAGTAGGCAAGGGCGGCAGCACCAAAACAGGAGAAGGGCTTGCATCTGCCGAGCTTGTAATATTCAGGCGTACTATTAAAGCGTTAAGGCGTAATATAGAGAACGTATTGAGCCGTGCTTTTACTTTGGCATTGCGGTTAAAAGGTTTGCAGGGTTATGCTAAGTATCGCTTAAAAGAGTTTAGCTTACGTCCTCCAGAGGAAAGTAGTCAGTTTAACCAAATATTGCAACAAAACATTATTGATGCGTGGAACACTGGTTCGATAGGGACGGCTGAAAAAGACCGTAAGATTAGGTATATCCATGACCTTACTGGAGAGCCGCCAGCAGATGCAAAGCTGAGAGAAGATATTACTGATAAAAAATTAACCAATAGCGATGGTGAAAATAAACAAACTGATAGGACTCCTATTTCAAACGAATCTAAAGAGAAAAAACGTGAACAGACCCGCAAAGATAAAGACGTTGGGAGTGATAGGAAATAATGGCAGAGCGAGATAAAAAAGAAGGGGCGACATTGGAATCTATTCCTCTTATTATAGATGGTGTTATAAATACAGCATGGGCTATCCTGCCAGCTAAACTTGAAGAAATAATGGCGGTATTGCAATCTAAAAATAGCGGTGCTGTTATTGAGATGGCAGATAAAAATAAACAGACAGAGCCGTCTAAAGGCAGAAACTATTCTGTCAAAGACGGTATCGCAGAGATACTTATCGAAGGTACCCTGTCAAAAAGGATGGGCTTCATACAGGCACTATCTGGCGGGACATCTTACGAGAATATACAAGGGCAGATACAGAAAGCCGAATCTGACCCTGCCGTAAGAGGTATTTTTTACGAGTATGACTCTCCTGGCGGAAACGTTATCGGCATGTTCAACACCGCCGACATGATATTTAATGCAAAGAAACAGAGCATGAGCTTTTGCAATGGGCTAATGGCAAGCGCAGCTTATATAACTGGCAGTGGCGCAGATTATGTAATCGCTTCAGATGTGTCTGCTGAGCTTGCTAATGTGGGAGTTGTTTCTGTCCATTTTGATAAAAGTAAACAGTATGAGAAAGAGGGTGTTAGACCAACCGTTATTTCTGCTGGTAAATTTAAAGCGATTGGAAATCCATACGAAAGACTAAAGGACAAAGACTTAAACCATTTGAAAAGCAAAATAGATTATATGTATAGCCTTGCTGTTAACACTGTCTCAAGGAATCGTAGCGTTTCTGTGGAACATCTTGTCGAGAAAATCGGAGCCGAGTTGCTTATCGGGGAACAAGCTATATCCGCTGGGCTGGCAGACGAAATCCTGACAAGACCGCAGGCTATTGAGCGGTTAAAGGAGATGATATAAATGGCTCTTAATCACAATAACACTTTATTAAAAACAGAACCCTCTTGGGATTCTATAGACGAAGCTAAGCTACCGAGAAACGCTTATGGAGACATGGGTGAAGTCGGGGATAAAAGCACATATCTCTACCCGCATCACCATGTTGATATTTCTGGGGATATGCACCTGCATCGTGGCGGTTTAAAAGCAGCCCTACAAGCCACTGGTGGATTAATGACAGGGCAGAAAGAAAAGAATCTATCGGTGAAAAGGCATTTAACAGCACACGCAGATGCGATTGGTATGGACAGGAAAGAAACAGCAGCACTATTAAACATGTCTGCCGAGTCACTGGCAGACTTTTTAAATAACGATAACAACAATACTAATAATTTAGGAGGTGAAAATACTATGGGTATGACTTATGAAGAACTGGAGACCGAAGTAAAAGATTTAAAGAAAAAGGTTTCTGAACAAAAAGCTACTATGTCAGACATGGAAACTGATGCAGAGGCATTAGCGACCACAGTGAGCACGAATACTAAGGCTCTGGAAACTGAGATAGAAAAGAACGTAAAGTCTGAAGAGACACTTACTGACAAGATTGACGATCTTGAGAAAACCGCCAAAGACAATAAGGTTTTTATTGAGGCTGGTAAAACATCTATTGAGGATATGAAAGCTGAGATAAGCAAAATAAGTGCTCAGGTAGATGGTGATTCTTTTAATAAAGAACTTGTTGATAAACAGCTTGAGGCTTTTGGCACTGATGTGACTGCCTTAACACAGTTTAAGGACAATCTTGAATCTCGCAGGGCAAAGCTTTTTAAAACAGGCGAAATCCATGCGGATGCAGAGAAAGATGACAAAACAAAGGAACAGGAAGATTACGCCATTGGCCAAGGAATTGGTAAAGGCAATGTAATCCCAATCAGATAAAAAAATATTTAGGAGGTGATTTTAAATGGGTATGACATCAATGGGAGCCACCCGATTGGGTGGAGAAAGTGCAATAGTAAGTCCTTTTATGGACAACGGAAAAATTAATCGTATTGCGATCACGATTGACAATTCTTATAATCGGGGCAAGATTCCGGCATTTAGCCTTTGGGCACCAAGCGATAAAACTTCTAATCCTTGGAAATATATGCCTTATATCCCTGCTGTTACAATCAGGGTTGCGAATAGTACGACAAGCCTGGATATTGATAACAGATGGGTTGATTATTTTCGAGTAGGCGATGAAATAATTGTTTACGACACAAGCACTGCCGCAAGTGGTAACCTTGCGTTTAGAGGCCAATCTGGAGATGATATAAGCACTGCTATTCTTGGTACTAATACTTGTACCATTTCTGCTGTAGGAGTTGAGGATAGTGGCGGTACAGGATATGTTCTTATCACATTAACAGACGCATTAGATAGTGCTGCTACTGGTGGGGT
>Ga0222666_1000277_pt1 | contig 34336 bp, 17 predicted proteins | sample AntAcemetagen655_FD_181710 | JGI IMG/M metagenome (GOLD analysis project Ga0222666, IMG submission 181710) | Saline water microbial communities from Ace Lake, Antarctica - #655 | ecosystem: Environmental > Aquatic > Non-marine Saline and Alkaline > Saline | place: Antarctica: Ace Lake...
GGTGGCGATAACAACCGCGTCGGCAATGATCTTCCGACCCTCAACCTCAAGGACATTCGGCGCGACAAAACGCGCGAAACCTTTAATATTTTTGTCTCCCAGCTTCTCTACTGATTTGATCACACCGCCGACAAAATAATCCCGCAATGAACGTACATATCTCAACACTTCCCTTCTATCGATGGACAAACCGCCGCCGTTTTTTATTCCTTCCCGATCAAATACGTGACGATGATAATAATTATTGGCAACCTGGATAAATAATTTCGAGGGCATGCACCCGACGCGGGCGCAGGTGGTTCCATACGGACCGCCGTTTATCAGAACGCAGTCCGGGTTTACGCCGAAGGCTTCTCTAAATGCTGATAAACCGGCTGTTCCGGCACCTATAACCGCCACTTTTACTTTTATATCGTTCATATGATCAGCTCCTTCTTGAATATTATAATCATCTATGATTATCTATAATTTTAGCATAAGAATGAACAGAGCAGTGTACTTTATTTTGATATCCGGCCGAAAAGAATCTTCCGGTAGCTTGCCCACCCCAGCAAAATGCGGGAGAGGTTTTTAACCTCGATCCCGGCTGGTCGAAATCCGGAAGAAATTTTTAACCTCGATTCCCGGCCGTGCTTTTTATTAGAAGTTTCCCCGATAAGATCGGGATGCGAGGAGAAGTTCTATCTTTAACGTTCATTTCCCCCCGCCGAGGCCTCGGTACGCAGCGGTGAACTGGAACTAATCCAATAAATGATTTTTCCATCCACCGGTTTGAATTCACCTGAATAAACAACTTTCTCCTTACATATTAATTATGAATTGTTATAATACCTATTTCAGTTCTTCTTCTGATCAATCTCGATTGTCCGGGAAGAAATATTGCCCGGATGAGATCAGAGCGCTGGAAACAGTGTGATAGTGAGAGTCGAGAGTATAGGAGATTATTTTATTACTTCAAACTTCGGAATCATGAATCCGTTATCCCGCAACTTGAATTCTCCCCACCTACCGGCATGGCCTCCGCTTTGCTATGATAGCCTGAATTGAATATTAGAAGAGTTCAAGTGAGATTAAGAAGATTGATTCAAATCATAGCCATCGGCGGAGTGGTTTGCGTTCTGATTCCAACCAGCGCCAGGGGCTTTACGTTAAGTGATATATTCCAGCCCGACTCGAATGATACTCCCCGCGTCAAAGAGGCCAAGAGTATATTAAGGAAAAATCCCCAAAAAAAGCTGGCGCTTTACGGACTGGGTCATGGATTATTCGAGGCTCACCAATATCAGTCCGCCCGCCGGGTCTATGAATACGCTTTAGCCCATAAACCTTTACACCCGGAGCATCTCCATACCGATCTGGCCATAGTCTATGAGCGGCTTGGAATGTGGGATAAGGCGGTGGAGCACTATTATCAGGCCAAAGAGCTTGTGCCCGATTTCTTTCACCCCAGATACGGATTAGCCTATTACTACGCCGCGCGGAATGAAAATCTCGATGAGGCTCGAGCCATGCTGGAGGAAATATCACCCCTTAAAAATTTACCCGGAACTGATCCGGGCCAAACCCGCCTTCAGGAATTCTGGCATGAAGCATATGGATTTGTACTGATGCGAATGGGAGAATACGCCGCGGCGGAAAAAGAGCTGCTTATAGCCTACGAGAAGATTGAACCGCTCTATATCGGGGAGAACTATCCTTCGAACTACGCGAAGTCGGTCTACAATGTTCTCTTTCATCTCGGCGAGCTTTATCGGCTCATGGATCGCCCCAAGGAGGCGATGAAATATTACCGGGAAATTGATGAGCGCTATCAAGGAAGATTTCTTGATCGACGAGTTGTCAAACGAAGCACGGGCCGCCCTGCCGGGAGGTGGGAACTGAAGCGTGATCGATGGCTGTTTTTAAGAATGGCGGAGGAATGGAGTCGTTATGACAGGTATCGCTATGGGAATTAATACTATTATTATGCTGCTGTCTTTTTTGGTTGCCGCGCCGGTGACCCAAGAGTCATCCGCCGTCTTAAAACCGTCCGGCCACGACTCGGTTGCTATTATAGTGGGGCAGGCGGGCAGTAACCGCTATCGAATGAAATACGAAGAATGCGTGGAAGATCTATACGGAATGCTGCTCCAAACCTATGGATATCCGGAAGACCGGATATTTGTCTTCACGGAGAATGGAGGGGATCTGGGATTTGTCCCGGCGGCCGGACAGGCGGCGCCCGGCTCCCTGGAATGGCTTTTTAAGGAAAAGGTTGGCAAGGATCAATCCCTTCTGCTCATACTGATCGGCCATACTAATATCGCCCGTGATGATATCTATTTCCATACCAGGTCGCGTCCGATAACTGCTTCGGGATTGGGGGAAGTTCTTTCCGGACATCCGGGACCCGTCTCTATTATCGCGGCTACGCCCCATGCCGGGGGCTGGATCGACTCTCTGGCCGGCCCGGATCGCGTCATCATCGCTTCTTCTAAGAAAAGTCAGCGGTACCAGCCCGGTTTTCTGACGGCACTAGTGAAATCCCTGGAGAATCTTTCAGATCAAAAAGATGAGATAACCCTCGGAGATATTACCCGTTACCTTCAGGAAGAGGTGGATAGATTTTACGCGGAGAATAATCTCCTGAAAACAGAGCATATGGTTCTCTGGCCGCCGGAGACCATGGCCGGGAGCTGGCGGAGGCTCTTCACTTACCAGCCGGATAAATTTCCCCGGGAAGAGAAAACCCCGGTCCAGGAAGAGATCTACGATCGAGAATCAATGAAGAGAGATCCATCATATTGGCGAAAATCCGCTAATTCGTTTCCCGGGGATGATGACTCCCCGGTCGCCATACTCTATGATCGTTTCTCTATCGAATTTGGAGAACGGATGGATGGACGCTCTCTTCATCATCGGGTGATGTTGATCCACCATGAGGAGGGAAGAGATTTGGCCCGGGTCAGTTTCCCATTTAATAGTAAGGGGACCGAGGTTGAACTGGAATGGGCCAGGACAATCCAGCCGGACGGCCGGGTAGTGGAGTGCGACCGAGAGAGAGACCTGCAATATATTCCCGGCCCCGCGGGCGTATATCATGCAACCGTTACTTGCAGTCTCTATTTCCCGGCGGTAGAGCCCGGCTCAGTCGTGGAGTATTGTTTCCGGAGGAAATGGAAGCCGGGGGGAATCTCCAGCATGAGTTCACGCCTCCTGCAGACCCCGTATCCCACCGACCGTTTTCTCTATGAGGTGAGTGTGCCGGAAAAATCCGATCTCAATGTGCGTTTTTCGAACCTCCCCTCCGGATGCCGGCCGCGGATAAAGAAAGATAAATATGTTATCACTCGTTCAGTGGAGGGGAAGGGACTGCCGAACCTCACCGCAGAGACAATGGCCCCTCCGGTCTACGCCATCGGGATAAGCGTCTCTATCTCAGAATACAAGACCTGGGAAGAGATAGCCAGGTGGTACGCGCGGATCGCTATTCCGAGGACGGAACCAACCGGGGTGATACGGGAACTCGCGGATTCAATTACCGAGGGCCTCAAAAGCGATGAGGAGAAGATTGAAAAGATATATGGCTGGATTACCGATAAAATCCGTTACATCCACGTTCCGCTGGGAGATCACTCCCATCAGCCATTTCCCGCCGAACGTACCTTTGAACAAGGATATGGTGACTGCAAAGACAAGGCGGCCCTTATGATCAGTCTATTGAAGGCCGTTGGTTTGAACGCGTACTTCGCCCTGATAAATACCGGAGATGCCCCTCTCCTCAGCCCGTCCTTTCCGACTCGCGCCTTTAATCATGTGATCGTTGCTATCTCCGACGGCGCCGGCAACTTCCAGCTCATAGACCCGACCAGCGTGACCACCCCTTTCGGGGTACTCCCTTTGCCGGATCAAGGCCGGAGGGTTCTTATCGTTGATCCGGACCGCCCGGAAATTCTGGAATGTCCCGCGACAGAACCCATGGGAAATCTGGTGACGATCGACCAATCGTACAATGCCGCTAATGAACTGATGACCGTTAGCTGGAGTGCCCGGGGCGATGCCCTCCAGACGTGGCGGATCATAAAGAAAATTCTCCCCGCGAAACGGGCCCGAGAACGGATTCTTTTCCATGACCTGGGTCTGAATCCCCTGGAATACCGGATCAAGGATATGGATGAGAACCAATTGGAAAATGATACGGTTCTCCGACTTAAGTTCAATCTGACCCCGCGCCTGCCATATCTCAGGATCAAGTGGACCGACTATCCGGCAAATCGCCTGAAATACACGGATGAAGGTAGAATTCAACCCTACTATCTCAAAACCGGTTTTGGCTACCGGGAGCGCATCCATCGACCCGGCAGGTTGAAGGAGAGCCACTGGGGGAAATCGGTCGGCCCCCTTAATCTGGAGATTCGAGTTGAACCCGGGAAGGAGAATAGCATGATCGAACGGATGGTTATGCTGTCGGCGGGAAGATACTCGCCGGAGACCTACGCGCGATTTTTCCGGGCGTTCATGGAGTTTGAAAAGGAATCAAGAAGACTGGTAAATAAATAACCATAAGAAAGAGAGGAGTTATTATGACTGAAGCAGCCGCCAGGATAAGTGAGATGCCCGATCTCCGCCTGAGAATAAAAAAAGAGATGAGCCGGGTAATAGTGGGCCAGGAGAAGTTGCTGGACTTTGTTCTGATCGGATTTCTGGCCGGCGGTCACCTTTTACTGGAGGGAGTGCCGGGTCTTGCCAAGACCCTGCTGGTGCGTACTCTGGGCGCCGTTACCAGCCTCAAATTCAGCCGCATTCAATTTACCCCCGACCTCATGCCGGCTGATATTACCGGGACCGATATTATCGATCTTGATCGGGCCACCGGCGGCAAAGTAAGCCGGTTTATGCCAGGGCCGCTCTTTGCCAATATTATCCTGGCCGATGAAATTAATAGAACCCCCCCGAAGACGCAGTCGGCGCTTCTTCAGGCCATGCAGGAGAAAGAGGTCACCGTCGGGAACAGGACCTACCCGCTCCAGGAACCATTTTATGTTCTTGCCACCCAGAACCCCATTGAGCACGAAGGCACCTATCCCCTCCCGGAGGCGCAGCTCGACCGCTTTATGATGAAGCTGATCGTCAACTATCCGGACGATCTCGATGAAGAAGCGGAAGTAATATCCCGATTTACCCGCCGGGCCGAATTCGGGGAACCCCAACCGATTATCGATCGCGACGCGATCCTTCAGGCTTGCCGCGCGGTTCTCCAGGTGGCAGTTCCCGAGACACTTGTCAGATACGCGGCAAAACTGGTTCGGGTCACCAGGCCCAACGAATCCGAAGCCCCCTCGGATGTGCGCGAATATGTTGAATGGGGCGCCGGCCCGCGCGCGGCGGAACACCTCATCCGCGCGGCCCAGGCGAAGGCGGCTATCTCCGGCCGGCCGACCATCTCGGCCGCGGATATACAAGAGTTACTGATACCGGTATTGCGACACCGGTTGGTGCTTAACTACAAATCCTACGCGGACCGCGTTTGGCCGCGGGATATCCTCAAGCAGATTAAGGAAAAGATAGAGCTGTGAGTGAAAAAATCCGGACTGAGGAGGGAAAGAAGGAGAATCTCCGGCATCGCTGGGCGGTTTATCTCGATCCGGACCTTCTCTCGGGGATTGATTCTCTCGATCTGCGTGCCCGGGTGGCGGTCGAGGGTTTTATCTCCGGAAATCATCCCAGTAAGTATTTCGGCTCCAGCCATGAGTTTGTGGAACACCGGGAATATCTGCCGGGAGATGACCCCGGACTGATCGATTGGAAGGCATTCGCTCGCCAGGAGCGCCTTTTCATAAAAAGATATTCAGCCGTCACCAACGCTCCCTGCCAGATCGTCCTGGATGGGTCTCTCTCCATGGAATATTCAGAGGGCGGCCACAGTAAACTGGAGTATGTAAAAACCATGGCCGCGGCGTTGGCGTACCTTCTTTTTGAACAGAAGGACCGCCTGGGTCTTTCTATCGGAGGAAAGAATTTCCGGATTCTCTCTCCATCGAGGCAATCTTCCTATCGGGAGATAATCGGCCTGATCGATAGTTTTCAGCCCGATTCCGGCCCCCACATCGAGGAGCTCCTTCATGCCACTGCCGCTGCCCTCGACCGGAAGGGGATGGTCATGATTATCTCGGATTTTCTTATGCCGGAAGATATCCCCCGGGAGTCCCTCCAGAGACTAACGTATTCCGGTCACGATATTCTGGCCTTTCAGGTCCTCCATGACCAGGAGCTTTCGCTTGACCTGACCGGGAGGTACCGGTTTCGCGATCCCGAATCCGGCCGCGAGATAGTCGCTTCGGTTCCGGCCGTGCGCAAGGAGTATCAGAAACGATTACAGCAATGGCTGCGAGAGGTCGAGCAGCACTTTTTAAAAAATAAAGTTAACTTCCTTCAGCTCGGCACCCGGGATTCTTTGCTCTTCTGTCTGGCTGAATTTCTAGAAAAGCGCCGACGGATGAGATGATAAATCTGCTGTCACCATTGTATCTTTGGGGCGCCGCCGCGGGCATCGCCGCCCTCGTGTTAATCCACCTTCTTCTGAGGATAAAGCCGATCCTTCACCTTTTTCCGGCCTGCAGATTTATCAGTTCGGCCCATGAAGTTCATCGCCGGAGAAGGCGGATAAGAAACGTGCTTCTTCTCATCTTGAGGATGCTTTGCGTTTTGGCCTTCTCCCTGGTTTTCGCGCGTCCTGTCCTGCGCGAGGGTGAGGTCCGTCCCGCGGGAACTCATACGGTGATTGTCGTGGATACTTCGTACAGCATGAGACTGCCGGGAAAAGATTCGGACCAATCCCGCTTCGCACGGACAGTTGACTGGTTTTTGAAAAACAAAACAAATTGGGACGCGGACTCATTTACCCTGGTATCCGATCGGGGCGAGGTAATCGGGACAATCGGTATCTCTTCCAGTGAGTTCGAGAGACATATTTCTGAAGTTGTCCCCGAATTCGGAAGTACCAGCCTGGGAAAAGGTTTGCAAACGGCTGCCTTGGCGTTAGATCGTCTTCCGGCATCTAAAAAGACTCTGGTGATTCTCTCGGATTTCGCCGGTCCCGCTCTGGACGGCTGGCCTTCAGCGTGCCTGGGTCCGGAGGTCAGTATTCTTACCCCTCCGATTCAGCCATCCAACCCCTATTTCGTGGAATCTATTGAATTGATTGATCCCCCGGAAGATTCCTCCTACGACGTTGGAATTCGGGTTGGCCTGGGCGGAGATTTCTCCGGTTCCGAGAGCGTTACTATGCGAATAGGCGAGGAAGGCAAAGCCCAAAAATCATCGGTTCCGGAAGGGGCCGATACGGTTGAGTTTTATGATTACTTAGGGGCGGCCCGCCAATCTTCATTGCCTGTCATGGCCGGATGGGAGGGGTCGGGCCTCTCCGGTCTGAACTTTTACGGAGTCCTTCCGCCCCGTCCCCCGATAGATATCATCTTCCATCAGGGCAGTGAGCCGTCTCCGCATCTTCATGCCGCTCTGGCCGCGGTCGCGGAGGATTCAGCGCTTATCAATATGAACAGTGGGGTGGGGAGCGGATACTACGTGATTGCCTCCGGCGCCGATATTCCTTCCGTCTCCCCCGGAAGCTCCATCCTTATTACCGGGTGGGGCTCGGAGCTTTCCAGACTCCAGTTGGAAGAACGCTTGCCGGTTGAGCTCTACCGATACGAAGAAGGAATATTCCCGACCGGTCCTCCCCTGGACGCCGAGGCTCATAGCCGATGGCTGTTGAACCCCGGGCCCACGGTTCGGGTGCTATCCACTTATCTCGATCTGACGCCGCTTCTGCTGGCCTGGACGGATCGCGGGATCCAACACTATTTTCTGAATTTTAATTCCCGCAACGCTGGTCCGACCGGATGGGCGCAGCAGCCGAATCTGCCGATCGCCATCCGGCATCTCATCGCGGATGGGTCATTCGGGGAGCGAACGCTGAAGATCGACTCCGGGCTACTTCCTTTGGGCGAAGCGGACATACGACGAATCTGGGGTCCGCCGGAATTTCCGGACCGAGACGCGCCGGGTGTGGGAAAGACTGAGAACGAATATTTTGCCCGCAATATTCCCCGCGCCGAATTCGCGGTCTCCGATCAGGCCGAATTGACGATTAATCTGCAAAGAATCCTTGGGGAGAATACTGCCGGGGAGGGGATTATTGAAGGAACCATAGAGCTGTGGCCCTGGCTGCTCGGGTTGCTGCTTTTTACGCTGATCCTGGTTGAGCTTATCGCGGGAGGCCGTTATGGCGAATGACCCCGCGCGACAGGTATTGGATTCAACCCGCCGGCGGTTGCTGCTGAGCGATCTGGCAGGAGGAGTTTTGCCGTTCCTGGGAGGCGCCCTGCTGCTCTTTATAGCGGTCTGCTGGCTTGATTGGTATTTCGCTTTGGACAATCTTTTGCGCTTCATCCTCTGGTCTATCGGAAGTTTATTCATCCTCGCTGCCTTGGTCCGCGGCAGCGTGTCTTTTTTTAAAAGGCCCAACAAAACCCGGGCGGCCTGGATACGCGAGGGAGCCGAACCATGGTGGGAAGGAAGGCTGATTGCCCGGGCGGAGATAGAGGAAGGCCGGCTAAAGATAGAGAGCAAGCTTGGCTTAATGCTGGAGCGTCAGCTTGAGAACACGGCATTGGCGAAGGGCCGGAACCGGTTCCCCCCCAGGATTTTATCAAACCTCCAATGGTTCGGCGTCGCCGCCGGTCTCCTTATTCTGGCGATTACGATCTTTGTTTTGCCTTTGAACGAAATCCTCGGTCGGGTCTTAATTCCCTGGGCGGATTATCCTCCCACCCGGAGATTGAGTTTTACTATTGAACCGGGAGATGCCGAAGTCGAACGCGGAGAGCCGCTTTCCATTATAGTAAATGTCAGGGGGGGATCCCCGGAAGAACTGAGGATTATCATGCGGATGGAGGAAGAAGAGTTGAAGTTTCTCAAGCCCGTTATAACTGAATCCGGAAGCTTTCTTCTCTATATTCCTGCTGTTTATCGATCATTTGAATACTTTGCCCTGGCCGATGATATCCGGTCGCCCTTCTACGCGATCACGGTTCTTGATTATCCCCGACTGGAGGAGCTGACCTGCCATATTAAATATCCTGAGTATACCGGCATCGAGGACCGGACAATATTCGGAGGTCCGATCTCGGTGCTGGAGGGTTCGGTTATATCATTGGAGGGGAACGCGACAACTATACTCTCCGGTGCCGCTCTCGTGGCGCGAAACATCTCCGGAGATATACTTTTGTCGAAGGAGGGGGGCGTCCGGGACGATACGTTTGAGATTTCATTTCAGCCGGAATCCGATGGTGAGTATGAAATATCGCTGCGTTCCCGGGAAGGGAGGACGAATACGGATCGCTACCGGTACCCGGTCAAGCTGAAGCCGGATCAACCGCCGATGGTTGAACTTATCTGGCCGGAATATGACCTGAAGGAGGTCCCCACCGCTTTCATTCCCGTCTCCTTCGTTGCCCGCGATGATTTCGGATTACGCGATATCTGCCTTCTTATTACTTTGCCCGAGACCGAGCAGCGCCTGGCTGAGACCGCTTATAACGAACGTGAATGTAGAGTGATTGAGGATCCTCTTCTGCTGGATATATCCGAATTAAACCTCTCACCCGGTGATGTCTTCGCCTTCCAGGTTGAAGTTACCGACAGCAAATCACAGAGCCGTCGGTCTCTTCCACGCTTTATCCAGATTATTGAATATGAAGAAGAACTCAAATTGTCTGACGGAGAAGAAGGGTGTCCGTTCTGTAAGCAGCTTAAAAGCATATATATCCCGCTTAAAAGCCTGACTGAAAAACAGCGGGCGGCTGCCGGAGCGATTATGGCAGCCCGGGGCAATGAGAATCCGGAGATGGACAATCTCCTTGCCTGGCAAAAGACGGCCCGGCAGCTGCTGGATAGGGTCTTAAGTGGAGTATACTCGGAATTTCCACAAGGAATACCTCACAAGCTCTACCGGATTATCACCGGCCTGGAGACCGCAGGCCGGCAGATGGACGGCGCCATCTCGGCACTTGATGATGGGAACCTGAAGCTGGCCTCAAGTTTTTCGCTTAAAGCGCTTAAAGAACTCTGCGCGCTGCAGACCCAGATCGAGTGGATAATTTCGGGCAAGCAAAAAGCAGGAGATCAAATAGAAACCGATTTGGAGTCTCAAGCCGGTGAGGCGGATCAACCGCCGGATGGCCCGGGTAAGCCGGAGCAGGAAAGCTCGATTAAAAAGGAGCTGACTGAACTTATTAAAAAACTTGAAGATCAATCGCGGGAGATCGAGAAGAGTTCTACCGGTTTTGAGGATCAGATTAAAGAGTGGTTAGGTGAAGAAAGGGAGAGAAAAGATGCTTCCGGCTCGAAGCTGAAAGAAATTGTTTCTAAAATTAATTCGATGCCACCCGAACAGTTTGACCGGTTGAAAAAATCGATAACAAGCAAAAGCAGTATAGATCAATTCGAAGAGATGGGAATATCGAAGAAAACCTCGGAAGAACTTTCTGCTCGATCGGGGGGCCCGGGAGGCAGAGAGATTGCTGACGCGCTCAGTGAATTCAGAAAAATGTCACCGGAACTTCGGAACAAAATGGAATATGAGATGAGCGCGGGAAAAACTACCGCTGCTGCTGGAGCGAACCGGTCCTTGCCTGAAAAAGTGGCGGAGCGCCTGAAAGATAGCTTTTCGGAATCGCCATCAGTTGAGGAGCTGGCCGACCGGAGTGACCGGATGTCGGACCGACAATTCAAGGAACTGACTGAAACCATTCGGAAGGGGTCTGAGTCCGGCACGTTTGCCGAAAAGGGGTTATCACCGAGGACTGCTGATAAACTCTCGAAACTGTCGGGCGGCCAAACCGGGGCCCGTATCGCGAGCGCGCTGGAAGACTTGAGAAATCTTTCGAAAATGGGCCGGGAACAATCTCTCTCCGGATTTAAAGAGAAGAAAGACGTTACGGGTAAAGCAGGTCAAGCTTCCTCCTCGCCGGAACTTTCCGGTTTCATGCAGGGATTATCGGACTATACCGTTGATAAGTCTCTTTCTCGCCTCTCCCAGCATATGGATTCCGATATTGCCGGGATGCTCTCAGAACTCATTGCGAACCAGGGGAAAGAGGAGGGAATAACTCCGGAGGGTAAAGCCGTCCACGGAGATAAGCAGGGGAGAGAGGAGGGAATAACTCCGGAGGGTAAAGCCGTCCACGGAGATAAGCAGGGGAGAGAGGAGGGGATAATTCCGGCGGAGAAATCCGTCCACGGAGATAAGCAGGGGAGAGAGGAGGGAATAACTCCGGAGGGTAAAGCCGTCCACGGAGATAAGCAGGGGAGAGAGGAGGGAATAACTCCGGTCGAAAAAGCCGCCCTCGGAGAGCTCGCGGGGGCTTTCCTGGTCTGGTGGGATAAAAAGCTCGACCGGATTTCTCAAGAGAGGGCGGAGACTCTCAATGAGATTGAGTCCCGGGCGGAGGAGATTGAACTTGATAATCAGCAACAGGCCGCTCTGAGGGAGATGAAGGTTACCGGAGAGAGCCAACTGGCCCGGTTGGAGGATATCGATAGAGGGACCATTGGATCCTTCCAGCAATGGGTAATGCCGGGAGAAACTCTCTTTCAGAAAACGATCCGCCGGTTTCAAGCCAGTATGGGACTTGTGAAATCTCCCAAGCAGGCATTGAAGGAACTCGCGGCGCGGCTGAAGAGGAAACCAGTACCTGAGAGATACAAAGATCTCGTCTTTCTATACTACAGGTACCTGATGGAGATGGGAGAGAATGCTGATCAATAAAATTCTTCTCGGGGCAATCCTGGTTTACGCCGGCTGGCAGGCCTATTCCTTCTTGAAGAGGAGGAACGAATTCGGTCTGTGGAAAACGGTGACCGTCCTTCTCTTTAAGTTTGTATGGATTGCGATACTTATGATTATCCTATTTCTGCCTCTCCGATCCCGGAGCCGGGTGGAGACTATTACCCCCTTGAAAGTGGTCCTGGATGGGACACAGTCTTACCGCCTGCCGGGAGGAGCATCCCGGGATCGCTATTCCCAGGCCGTTGATATGCTTAAAGGTGGGCTCGGGGAAGAATTATCCCGACGGTTCGATATTACTTTCTATCAGCTTACTGCCGATGGCCTGGAACCGTTTGAATCAATCGACCGCCTCCGTCCTCCCGATCGGGCCGGAGTAACGCCGCTCACTGCGGCTCTTGAGTCGCTGGCTGCTCAGGAATTGCAAACTCCCATCCTCCTCTTTAGCGATGGACTGGACACTACTGAAGGCATTCCTCCGAAAACCGTTGCCTGCCCGGAAGGTATCGGTCCGGTATATGTCGTTGAGTTTCCGTATCGACCCCCTCCGCGGATATTGTTTTCTTCCATCCGATATGACACAAAAATTTACCGGGGCTCGTTGTGGAATTGTGATGTCGAGATTATCGGGAGGTGGTACTCACCAGCTCAAGTAGAGCTGCTCTATGATGGCCGGGTAATCGGCGCGCGAACCCTGCCGTTGTCTGAAGCGGCAGAAGATAAGATTATGATCTCTCAAGTATCCTTTGCCCACCATTTTCAGGAACTTGGGCCGGGACGGATAACATTGCGGATATTGCCGGGGCCGAATGTATTGACGAGTTCACCTTTCCAGGCCGCCGTTGATATCCTCCCCCCGCGGGTTCGGAAGGTGTGGTTCATTACCTTTAATCCCGGTATCGATGCCGTATTCTGGAGGCGGAGCCTACGCTCTCTACCGTCGGTTGAACTTGTCAGTACCGCGGTAAAAAATCCGGTTGAGGTAGGAGACCGTAGTTGGGGCTATCAAGAAACTGACAGTGGAAGAGAGTATCTGCGGCTTGATGACATGACCGACCTCAATCAGTTTGATCTAATAATGATCCACGGTCCGGGGCCTGATTCCTATCCCCCTCTTTTCTGGGGAAGAGTCGCGGAATATCTTAACAGCGGAGGGGCCGTGGTTCATCTCTCCGCCTGTGGCCCGACGGTGAGTTGCGGTGAGGGGAGTTTTTACATGAATCAAACCTCTCCTCTCTACGAAATGGAGGAAGACGTGGACTTGGGAGACTGGCCTTTTGATCTTCTCGACCTGCTCCCCGCTGAAATTACCGGGCGGAGCACCGGCAGTCCGGAGTTTAATCCTTCCGGTTTTCTCCCGATTCGCCGGTATAACGAGGATGCCGTACAGGTATTGTTACAGCATCCCACTCTTAAAAGCGCGCGGGGTGCTTATCCGATCTTCGCGAGAATATTCAGTGAAAAGGGTGTTCTTACTAACTGGTTTGCTATCAATACCTGGAGAACTGCCCTTCAGCCCGGGGGAAGCGAGATACTTAGGAATTTAATCCACTGGATCATGGATCAGACCGATTCCCGCTCTCCTTCTCCCGTGAAAGTTGAACCTGATAATCACTGGCTCGCTACCGGTCGAGAGTATGAGATGAAGATATACCCGTACCGGGACCGGGAAAATCTCAAGGAAATAACAGCGGATATCCAGGGGCCAGGTGTAAAATATATTCGCTCCCGCGTCTCGGGATATGAGACATCGATTGAATGGGTTCCTTTTAAAGACGGACATTATACGATGCGTATTCTGGATTCAGAGAAAGATGAGGTGTTGTCGGAAGCATACCAGTCGGATGGTACCTGGCTGGAATGGGCCTATCCCGAGTTGGACCATGACCTCTTTGCTTCGGTCCTGGAGGATACCGGAGGAGGACTGATAGATTCCGGTTCTTTCGATGTAGATCAAATTGACCATACCCGGATTGCCCGCCTTGAGACCGGTTCGTTTCATGACAATGAACCGGTATGGGATCGATGGTGGCTCTTCGCGCTCTTGGCCGCGAGTATGCTGGGAGAATGGGCCATGCGCCGTAAGCTTGGTTTGGCCTGATTTATTGCCGATATCTTTTTCTCAACAAATTTATTAAGCATCTCATTTTTTTTACCATCTGTAGTATGATAATTACTTGGGTATAAACTCCACCCGCTTAAATAATACATGACTATTCTCTGATTATAAGAATACCTTTTTCTGAATAATCGGTTTACCGAATGTTTACAATTAAGCGAACCTCCACGGTAGACAAAAATATTCCAAGGAATCGGATAAAAAATTGTCATACTTAGTGCCTGGACGAAAACTCAATAAACACATGGATTTTTATCCAAGGCAGGAATGCATCTAAATCTAACAGGTGATTTATTATGAAAATATTTAGGAAGGGAATAATTGCCGCGATATTTCTATTACTGTCTTACATATTAGTAAACGAATCTTTCCCAGACTATGATTTTGGTTCATTTATCAAGAGTAGTGAAAAAGACAGATTAAATGAAGCTTGGAGATATATAAGTAAAAAGAAAGATTATAAAAATGCAATAAAAATATATAACCAGGTCATTTCTTCGCATCCGGGTACATACTTAGAGTTGCTTGCGATGAGTGACAAAGCGGATGCTTATCGAAGGATGGGAAAGATAGATAAGAGCATAAAAATCCATAGAGAGATAATCCAAAAATGCAAAGAATATTTAGATAAAAATCCAAAATCAATTGAATCTGCTTTAAGAATTTTGATGGAACTTAATGGTTACTCAAGCCTGAAAGAATATCCTAATGTACAAGAAAAAGCAAAAAAAGCGCTTGCTTCGGGATATACCCCATCTGATTTAGGTGGAAACAAAGAGTTATATAACTGGTTCCACGATTATTGCTATGGCAGATTAGCAGATTACTACGATGATATACGATACCCGGGCTATTACCAGTCAGACAATTTGAAAAAGGCTGAGGAATTCATTCCCGGCTTTTCGGGTGAAGTCAAAAAAGCAAATTATATAGGATATTTAATAAGGAAATATAAAGAAAAAGAAAGATGGGGTGATGCTTTAAGGTTGTTGCAAGTGTTGAAAAAATACGCGAAATTACAGGAGCCTCATATCGATATTGAAAAGAAAAAGGAATATTACATTTATAAAGCCGGAGAATTTGCGAAGAAAGGAGAATACGCTAAAGCACTGGATATTTATAAAAATATTAATTCGCCTGAAGATAGAGTGACAAAGAAGGTCGAGGAGTTAAAAACAGAAGCGCCGTCGGAGTTAGCCGAATTTCTATCCTTTACCTCTTATGTTAACGAAGAAGAGATTTTTTCAAAGTATATTCCCGAAGAACAACAGCGCCTCCTGGATAAAGCTCGTTCCTTAGAGATGAGTCAGGATTATCAGGAAGCGATTGATATATATAAATCACTACAAAATAATTGTCCGGGAACATTGGCGAGTTTACTGGCTGAATATAGATGGCCACTGGCTCTTGCAGATGATCATGGGATTAAAGGCATTAATGACCCGAGTTTTGAGGCAGCCGATAATAATCATCGTCGGTTTCTCAAATTTCCCGAGGAATGTGATAGGTACATTTCTGCGAATAAGGAAAAAATAGATGCGGCGTTAGGTCTTTATCTAAAGATGATTTTTTATAACCTCACGCAAAAATGGGAGAAACAGATAGAAGTAGTAGATAAGTTAACCGAATATAGTCTGAACGATTTATATGGAGATAAAGATTTTTATCAATTGATCAGGCAGTGGGAATCGCTTAAGCCGATATTAAATGCTTTTAAAGACAGAGATAAAGAAAGGGCGCGGAAATTAGTTGCCTGGCTACCACTTGAATGGGATGGGACATTTTATTTTATATTACGGGCATACTTTACTAACACCGAGTACGATACCTATAGAATCCGGCAAAATTACGACATGCTTAAAGCTTATCAAGATGACCCCCGGATACCCTTAGCTTCCCGAAATTTGATTACTCTCTATGGAGCAATGACATATGAACAAAGAAGGTCGTATGTTAAAGCTTTGGAAATGTATGAAAGAGTATCCCCCAAAGATTTTCTTTTCGAGATCGGCAAAAAAGACCCGGAAGAATGGCTTGAATCAAAGATAAAAGAGTTGTCAGCTAAGATTTCCGCCGAAAAAAGTTTCTGGAAAACTGAAAATGCACTTCGCAAGAAATGTAAAAAAGCAGCTGTTTTGCTACGGGAAGCGGATAAGGAACTCCAGGATAAGAATTACAATTCTGTTCGGGAGAAATCAAAAGATGCATATAAGATATTGCTCGATATTAGAGCTGAAGATCCTGATTGGAGTCATCGGGTAGTCCAGAGACGGATAGATAAGAGTAAGGAGCTAATTATTGCCCAAGCTGAAGCTGAAGATCCTGATTGGAGTCATCGGGTAGTCCAGAGACGGATAGATAAGAGCAAGGAGCTAATTATTGCCCAGGCTGAAGCTAAACATCCCGGGACAGGGGAATCTGAACTGGCAAATTTTATTGAAGCTGAGGCTAGAGAAGCAGAAAAAAAACAACAGGAAGCTTCATCCCGGGGGGAAGAAAGAACAAAACCCAAAAGAAGTAGAAAGAGGGAAAAAATAGACGATCCTGCCCGAGCATATAAAGAGGCGAGTAATTATATTCAGGAGGCACATAAATATTACAAGAAAAAAGATTACGATAACGTTCGGTTAAACGCAAAAAGGGCTTACGATATATTAGGCGATATTGAGAATTCAAAACCGGCCTGGAAACCCGAGGCGATCAGGAAAAGTAAGGAAGAATGCAACGATTTGTTTTACAGAAAAATAAAGGTAGGAGAAAAACGAAAGGAATCAAAAAGATTTAAGGAAATCGATGATCCTGAGTCGGAATATAAGAAAGCGGAAAAGATTATCAAAGAGGCTTACCAGTATTGTAAGGCTGAAGACTATGATTCTCTTACCCTTAGAAGAAAAGTGTCGCCTGCTTATAATATATTACTTGCTATAAAAAAAATTAAACCGGACTGGAAACCCGAGCTTATTCAGGAAAGGTTGGATGAATGTAATGAATTGTTTTCTAAAAAGGATAAAGGCGAAACTACAGTTAAAGAAAGAATTGATGCTCCAAAAATTTATATGCAGGCACTTCATTCAATTAGGTCAGCGCGTAATGCGATTAAAGATAAGGAGTATGATATTGCCTGTTCAAAGATACAATCTGCCCGGTCGCGGCTACTGTATCTCAAAGGAAAAGAGGCGGGAAGGGGTTATTTAACCTCAATTGAACCCCAGCTTGAGGCTTGTTATAGGTTGCTGAATATAGCTAATAATGGGTTAGAGAACAAAACTAAGCCATTAAAATTAGAATATATGGACAGGAAGCCTTCCAGAGCCAAGTACAAGGCGATAATAAAAATAAAAACCGAGAAGAGAAAAGGAGATGAGGTTGATAAATATAATTCAAAGAGAAAAATGGAAGCAATATGTTTAACTCACGGCTACTCTGAAAGTGGGTTTGCTGATATTTATGCCGTGTATAAAAAGGGATTAGATCATGCTTTTAAGAATAGCAGAATAAATATGGAAGAACAGATCAAGAAGTACAGCGAATACCGGGTTGCTAAGATAAGGGTAAATAAATATGGGGAGGTGATCACAGCAAAAGGTGGATCAATTAGGGGCGGCAGCGTATTTGCTCAATATATTGAGGATTATTTTATTCCTATTATTTTTACCGATAAGCCGCTTAAGATAAATGATAGTTGGGAGTATGAAGCAACTTTACCCTTGAGCGGGATGGACGACCAATTAGTACTTTGCAGGATAACTAACAAGTTAATTTCAATTGGTGATCCCATAATAAGAATAAGTTCAAAACTTATAGGGACGAATAAGGACGAATCTGAATGCAAAGTAAATATTGAAGCTGTCCAAGAAGCAAAAATTGACAAGAGAAGGACTATAGTTTCACGTTTAGAAAGTGAATACAAGATAGAAAAAAATTGTAGCGAAGGGGTTAGAATTAATTCCAGTGTGGAGGCAGAATTAGAAGTAAAAGGAATAAGATCTTATACCGAAAATACTCCGATACCTTCACAAAACATTAAAAATTTATTGAAGTACCAAGAATTGGTAGATAAAGGAATTTATACGCAAGAATTGCTACATAAGCTCCAAGATTGTGATAAGAAAGGAAGTATAATTGGGAATACATCGATCTGGTTATCTGGAAAAGTATTTGATGCCTTAGAAGCTAAAAAACTAGTCGTAGACAAAAAAATCGAAAAAAATTCAAAAGAAGGAGTCGCGGTGAAAGTAACCGCCGCAGATAAAGAACCGCGTGTTGCTGAAGAGGATATTCTCATCTACCGGATACCACCCACACCGGTACCGTCTCCTTCACCTTATACAAAGGAAGCCGGGATAACATTAGCCGAGTTAATTGATGAGATGGAGAAAAGAGCCGCTCCGGTCAAAGATATTCGGGCTCTCTGTCAGTATCGATTAAAGATGTGGACCGATAAACCGGTAGAGATCAACTTTGAATATCAAAAGCCTGGAGACTTCCGGATTGAACGGGGGAATGATCCAAATTCTCTTTTCGGCAATGTCTCTGTAAACATAATAAATAATAATAGGCGTTTCCGGGTTGATTTTGATTCACGGATCATTCAACAAAGTGAAAAGCCTGATTGGTTATTCCTGGGCTGGTTCCCACACTACCTCCTGGAGATTTCTATGGCGCCCCGGCGAGTGATGGAAACCATGCCGGACCTGTCACTGGAAGGAATCACCAAACTGGAAGGAGAGGAAGTATATATTTTAAAATTTCACCCGACAGTTCCTTCTTCTTTTAAGCCTCTAATGAGCGGTCAACCGATTTTTCGGATAGCTATCGATCGTCGGAAACTCTATCCCCGCCAGGTTGAAATAACACAGCCAGCCGCTTTTTCGAGTTGGTTTGAACTGAATGATCTCATCAATCCGGTAGGGGATCTCTGGTTGCCCCGGAGATATGAAACCGCTGGTGTAGTCGGTTTTAATTCCTGCGATTTCCGTATCAAAGAGATCGTTGTAAATCAGGGAATATCTCCGGACAGATTCAAACCAACCTTTCCGGGAGAATTTATTGTTCAGGATTCTCCTCTGAAAAGCGGGGAGGAGTATGAAAAGAAGCAGGTGCATGATCCATCCGATATATCCGCTCTCTACTGCCTGGCGCAGGTTTATAAACAGGATAAAGATTACGGGGAGGCGGTTGAACTGTTAAAGCGGGCGGTAAAGATCCAACCGGCAATGCCGGCTCCCGGAAAAGAGTTAATCAGTCTCCTGAGAGAACGTGGTGAGTATCAAGAGGCGATTGTTTTAGGGAAACAGTTTCTGAAAAAATTCCCCCGGGTATCCGGAGTCTACTTTGAACTGGTGCAAGATTATCTCCATCTCGATCAGCCTTTGCGGGCGAAGGAATATCTTAAAAAGGCCCGGGAGGAAGGAGTGAACAATCAATCATTAATGAAAGTGGCTCGTCTTTTTTCCGAGCAGGAGATGCTGGAAGACGCTCTGCGGATCTATCAGGATTTAATCCTGGATGATGAAGTTCCGGAACACTTTCGTCTCTGGGCGATAAATCAGGCCGTTAGGGTCGCTACCGATAATGTTGATCTGGATAAACTGATATCCGAGTGGAAAAAGAAGGCGAGCGTTGCCGGAGATGTATTCCTGAAAAAAGCCATCGCCGATCTCTATCAGGCGGCAGGCCATAAGGATCAGGCGCGTGAATTATATCTGAATCTGTTAAAAGAAAATCCCGATAATAATTCACTCCGGCTGGAAATCGCGCAAGAGCTTTGTCAGGCAAAATATTATGAAGAGGCGGAAGAAGTACTGAACAACCTTCTCTCCCAGGATCTGAACAAGCAGAAAAGGGAGACTGTTCAGGAAGAGCTGGATCGAATATTCCGTAAGACCGCCCCCAAGAAAGAAGTGAAAGAGCGATTATTCCGGACGTTCATCGATACCGGATTAGAGCCCCGGAAGCGACAGCGGGCCTGGGGAATGCTCCTTAATCTTGAGAGGAGAGATGATAGTGGTTTAGAGGCTTTAAAGTTGGTCCTACGGAAGAAAACTGAGCAGGATACCTCGGATCCGATCTTCCTGAGGGCGTTGTCGGATATCTATAAGGCGGAGAAAAATTATTCCCGGGCCCGGCAATATTTATTGAAGGCGCAAGAGATAAGTTCCCGGCGGATGGATTCCAATGATGATATAGCCGAACTTTATCGCAAGGAAGGCGATCTGGAGAAAGCTGCTGAATATTACCGAAAAGCCTCGGAACAGTCTTTATGGGCCGGACGGTATATTGATGACTTGGCGGAGATATATATTGAGATGGGGAAGGGGGGAGAGGTCGAGAATCTGGTCCGGTCTTATCTGAAAAAATCCCGAAAGAACGCCCGGGATTACCGGACCGCCGCGGAGATTTATGAGAAGCTGGAGAAAAAATCGGAGGCGACAGCCTACTGGAAGAAGGCAATCGAAGTAGGGCTGAAGAAAGACCAATATCGTTCTCGTCTGGGTTTGGCCAAACTTTATCAAGAGATGGGAGAGGAAGAATCCGTCCGGACGGAGATAAAGAAAATACTGGCAGGAAAGCCAAAATCATGGACCCGTGATCGGGCGGAACGGCTTCTGAAGCAGATTAAGTCACCTAGAGAAGACCCGATTATTTCGGCTGAACAATTCGGCCCAAGGAAGTCAGAGGAAGTTAAGAAGACTTCAAAGGATGAAAAGACAGCATCTGAAAGAAGAGAAATAATCAATAAAATAATAAAATTGGCGAAGAAAGAGGATCCGGAATCTATAGAGGAATTGATTAAGTACCTTGATGACCCGAATTTCGAGGTTCGTTCTTTCGCGGTACAAGCCCTGGGGAAGAGACGAGCCATATCAGCGTTTCCGAGATTATTGAAGCTGGCGGAAGAAGAAAAAGATGAACGGGTATTGCTTTCTGTCGCCCGGGCGATAAGTGAGATTAACCCGTCAGCCGGGATCCCGGTTCTTGTAAAATTAACCGGAGTCGAGAATGAGAATTTTCGATCGAGGGCGTATGGTGATCTTATGCGCCTGCTGGCGCCGGTTAATACGTATATAAAAGCTTTTAGCGACGAGTCGAGTTATGTCAGAGGAATGATTGTTCTGTGTGTAGGAGATTTTGGGCAATGGCGTCCGGAAGTTAAAGGGGCGGTAATAGAATTACTGAATGATGAAAACGAATTAATCAGGGGTCGCGCCGCCGAAACTCTGGGCAAAAGGTATGAATATGAAGCTATTATTCCACTCTTAAAGTTGGTAGAGGCAAGGGACTGGCAGATTATGGACCAGTTGGTTGAGTCTCTAAGCCGGTTTAATGACAAACGGATAGTAGAAGTTTTCGATGGTTTGTGGGGAGAGAAGAAGCTCCATCCCAGGATCAGGGGGATGATAGACAATTATTTAAAGAGAGTTCGGATAGAAGGAGTCAAAGATTTATACATCTCTGATGAAATTAAGGAGGAATTAGCCGAAAAATACCAGACGGCAGCGATCTTGATTAAGAAAGCTAGAGTGGCTCTTTATGAACATAAGAAAGAACCGGTTTGGGCTAATTCGAAAAAGGCATTTATGATTTTAAAAGATATTAAAAATGAATACCCCGGTTGGAATACCCAGTCCGTCCGGGGCAGCATAGATGAATGCAAAGATTTGTTTTACACCAAAGCCACAAAATAGTGAATAAGAGGAGATGATGAGGAAGCAAAGGGTAATAGCCGCCGTTGTTTTACTATTTCTTATCGGGATTCTTCTGCCTCTTTGATATTTGCCTAATAACGCTATTCGTTAGGAGCTAATAGATTGTGAAAAATTACGAAAAATCTGTAGGTTATTTTTTTATTATCCTCGGGGGATATGTCGTCGTTAGTGTATTCATTAATGCTTGTATCCATTCCAAATTTGACGCTAGTTTAATTTTTCCTGCAATTTTCATTCTGGTCGGCTTCGGGCTTCTCAACAATAATGATGGTTCTAGAATTATTGCTATCATTTTATGTTGCATTTATATTATTGCATTATTTACGCTACTTTTAATCTCTGCCATTCAAGGTCCCGATGGCATGATTGTACCATTTCGATCGATTCTGAAAAATCCATCCCTTAAAATGGTAATTTCTATCTATGCACTATGTTGTATTTTGCTTGGATTGGTATTAGTTGTCTTGGTGCATCCTAAAACTAAAAAACATTACAACAATAAGCGCTCCTAACCAGTCGCTCAAGCAGATCGGAAGGACTGATGCAACTGTCGAACGTTTTTAGCTTCGCCAGAGGTTTCCGAGGTGGCCTGGTTTTCTGGTTGGTCCCTTCCGTCCGCTAAGGGTTTCGTTAGGAATATAATATTATGGAACAGTTTGAGACAGTAGCTTCAGTAGCCCTTTTGCTCATTGTGATAGTCTCAATTTGGAAGATTTTCAGCAAGGCTGGACAACCTGGCTGGAAATCCATTATTCCGATTTATAATATATACGTATTATTTAGAATTGCCGGAAAGCCTGGCTGGTGGCTTATCTTTGTTTTTATCCCATTAGTAAACATCCCCTTTCTTCTCATCGTATCCATTGCTCTTGCAAAAAGCTTCAACAAGGATACAGGCTTTGGACTTGGCCTGTTTTTCCTTGCCGCAGTTTTCCTCGCCCTCTTAGCATTTGGAGACGCTAAATATATTGGAACTGGCGGAGGAAGGGAAGATGCTGAAAAAATATAGACAAAAAAGAAGTCATTCATAGTGACTATAAATCTATAGTCGAAGGGTTTGTCATGAAAATAACTTCCTTATCTAACGTCGCCCTCTTAATCAGTTGGGTATTGCTATCGCAAGCACGGGGAACGGAATTATCACCTCCTTTCGTATCAACAACACCTCAATCGCCAACCACAATTAAGATTCATGTATCTTCAGCCCTGGGAAATCCAATTCCTGAAGTAAAGGTGGAATTAAACGCATTGTTTACCCCGGAGTTATTACATGAAAGCGGGGGCCGGATAGAAGAGATGTTAAAGAATGAGTCTCCCGAATCATTAAAGAAGATTGTGTTTAATTCCTGGATCCTGAAATCTGAAACAGGCACCCAGTTTCAGAAAGTGGTAAGGCCTGGGATCTATACGATCCACGTTTCCGCGGCAGGCTGGAAAGATGAATTGATTAAAGAAATCGATATCGAGCCTGGGGAGACTAAAGAACTGAAAATAATGATGAAAAAGGGATATGTGATCTCAGGTGCTGTAGTGGATGAAAATGATAATCCTCTTTCGGAGGTAGAGATCGGTTGTTTCCCAGGGGATCGTAGTCCCGGTTCTATTGTCCATCGGGTCCAATCCGATACCGGTGGGGGATTTATTTTTTCATCTCTGGAGAAAGGAGTATATAGACTTTATGCATCAAAACCGGGATATATTAAAGATTCGATTGAAGGGGTTAAAACCGGAGAGGATGGCATCAAGTTAGTCTTAAGAAAAGGGCTCTGTATTAAAGGGATATTGGAGGGTGATATCCAGAGTCTTGGACCATCTATTAAGCTGGAATTAAAAGGCACCGGTCGGAGAATCTTATCCCGGACTGTTCCCCTGACCAACCAAAAAGAATGTATGATCGATGCACTGAAAACCGGATCATACAGCCTCAGGGTTAAGGATGGATACCATCTCTCAGACTGGGGAACAGGAGTCCGGGCAACATCACCGGAGAAAGCCATTCCGGTAACATTGATTGTCTATAAAGGTTCCGGATTATCCGGCAAAGTCATAAATGCTACGGACGGTAGTATTATACCGAATGCCCGCCTCCGTCTCTCAGCCAAACATTTCAAGGAGGTCAGACATACATCAACTGATTATGAAGGGAAGTATCTCTTCCAGGGACTGCCCCCCGGGGAATATCAACTGGATCTGCAAACCGAGAATAAATCATATTCCGAGTATGGCATAGAAGAGAACTTCACTCTTTCACCAGGGCAAATCCTGAAGGATAAAGATATATATATCGACCCCGGGAGGAGAGTAACATTTACCGGCAGAGTCATCGATGGTAATGGAGAACCGGTAGCCGGCGTTGAGATCAATCTCCTTCTTCAACGGCCGGGTAAAAAATCTTTTCAGATGGGCCTGAAAAGTTCTACTTTTTCAAGGGAAAAAGGTATTTTCATCCTCTTTGCCTTGTGCCCGGATAAGGGGGAAGTGAAGTTGCTGGGGGAGAAAGAAGGGTTTGCTCAAGTTCAGAGTAAGCCTATCCGTCTGACCCCCGGTCAGAACACCATCTCCGATATAGTCCTGAGATTAACTTCCGGACATTTCCTGCGAGTATCGGTGGAAGATATTGATGGCAACCCGATATCGAGTGCGCGAGTGAAGATGGAAGATCATATGACGAATCTCAAATTATCCCGGGTCAGGTTTATGAACCGATCGACCGATGATGTGGGAACCTGTCTCTTTGAAAACCTTCTTCCGGGATATTATTACATAAAGGTCAGTAAGCAAGGTTATAGCGCCGGCAAACAAAAGGTCCAATTACAGGAAGGAGAATCAGAGAAAAATATCCGGATAGTTTTAAAGAAGGGGCGCATGCTCAAGATTCATGCGGTAGATTCACAGGGGCGAGTAGTAGAGAATGCGAAGATATCCATCCGTCGAGGGCGTTACGCGTCCCGCCCACAATATCTTGATACGGACTCCCACGGGCAATGCCTCTTCCGGGACCTTCCTCAGGAGACATTGTTACTTTCCATTGAGGCGGAAGGACACTCATCTATCCGGAATAAGCCGATTCTTAAAGATCAAAAGGACGTTACTGTCTGTTTGGAAGATGCCGGTTCGATTATCGGGCGTTTGCGGGATCACAATGGGAATACTATACCCGAGGTGAGGATAAATGCACGTTTCCAGGAAACAGAGTCAGTCGAGAATGAATTCATCGATCACAGCCAAAACCGGAAAGTTGAACTTGAAGCAGGATATTATCGGGTTAAAAACCTGTACCCAGGAAGGTATGATCTGATCATTATCGGGCCTGGTATGGCCGCGATGACAATCAAGAATGTTGATGTACAAGCTGGAGAAGAAAGGGATATCGGAGAGATCGGCTTGGAACCGGAGGGCCTTATCAGTGGGCGGGTAATAGATGATCGGGAAGGCTCGCCTATACGCAGAGCTTCTATTCGGGTTGAAGGGAAGGATAAAAGTAGCTATTCATCACATGATCTTACCGATACAGACGGCCATTTTTCCTTAAAAAATCTCTCTCCCGGGAATTACACCATTACTGCTAAGAAAAAGAATTACCGATTACTGACGATCCCGGACACACCCATCTCTCCTGTCGAGAAAAAACTAATCCCGGATATTAAGCTCACGGAATTAACTCAAGAAGAAAAAGATGAGAGAGAGCAGGAGCAGAAAGCAAGACAAAACGCCAGGGGATATATTCCTTCAATAGGTGTCCGCATGGGGAATGTTGAAAACCACGAGGGTTATTCATCCATTCCGATTGGAGAAGTTATTCCCGGTTCCGCCGCTGACAAAGGCGGCCTTAAACCCGGGGACGCTATCATAAAGGTTAACGGCAAAAGCCTATTTGAAGCACCTCAGGCTTTTATCAGAGGGCTGAAGAGCAGACCCGGAACCAAGATCGAGCTTACGATAAAGCGAAGTGAAAGCGGGAAAGAAGATATTGTCGGGATCACCATTGATGATTGGGACTACGAAGAAACGACGAAGTGATTAGTGGCTAAATAGCAACATATTTTCTGCCCGGAAGGACTGGTGCAGCTGTCGGACGTTTTATTTTTCGCCCGTGGTCTTTCGGGCAATCTACTTTTTCTGTCGGCCCCTTCCGGCAACATGCTTTACGTTATGTGCAAAGGATAGGTTATTCAACATAATGCGAAGGATATTCAACATAACTATTAATCAGGTCCAGTAACCTTCCCGGGCAAGCCACGATAATATCTACCCCGCGGCACAAGGCTTTTATCTGCAAGGGATCTCCCACACCGCCGCAAACAGTCGCGCTCCGGATACCTGTTTATCGATATGCTGTTTAATCTGTTCCGCCAATTTACGGGTAGGCGTAACAATTAATACAGGCGCGTATTTATGCTGGTCAACTAACAATTTAAAAGATTCAGGGTTACACCCCAAATACTAAGTTTGAAGCCGGGATATGATTTTCTTAACTCTTTTTGCCAGCTTCCTCTCTTGCTTAATCCGAGTCTGCATCACTTTGTGGACCTGACTGACCTGTTCCCCGCTTATGCTTCCCAGATCAGTTCCCATCTCCCTTGTGCTCATCTTTCTTAGATTTAGCCTATAGCATATCTCCAACAATACCAGCCTGGCCTCACGATGCTTAGAATATTTATCCGTACTGGATTAAGATAAATATACCGACTTAACTCCTGTAAATATTCATCTGCCCCCACCAGGAGACCTTTGAAACGTCCCTGATAAAGATGCCCGACACGGTGGTGCCTGAGATTAAAATAGGTGCTGTATGCTGTGTTGAACCGCTGCATGTCGGAGATCCGGTCGGAGATCCGGCTTTAGACGGACTTTAGACGGACTTTAGACGGATTTTAGACGGGAAACGGCTGAGATTCGCGTCCGGCGTTTTTAATAAAAAATGGAAGTGTTATGTGGAGCTCCACATAAGAAGTGATTGCTCATTAAAATATAGCAATGCACTTCCACATTAAAGGCTTCCACGCTATCTCCCAATGCTTTGAGAAAACGCAACCTGTCTTTATCATCTTTAAATATGGCCGGTCGTGCCACTCCCCGACTAGTCACGTGATACTAGGCATTGGGATATTCAATTCTCAGGGGTCTAACCATGTTCCCACTATAACAAGTTCCTTTCTATTCGTTAAACTTAGTATTTGGGGTGTGACCCTGTTTTTTCTATCCCACAATTTCCCCTATCTGTCAATAGTCAAGGTGACCCTGAGTCCTTCTTAGGAGACTAACAACAGGGAAATTATTTTCCGGTAATCCATTAATATTTAACGGTTCTCAGTCATATTGTGTGGGTAGCAATATATATTATTTACCACGAAGGACACGAAGATCACGAAGGAAAATACTGAGCTAGATATAACCAATTCAGCAAATCAACCACGGTTTGATTGTTTTTAAGGCTTAGGTTAATACAAGTATTTACAGTACAAGCCACTACATTAAATGGGCAATTGATCTGTCAACGCATACCGGATAGATAAGGCGATTTTCTATTCACATATCCTTCGTGAACTTCGTGTCCTTCGTGGTTTAATTTAGCCTTATAACCCACATAAAACGACTGAGAGCCTATTTAACTAACCTGAATAGGTCCGAACCCAAAAACTACAATTAAATTCGCGGGATCAGGATTCTTCCATCTCCGCGATTAAGCTATGCAGGACGGAAGCCGACCGGGAAAGGGATTCTAATTCATCCGGCGAAAGCGCACATTCCATGATATATTCAACGCCATTTTGAGTTACCAGACTGGGCAGGCTCAAACAAACATCTTTTAAACCATATTCACCGTCGAGGGAAGTGGAGACCGTGAGTATGCTTCTCTGGTTACGCAGAATTGCTCTCACAATCTGAACCAGGGCTAATCCGATCGCGTAATAGGTCGCGCCTTTGTAGTTGATAATATGGTAAGCGGAATCCCGTACCGTTTGAAATATTTCCCCGCGCTCTTTATTCCAATCATCGCATCGACCGCATATTGGGCAGTACTCATCAATTCCCATCCCGGCAATGTGGGTCAGCGACCAGGCCGCGAATTCGCTGTCACCGTGTTCCCCCAGGATATAGGCATGGACATTGTGGACATCTACCTGGCAATGACGGCTCAGAAGATAGCGGAAGCGGGCGCTATCCAGCACGGTTCCCGAACCGATCACCCGGCCCCGGTCCCAACCCGATTTTTTCAGCGCGAAATAGGTGAGTATATCTACCGGATTGCTGACCACAACTATCATCGCTCGCGAATTTTGATCCACTATATCTCCGACGATCTGCTCCACGATAATTGCGTTTCTCTTCAAGAGATTGATCCGGGATTCGCCCGGGCGTTGTTTCGCTCCGGCCGCGATGACAATAATGTGAGCGTTGGAATAATCGCTGATCTCTCCGGCGTAAATATTTACCGTGGGGAAGAAGATAAACCCGTGAGACAGATCCATGACCTGCCCATTCACCAGATCGCGATTATGGTCTATCATCACAATTTCGTCGGCTAATCCACTCTGGGCCAGGGAATAAGCGAAGGTCGATCCCACGTCGCCCGCGCCGACTATCACTACTTTTCGTGGTTTCCATTTTTTACTTCTCATGGCCGTATTCCTCCTTTTTCTATATCGGTTACTTCATCTCTGCGATCAGCTCGTGGAGTTTGCCCGGATCGGGACTCCTCTTATATAGAGGATCTTTATTAGTTTGGTAGGCCGGGCATCGATCTTCGTAGGTCTTATCGCCTTCACGGAGATAGAAGACTCCCAGGGGAAACTTATCCTCCTCCGCCGCCCGGGCAAAGGCCGCGTTTCGGTCAGAGGGATCATGACTATCTTCCAGGTAGTAGGTATTCTCCCGGTACCATTCTCTGGTATTGATATGATTGAATGAAACGCAGGGTTGAAAGATATCCACCAGGGCGTATCCCCGGTGAGAGATTGCCCTCCGGATGATCTCTTTTGTTCCCTCGATGTCATGGATGGAGGCGCGGGCGACGAAGGAGGCATTCAAGGCGATCGCCACAGTGAGGGGATTGAAAGGGGAGAGAATTACCCCGTGGATCTGGAGGGGAGTGACAAAGCCCTCCCGGCTGGTGGGAGAAGCCTGCCCTTTGGTCAGCCCGTAAACCATGTTGTTGTGAACCAGGTGAGTGATATCCGGATTTCTCCTGATCGCCGTGAGAAAATGATTTCCTCCCTCCCCGTAAGTACAGCCGTCGCCGCTCTCAGCTATGACGGTAAGCCCCGGGTTTGCGGCCTTGACCGCCCAGGCGGCGGGCAACGCCCGGCCGTGCAGACCGTTGAAGTAGTTACACTTTAGATACTGGGGTATCTTGGCCGCCTGGCCGATCCCGGATACCATTACCAGTTTCCGCGGTTCTATCTTGAGCTCCGCCAGGACCGTTTTAAGAGCCGTCAGGATGCCGAAATCCCCGCAGCCCGGACACCAGGCGATATCTATCTTTCCCATGTCGAATTTGTTGACATTCATTTGTTCACCTCCCGTTTCAGTCCAGCGATCATCTCCTCCCGCGAGAAGGGCAGGCCGTTATACTTAAGCACTTGACCGTCTATCTGTCGCCCGGTGGTCATGGCAACCAGTTTGGCGAACTGACCGGTGGCGTTGTTCTCGACCGCCACCGTTCTTTCCGCCCGGTCCAGGTATTGAATAAGCTCGGGCCAGAGAGGAAAGACCTGGCTGAAATGCAGATAACCGATCCCTTCCGAGCCGATCTCCTCCAGGGCCTCCCGGATCGTGGGCAGGGTCGACCCCCATCCTAGGATGAGGGTCTTGAAATCCTTGTCCCCGAAAAAGACCGGTGGGATGACCTCCCCGGTAATTCCCTCCAACTTTTTCAGCCGCTTATCGACCATCCGGACTCGGAGCTGGAGATCCTCGGTTATATGCCCGCTCTCGTCATGCTCGTCGCTGTCCACAGTCACCATCCCCTCGCCGTAGCCCGGTATCCCCCGGGGCGAGATGCCGTTTTCGGTGAGTTCATACCTCTGGTAGGAAGGTTCGGTTTTAACCACATACCTGATCACTTTATGATCATCGATATCGGGAGGAGGAAGATTACAGGTGGAATCGAGCAGATACTGGTCGGTGAGGATGAAGACCGGAACCTGAAATTTATCGGCCAGGTTAAAAGCCTCCCGGGTCAAATAGAATGTCTCCTCGACACTCCCCGGGGTATAGACTACCCGGGGGAATTCTCCGTGGCCAGCAAAGAGGACAAAGAGCAGGTCTTCCTGTCCCGTTCGGGTGGGGAGTCCGGTGGCGGGACCCGGCCGCTGGGCCAGGTGGATAACCATCGGAGTCTCCAGCATTGCCGCCAGGCTCAGTCCCTCGGTCATCAGCGCGAATCCGCCCCCCGATGTCGTTGTCATCCCTCGGGCCCCGGCGTACCATCCGCCGGCCACCATATTGACCGCGGCGATCTCGTCCTCTGCCTGTTCGACTAGTATGTCGAACCTGTCGGCCTGTTTGGCGATGAATATCCCCACGCCGGTCGCGGGTGACATGGGATAAAAAGCGAGAAAATTACAGCCTCCCGCGATGGCGCCCATCCCCACCCCTTCGGTTCCGCTCATCAGCAGCTCGTCCCGGACCGCGTCGGAACCATCCAGTTGGAAACGATCTCCCCCATTTGCTTCCCGCCAGGCAGCGCCTTCATCATAGCCTCTGCCGAACGCCGCGATATTCTTATCGGCCACCTCGGAACCTTTAGAGGAAAAGTATTCCCGGATAAAATCCGTACCGACTTCACGGGGAGATCCCACCAGCGCCGCCAGCACACCCACCGCCACCGTATTGGAGAAAGCCGCGTTTCCCAGTTCCCGGGCGATAGTTTTAAGTGCAACCGGCAGAGATCCGCCTGTTTCCAGATCTTCCGGGTCGATATTCTCCAGGTCGCCGATAATCAGCGTATCCCCGCTGATCCTTTCCCTGACGTGCTCGATCCCCCCCGGATCCAGGGGGATGAGAATATCCATCTTCTCCACGAATCCCCGTACCCGGCGGGAAGAGACCCGGATTGAGGTGGAGTTCATCCCGCCCCGGATCCGCGACATGAACTCCTTGCAGGAAAATACATGGAGTCCGGACCGCTTCATTATCCCGGTGAGCAGGTTCTCTACCGTCTTGATCCCCTGTCCCGCCTGCCCGCAGATGACGATCGAAAGTTCTTTTGCCATTTATTACCCCCTAATTTTTAATACCCCGTAATTAACTATTTGTTTATTCCAGATCAATGGCCGCTGAATCAGGCAAAAAATGATGAAACGTATTGATATACTGTACGAATTTTAAATCGCCCCCGGCATCACGCTGAACAATCCAATCCTCTCCCACATAGCATTTGATCGTGGCATCGGGGCCATCATTATCTTTGAGGCGACCTTGCCAATAGACGGTAAAAACAGCGCGGGCTTTTTCCGGCTGATCGCAAAGCTGAGTGAGTAGCATGTCATCCTGCGCGAGATGTATTTCATCAACGAGCTTTTGATGGATCTCATAGTTTTTTTGCATGGAAATATCCTCTCCACGCAATAAAATAATCATAGGTTCCGGATAGAGGAAATATTTTGCCTGAGCAGCTGCGTCTCCTTTTTCGATCATGACAGTCTGATGGAAGGCGGTTGCGAGCTCGATGATATATTGTTTTGTAATCGTCATCCTTGTTTCATCCTGTTTTACTATCTGGCTCTCAGTCGTTTGGTGTGGGTTATAAGGCTAATTTAAACCACGAAGTACACGAAGATCACGAAGGAGATGTGAAAAGAAAATAGCCTTACTTATCCGTTATGCGCAGACAGATCAACTACCCATTTAATGTAGTGCATTGGAATCCCTTGTTTTAACCTATATCTTAAAACAATCAAACTGTTGTTGATTTACCGAATCGGTTCTAATCTATGTCATTATTTTCCTTCGTGATCTTCGTGTTCTTCGTGGTAAATAATATATATTGCTACTCACACAATAAGACTGAGAACCTACTATCTCAATTTGTCCATACTCCGTGGCCGTCAGCCCTGAGCTTTCCGGAAAGGTACTTCTCCAGTTCTAGCGCGTCCTTCCGGGTTGGAATCGGGTTATACTTCCGGTACAGTTCCGGACGAAGTCGGCGTCCGAACCTCCTCACGAAACTGTTCGATAACCGCCCTCCCTTGATATGCTGGCGGAAGCGTCTTTCCGGGCTCTTAGCCGTCTGACCGACATAGAAACAGGGGAGCGTCCGGTTCATCCGGGGGTTGGCTTTCCGGAATTTCCCGCTTTTCTGGACCTCAGGGTCCAGCTCGATAACATATACATGAAAGCCCATTGCCGTTCACTACCTAGTCCTTAATCGAAAGGCTTTTTGAACCACGAAGAGCACGAAGTTCACGAAGGAATTTGGAAAAATCAGGAGAAATTCTATAGTTTTCTTTGTTTTTCTTCGTGTTCTTCGTGGTGGATATTCATATCCCCCCATTCCCTATTATCAAAATTTTTAACCAGATGTGCCTCCAGCAATTTTCGGTCTTCAACGATTTTCAACGTCCTTTCTTTTTAACGTTCTTATGCTTCAACGTACTTCCCTCATTCCCCATCTCTCATCTCGTCACCGGCAGGTCATTATACATTCCGAAATAGACCCGGGTCACACCCCGGACCGCCCAGAGTCCGCTCTGATCGCGAAAGATCGCGATATCGTCCCCGTCCGCCCCAGTATAATCAAATGGCACCGGCGCGTCCACGCTGGTTCCGAAATACAGCCTGGTCCGGTTCATCACCGACCAGAGTCCGCTTGAGCCTCGGAAAATGGCTTCCGTGGAGTCCGGGCCGAAATAGTCGCCAGGCACCGGCCAGTCTCCGCCGGCCCCGTGGGAGAACTGGGTGATGTTCCTCACCGCCCAGAGGCCGGCGGAAGAACGGAAGATCATGGCTTCCGCCGGCGCGGGGCTGCCGTTGTACCCGGGGGGAAATGGGGTGTCCCCGTAAATCCCGAAGTAAAACCGGGTAATCCCGCGCAACGCCCACAACCCGTTCGATCCCCGGAATATCCCCGCGTCGCAGGAACCGTTCCCGTTGTAGTCCGCGGGGATCGGGAGATCGCCGGCGCCGCCGTAATAAACCCGGGTCACGGATCGGACCGCCCAGAGGCCGGAATCGCTCCGGAAGATCGCGGGTTCCGTCGTCCCGTCGCCGTTGTAGTCCCCCGGCACCGGGATATCGTAGCGCGTTCCGAAGTAAATCCTGGTCACCCCCCGGACCGCCCAGAGCCCTCTTCGATCGCGGAAGATGGCGATGTCGCCTCTCCCGTCCCCATCATAATCCCCGCTCTCCAGAACCAGATTCTGCCGGAAACGTTGTGATTCAGATTCGGCGCCGTAACCGTAAGCGTTCCGGGCTATGGCCCTACACTCGTGAGTGGTATTCTCATCCAGATAGGATATATCCACGTAATTCTCCGTACTGGAGTAGAAGTAGGTTCCGCCCCTCCTATCCCGCCGCGTTACTTTATAGTCCTCCGCCCCGGAAACAGCCGACCAGGTCACTCTGACCGGAGTTGATCCCAGCGGAACCGTGGCTCCGTCGGGCGGACTGACCAGGTTCGGGGCGGGAGGCAGGACTCCTCCGGAACCGGTGATAAAAGACCAGACCTCCGAGTAGGGGCCTTCTTCCTCCCCGCAGACCATCCAGGTCCGCCAGTAGTAGGTTGTGGCCGGGTCGAAATTATCTGAGAAGCGGTGAACGGGACAGTTAGTGATCAGATTCTCAACCAAATCTGAAAACTTGGCGTCCAGGGCCACCTCCACCATCATCATGATCATGTAGGAATCGGTATGAGGATTCCACTCGAACAGAGGGGCGATGGTGGTGAGCTCTGACCAGTCCGCGGGGGAGACCAGGGTGGGGATGGTAGCCGTGCAACTCGCCCACCGGGCCGATCGGACGGTCTCTTCCGGAATGAAAGTGTCCGCCGGATCCGCGATGACATAACTCCGGACATTTCCGGAGGCGTCCATTTCGGTCGCCACCGCTTCCGGCGGCAAGGCCATCTCTGCGTTAACCGGGTTAATAGTTGCCAGAAAAAGCAATCCACCTGCCAGGCTGAGAACTTTAGTCCGCATCGGTCGACCTCCTTTTTTCGGGCGCCAACAGTTACACGTAGATTAAGAGGTTACTATTATTGGACTTTATTAGAAATGTTATCTTCACCGGCCGGACCAACGCCGGCCGGAGCCGCCTGCGCCCCCTGGCCCCCCTTCTCCTGTATCAGGTTCTTTATCATCCATGCCGCGATAATTATGCCTGCGGTATCGGCTAAAAGCACGGGAAGGCCGGCTGACTTAACCGCTGCCCAGGCTGTATCATAGGGGCGTATTATCAGCAATGCCAGCACCGAATGCAGACACTCAATTACGATGGCAAAGACCGCTGCTCCCCGGATGCTGATAAATTTCCCTCTCTGCCATTTATATATCGCGCCGGCGGATAGTCCCGCGATTATCGTTGCCAGGGCGCAGGGTAGAGCCGACATCCCCCCCACGAAGTAACGGTGCACGCCGCCGATCAGTCCGGCTCCCAGGCCGATGATGGGTCCCCCCAATAAACCGGCGATCATCGGACTCAGGTCCCTGATGTTAACAATCGGTCCCGAGGGGAGCCTGG
>Ga0222666_1000280_pt1 | contig 34109 bp, 1 predicted proteins | sample AntAcemetagen655_FD_181710 | JGI IMG/M metagenome (GOLD analysis project Ga0222666, IMG submission 181710) | Saline water microbial communities from Ace Lake, Antarctica - #655 | ecosystem: Environmental > Aquatic > Non-marine Saline and Alkaline > Saline | place: Antarctica: Ace Lake | collected...
TATCAATATCAGGCGCATTGTCCCTGAACTTGTCTAAAAATAATAGATCTCCACTACATATTGCAACAGGGTGGTCCCTGTCTATTTCCTTTATCATCTTTGCTACTTCGTTTGCAAATACGTAATAACTTACGGGTTTTTGTTTGGCGTTATTCGCAACCCCATAATTATTTTCATTGCCCAGCATCCAGAATAAAATAAACTCCTCATCTTTAAACTCTTCAACCATCCTGCGCACACTCTGCATCATATTCTTCCTATGCTCAGGGTTTTCATAGTCTGTGCCCTCATACCAGCTGGCTTCAGAGCCTACTGTGTAGGCTCCCAAAAGATCTCCCATGATGACCATGATCCCATATCTATTATATAAATCCCTCAAGAGCGCCTTGTTTGAAGCGTGATGATAAAGACGGATGGCATTACAGCCCATCTGCTTCAGTAATTCAAAATCTCCCACTGCCTCTTCATCAGGGTCTTTTTTATTATTCAAATTCTTGTCCACCCATGCATCATAAGGCCCGTCTATCTTTCCATTGTTATTGTAATCTGCCTGCATCCAGTCATCTAGGTTGCCCTCGTCAGGGCTCTGGCCGATCTTATTTGGAGAATACGCGACTGCCTTGACTATGTATGGCTTTCCTTCCAGCCTCAGCTGCCAGTGTCCATTAGCATACTTTACCAGATCTATCCTGCCATCCCCTATCTGAGCCACGACCTTCCCTGTATCTACGCGCCTGTTTTTAAAAAATCTGTTCTTCAGGTCTTCCCATAAACTTGTCTTCTTCAACCTCCCGGGATTTACAAAAAATTTGTCATTTGCAACGTTATTATCAAATCCGTTTTCAACCGAGATCCTGGCCCCTTGTAATTCCATCTTTAGTTCAGGGTGACGCCTTAGCAAATATTCAATCCTGTCTATTGCCACCTGCGCAATGTACCATGGCGTGCGAAAATAAGTCCAGCCAACTGACTTCGGAAAATGTACGACTATTGCATAATATGCCTTTATGGCGTGGTTAAAGAGGCCCGACCGCTCAAGTGCCAGAGCAGTATAAAACTGTCTTACGCCTGGCGTCTCTGGCGCCTGTGACCATTTATAAAAATTTGCCTCCAGGTCATCTGTATTTACAAATCCCCAGTGATTACCTTCCAATCTACCCTCTTTCTTAAGCGTCTGATATCGTGGGTCCCATGTAATGCCAGATGTATTTGGATAGACACCTTCGCCTGCTGCCCTTGCAAGGCCCTCTGGGTCCTTTGCAACAAATCTATATTTATCAGTCGCTATGCCTTTAAAATACCCATACTTTGAGTAATCTATTACATCTTCCGTGCCAGCATTATAAAGCGTGATCCATGTCCTTGGCCTTATAAATTCCTGTTTTTCCTCTTCGTCCTCTTCCTCCCCGTCTGTAATCTTGTCAAGGCTTGTCTGGCTCTTTTCTTTTACACTCCAGAACCATCCTCGGGGATCCCAGTTTTGCGCAAATGCATATTCCTCAATAGCGGTCATGAAAACTTTCTTGGCATCCTCCAGCCTACCCTGTGAAAGATACGCCTCTCCCTGGATAAAATAACTAGCGCCTACAGCATTGAGCGCTTCAAAGTGATCGATAGTGTCAGTCGACGGAAACCCCTTTAAAGATACCTGTTCTGTCTTTGCCTCCTCTGAATAGGACTTAATGCATTTGTCTGTATAATAAAATGTCCTCTCAATATCCTTGGCTCCCCATGACTCCCATGCGCGGATAATCAGCTCTTTAGGGGATAAAAATCCTTCTGTGTCCTCTATAGCGAATAGCGGAACACTTAAAAAAACACTTAAAAAAACAATGAACGAAGACAGCATAAAAAAAAGATAAATTTTCCTGTAGAGATAATTCATCCTTGAAACACCCTTCCTCTTTCTGAGAAACGACTAATTAGCAACAAAGAGTCGAGATACCTCATCACCAAATTCAAGCGCCACGCCTTCTTTGTCAACCCTCACCACATTTGCCTTGCCAATAACACGTGAGAACGGAAAATCCCTTGCATCATCCCTCGGCACTGATAGGGAAATATTTATCTTATCTTTAGGACTTATGTCTTTAAGACTAATATCTACTAAATATGCCCCATTATAACTAACATTAATAGTAAGTCCTTCTTGTGTCTTTTCTTTTCCGTCTTCTGATTTATGTCTTATTGACATAGGAATAGATAAGTCCAGTCTCTTACTCTGCCTCTTTTCATTATGATCTCCGCCCCTCATCTTCACCTCCCTATTCTGGCATTAATATATATTATTACAGTTACTATACCATACATTGTCAAATTATAAAAGCTTTTTTTTAGATTTTTTTCATCTAACCTGCCAATTCTAACCTGGTTAGTTTGGGCAGGTTAGATGCTGGAAGATACTGCTCCTCTTTTTATTTCCAATTCGCCTGCAGCTTTAAGAAGCACTTTTCCCAGACTTGTGGGCTTATTGTTTCCGGTAGATGTCTTTTCACTAAATACACCTTCCCAAAGTCCGCCACTTGCTTCTATTAAAATCTCTTCTTTCATCTCGATCTTCTTAAACCTGTCTTTATACCATGGATTGTTGTATAAAACAACATCCGTCATAGTTACCCCATTTTCCTTTAACGATTCAAATACAACTGTTGGGATGAAGTCAAGGCCCCAATCAACATAAATAATGTCATATCCTCCATCTTTCTTGAGTGCGTTTTTATATTTGCCTATTTCTTTGATATCTGCGTAATGATACAATATCCTCTGATGGGTATTATCACTATCAAATTCAATTATTGTTAAATAACCGTCTTTTTTAATATTAAGGTTTTGTATTTTTCCAAAATAAGCCTTTTTCTTAAGCTTCTTAATAAGCTTAACTGGTTCAGAAAAATCTATATAAACATACTCTCCTTCTAATCCAGCTTTAATAACAGATTCGATTAAATACGTACCTGCATTAGCCGCTCCAAACGGATAGACACATCTAAGCTTTTCATTAGAGGAAAATCTACTCTTAAGAAATCCCGCCATCTTTTTGATATTTCGTTTTCTCTTTGATAAAAGTTCTAAAGATAAAATGCGCTGGGATTTTGGAAACGCTTTCTTTTCGAGCCAAGAAAAAAAGCGATGGACAGGTTTCGTGCGATGGCTGTCTATCTTTGCAGATTTAAGGGCAGCGTCATTTTTCTTGATCTTATTATCCAGCGTAGTATCTATCTTGAATATTGTATTCTGGATATCCACTGGGTCCAAGACCACAGGCTTATTTTTATGCGTTAAATATCCATAGATCATTACTTCATCTATACGAGGCTTATAAATATTAATCGCATTATCGGCATCTTTGCGAGCTATACCCATAAATCTTTCAGAGTCTAATTTAGGTTCCAATACCAATCCTATAGGCTCTTCCACTATACAATCGGCTCCGCCTATCTCTACGGCCTTTTTCTTCAGGAAATTAAAAAAGTTAAAATCTACTCCGCTGGGACCTGGTGTCTGTCCCCGCACAAGACGTATAAATGAATGGCTGTGATATTCCCCTAGAAGCTTGACGCCATCCCTGGCATAAGAATTTATGGCTTCTCTTATATCCTGTTCACTCGGCTCTATATAATCATCCCTAACAACGTTAAAATATTTATGCGGCACGAAATTGGTTATTACATACTTTCCGTTTTCTTCTTTGCCAAATATATACCCGCCTTCTTCCTTAAATGTCTCTTCGCCTGGAAAGTCTACGGATATATTCCTGGTAAGCTTCTGGATTTCTCGTATATCGCGAGGCAAAGTAATATTGACATCTATACTTATGCCAAGCTCATTATTGCTGGCTAATATCTGATGATCATTTGCCTTTAAGCCCTGATCTCGTGATGCAGTATTTTCTTGCATAAACTTACTTATCTTTTCAAGTTCTTCCAATGCATAAGAAACTATCCTTCCCTTCGGTGATCTAGGCTTAACAGATGTAAGATAATAAGTAAAGAGCTCTCTTGTCATCTCTTCACCTGCCGCCTCAAGAAATCCGTAAAGCAAGACATCTATTATATTGGCTCTATTTTTGATATTGCCCATTTTGTCTACAAAATCCAGATTGGTCCTTGTCCTATAAGTAGTAAGATCTGCGATATATATCAATAGATTATTCATTAACTGATTAAATGTATATGACTCCATCTGATCCAGATCTATAAAATAGACGTTGTCTCTTCTGTAGCTATAGACAAAATTCTCTACTTTCATGTCTTCTATAGACTGCCCCTTGCCCTCTTTTAATCCTTTTCTACTGTCCCAGGTAAGCGCCCAGGCCTTTACTAAAAGATCGACATTCTTGCGGAATACATCCACTCTTCTTTCTTCATCTACCCTCTCAAGAGTAAAACCATGTACGAACTCTCCGAATGTGGCACCTTCTACACCTAGCGCTGACATTAATTTTCTTAATCGAATTCTGTCTTTTTTATCATCAAGTTCGTTTTCAAGAGCTACTGCATTATAATATTCTCTAATCTGCGCTACTAATGTTGGCTCCAGGGAATGCAGATAATTAAAAAGACCTATTTCTCTTGCAGCTATAGGTCCGTTTTGATAGCCAGGCTTAATCTCTTCCTGTTTTATAAATCTCAACCCAAGAACCTGGTACCCTTTATCCGTGTCAAACGCCACCCTGTAAACAGTCTTTAATGCTCCCTCGCCAGCATAGTTCATATGTCTGATTTTACTTATTTTTATACTTTCAATACCTAAGACCTGACTTAGGTATTTTTCCAAAAGATCCTTGTGATGATCAAAGAAAAAATTTATTAGTTCTACAGCTTCCTTGCTTGGCTTTTCATATCCTATTTTCTCGTAATAATCATTGATGGAAGCATAAATTATTCTGTCCAGCCCACCCTTTGCAATAGCCTTTTCTATTTTTTCAGCATGCTCATGAATCTTCTTGATTACCTTGTCGTTTCTATCTCTGGTTGATAGCAATGCCTTGATTTCATATGCTTCATGGGCAATCGCAGCAGCCAAAATCTCTGGTGAGTCTTTTATCGCATCATACAATCCAAGTGGAATATATATTACTTTCCTTGAAAGGCCTGCGTGAAGTGACTGCTGGTGATCTTCATCTATGAAAGAAAGAAGGAAGGAAATAGTGCTTTTAGGAATAACTGTTACTATGTTTATATTTTCCCTTATAAAATCTGCCAGGCCTGGAGGGCCACGGGCTTCTATTATCTTTAAAGCCTCTTCTACGAACTCAACTTCAGATTCTCTAAAGTCACTGTAATTACCCTCATCTTCAGATAGTTTTATCTGTTTTATATTACCATATACCCAGTCTTTTTCTCCGATCTTAACTTCCCTATTGACTCTTTCGTGAGAAACATTTTTTCCCTTGTTAATATTAGAGGGAATATTTTCAGGCATAGATCCTAAGTTTTGCACTAATATGTCTAAATATTCTCCCAATCCTGCAGGACCTTCCAAATTAGAATCTATTACTATTTTACCAGTAATGTGTGTGTCTATTTTTGGCCCCACATTAAGTATTAAATTTACCTCTTCAAATGCAGGGGTATCATTACCTTCAGGACCAAAAGAATCTCCTGCATAAATAATGGCTTCCGTAGAAATGTTCAAAAACTCTACCATCTTCTTTGTAGCATAACCTTTGTTTATACCCATAGGTGTAATGTCTATAGCGGTTGTGCCTGCTACGCGAACTTCCATATCTATATCTTCTTCTTTCAATCTTTTTATTATATAACTAGCCCAAATTTTCCTCTTTTTCCTGTCTTTATCAAAGCTGTTTCTCTCACTGTCACTTATTAATCTTCCAGTACCACGGAAAACGATTTGAGAACCTAAATCTTCAATCTGGACTTTTTCAGGATGTTTTTCTATATTAAATTTATTCATAGTCTCTTCTAATATGGAAATAACTTTATCTATTTTTTTATGCCCATACATTTCTCTTAGATCCAATCTATATGCTTCTTTATACTCTTTTTCTTGTAAACTATAGCGCAACATTGCCGTGCCATTAGCAGGAAATAAAGATAAATTAGCCAATAGATTTTGTTCTTCCCCTATTTCTTCTAATATAGGTTCTATCACTTCTTTTAAGAGTCTTTTGCTATCTGCGCCACTTACAACAACAACTTTTGAGCCTTTCTTTAAAATCTCGATTATCTTCCTTGCCATGATAGGCGAACATCTTTCTCTAGCTAATGTCAAGGTCTCATCCTTATCCATAACTATTACTGGTTCGATACCATTAGAAATAAGGTTCTTGATTGTAGACGAAAATGTAAGTTTTCCATTAGTTTCTTTAGTCAGAATAGAGCTAAACATGACCCTTTTTTTGAGATCTGTCAGTTTTAATTTAAGCTCTGATCTAAAATTTTCCAGCTCTTGTCTTTCTATTTTAACTAATACTATATCCTTTGAAAGATCGTACTGAACCTTTTTTATAGCATCCGCAACATAACCTGTCCCTTGGCTAAGGTCAATAGCTGTCGCGAGTTTTACTCCACTAGACCTGATATTCTCCATAAGATTAATAAGGCCTGTCATGGTATCGCGCAAGAATTCGTTTGTTTCTTGTTTCCTCATGCTATTTAATGTCTCAATGGTAACCGAAGCATCTCCGCCACCAAGATTTTGCACAAGGTAATCGTAAAGCATCTGGTATTTTGGGGCTTCATAAGCAAGCTGCATCTCAGATAACTTCCTGGCGATTTCTTTATTTTCAGGGTCACGCATTAATTCTTTCTTAAGGAATGCTAACGGCAATAAATCAGCGTAATCCCTCTCTTTATAGTGCCCATATTCTTTAAGCAGGAGGGCCTTGAGTATCGTAATATAATTTTTGTCTTCTTTTCTTGCCAGTATACCTTTCAATAACAACGGGTGCAGATGGAATATTCTTTTCTTGATTTCGCCCTTCTGATGATCCAGTATGAATCTTATGCCCGCCGCAGGATCCCCGATCTCCCATTTGTCTTTTACCTCGGCGTTTTCGATCATAGCCTTTATATCTCCTGTATCCTGGACAGGATATCCTGCCTGGTCAAGAAGATCTGTCAGGTCATCTTTTAATGGCGATGACAAGGAATATCCGCTTATTTTTTCATATTGCGTCATGGCTATATTTTTAAACGTTACTAATTCCGGATTTTCTATGAGCAAATCTCCGAATACGCTGGACTGCATATCCTCAAGGGCTCCTACAAACTGGCTATATTCGCTTTCCGTCATGTCCTCAGAGATATAAGCAAGACTTATATGATACATGAATACAGGGAAGTCTGCAATTTCCGTAAATTCTTTGCGCATGTTATCTCTTATGTTGTTCAATCTGGCCAGGTCTTTTCCTGTTTTTGGATAACATTTCACCACAACAGCCTGACCCGGGAATATAGCCAATCCTTTGACAGATACACCGGAAACAATGCCTCCTTTTAACGCCTTGTCTATCTTTCCTTTATAAGACAAGGACTCCTGTTGTGTCGGCGCCTTGTTGTCCTTAAAGAAAAGACCTCCTATTGTCATATGCAGTACTTTAGGATCAAGGAACCTGACCTTTTTGACTATATTTTTAGGTAACCGCGTCTTTAATTCTTCCTGCGCCGATATCAACTTTTTCGCTAATTCAGGATTATTTGCAACACTGACTTCCAGAGAAAGTCCATTGGTTTCACGAGGCATACCGTTTTGATAGTAATACATATCCGCTTCTCTTGGAAGACCATTGGTTCCCTGACCTTTTCTTCTTAAAACCTCTTGCCAGAATCCACCATATGTGGCGTTGTAATTATCCATCGCGGATACAGTTCCAGACGCGCCTGTCGTCCCTCTGAATGGCCCCTGTCCTTTTGGTTGAACCTGAGTAGTAATTGGACCTTGGGAAACATTTCTCTCCTGATTGGCCAGATAAGCCGCTCCTATAGCTCCCACAAAAAGTCCGGCTTGCTGGTTAAAGGATAATAGTTTAACACCGATGCTCACCCCGTTAGACTTCAATCTTTCTTCCAACTTTGCCTTTAAATAACTTCCAACATCCACGGGTATGATATCGCCATGTAAAACAAGTTCTTTTATGCCAGGGAAATAGTTATCTATCTCTTCCACGGCTACAAGCAGATAATCTACCATGCTGTCTATTATCTTTATCGCCTGCGTGTCTTTCGCTCTCCACCTGTCATATAGAAAATCCACACTTAAATCTTTTTCACAAATAACATGTATCTCTGTATCATACGCCTTTATTTTTTTAGTCGTCCTTTTCGCTATGTTCCTGAGCATCTTGGCATCTATAGAGCTCGGATTCCCTGTTTTGTCCGCGCTCAAGACATATTCGGGTATAATAACATTCATGCTGCCGTATTTTTCACGGAACACCTTGACTCTCTCAGTAAATTTGTCACTTATAGCTTCGACCAGTCTGGAGCCTTTGAGACCAGACTCCTTGATCTCCTCCGCGTATATATTACCTAATTCATTTGCTACTTCGCCTGGAAGCAAGTCCTCTCCAATAATAAGCGTCGCAACTACCCTTAAAAGTCCCTCCTCAGAAAGATATTGCTGCAACACGCCTCGAACTCCGGTAAAACTATGCAAAGGAGCATCTACATTCATATCTATCCTTACATTGCCAGCTTCTCCCAATAACTCTCGTTTTACATAACCATTCTCAACCCTGGAAAACGCTATGCCCTCTCCTATGTTAATAAATATAGAATCTTTTCCGTTTATGTCGGATGCGATTGATTTGGACGATAAATAATTCACAGCATATGAAGCAACCGCGTCACCATCATTTATCAATATAACCTGAGTGTTTCCTAATCGTTTGGATAGATCCCTAGAAAATACTCCCATTTTCTCGTTAAATTCTTCATTGCTTAAAGCTTCCATACCCTGCGCAATATTACTTGCTCTGCCTATGATGCGATTGCTCTTAGGATCTATGGCTGCAGACCAACTAATACCCACTACGCTTACTTTTCCGACATCGCCGCCGAGATAATTTCCTACTTCTTCTTTTATGATATTTCCTATTCTTGACACATATCCATTAGGATCCTTTATATTCTCAGGGAACCACTCGATTCTCCTTTCGCTCTTTATGTTATTGCCTTCAAATAATACTATTTTTATATGCTTATAATCCACACTTACACCAATGACATAGTTGCCTTCTGGAATCTGTCTTAAACTGCTTGGATAAACATTTACTATACCGTATTCTGCTTTTACATATTTTTCAAGGCCTACGAATTTTAATTCAAAAGGTCTATATGGTGAGACCAACGGGTCATGGAAGGATCTGAGGAAATCCTGCATTAGGTCATATCCATGGCCTGACATAACTTCTTCTACAGAACTGCGGATCCATTCATTACCGTAAAATTCTACTTGGCATGGTCCAAAAACCGCCATGCGATTATAAAGGTACGTAGCTAAATACTCAGTTATTATTTCCTTCTGTCTCTTGTCGATAAAATCTTCTTTCGGTATTGTGATTTCGAAAGACTTTTCATTAGGAGTACCCCTGTCAAATACAATAATTGTATTTTCTATTTTGTGAGCCGGGTTCTTTGCTATATCCGCTAAGATGCTTTCCCAATCAGTTACAGACCAGAAGAACTCACCATGAGGTATAGTATTAGAAATCCTATCTCTCTGAGTAGCTTTCGTGGCATCGTCATCTATCATAGCTACAAGAGCTTCTCTCGTAGATATGAAATCCATAGTCTTATATAATTCTTCCTTGTTGTACACCAATTTGCCTTTGGAATTAAAATCGAAGTTGGTCACATAATGTACACGTATGCCCTTGTTTTTCAAATAATCTATATCTTCATCATAAACTTCCATAGCAGGCAAAGGAAATACCTTGCTTAATTTGATGTCTCTTGTCGCCAGGCCTCTTTGAACAGCCTCGCTCTTGAACTTCTTCATTGCCTCTTCATATTTTTTTCTAACGTCTGCTTTAACCTTATCCGAGATGTCAGGTAAAATAATATCCGTCACTATATCGCTAAACCCATACTCTCCTCCTGTAACGGCTTTTATGCTCTCGTCAAGAAGTTCTATCTGTTCCCTGATAGACAAGCCGTGTGTCTCAAAATCAACACTGAGTTTAATGAAATAAATGCACGGCAGACCTGCTTTTCTTCTCTCAAGTATGGCTTCTACTATGCCAGGCACTATCAGATTAGGCAATAGACTTGTAACCATACCACCTTCACCATAAATAATGGCCTTTCTAGCGTTCCTTATAAGAGACAGTGCTTCTTCAGAAGCCTTCGGCAGATCTTCTTTGGTATCTATAATCTCGAATTTCCTGACTTTCCTTGCTCCTGATTCATCCAACATATCGCTGTCATCAGGCATCTTTTCGTAATCGTACCTTCCATTTTCAAGCCTTTTAGCTTTTTTGAATATCAACTTATGGACAGGCGCATGTAAGACTTTATCAGTAATAAAGGTCTGTTCTTCTACCAAGCGACTCTTGAATTGCACAGAAACTCCTTCGACATTTATTTGATCAGACCAATTAGCATTAAGCGGTAGGGGTATTTTTTGTTTTCCCATATTTATTATGGTTTTACCTTCATTCTTTACCTCTTCAGTCGCTATCAGATCGTGTCCATTTATAGAAATATTTAGCTGACCATTATTATTCTTGAATACAACTTCATGACCAGCTACAGTTTCAGTTACAGGTGTTTCATCTACAGTTTTAGGTTTATAATCTTCTTCTTCTTCCAATTTTACCACCATATCTAAAGGTAAGGCCATTACATCCCCTGATCCCTCAACTTTAGCTTTCCTTATGATAAATGTACCTTTCTTGGACGGATCAGGACCAAAGACTACGGCTTCCTGTGTTTTGTCAGCTCCGGTTATCTTTAATATAGCTGAATCCAGGATAGCTACCATAGTAGCATCATCATTGCTTGCCAACGCAGTATAACCTGCCGCAATACCTAATATTTCATAAAGTTTGCCCATGGACACGTTGTAATCTATCTCCCATTCGCCCTTGTCATTTTTGTGTATACGCCCGTTATCAATCATTATAGCCACGCTTAAAAGATTCTGCCATTTAGCCTTTATTAGTTTAACAACATGAGGCTTCACCAGGACCTGGTCAGCTATTTCCGACAGTTTAATCATATTCGATACAAAGAATAACCAATCCGCAGGCCTGTTAAATACATGATTGTCTATTTTTTTCTGAGCCTCTTTTATCCTGTCAATAACTTTATCTTTTATGGATGCTTTATTTTCGCCGTCCAGATGTAGCTGCTTAAAGACACGATTATACTGAACCTCTCCCGTTATGTCCATGATCTCATTTATATCATCAAACTTTCCGCCAGGAAGTTTTTTTCGTTCTGCAATTATACGTTTCGCATCCTTTTCGTCGAATATAAACATTAATATGTCCTTATCCGCGGTATTTATATTTATCCTAGCGCTCGGTCTCACACCGTCTCCGAGAACAAATAGCTTTGCCCCTTCATTACCCATAGCGTCCAGGTCTGCCTGATAAGTGATTACAGACATTATGTCTCCTGCAAGTGAAGTAACTTCATCGGGCCATCCATCAGCATCGTGTATCTCCATCCTTATAGTCGCTGTATGACCGCCATCATCATACCCTCCGCTATTTATAGCTCCTGAAACTCTCCTGGCATACTGTTTATATTCCCTAAAAATCATACCCTTCTTTTTTGCGGCCTGCACCATTGCCTGCGCTGTTGTTGTGGCTCCTTCTCCGCCTCCGCCTACATATAGGAAATCTGTCGGAGGTCCGCGGGTTACATTCGCCATGTACCATTCATCATCATACTTGACATCCTTATCTCTGCCTACAATACCGTGAATAATAGCATAAGGACTGCGTCCTGTTTCCTCTACCTCAAAATCTATCTCCTTATTTAACCTCTTAAGAGCCTTTTCTTTATCAAGTCCGCCAGAAGCTATTATGTCGAGCAAAAACGAAGAATCGTCTGTCCTCGCCGTATACAAAGCACTCGCGTCTCCATCGTTAAGCAATTTGACTTCTGCGTTAAATTCGTTTCCTATAGTCGTAGCCAGATTAAGGATACTCTGTCTGAAGCCTTCATTTTTATACGCGCCTCTTTCCGTAATACCATTTAATACAGGTCCCATGCCAGTAGGCCTGTTATTATTTACAGCGAGATTTATGCTTATGCCTATTCCACCTATCTTAGTCTTTGATATCTTCGCGTCGTTAATAGCCTTGCGTATAATACGTTTTATCACAGTAGCATGCCCCACTTCAGGATCATTTGGATCTTTTATCTCTTCAGGAGACCATTTTTCTTTATAGGTATACACAGCCTGTTTGTCTTTTAGTACACTTACCTTTATATCTGATTTACCTATATCAAGTCCTATGTGCGTGGAGCCGACTTCTGCTCCGGTATAATATGCCGCCCCTACTGCCTGGGCAAAGCTAACCATCTCATCAGAACCTTCAGGAAGCCCTATGGAGATGTTTATAATGCCATATTCATCCCTGAGTATCTGCAGGGCTGTATCCATTAAATCTCTTCCTGACTCGCCTTCCATGACCCTACCCATTACAACTACCTTATTCATCTTGAAGACTTCATCTGTGGTAGCTATGAAGGTAGCAAGGTATTTGCCTATTTCTTTGAATATCTTTATGGCTTTTTCGTCGCCTTTGTTATATAGGGACTGCAGGTATTCCAGCTTTTCAGCTTCTTTGGTAAGAGTAACAGGGATTTCAATACCAGCTTCTTCTGCCAGTTTAAACGCTGCTCTCTGGGATAGGTACTGCTGGGCAGCGCCTTTTACCTTTGTGAAGGAATGACCTATGGCGTCAGGAGACAGGTCTATTACTATATTGCCCATCTCTGTCAATATATCCAGGACCTTGTCGTCTTTGGTGGCGTATCCGCCAGCCAGGCCTGAACCTAAGGAGAGGGCCAGCGTCCCACCTTCCAGGTCTATTTGTTTTGTCTTCATGTAGTCGATTTCATCTTTTGCGATTCTTCTTAACTCAAAAGATGGTTTTTCATAAACAAGTTTAAAGTAATTGCCTATCAGGTGATAGCCTTTATTTATATTACCGTCCACAGGAGCATCGAACTCCTGCTTAAGGGCATTAAAGACTTCTTCGGGGGCATTGACCAGGATATTCTCAGCTCCGTAGATGGTGGCGCGTTTATATATGTAGATATTCAATGCCTGGGCTATTTCTTTGAGTTCCTGCGGGTTCTTGGAGTTGCGCATCTTCAGGCTGAAAGAGACGTTTCCTTTGGAGCCTCTGTCAAGGACTACTGAGATTGGAATACTGTCTTCTGAGTCTACATTGTATTCTTTGTCTAGGTTGGTGACTGGGACAAATTTAGACTCATATCTTGCTGGCGCTCTTATATCTTTTATTAACTGTTCTATCTCGGCTATACGCGCATTAGGCAGATTTTCAAGGGTATAATTATTCAGTTCGGGAGCCTGATTATACAGGGCTTCTACCTGTTCCGCTGTTAACTGCTGGGCAAGCACATAACCTTCTTTACTAGCCTTCAACAGTCCTATTCTCTTCAAGCTTGCTGTTTCATGATCCACTGTCCTTAGAGAATATCCTCTTTCATTAGCCAGTTGTTTCCTTCTAATAGGATTACCATCATAATGATTTTTCTGTACCATAAATTTAAGGAGCTCTAGAGGAGAACCTTTGTTATTGCTTAGAGCTCCTGTTCTATAAAGTTCTTTAGCTTCTTTAATTTCTTTATCCGCCTGCTTTTGGGCTTGCGTCCTCTTCTTTTTTCTCTTATGCTGTTCCTGAAAGGTTTTAAAGGTAAAAAGGTCTATCCATGATCTGACAAACGCGTATAAACCTCCGCCTATGCCTCCAATAATTTTTTGCGCTATGTTCTTTGAAGGATTCATGAAATACGGCACAAATAACCAACCAATTATCATAATTATAAAGAATGAATTGATTAAAATATTGATAGGGTGGAAAGGTGTTAATAACAATATAGGTATTAACAGTGAAGCTATATTAGCGGCAGATCTATTTCCATGGTCCTCATATAATGTTTTCCACGATCTATGTATTGAAACGCTCTGGCGAGGACTAAGTGTAAATTCGCCATAACCTTCCAATCCCTTCTTAAACTTACTGGCGTGTCCTGGTATAAAAGATGTAAAGAAGAAGAACATAGACGGGAAATCTAACAAGAATTTAAAAAGCCCTTTAACGAACCCGTGTCTTTCCTTATAATATACCGCTGTCTGAGCATTAACTGTCTGGGCAAATATAGATCCCAGATACGCAAATATATAAGGAATACTCTTTGCAAATGCATAAGGGAGAGCGCCTGCTGCTGCCAGATTTGAAAACGGCGTCATTACAAATGATAAGCCTAGAATTACAAGCAATATATTGTTCCAGACTATCCATGGTTTCTTGCCGTAAAACATGGCTGTGAATAATGTTCCGAATTTAGCAGTCCAGTGCACGTTTTCGCTTGCCATAAACTCCCACCATGGCCTGCTGACAAGTATTTCAGCCACTGTGGCAGCAAACCTATGGACAAACGCATGAGATTCATATTTTACTTTTTCTACTGATTGAGGCACGGTTACGAGTTCAGTATGTTTTACCTTATATCCTTCTGTCATTGCCTTATTACTCGCAACAGTATCTTCTGAATTATATTCGGGGAGTAAAGGAGAAGCGTTAAAAACCCTCTTGTGTATAATAGCTTTGCCCCAATAACCTTCTGAATCAACAACGTTTTTTGCCCTCTGCACGTCTTTATTCCATGTATTTTCTCCCACGGTCAGGTTCTTGCTGGTCCTGCTCCAATCTTCACTATAAGTCGTATAAGTAGTATTCAGTATCCCCAGAGTCGGATCATTGAATTCCTCTGTGGCAGACGGCATAAACAGTAAATCATCAGGATTAAACCTGTGGCCTATGTCAAGCGCATGTATTAAATCTGTAGTAATATAAGGAACTAGCAAGCTAAAGGAACCAAATTTACTCGCATGACCCTGGACAGCATTACTCCCTCCGGCAATAATAACTTCTGGCATACCACTATGTAGCCAGCCAGATAACTGGCTATTTCTACTATTCCATCCACCACTCCATTTTACGTGTTCCCATCCATCGACAGCGTGATCATTGAGATGTTGGTCTATCAGAGGGCAGGCTGCCTTAGCATCCGCGCCAGGCGCATTAGCAGGATTTATTCTGTATCCATTATAACCGACTATAAAACGCAATTTTGTCCTTGCCCATTCCCTTGCACTATCCTCATCTGAAAACCATCCTCTGGCCAATGCAAATGTCGTATAAGCCTCTATATGAGATTCTATAGTGCTTTCTACTGTTTTCCACACATTCTCAAGTCTCCAATTACACCAATTTTCAATAGCTAAGCTAATATCAGAAGGCGCCACGCCTGGTAAAGCAGCGTTAAAAACAGCCAGGGCTGTGCTTGCTGAATCAGCATTATACAATGACCTTCTTGTAGCCTTGTCAACATTAATTCCATAATTATCGAGGTATTGATCTACAAAATACCTCCATTCTGTCTTTCTATACTTATTCATAAGATTTTGGAAAAGCGTAATGGTTAGATCGTTTTCGTTGCTTCCAATAATTGGCTTACCATTATCGTCTTCTTTCTCGTTACCAATGATCGCCTTAAGACTATCAAGCTCCTTAAAAAGAACCTTATATTTTTCATTAAACCCGGATAAGACTACTGTTACTGGCTTTACTGCTTCAGGACTAGAAATACTATTATTTTTTTGAACCAAATATTTATTTAAAAGAGCTATGACCCTTTCTTTCGCTTCTTTTGTCTTTGGTTCAACAGGTTTTTCATCATTCAAAAGACTATTATATTCTTTATCAGATATAACAGGGCCTTTTCCAGAAAAACCATCTCTCATATTAGTAAGAGTTCTTGAGTACATAACATTAAACTCTTTATCTCTCCTTAATCTTCTGATTTGTTTTTGAGCCTTGCTCCAGCTATTTATCTGATCCATGCCTCGTATCTTGCCTATAGTCTGTGCCATACTGCCATAGTGGAAATAACCTATTGAGAAGAAAGACAAAAATGCATTGACTGCAAGTATTGCCACTGCAAAAGGTATTGCCAGCGGTAAAAATATGATGGTTGGAGACAATGCTACCACAAGTCCTAATATAATTGCATTCCATATTGTCCACGTGCCTATCACTGTCTTCCAGAACCCCCTGCCTGCCAGGATCTTTCTCCGTTCTTCTAGATCTCTGGCGCCTTCATAAGGAGTGGCTATTATAAGGGCTATCATCTTTGGTAACAGTTTTAGATAGAATTTCAATCTGGTGTAAGGATATTGCACTGATAAAGGCAAATCATAGACTTTAAATACTTTACCTAATATACTTCTTATGAGCCCATTGGATAGCCTTGCTCTTTTTAATTCATTTAGTTTTTCGCGTTTTGCGTCAAGATATGGCTTAAATCTTCCATCTACCAAATTCTGATAACTTACTCCCTGAGGCAAAGCCCTCATTGCCGCATTAAAAAGACTCTCTCTGTTTCCAACATTAAGAGTCTCTTCTGCATTAACAGAAAATCTATTCATCAGATGATATTTAAACAACATACCTATTTCAAAATGATCCAACACATATCTGCCTCTATCAATAGGATCAATTCCATTTCTCATCCTACCTAACTTTGTTCCAGGGAATGGATTCAATTGATTTGATATCATGCCACCCCAGAAGTTACGATATTTATCTACATCAGCAAGAGTAAGGATCCTATTCATAATCCCTATACTAAGATAATCTACTGCCGGCTCTATGATTGCCAATGGCCCTGCTAACTGTATAACCTCATTTCTTGTCTTTTGATAATCAACAACCGAATAATTATTCTTTATCAAGAATTCCACAAGATAAGATTTCGTGGAAATATCCGCAAGGCCTAACTGATCAGCAATCTGCTGTTTCTGTTCTTCTTCTTTCTTTCTAAGTTTTATCTTCTTCTTATCAAGTTTTTTTATCGACGCATTCATTGCGCGTTTGTATATGAATGATGTTATGCCGGGCATGTATTTTCCACCGCTATAAATAGAAGTAAAAAGGAATAATCCACCGAATACAAGCAACGCTATCACATTAATAGCTACGAATAACCCAACTCCACTGACCAGCAGAGAATGCGTCATCATAAAGCCTGAGAGCTTAAATAAAAGCCCATCCACTCCAATAGAACCAATGACAGATGTCAGTGTCGTGAATATACCGGCTATAATTACTAACGGTATAGGAGATACTGAGTAAATCGAGCCGAAGATTTTCTTTAACAGGCTGTGTGGTTTAGTCAAAGGTTCTCCGCCTTTTAACCCACTGCCTACAACAGGCTCCTCTTCATCCGAAGGCTCGTCTCCTCCCTTACCGTCTTTTCCTCCCTTGTCTTCTTTTTTACCCTTGGATTTCTTATTGAAAAGTTTCACGAAGGAGAAAAACGCTACGGATAACCCCAAGGTAAGTTTGCTGAATATCCCCATTATCTGCACTGTTTCAGACGCAGTATCTTCTTGCTCTTCGGATTCGCCTTCCTTTCTTCCTTCTAAATTCATCACATTTTCTTCAGCGTAATTCTTCAAACTATATTCCGCGGATGAGTCTAAGTTAGCATTCCTGATAAGATCGTCCCTGTTAATGCCCATCTCTCTCAATACATGATCCGGCAGAATACTCAGTACCAACTCGTGGATACCCCTCAAGGCGTCCTTAGAAGCTGTTTCATAGATAGGCTGCTCTTGCAAACTTCCCGGCAAAAAACTGTGGTAGAACCTACTATTTTGCCTGTCATACGCGTATTTAGATAGGTATCTCTCTACACCATTACTTTCCTTAAGGAGGTCATCAAAATACCTGGCAGAGCTAAGGTAAGTTTCGTCATTTGTCTTTGCGTATATATCCTTATACAAATCTGACAGATCAGATAATACCTTCCAGGCAATTATATTATCTTCTGTTATCTTATTTCTGCTAAATTTTGTTTCTGCAATGCCTCCGTCTTTTGAGAAATCTTTTAATCCTGATATCACCCAGCCAACCATAGGCCTTACCATGTCCAGATAAGTATCATCCCCTGTTATCTTGGTATAGTCTATGATCGCCGTGGCCAACCACAAATTACTCTTGGCCGTATGTTCGATCTTGCCATCCATTGCCTCGACAGATCCGCTCGCTCCGTATGTGTCAAAAACTACGAAAGGATCAATACTTGATGAAGCCATGGCTTTCCAGTTATTATAATAAAACTCGAATATCTCTTTGCTTATATCTGGATTGTATTGATTAAACAATAATGCGTATAACGCGTTATCTGCTGTATAGCTCCTAGTTTCACCTTTCTTTAATATAAGCCCCGTGGCTTCGCTCCTTCTTAATGCCGCATCCTCAAGTGCGCCATAAAGATCAGGTTGCGTATCCCTGGGAACCGACAATACTATCTCTTCCTGAGGTTTCTCTTCAGAACCAAAGAAACTATTCCATGCTCTGGTAAACCAGCTCTCTTGCTCTCTTGCTTCCTCAGCCCTTGTAACAGTCAACATGCCAAGTTTAAGCAAAAGCTGTGTCCTCTGCTGTATATAATCCGGAGTTATATCTGAAGGCACATAAGGCGCTAAGTGCGCTAATACTTCTTTAGGAGGCCCTTCTTCGTCTCCAAATATCATTCTCCATAATGCCTTAGCAGTATTATCTTTTCTAACCCTGACCTGCCAGGTAGATTCTTCTCCAGGCTCAGGATGCTCTGTATAATACATGTTCTTCTGGACCAATGCTATGTCTCCGCCAGGCAAATATTTCCATATGACTGTCCTGTTAAACGGGTTACTGTAAAAAATGATATTTTCAAAAAATTTAAATATTTTCCCAGAGAAATCTTCGGCTTGGTTTGGCATAATCCACATCTCATAAGTAGCTCCACCGTAATCTCTAGTTCTGACATACCTTAACACATTAAAAGGATAGTGGGCGTTTATAACAAAATCAGGATCCCCATTTTCGTCGTAAAAAGTAACTTCTCTTGGCGTTTTCTCTCCCAGCACATTCTTCGCGAGTTCCTGTATAACCCTTCTCTTCCTCAAGTCAGAATCCCATTTAATAAAAGAAAGGTGAGGCTGGGCAGAAGAAGTATAGATGTCGATATCCATATCCTCTTCTGTTGTCTCAGGCTTATCTTTAAAATAGTGAGTTGCCATAGTTACTACAAAACTCTGACTACCTATATTGGAAGGATGGCGCGTAGTTACATATGTCTTTGTCACATTATCGAATTCTTTCCTTATCACACTTCCGTCTTCATTCCAGCCTACGATAACATCAAGAGTCCTTCCTTCTTCTTTGGTAAGGTCTATTGTATAGAGAGGGGCCATGTAGTAGACTTTAGAAATATCAAATACGCTTTCAGACACAAATTCTATAGTGTTATTAGACTGTATATTTCCGGATCTTATAAGTCTTACCTTGCCGTTCTTGATATCCCTGTATTCCCACAATACATATCCAGGATTTGTCTCATCCGCAATCTGGTGCACATAGAATGTTTCCTCTACGCCAGGTATTAACTCAATAATCACTTTATATTTATCTTCTGCCTTTATGGATTCTCCGCTTAAACCTGGCTCTACTCTATCGTCATAACGAGAAACATTATCAATCGTAAGGAATAGGTCATGCATCACCCTACCGTCAGGCATATTAGCTCTACGATGAATTATTATACTCGGGTCTTCTTCATCCCATTCTATAGGAGTCCAGCCCATGCCTTCTTCTATAATGTTTTCCTGTAGTATTTTTGCCCTGTTGTTGTCTCTGAGCCTCAGGTCTTCCTCGGCTATAACAGGTATGGTAGTCTTTGCAACGGTTGGCATGTTAAACAGATTTTCAGTGGGTTTGTCTAAAATACCCATGTATGAAAAATATGCCAATCCTTCTGCAGATGCCTTGTCAGGCTCATTGGTCGCTTCGAACGCTATCGCTCCGAGGCAATTACCCTGTCCACTGCCAGGCATATTAGAACGCGCTACATTAAATAATGTCCTATTCATATCAGCTTGATGTTGTATCATCTCTTCATCCGTAGCACCGTCCCTAGGTCCAAGACTGCTAACATTTAAAGTAGAAAGGTTCCTAAGATCTTCCTCATCGTATTTTGAAGAAACTCCAAATTCTGTAATCAATAAAGGCTTTGTATTATTTGTAGCCTGGCTTATTTCACCAAATAAGTTCTGTAAGCCGTCCACAGGCCTCAATACAGCATTCACACCTATAATATCCACGTTAGGACAATTTTTGTTGACACTCTCCCAGACCTCAGATCCTTGATCGCCAGTACCAATAATGATCGGTTGTGTCTTGACAGATTGCATGCCTGATTCAAGTTCTATTTTTAATAACTTCTTATCGGTTCGTCCTGTCTCATTTGCCCTTGTGTCTACATATCTATCAAGTGCCCTTTCATAGGAATCTCTCTGATCCTCATTCAATACAGTCCATTTCCACCTGTGAATATTAGTTATGTCGTCCATGTTGTCATCATAATTAAAACCATAGTTATTTTTCAAAGTGGTCAGGAAAACTCTAGTCCTAGCCCTGACATTATCCTCTGATAAGTCTACCTGCAATCTCTTAATCTCTCCGGCGATCCTGTCAACAAACTGGTAATATTCCGCGTTCGTAAAACTAAAATAAGTCTGGTTTCTGGCTAAAGGCCCGCCATTTAGCCATAGATTCTCTTCGTTTCCAATCTGTATACCTAAAACAGACGGTTGATTTCCAAAATATTCTACCAATAGCGCTATTTCTTTCTCTATAGAATCCCAATCTTCTCTTATTTTAACGGCTTCTTGTACATCATTGACCCCTACGGCCCTGTCTAATATTGGATAGCTTATTACAAAACGTATTCCATAATGTTCATACGCGTAGTTACATATAGCGATAAATTTTGTTAGATCCCCAAAGTTAAAAGAAACTGTGCCCTTACCATCTCTATTAACCCTTAGGCCTGGCACATCATATACCCTGACAACATTCATATTATTGCTCTGCAACCTAACAGCAAGGTCCTTACCAAGAGATATGTCGCCTTGTTCAGTTGTATATACATCATCCCTCGGAAGAAGAGACATGATAAGCCTGTATAGTGAATTAGCAAACGCTTCTCTACCTCCTCCGCTGAGACCTAAATCCTGGAATACGACTCCGGTGCTGTAATTATCAAGATTTACCCCGTTTTCTGTATAATGCCAGTGACCGCTTGCATCTTTGCGCACACCTATGTTTTTCGCTTCTTCTGTATTTGTAGAATACGCTAATTCATAGAAGCTATCAGGTATTTCTGAAATATATTCGATTGCCTTTGTCTCTTCTGCCTCAACCCCCATTATCCTCATATATTCCTGCTCCAATATTGTCTCCTGGGTTACAACCTGAGGCTGCTGAGTTTCGGTTTCAATAGGTGCCTCTCTCTCCTGCACTCTCGTTTCCTGCTCAAGAGGAGCCTGTTGCTGAGTCTGCTCAATCCTTGCTTCTTCTTCCTCATTTTCTTCGATTGTAGATACATGAGGAGCTGGTCCAAGCTTATCTAGGACCTTCGTGCACATTGCTTTCACGCTTGGATCTGTCTCTGCATTAAGCTGTTGCTGTATGTGCGAAATGGCCTGCGAATCTCCAATTTCTCCCAAAGCCCAAACAACTACGGTTCTTACTCTAGCATCTTCGTCCTGGAGTTTCCCTATTAAATGTTCTACTGCGATGGTTGCTTTCTTTAATCCAAGCTGCCTTGCAGCAGAAAGCCTTGTCCTGGAATCACTGCTATTTAAATCTTTTATTAAACCGTCTATCTCCTGAGCAGCAGCTATTTCTGCCACAAACTCATTAGCATTTGTAGAAGCAAGTAAATAACGCGAATCCTGGGGTATCATAGGTATCAAATCCCATAATCTGAATGAAAGGCTAAAATAATTGCTATTTAAAATATCTACCTGGGCTATAGCCTTACCTAAGATATCCGTAAAATCAGTCAAACTTGATTCGTCAATAATATTTGATTGTTGCAAAAGCTCCAATTCTTCCATGGCCATATCTATAATACCTGTATTTAAACCAAGAAGTGCTGGGCGTTCTTCCAATATATCCTTTACTCTTCTAACCCCTTCAGGCATGTATAAATAAGCACTTGATGGTCTTCTTTCTCTTTGTTTGAATGTGTCGCCAGTATTACTATCAAAATCTATATTCTCTTCATCGGATTGGTAGAAATAATCGTTTGGAATGTCCAGTTCTGGATACTCTTCTATAAAGAAAGGTAAAGTTATCGTAGTATTCTCCTTCATGAATGGATCGTCAGCCGGACAATTCACAACCCTTGAACCATAATTTGAAAATACATTCGGGCTGGTCGACGTAACAACAAGACCTTCAAACCTGACCTCATTAGGAAATACTGGGATAACCGGCCAGTTGTTCACTCTAAAAAAGTCTTTCATGATCTTTGGAGCTACTTTTGGATATTCAGTCCCTGGCTTATAGACTATCTGTCCTAAGTTAGCTTTGCCTTTTTTATCGAATCCTACTACCCATACCTCTCCTCGTTGCACTTCTGTTGTCGCAGGAGCAGGAAACACAGTGGCGTATAAATGGTCTCCATCCTCATTCTGTACAGGAAGACCTTGCGCATCTTTCTTAGCAGTAGCGACCATCAAAAGCTGCGTGCCATTGTTATCCAGCCTGACAAATAAATCCGCTACCTTTGTATTCCTAGCAAAATACAGGTTATAGGTTGTTTCCTCATCTATTGTCATAGAACGAATCACACGCTCAACCAGTTTCTGTCCTAACGTATTATAACCCACGATATAATCCGCATCTGAAAATTCCTTATTCTTAAGAGAGACTGCCGAATACTCAGAATAAAAATATCTCCCTTCTCTTGCTCTGCCATTTACACCTATCCAACGAGTAGGCATACCGCTTTCATTAAGTTGGAGCTCGAATGATCTAAAGATATTACCCAGCTCATCATAACTAAGCCCCTTGCTAGCAAGAGAAGACCCTCTAAAGAAACCATCTGATGGATTTGTAACCCTCGTAAGGCTGTATTCTTCGGTCTTAACCTCTTGTCCATAGAGATTTCTCCAAACTGTCCATTTATGCATCTCATCATAATCATTGTCGTGCATCCTATATCTGATTATATTATTGCCTAGATATACCCTCTCGCGAGAATGGATCTTTGTAGGAACATCTTCGTAGAAATTGTTTTGTATTATCGCGCTATTAATATCCCCGTCTAACTCTCCCCAGTTTACCTTCTCTCCGTCCTTATACACTGCGAAAGAAGAAACAATACCTGTATTAGCATAAAAATTATTATAAGCCATAAGACCATATTTATATACACGCTCGGTCTGACCCTTGAGATTTATATATTCATAATAAGTCTCGACAGGCAAGCCTGTACCGTCCTGCCTAAGGCCATTTCTTACTTCATATTTCAAATAACCGTTACTATCTCTATAATTCACGCCTTCTTCATTAGGCTGAAGCGTTCTCAAGGTAGCATAACCATTCGCACCTACAGAAAGGCTTGTTGCTGCTATGTTTTCCTCTCCTGGCAGGAAGTTAGAGTTAAATGTATGAATTTCATATAATGTGCCTTCATATCTCACTACCTCGATCGGACGGCCTTTGTAATCAAGATATTCTTTGTATACAAAGACTGGATTCTGTTCCCCTAATTTGTCCGTAACCGTAACAATATACCTTCCTTTGCTATCAAAATTCGGCATGTCATTCTGATCATCCCATTCTATCTGTCTAGTGGTCACATAACCATTCTCATCTATAGTCCTTGAGATTTTTGGGATATTGGTGCCAACTACAAATTCATCCACTATAGAGATCACCTCGCGGCCGCTGTTATCAGTCTTCGTTGTCATAACTGTCTGGCCTTTTGCATTGCGATATTCTACCCATGTATCGCCATTATAACCAGGTGTCTCATTTGTAACATCATATATAAAATAACCATTCCTAGACTCTCTATATGTTCCTCTTGCTACATACCCGCCTTCATCAACTTTAACAAAGTCGGAACCAGGAAACCACATTGTTATCTGCTGATTGTTTGAGATATCATAATAAGTACCTGTGAAAGTATCTGGAATAGCCCTTAGAAGCGTCTTTAAAGCTGCCTTTTTCTCTTCTCTTTCCTGTAATGTAGTAGCATTATCTATCTGTTCCTTTGCCTTCTCAATAAACGCAGGGATCCTGATATCTGTTCGGCCATAATAAAGTATCTTATATAGCTCTATAGCCCTGTCAGGACTTGAATCCACTTCATCAGCTATAACGTTCAGTAACCTGGTAAATCTTAAATACAAATCTGCTACGCTACGAGACCCTCTTTCTATTTCCACTTCTTCTCCCGGTACATAGATAGAAACCTCTGTCTTTGTCTGGGTAGGAGTAGTTGTCTGGTCTATAACTTCAGTCTGTATAGGCTGTATTACTTCTCTTGCAATTGTCCTTGTTGTAACTCCGCTATATAATCCTGGGTCAACCCTTCTGGGGGCTTCTTCCTTCTTGCCACCGAAAAGCGGGATTTTTACCCCTGCTTCAAAACTGCTATAAGGATAGTAGTTATGCCCCGGAATATTAACTGCCTGTGAATACTTCAGGAACACATTTGCGTCTCTTACTATATTATTTGACCACAAAGTTCCGGTTATACCAGGGCCCGGAAGTGTGCCAGGCTCAAATGCCGCAAATCTCTCACTGCCCGGTAGTCTAAATTCAAAGCTACCGCCAACAGCGTTTTCTTTTAATTTATTAAACTCCAATGCCAGCCTAAGATCTCTAAAGGTGTTAGCCTCCAGATAGCCTCCTATAGAATGTGGACCTATCTTACTGTAAACATCCACTCTTCCTCCTACTTCAACTCTGTCTACTCCCATAAGCAGCCTGGATCTTAATCTCATGCCAGATGTTTCACTAATCGGAATTTTGCGGCTAACCTCGACATCAAGCCAGGGGCCTTTATCCATATAAAAGAGATCAGGCGTGATTGTAAAACCACCCAATGCGTATGGCCCAAATGAAGCACCTACTACCGGCTTACCCTGGCCTACAATCTGGCGCCAGTCATTATAATCAAATACATCTCCGCCTAAAAGTTCGAGATAGAAATTATTCAATACCCTGTTTTTGGGGGCATAAACCTTGGCAGTCAGTTTGTTTGTTTCATATTGCCTCATCGGGAAAAGATTTGTATATTCCCCTATCGTATGCGTATATAACAGCTTTCCCTCCCAATCATTCAATAGCCTAGTCTGCAAAGACAGGTTTGGAGTAAGGTTATAATTTCTTATAAAGCTTGCGCCAAGCTGCTGTCTCCTCTCATCTATCAGTTCATTAAAACCAGCTATTTCCGTCTCTGCTCTTTGTCTTTCGCTCCCTGCAAGATACCCAGAATCTATATTCTGCTGCAAGTTGTTTGCCTGCGTTTCTAACTCTGTTATTTCCATCCTGAGATTGTTCTTATTCGGCATGCTGGGCCATGACGTATCAGCGTAGAAATCCAATCCTGCCTTGAGAGACAGGTTAGGAGTTGACGGAAAAATTTCTTGTCCACGTATGCTCCCTCTCAAACCAAAATGATCCCCGTCACTATCCATTATCCATGAAGGAGTTACAGAGAACCTTGTGCCTGGCCTCTGAGAAGCAACACCTATTGTCTCTTGAGTCTCAAGAGTTACATCACTTTCTGTAAGGACAGTTTCCACTGAAGTGGCTTCTTCTATCTCGATATCCTGTCTCTCTATGTTTCTTATAAAAGCACCACCTGTCCTTAAGATTTCGCTGATTTCTTTAGCGTCTCTATATTCTTTTCTTATTTTGCGTATATTGTCTTCAGCGCTCTCAAGTCCCCATATAATAGTAGCCTTATAATGTCTGTCGTCCTGGTCATACTCAAAACTATTTGTAACCCTATTGTAATTTGTATTCCTATTTTCAAGTTCGAGCTTTTTCATGAGCGCTCTATATTCTTCAATGGCTGATTGTCCGACGATTATATTTTCATCCATACCTGTTTCTGTATTGGTAATAATAACCATGCCCTCCTGCAGACCCATTGGCATCTGGCTGGCATTCTCAATCTGTGATTCTATCCTCATTATCCTATTTTCAAGCGCCTCCATGCCATAAGTAATAACAGTATCATTCTCAAGGATATCATCGCCTCTAGTGTCATAATATACTTTTTCGCCGCGAGGGCCCTCTGAACGTATATTCAAAGGTAAATCATTCGCGGACCTATACACCACTAAGTCCCCAGGCATCTGTTCCCAGAGCTTAGGATCTAAAACAAATTCTTTAAGAGACGTGCCGCCCCAGCCCATTAATACCTCCTCAAAATAGAGCCTGGCTGAACGCACAGCGTCTTCTAAATGAGTCTCTCCCTGAGCGTATCTCTTGCTTAACTCAGCAAAAGCCTGGCGCGCCCATTCTATCTCTCTCTCTAATGTTTCTTTCTGCATCTCAACTTCCCTTATCTGTCTTCTCAGGCCTTCAATATGATAACGGACTTCTTCTCCTGTATTTTTATCTATAATCTTTACAACCTTTCTGCCTCCAAAACTATCAGAGTCATACCACTCTTCATCCTCGCTCATTGATTTAGTAGTCTTTTCCATAGCGTCATAGACATCGTCCTCAGTCGCGTAAACAATATCCAGATCATTCCACTCCTTTGTTACTTTATCAAACTCCGCAACTCTGAATGTTCCCGGCTCTGTTGAAGACTCATAACATACCCATGTAGGACGATATGCGCGGTTTACTTTCACTGCCAGTATGCGAGTATCAAACAACCTGTCTCCTAATATTAATCTCTGTCTATTCCCCTCTGCATCACGAAGCTTTCCTTCAACTATTCTCATATTCTCGGCGCGTTCCCTGTCCATCATAGCTGTAACCATCTTGGCTTTTATAGCGTTCTGGCCTCCTATAACTTCTTTGCCGCCCTGCAATAAAAGATCATTCATTGTGCCTGTTTTTGTATCATCTATTTCCTGGCCTTCTTGTATCAGGAATGTTCTAAATGTCCCTGGGTCACGCGTAGCAAGCTCTGTTTCTTCTAATCTTCTAAAGTCTGGCATGTTCTCTCCGTCAGATGTCTCATCAAAATGTATCGGAACCGTAATATCATAGAAAAATACCCTGCCCTGTTTTATCCATCGGCTTAATGTGTCTATACTGCCTTCTATCTGTCCATCGCCATCTAAATCTCTATCAGAGATTATGTTATATCTTCCTTCTCTGAACCAATCTTCACTCTCTAGCGTACCAGTATCAGATGAATAAATGTGTTCGCCTATTACCTCAAGGCCTTCATCATTTGTTATTTCAAAAGACACATTGCCCCTATAAAACTCTCTTATAATCCTGTCTTCGTCAAAGCGAAATTCCAGAGGATTACCATTTACCTGAAACTGCACAGGGCTTTTATAGATATTTCCATCAACCACAAGCTGTAACGGTCCATAGGTCTCTTTCAAGCGATCGTCCAGCTGCACCCTCATTTCCTGCCACGTCTTTCCATCCCATAAAAGCTCTTGATCTCTCTCAGGTAGCATAGAAACTATGTCCCCAGACACTGTAATCTGTTGAGATTCCTGCGGAGGCGGCGAAATTATCTCCTGCTCTTCTACTATAGGTGCTGTAGGAGTAGTAAGGGAATCCTGTCTGGTCTGGGCTTGAAGAGTTTCAGGGCCTTTGACAATAGCACTCCCGACTGTTTCTATTGCTCTATTTAAAGATGCTATTTCTTTTTCCGGCGAGAGCATCGCGCTTACTACATTCTGTATGGCCACGTTAAGCCCAGTGAACGATTCATGAGGCACATAGCTCTTTACGCCTGCCGTAAAGACTTCATGCACCTGTGAAATTTCTTTCTGGAGCACGCTAGAAGTCATCACGGCCGTAGGCAGGGCTATGCTGGCAGACGCGGCAATAGATGAGATTTCTATGATCTTTTCCGGATTCTTAAAAGTGGCTTTTATCAGGTCGATCGGAGTAGCTATTAAATTCAACTTTCTGAAAATTTCATTGAGGACTGCTGATATATCTTTGATTTCCCCTTTTTCGATCTTGCCTTCATTTTTAAGCTGTAAGAGCGATTCATTTATAATATAATTCAAATCTCTGGCAAGATATTTTCCGTTTATTGTATCCGGCGCTCTTGGAGAATTTTTCGCGAAATTCAATACCGCATCAAGTATAAGTGAAGACGTAGAAGGACTCTCTTTTGCTAAAATGCTGGCTTTTAAGGCTTCTAACGCCTGGGAATCATCTATTATTGAGACAAGAACACTATCCTTTACGTTTCTCGCGGCAGTCATTGCCTTAGCCTTGGCAATAGCACCCAATATGCCTTTTGACGCCATATAGATCGCACCACTCACAGCAACCAGCGCAGCTATTCCCCCTATCCCTGCTCCTAAGAATAGCACTACTCCCAATCCAGCTGTCTTTAAGCCTACTATTACGGAGATTACTAGCCCAGCTAAGCCTGTAACAGCCTGGACAGTAGCAATAGGTTCGAATATTGCCTGTCTTAAGATGAAGTTGACTTTATCCTTAAAACCTGTCTTCTCTCCAAAGCTTACAGCTCTGGCGCTCATCGCCTTTTTAGTCAGAGCCTTTGTACCTATAATCCTGGCTATTCCACTCATCGCGAAAAGTAAGGACGATACCATCGCTACTGCCCACATAGAGCCTGCTACTGCGGGCACTAAAGCCAGTATGGGAAATAACCCGGCAATGGCAGGTATGGCTGCCAGAGCACCGAATATCTCTAATTTCTTGTAAGCTGTCTTATCCTGCATCCTGGAGCTTATAAACACCTCGACTAATATTGCCGTAGCAATAACTCCTATCAAAGGCAGTAATATAGGTATGCTCGCCATCTGTGACACAAGCAATGCCCCGGAAATTACACTGAAACTCTTCAAGAATCCTCGGAAGAACCTCTGGTAAGACTTAAGAGGCTGCTGAGAAGCTGTCTTTATAATAGCCTTATTCATGGCTATGGTAACAAGTCTTGATATGAGGCCTGCTACGCTCGCTACGATAATGCCCACCATGAGCATAGCGCTCATCGGGACAATCATCGGAAATCCCGTGACTAACAATACTCCGCTTATAGCAGTCACTGCTATCCCTATTCCTGCCATCATAGGCAATATTCTATTCGTAAGGCTTAATATCTGCAGGACCCTGCTCTTCCATATCTGTTTCTGCATGCCTTTTACTTTATATTTCGCTAAGAATAATGCGTTGGCCTGCTTTGATTTATCGCCTGATTCTATCCTCTTTAAATAAGGAGATAAAGAGATGGTGACTATCGTAGTTATAACTGCTATTATCGCTCCTATCATCAATAATGAAGGATCTCCTGAGAATAGAGATTTCGTTGAAACAACACCTTCTCCCAATTTAAATAAGCTAAGTAATCCGCCTATTAATTTATAAACCGCAAATACCGCACCTGCACCTCCTATTGACAAAAGCGCATTTTTGCCGGATACCAATCCAACCTTGCTCTTTTTCGAAGATCCCAGTTCTTTACCTTCTTCAAAAAGCTTTCCTGTCATTTCTGAGAATGTCACAACGTAATCCATATAAGGATCGTATTGCGTGGCTTTTCTCTCCCATCCTATTTTTCCGGTAAAGGTCTTGTATTCCTGCATCCTAGTATAAAATTCCTGCCACGAAGTATCCATGGCCTTTAACTGTCCTATGATTATATTATCTTTTATAAGTTTCTCTAATGCCTGTACCCCACCTGTGCTGATTTCTGCAAGCTTATCCTCTGCCGCTGGACTATTATCAAATCTCAACCCGAATTCCTGCGTTATGGCATCTCTCAACGGCATAGAAGAAGAAGCGGCAAATACCTTTTCTGATTTAGCTCTTATACTATTAATGTCTTCCTGTTTTATGCGGTTTCCGTTTCTCACTTCATCCCTAAGGGTGAAATATGATTCCCAAATAGACTTATTCCCCAAAGATTCGGATTTTGTATGCAGGAGACTTTCGTATTTCATCTGCTCCTGAGCGGATTCTATCGTAGTATTGAAATTCATCTTTCTTATATCTTCGAATATCCTCAATGTCTTATTTTTCATAAGAGGCTCTGTTTCTTCTCCTCTCTGTAAATCTATCAATATCCTATATGTTTCGGTGTCTTTTTGGACTAGACTAAACAGGTCATCAGCGCTATAGAAATTAAACCATTCTCCTGGTGTTCCGTCTCTTCCAAACCTTCCTTCAAATTGTATTTCTTCAGCTGCGTGTTTATCAAAATACATATTCACGCCTGTTATCCATGCGCCTTTAACAGACTGTTTGAGTATCGTATTAACACCTCTATTTATTATATTTCCGGCAACTATGGCTATCCTGCCTTGCTCTGCAATAATCTTATCTATCTTTTCCTGCAACATGTCTTCCTGAGTCTTATTAGATCCTGCCTCAGGAATTATAGTTTCGGGGGTTATCATCTCTATGTCAGAAGCCAGGATTCCCATTTTGGTCAGGGTTTTATTTAATGTCTCCGCGTCTTTTATGGAGCTTGCCCTTACTATTACTGTCCTGGATTTTTCTTCTTTTTCATTCATCTCGTTAGAAAGTCCCGCTATTTTTTCCGCTGCTTTTTGTATTCTGGATTCGTTTGTCTTGCATATAAATGCTCTGTGTTTTAACCTTCCTATAAGAGCTACATTCTCGTACTCCATTGCCAAGGCTTTTCTCAATGCTTCAATTGCCTTACTATTCTTTGCTACCACTATCAGTACTTCCCCATCTATATTGTCTTTTACTATGCGTTCTGCGTGCTCGGGGTTTCTAGCGGTGACTATCCTTATCTTCTTAGTCCCAAGCTCCGACATCTCGCTTCTAAACCCATTCAGCTCTTCTAGCATATCTAGAGCAGCTTTTCTATCAGAAGCGTGCAATACCACGCCTTTACCATTTTTCAAAGCGTTATTTATCGCTATAGCTGTGCCTTCTGAAGCCAACTCAACTGTTTCTTTCCCATATAATCTCCTCATTGCCTCTTCTGCGTTGGTACCGGTAGCACCTGTCCACATATTAACAAGCGGCTTTGGATTTTCTCCAATCGTAGTCAGAGGATAATCTTCTCCGTCTTTGGGCAAAAGGGCAGTAATAGGCATAGCTATCAAGGTAAGGTGTTCCATATTATACTGATATCCATGATTTAGCCTCAGGGCATTGTGCAAGCCACCATGCCATTCAGATCCCGGCTTTAATTCTGTCGTCGCCTCATCTATCATAACAACATCTTTTTCACCATTAAGATTTTTGTCTAACACGTAATTGACTTTTTCTTTGTAGCAATACCGGGCTTCTAGTTCTACAGTCATGTAATATTCATATCTCATTAGCTCGGATTCAAGCTTATTTCCATCAAATCCCTTAAGGTTCTCTGATAGCACATTTTCTAATGCTCTCCTGCCTTCTGGCAATAAGCTTACTTGTTTATTATGAATATTAATGCTAAATAACTTTGTATCCTTGCCCCATTGCCCGGCTATATCATGAACCTTTTCCTGTATATCTTTTACGGAAGTGTCTCTTTTTTCATCTCCCTGTATCTGATGATTCTCTGAAAGCTCTTCTATAACAGGTCTATCTATTTCATCTATGAATATGTCATGCTGCTTTGACATCAATGCCCTCTCTTCACCATATCCGGCAAATATCTCTCTTTCTAGAGTAAATATAAAAGAAGACTTGGTACCATAAACTATGTGTGCGTCTCTCCATACATCTTCAGTAGAAACATCTTTCCAATAACCAGACTTCATATCAGCATTCAAAATATATATCTGGCCTTTATTTCCTTCTGCGAGCACCCTCCCCACTATCTTTCCTAATTTAGCCAGGTGCAATGCAGCTTCGTTAGAGTCTCTTACTACGAGATAATCTGCGGTAGTCATTACATAAGGCTGTATATTCTTTCCTTCGTTCCTTACGGAATCAAGATAAGCCGCTAACCTTAAAAGTATAGTCTTGCCTCCGCTAGTCCCCATTGACACGACCTTACCTTCAAGCTGGGCAATAGCGCCTTTTATCTGGGATTCGCGAAGTGTTTTACCTTCTACTTCTTCAAGGATATCGTCGAATTTCTTTCTTTCATCCTCATATTGAGAACTGATGCTTTCTTTTACTTCTTTCTCTCCGAATTTACTCAACCATCCTAAACTCGCCCTGACTAAACCTGCCAATAAAATAGTCCCAAATATATTCCCGTGCATAAATCCTAATATTAATATCGCTGTAAATATGCCCTTTCTTGCCTTTTCTGAAGGAGAGATAGAATATGCGATATTCCTTGAGAAAGAGATAGCGAGCTTGCGCTGTCTCTCGAATATCTCGTTTAGTTTCCTGCGGAAATCCTTCTCCTTCTGACCAGAATCTGATTCGTCTTTTATTGAGCCCTTTGCCTTTATTTCTGAATGTCCTTCCTCAATTTTTCCGTAAGAATAGACAGCGCAATTCTCTGTTGACATAGGCATAAATAAGGAATAAAGGCTTGGGGACGCGCCATAATACCTATTGTCTTGTTCTTCTTTGCCCTCCTCTGGAGTAATCGCGATTATCTGGCTTGCGTCTTCTTCATATTTTTCCATTATGTCGCTTACGGTTACTCCGAGTAACTCGCCTTCTGAGGTCTTTGTTATCAGTATTTCTTCCCCATTCTCTCCCTTACCATGACCGACAACCGGCATAAAGTGATCTTTTACCCATATAATAAAGCCTGTCTTCAGTTTAGTTATTTCATTCTTGTTGAATTTGACGAGTTTAGCATTTTCAACACCATGTTTTGCGGCTATCATTGTAATGACATCGCTGGCAATCTCGCCTTTTACCAAATGCTGAACTGTCTCAGAGGAAAGTTTGCGTTCCTTAGATTCAGCATCTTTCCCGAAACTCTTTTCTATCCTTGCTATCACCTCTTTTGTTATTTCCTTAGCAAGATCAGCAGGCTCGACCGGTTTTCCTGTCCATTCCTCGATCATGACCTGCAATGACTGGACTCCGCAGTTTATGGCTGAGATACCTCCCATAGCCCTTACTATAGCCAAGCTGCTGGCGCCTGACATATCTCCTATACTAGAACGCAGTAAATCAAGGAGACTCTGTCTATCATCCTTGCGAAGCCTGTCAATAAATTCAACCATGTCTTTCTCATATATATTGTTAATCCCTGAGGAAACTATAGCTCCGGCATTATCAAACATCCTGTTGATAAAAGACCTTATGAGGATGTCGGGTTCTTGTTTCTCGTTTTCTTTCAATAAATTCAGGAAATCTAGTAAAGAATGATTTATGGAGCTAAAGGCAAGATATACTTCAAAAGGAAGGTCAGGTTCCATCAGGAGCTTTTCTATCTCAGGGCTGCCTCTTGTCTTGTTTATGGCTATTTTGACCCATTCTTCCGCTATCTCCTTGGAACGGCTAATCATCTGCTCTTTGGCTTCTCTCAGGTTACTAATCTCATTTACAGCACCTTCTGCTGATATTTTTCCAACGAGTTCTTTTTCAGTCCTTATCGGCAGAGCCGTAACAATAAACCTTCCCGGTATAGTATCGTAGGCTATGCTGTATGAATTATTGCCAATTACAAGCTTCACTGTCTTACCCTTATCTATCAGTTTCTTGATCCTTTTCCTCAGATAAGCATCAAATGCACTGTCTTTTGGCAATGCTGACAATAAATCAATATCCATCAAACTTGCGCCATCTGAACCCATGCGTCTTACGATTTTGCCTTGATCAGTAACTTCATAGTCACCGAGTTCTTTTTCAGGCCTTACAGGACCTTTTATTATTAAGTCTCCCTGTTCATTGAACGTAAGGTCTACAAAATTACCGCTTGATCCTCTAAACGCAACATTGTCTCCTCCAAGCCTTC